>Ga0307479_10002002_pt1 | contig 18603 bp, 20 predicted proteins | sample atmos_gasesECM4C_FD_203743 | JGI IMG/M metagenome (GOLD analysis project Ga0307479, IMG submission 203743) | Hardwood forest soil microbial communities from Morgan-Monroe State Forest, Indiana, United States - atmos_gasesECM4C_515 | ecosystem: Environmental > Terrestrial > Soil > Temperate... | reverse complement strand
AGCGGAGGCTCTCTGGTAAGTTAGGGATCACGAGGCGAAGAGTGAAAAACCCCGATCGCAGCAACGATCGGGGTTTCCGTTTCTAGTGGCCCCCGTAAAGTAAAGAGAACCACAACAACCGAGTTCAGCGTGGCACAACGGCCGGCCCTTGTCCACTCCCGCCTGGGAGGCAATGGCGGCTGGACTTGTATTTCGACAGTTGTTTTGCCGCGCTCCGGGCTGCGGGGAGATGTTTTTCATTTGCCTTTCCTGCTATCGGGGACAGAGCTACTGCAGTGCAGAATGCCGTCAGAAGACTCGGCGTGAACAACTACGGCAAGCCAATCGACGCTATCAACGAAGCTTGGAAGCACGACTGGATCATCGTGATCGCCAGCGCGAGTATCGCCGCCGGCGTTTCTGCCGCGTGACAGATCAATCTTCCCCCGCCTCATATTCTTGCGGCAGGATCGATAGGGCTCTGGCTCTGGTATCTACACCGCCAGCCTCCGAGCAGTCGGATGACCTGCGCCAACGGACCCGGCAAACGCGTTTCCATTGCATCTTCTGCATCGTTTGCGGACGTGGGGGGCATTTCATCGAGATCTTCCGCGCCCGCAGGTGAGACATGATTGATCCCGAATTGGTCGCCCAAATCCGTCTTCTGTTTTTCGCCGAGCATTGGAAGATCGGCACCATCGCTACCCAACTGAACTTGCATCGGGATACCGTACGCGCGGCTCTGGAAACCGATCGCTTCAATCGCCCCAAGCAAGATCGCACAAGTTGCAAGACCGATCCCTATGTGGACTTCATCCGCCAGACCCTGGCACAGTATCCCCGCCTGCGCTCCACTCGGATTTTTCAGATGATTCGCGCCCGTGGCTATGAGGGTGGTTCCTCGCAACTGCGCCGTCTGGTGGCGCGCCTCCGCCCCGTGGTTCAGGAACCCTTCTTACAGCTGCGAACTTTTCCCGGAGAGCAAGGGCAAGCCGATTGGGCTGACTTTGGGGAAGTTCGTATCGGGCAAGCCCGCCGTCGTCTCTCTTGCTTTGTCATCACCCTTTCCTACTCTCGCGCCCTGGCTCTGAACTTCTTTTTCGATCAGAGTTTGGAAAACTTGCTGCGCGCCCACGTCGAGGCCTTCCAGCAGTTTCAGGGTTCTCCGCGCACCATCCTCTACGACAACATGCGCAGTGTGGTCTTAGAGCGCTACCAGAACCAAGTGCGGTTGCATCCACGTCTGTTAGAACTCGCGGCGCATTATCACTTCGCGGCCCATCCCTGTCGTCCGGCTCGTGGGAATGAGAAAGGTCGCGTGGAAAGAGTGATTCGTTTCATACGAGAATCCTTCTTCGCCGCTCGCCCCTTCACCACCTTGGAAGACTTCAATCACCAAGCCCACCTATGGCGCGACGAAGTGGCCCATCGGCGCCCTTGGCCGCAGGATGATTCCCGGATCGTGGCCGACGCCTTCCGCGAGGAACAACCACGTCTGCTTCCTCTGCCCGTGCACCCCTTGGAAACCGATCGCTTGCTCCCCATTCATTCCGGAAAAACCATCTATGTTCGTTTTGATCTGAATGACTACTCCATTCCCCCTACGGCAGTGGGACGTGCCCTGACCTTGCTGGCCTCCACCTCCACCATCCGCATCTTGCAGGAGGGCGTCGAAATCGCACGCCATCGCCGCTCCTGGGATCGCCATCAAGTCCTCGAAGATCCCGCTCACCGCCAAGCCTTGCTGGAAGAAAAACGGCGCGCCTTGGGCGCTTCGCCTTCCGGTCGGCTCCGGCTCGCTGTCCCAGAAAGCGAAATGCTCTTGCAGGAAGCTTTTCGCCGTGGCGAATCCTTAGCTCCGGCTACTACTCAACTCCTCCAGCTCCTCGATGACTATGGCGCCGAGGAGCTACGCTCGGCCATTCACTTCGCCTTGCAACAAGCAACATCCCGTGTGTCTTCCGTCGCCTATATCCTCCATCAACGCCGCCGACGGAAACAGTTGCGCACTCTGCGCCCAGTCGAGTTGGATCGCCGCCCTGATCTCGCCGACTTACACGTTCAACCTCATAACTCGGATATTTACGATGAACTCTCCAACCCTCACAAAGCTGACAAAGATGACGACGACCACGAATGATTTGCCAACCCAACTGCTCCAGCTCGGGCTTCACGCCACCGCTCACGCCTTGGATGACTTCTTGGCACGCGCCACCAAGTCCCGTTGGTCGCCGCGATTGATCCTGGAAGAACTCACCCGTGCTGAAGTCCAAGAACGCTCTCGCCGCTCCTTGGAACGTCGTCTGCGTGTGGCTCGCATCGGCCGCTTCCGCCCCATGGCCGACTTCAATTGGAACTGGCCCAGCAAAATCGACCGCCCCACCATCGAACGGGCTCTCACCTTGGACTTCATCCCCGAAGCCCGCAACTTCATCCTCATGGGCTCCAATGGCCTGGGCAAAACCATGATGGCCCAAAATATCGCTTACGCCGCCCTTCAGGCCGGCTACACCGTCTTGTTTCGTACCGCTTCCGACATCCTCACCGACCTGCATTGCGACTCCCCGCAGATCCTTCGTCACCGTTTACAACGCTATGCTCGTCCCGACTTACTGTGTATCGACGAACTCGCCTACCTCTCCTATGACGACGATGCTGCCGACCTCCTGTATGAACTTGTCAGCCGCCGTTACGAGCGTCGTTCCATCGTGATTACGACCAACAAAGCCTTCAAAGAGTGGAACACTGTCTTCCCCAATGCTACTTCCATCGCCACCTTGCTGGATCGCCTCACCCATCACGCCGACATCACTCTTCTCGAAGGTCAAAGCTATCGCGTGCGTGAAAGTGAAATCGAGATCGCCGCCCGGCGCCAGAAATCATGACCCAGCAGGCCTACATCCTCGCCCTTCGCAGTTTGTATCTTCAGCTGCCCAATACTCATCGTCGCTTCAGCCGCTCCGACCGGCATTTGGCTTCCATCCTCTACCAGCGCGGATTCTCTCTCGATCTGGTCCGCTCTGCTTTGCTCCTGGCCACCGCGCGCCGCCTCGCTCACAACCCGGCCCACCCTCTGTCCCCGGTGCGTTCTCTTTATTACTTCTTACCGGTCTTAGAAGAAATCAGGCTCCAGCCGCTTCCTCCTGGCTACTTGCAATACCTGGAACGCAAAATTAGCTTATCGAACGCACCAACGATCCAGCCTTAAGGAATGACTCCCCGTCAAACCGGCGCGTGATCAAAAAACCGCGTTTTCTGATGCGCGCCAACAATTCTACGAGTGGGCGAAAACGGCGAACGGTAAGCAGCCATATTGTTTTGAAGTGAACGATGGCGAGCTATTCGCATTTGCTGGGCTCTGGGATGGCTGGAAAGAACCAAGTGGGACATGGGTGAAGACTTGTTCGATTCTCACCACGATCCCCAACGCTGTGACCTCGGCAGTCCATGACCGGATGCCAGTCATCATCGATCCAGACGCCTACGATCTCTGGCTCGACCCCGGAATGCAGAATCTGGCAGCGATCTCCGAACTCCTGAGACCGTACGATGCTCGGCTCATGCGGTGTTATCCGATCAGCAGCCACGTCAATCACGTGGCGAACGACGATGAGGAATGTTCACGGGCAGTGGAATCAGCCGTGATGCAAAATGGGCTATTCTAGTAGCGATTCGCAATAATTGTGTGAGCCGGGGAAACGAGTCATGAATGGAGGCGTTCAGATAACGGCGCTGGTGAAGCAGAAGGTGATCATTCCGCACACTGAGTTCCCTAGACTTCTTAGGGCACATCTGGCACGAAACAAGAACACGGCGAGTCTTGAAACTCGCGGACAATTATTGCGTACAACCAAACCGCTCAATTGGGATGAGGTCAAGACTTTCATACGAGAGGTATGCCGTTGGGGAGATTATGCAGCAATCGCAGATCGTGTCCGAGATGAAGAGAACAATTCGCAAGAAGCAATTATGATGAATTTCGAAGATGCAATTTCATATCTGAGCGCCACGCCGCCTGAGCTTCTTGACGCCCTGAAATCTATGCTCAAGATCAAAGAATTAGGCGTTTCATTCGCATCCAAGCATTTGCGCTTTTTGTTACCCGAATTTTGCCCCGTCTTGGATTCAATCCTGTCTCAACGACTGTTTTACGAATCTTCCGTGATTGGATATAAATCTTTTCGCCGCTACATGCTCCGACATCGCAGCCGAACTCAATCAAGCAGGGATTACTTCTCCATTCCCTAATAAGAGCAGTTGGAGACCAAGTGACGTGGAAGCAGCACTCTTCGCGTGGGCGAACGAATGGAACTAAGGCGAATTACCCGCATAAACATGCAGCGTAAGCCTCGCTCTTCGTCAGAACTGATGCGGCTGGTAGCAAGATGATCAACTATGCCATATTCGGGACCTCCCACGACCTTCAGGACTGCCCACAATTTGAGCGGCCCTTAATCGAAACCGTTCAGGAGCACAGGATTACGCTTATCGCTGAAGAATACCCTTTTGACATCCCTTCAAGGGTGTCCGTTGTCGCTGGCCGGTTACAAATACCCTACCTTCAGGTCGATCTATTTCCCGGTTAGTGGGCTGCACACGGCATTGACTGGGAGATGAAAACTAGGATGGATGCTCCGTGCTTGGTGAACGCGGATGTCCGTCTATCGCACGCGGACAGCGTTCGCGAGAATACATGGCTGGACAAAATCGAGAAGGAATTGAAACACGGGCGAGTGCTAATTGTTTGCGATTATCTCCATGTGTACTTTCTCGCGGACAATATTCTAAACCGTGGTGCAATACTTCGTGAGCAAAACGCTTACCCGGTCGATCTTCTCCGCAGGACTCCAGAGAAAACTTTCAGCCCGACCGAACTGCGAGACTACCTCACGGGGCTGGCCCAAGCTTGATTCCCGCGAGGAGCCGTGTGCTCTGCGCCCATTGCCCGCTCTGCGGTTGGTCGCCCCGCAAGGAAGACAACTGGTTCTGCACTTGTGTCTTTGAGTGGAACACCTTTGATACAGGTGGGGTCTGCCCAGCGTGCCTGCACCAGTGGACTGAGACCCAGTGCCTCGCGTGCAGCAATGGTCGCCGCATTCGGAGTGGTATGGGAAGTAAAGAACTCTAATTCAGGGGATTGGGTTCTACAGCCAGCCGTTCCCATCCACCGGAGTAGGTGGTCTGTGGAGACTTTTGGAACCAAAGATCACGGTTGTCCCGCGTGTGTTGTCGTTAGTGTTGTGCCCAACCCCGCATAAAGGTAGTGATCGCCGAAGGCCTTTCTTAGGGCTGTGAACGCTGGCTCTCCGGTGCAGTGACCGGGGGCAACGTATTCGACTTTGAACCGATCATGCAGTGCGGTGACGATCCTCTCGATGTCGGGATCGGGTGCGACAACAAGATGAAAGCCGCCAGCGATGAAGTGAATGCGGGGATTGATCGCAGTTGCAGCTTCAACGATTTTGTCGATGCCGGGATGGGAACAGCCAACCACGATGACCAGTCCTTCGAAGGTATTGATGACCAAGGAAAGTTCGCGCAGTTCGAGAGTACCCGGCTTATCGGATACGAGTGTAACCAAATGGATATTCGGTGCGATTTCGGTGTTCTTGTCCACAAGTTGGAAATTGGCACCCGGCCAAGCTGAGCCAAACCGCATAATTTCTGGGGGCGCACCGTTGTAATAACGTTGCTCTTGGGGTAGGGACGGGTCTTTGCGATAGAAGGTGCTCGGCAAATCCGCACCATAGACCCCAAATCCTTCCTTCGGCGCGTAGATGGGCACTCTTGGGTTCACGCTTAAAACGTAGCTCAGTCCTCCCATGTGATCTCCGTGGCGGTGCGACATCACCACGAAATCCAGTTTGGCTAGGTCGATTCCTTTTGCCTTCGCATTCTGCGCGAGGATGTGGGGGTTGTTTCCGGTGTCGAACAAAATGCGCTTGCTGCCGTATTCGACAAGAGCGGCATAGCCCCAGTCTTTCTGCATTGCAGAATTCTGCCCGAAAGCGTCGTACAAAAGAGTGATTTGTGCCTTCGCCGGATCAGCATTTGCCCCTGTAGCAGATTGCGCGGAGCCAGTTTCAACTAGAACCACAAGTGCCACGGAAACAACCCAAGACATGGCTGTCATTTCTTCCTCCAGAGTTTGCATAAGCCTAGCATCTTGGATGTCGTACCAGCGTACCTGTAGCGCGGGGCTACCGCATTTTCATTGGTATGCTCATTCGTGAGTGTCGAGCGAGTGCGGCGAAGCAGTGCTAGAATCGCTCGCCGGGAGCACTGCGATGCCATTCATAGATACGAGCGCACTCGAAGTCATTGAGCGTCTGCCGGGACAATGGTACGGACGCTACTTTCATCGCCCAGCATGACCTTCGCCCACTATGATTTCAAACGCGGCTCCCCATTCACGAACATTCCCACCCGCAAGAAGAGGTCTATGAAGTTATCGAAGGCGAACTCGAACTGACCATTGACGGAGTGAAGCAGGTTGCCCGACCGGGTCTGGTGGGCGTCGTGCCAAGCAATGTCCCCCATTCGGTCAAAGCACTCACCGATGGTCGCGCCATTATCGTTGACTATCCGTTGAGGACAGATGTGGGCGAGAGGCGATCTTAACCGCCAAAACGAAGGGATGTCGCTGGGAAAATGAAGCATCTCATCGTTCACACGCTTCAGAAATACGTGCTGAACCCGCCGATCAAGCTCGCGCTTGCGATAGGTCTCCCGCTGCCCGGATATGCGTTGCTCGAAACGAAGGGAAGGAAGACGGGAAAGCCACGCCGCACGCCAGTGGGCGATGGGCGTATCGGAAACGAGTTCTGGCTAGTGGCAGAGCATGGCATGAAGGCAGGATACGTCCGCAACATTAAACGTGATCCGCATGTACGTCTGAAGCTGCGAGAGGGATTTAAGATTCGATGGCACACGGGCACCGCCTATCTGCTCCCCGATGATAATCCGCGTGAGCGTCAACGCTGGCTGGCGAGCCATCTTCCGAGCAGTGCCGGAAATGCGAGGGCGGTGCGCCTGTTCGGAACAGAACTTCTCAGTATTCGAATTGAACTGGACCGTTGACCCTCAGGCTTCGCTGTTGCAGCGATTTCTTATGCAGCCTTCTCCACGGGAAAACCTGCTTCCATCCACCCCTGCTTGCCTTCTGGATAATGCGCCACGTTTTTGTACCCCATCGCCGCCAATTCACGGGCAGCGTATTCACTGGCGTGTCAATGCGTGTTCGCGCAGTAGGTGACAATCTCAGCATCCTTTTTGGGCAACATCTGTGGAGCGAGTTCCTTAATCCGTTCAGGCGGAATGTTCAAGGCTCCGGGGATATGCGCTTCACGGTAACGTTCTGGCGCTAGGGTCTCGACGACGGTAATTCCTTGCTTCCGGTCGAGCTTGGCTTTCAGGTCTTTTGTAGAGATTGTCCTTTCCATTCTGATCTCCTTGTCGATGCCGTTCGACCACTATGCCGCTGCTGCCCCCACGCTGCAATGTGCGCCTTCGGAATCGATGAACTGCGCTAGCACCCCGCCGAAATCCTGCTTCTTGGGTGGCATGCTGAAGAGAACGCCCTTGGCGCTCATGTCCCGGTAAAAAGCCTCCACGTCGGCGACGGTAAACCCCAATTCGACGTTTCCCGCTGGATTCTTGTCGGAAGACGGGTGCAGAGCGAGAGTGGTTTCGCCAGTCACGAACTCGCTCCAGCCCGGCGAATCGAACTTCACTTTTAGACCGAGGACATCACGGTAGAATTTCACCGCCTTGTCCATGTCGGCGACGAACTTGATCGCGTATCTAAACTGTGTTCCTTCCATTTGACCCTCCACTGAACCGCTGGCGCCATGACAAAATCATACAATCTGGAGTGCAGTCCGGAGTCAAGAGAAATGGGGCGGGTGCCGTTGCGATACTTTGGATGATGGGAGGGGGGATATTTCGGAAAGGCCACGGCAGTTCGGTGCCCAATCATCCAGCAGAAACGGCGAGCGGTCAAACCGAAGCCTAGCCGCTGGTCACTACACGCATCGCTGGGTGCAGCGGTGAAGTCCTTGACACCACTCCGAGCGAACAGCGGTATCATCCCCCTTCGGAGGCATTCCAATGAACGGACGGACTTCGGGGCGCGTGGAAACAGGAGGGAAACAGACCGCAAAGGGCAGCGGCGGGACTGCCGAGAAACAGGTCGAGGCGCTTCACGCACAGCTTATGGAGGCGACCTTGAAACACGATCCGGGTTTCTTGGAGAAGTACCTAGCCGATGATTACGTGGCGATACGCAACGACGGAAAGCTGACCACAAAGGTTCAGGAGATCGAGAATTATAAGTCCGGAGTAACTAAGTACGAATCCATTGAGATTCGCGAAGTAACGGTGCGCATCCATGGAAAAACAGCGATCTATAATTCGCTAAATTCCATAAAAGCGACAATCAACGGGAAACCATTCGGTGGCGACGTTCGCAACACACGGGTTTGGGTGAAACAGAACGGCAACTGGAAAATTGTCGCGTTTCAGGCGACACAAGTAGCCCCAGCGAGCGAGTAAGCCAGAAATTCCAGCGGCAAACTGCCGCGCATGCCGTAGGAGCAAACTCCGGCCCGACCGGGAAAATGCCATCCGGCGTCCGACAACTTCCAAATCCTCGACGCTGTCCCAAGGGTCGGGTTTGAACTGTTTCACCACACTCAGATCCGCTACTGGTCAAAAGGTATACCGGGCGGACTAGTAAATTCGAAAATTTCGGCGTTGAAAACAAGCCAGTTCTAGTTGCTGGGGGAACACCCTTTTGAACCAGTCCTTCTAAGTGCTTGGTAATTGGCACTTCCACACGCTGTCGGCTGTCAGTCATGCTCCAAACTGCCTCAAGTGGTGATCCATGTTGAGGTAGGCGTGGCGCATTCGCTCAGTCCTCGATAACTGACCGAACATCGCGTGAGCAGCGAAGTCATGCTTCCAACCGCAGAACCGTTCAAACAGAATGCGAAGATTCTCGACATCTGATGAAAATTCAACGGGGCGAGTACCGCCCTGCTGCTGATCAACTTCAGGTCGTGTCTTGATGCCGTGCGGCCACCTGAGAGGCACCCAAAGAGCCGCCCACTTGTAGATCGTCCGCTTGAAGAGCGTCGAGGAAGAACTGACGTGCTTTTCGCCCAACGCCACACGGAAAGAATCGCTCAGATGGCAAATCATCTGATGAGCGGACATGCTGCCCCAACGCCGCTGGCTGTCGGGGCGCACCTTGCTCAGGCGATCCAGAACTTCCTTCTGGTCGCGATCATTCAGGAGAGTTCTCATCTGTTGGACGTGCATTCTACATCCTGCTGGCAATCACTCGCCGGGCTGCATGTGCGGTTGAACCGGAGCATTGTTGCGCTGCATTGACTTCCCCTTCCCCGCATCCCTACCATTGCAGCCTGAGTGCCATGATCGGTCAGACCATCTCGCACTACCGCATCATCGAGAAGCTGGGCGGTGGCGGCATGGGCGTCGTGTACAAAGCCGAGGATACCGACCTCGGTCGTTTCGTTGCGCTGAAGTTCCTGCCGGAAGACCTAGCCCAAGACCCGCAAGCGTTGGAACGCTTTCGTCGTGAGGCGCGAGCGGCGTCTGCTTTGAACCATCCAAACATCTGCACGATATACGAGATCAGCAAGCACAATGGGCAGCCATTCATCGTCATGGAATTTATGGACGGCATGACGCTGAAACACCAAATCGCAGGGAAGCCGCTTGACATCGAAACGGTGCTCGATCTAGGCATCGAGATCGCTGATGCACTGGACGCTGCACATGCCGTTGGTATTGTTCACAGGGATATCAAGCCTGCGAACATCTTCGTAACAAAGCGTGGGCACGCCAAGCTTCTTGATTTCGGGCTGGCAAAAGTAGCCTCAAAGCCAGCAAGCGTTGCCCTGAACGCGCCGACCATCGAGTCGGAGGAACACCTGACCAGCCCCGGCAGTGCGGTGGGCACCGTTGCTTACATGTCCCCGGAGCAGGTACAGGGCAAGGAACTCGATGCTCGCACGGACTTGTTCTCATTCGGTACGGTGTTGTACGAGATGTGTACGGGCACATTGCCTTTTCGGGGTGCGACTTCAGCACTGATCTTCAACTCAATTCTGGAACGTGCTCCCGTAGCTCCTGTGCGGCTGAATCCGGATGTGCCAGCCGAACTGGAACGGATCATCAACCAGGCTCTGGAAAAGGATCGTGATGTTCGCAGCCAGTCAGCAGCCGAGTTGAGAGCCGCTCTGAAACGGTTAAGGCGAGATACCGATTCTGGAAAACCGAGGGTTGCTTCCGGGGGATTCAGGGTTAGTCGTAAGGTCTCATCACTTGTCATTTCCCTTGTTGCCATTGTCGCTTGCGTTGCGGCAATTGTTTGGTGGAGGGGTGGGGGAGGTCGTTCGATGATGACATCGCCCAACCAGAAGACAGTGGCAGTGCTCCCGTTCGGAAATATGGGTACTGATAAAGACATTGATTTTTTGCGCTTTGCGCTGCCAGATGAGATTGCGACAACTCTTAGTCACGTGCGTTCTTTGTCGATCCGCCCATTTTCGATGACAAGCAAGTACTCCGGTGCGGACACTGACCTCGAAAGGGTAGGTCGCGAGATGCGTGTAAGCAGTGTGGTCACAGGTCACTTTCTCAAGGCAGGAGACCAGCTGCAAGTGACCTTGGAAGCCACCGACGTCGATACGAATCAAACAGTGTGGAGGGACACACTGAATGTCGCTGGTCAAAATATGATCGCAATGCGAGAGCAAGTCCTGAACAGGATTGGCAATGGGCTGGTGCCTGCTCTTCGTCCCTCAGTCACTACTTCGGAGCCGGGATCGCAGCCCAAGAACGAAGAAGCCTACGACCTTTTCTTGCGAAGTACAGCAGTACCATACGATCCATCGCCAAACAAAGAAGCGATCCGCATGTTGGAACGAGCAGTCGGTCTTGACCCCACCTATGCTCCTGCATGGGACGCATTGGGCTTGCGTTACTATTACGACGCCCTGTACTCAAATGGTGGCGAAGGTGCTTTCGACCGGTCCGATGCCGCCTTGGAACGTGCCACAACTCTAGACCGTAATCTGATCTCTGCAGCGGTAAAACCTCTCCAACAATAATGTTGAACGAGGACAATTGGAAAAGTCGTATGCGGAAGCGGACGAGCTAGTGAAGCGTCGGTCGGAGAACGGTCTCGCACATTTTGCGCTGGCTTACGTCCTGCGTTATGCGGGTCTGTTGAAGGAGGCACAGCGAGAATGCGACATCGCATTAGCCCTCGATCCCAGCAACTACTACTACCGTTCGTGTGCAAGGGCTTTCTCTCTTGACGGGAACTTCCAACGTGCGCGGGAATACCTTGCTCTGGATGTGGGATCGAATTACTCCCAACGCAACGAGGTGGAAATCCTTCTGCGGCAAGGCAAGAAAGCCGAGGCTCTACAGATCGTGCACCCACTTACTGAAAACAGTGGAATGCGTCTAGTAGAAGCTTGCCTGCAAGGGCGACCCGAATCAGAGATTGAAGCACTCTCTAAAGATGCTGGAAGTGTTGCAGTGTCCGATCCTGAAGTGCGCTACGCTCTGGCGGACTACCAAGCCTTTTGTGGGCGACATGAAGCGGCATTGGCGCTGCTCCGGCAAGCTGTCCAAGGCAGATTCTGCCCGTATACTGCGATGGATTCCGATCCGCTATTCGCGCCTCTGCGCGATACTGCAGAATTCCGAGAAATCCGATCCGCTGCGGTCGATTGTCAGACTAAATTCTTAACATATAGGAATCAGCATCGTTAGTGAACGTCCTCACATAGAAAATGCCGAACCCAACATTCCCGTCCTGAAGCAACCCAAGGAGAAGACGCGAGGCTGCAATTACCCGCTTCCTGCGTCATGGGCGATTGACCCCCCGCCCCGTACCATCCTAAGATTCCCGCTAATGGCTACCCCATCCCAACTGATTGGGCAGACCCTCTCTCACTACCGGATCATCGAGAGGCTAGGCGGCGGTGGGATGGGTGTTGTCCATAAGGCCGAGGACACCGAGCTTGGTCGCTTCGTCGCGTTGAAATTCTTGCCGGAGGACGTAGCCCAAGACCCGCGCGCTTTGGAGCGGTTCCGACGTGAGGCTCGCGCTGCTTCCGCCTTGAACCATCCCAACATCTGCACGATCCACGAGATCGGAAAGCAAGACGGTCAGCCCTTCATCGTCATGGAATTTCTGGAAGGGCTGACGCTGAAGCATCGGATCGGTGGCAAGCCGATGGAGATTGGGGAGGTACTGTTGCTTGGAATTGAGATCGCCGACGCACTCGACGCCGCCCACTCCGCTGGTATCGTCCACCGGGACATTAAACCCGCGAACATCTTCGTCACTAAGCGCGGGCACGCGAAAGTCCTCGATTTCGGGTTGGCGAAAGTTGTGCCTGTCCTCAGCAATGTCGGGGACGCTGGCGCGACCGAGCCATCGACCGTGACGTTGGAAGAGCACTTAACCAGTCCGGGGACGGCAATCGGAACCATCGCCTATATGTCACCCGAACAAGTCCGCGCCAAGGAATTGGATGCCCGCACTGACTTGTTTTCGAACATCTACTTCCTAGCGTTCCTACATGGAGATGATTCACAGATGCGGCAACAAGTGTCATGGGCTGCGGGCAAACGAGGAGAAGAAGACCTGTTATTGTCGACCGAATCCGACACTGAAGCCTACTACGGACGTCTGGACAAGGCGCGGGACTTCTCTCGTCAAGCGGTGGAATCGGCTGTTCGCGCTGACTCCAAAGAGATTGCGGCTCTTTGGAAGGCAGGTGCTGCATTGCGGGAGGCAGAGTTAGGAGAAATAAGCTCTGCCCGGCAGGGAGCAAAGGCAGCTTTGGGCTTGTCGTCGGGACGTGATGTGAAGACAGTGGCAGCGCTCACACTGGCTCGAATCGGCGATGCCTCGCAAGCCAGAGCCTTAGCAGACGAGCTTCGGAGGGATTATCCTAACAATAGCCTCAACAAGCTCTACTGGTTACCAACCATCAACGCGGCTATTCAACTACAGGCGAACCATTCCGCCGCAGCTTTGATGGAATTAGAGACAGCCGCTCCTTACGAATTAGGCGACCCGCCCCCGATGGTGACAGGAACGCTCTACCCGGCGTACTTAAGGGGTCAAGCATACCTACTCGCGAAGAATGGCAGTGCCGCAGTCGCAGAATTTGAGAAGCTATTGGACCACCGAGGTATCGTGCTGAACTTTGTGACTGGAGCACTCGCTCGTCTCCAACTTGGTCGTGCGTACGCGAGGTCTAGTGATTCTGCCAAGGCGAAGATTGCCTACCAAGACTTCCTCACGCTCTGGAAAGACGCCGACTCAGACATCCCCATCCTGAAGCAAGCCAAAGCCGAGTACGCGAGGTTGCAATAGTTCTTCTGCCATCTTCTTTGTGCGTCGCGATTGACGTTTCGTTGAGGTCCGACCTAACATTCCCCTTCGATGGTCTTCCACGACACGGACAGTGCGGCACTTTTCACGATCCAGTTTCTTGACAGGAGACACCATGAATCGAGAACGGGCGTTGAAGGTCGTGTTGGTATTGGTGGGATTGATTTTCTTGTTTGCCGTCTACCCGCTGATGATGTTTCTATGGCCGAGCGGGTGGCGATGGCAGCCGAACCAGCCGGAATACGAGCAGATGATCCTTGGGGTGTATGCCACGCTGGGGGTTTTCCTCCTTCTCGCATCGCGTAATCCGTCCGAGAATCGCAGCCTGATCGCTTTCACGGCGTGGTCTAGCCTTGTACACGCCGCCATTATGGCAGTACAGGCATTCCAGAATGCGAGCGAACGCGGGCATCTGCTGGGTGACGTGCCTGCGCTCGTCATTGTTGGCGTCGCGCTGATTGCGCTCGCGCCAGCAAGGCAATCCGCACAGCGGACATCGGCGGCAGGTGGGTAGGCTCGCCCTCTGGAAAGATGCCGATCCCGACATCGCCATCCTGAAGCAAGCCAAGGCTGAGTGTGCGAAGCTGCAATAACAGTGTGGTCTTGCACGCTGATGCAGGCATCTGCTATCCATGCCCGTTATATGGACACACTCTCTGAAGATGACCGCCGCCAGATTGAGCAGATTCATTCAAGCTGGATTGAGTTCGAAATCGCTGGAGCAAGCCATCACCTGATGACATTTTGCGCCGATGATGTCGAGTTTTGCCCGCCTGATGCGCAGCCAGTGTGTGGACGTGCGGAAGTTGCAATGCACTTGGCACATGGGACAAAGAGAATTCACAGCATTGAGATTGGCGGTCGTCGTATTCGAGGTTCAAACGAAATTGCCTACTTGACGGCAAACTACAAAACGACGTTTTCCTCGACAGAAGAATCTCCTCCGAAACAAGGCCTTGGAAGCCATTTGTGGATATTGCAGAAGGGGAGCGGTAAATGGCTGGTCACTCTTGTGAGTTGGTCCGTATGGCGATAGTCCGAATTCGGGAAGCATCACCTTATCGGTTCGTGAAAGACGCAAAAGGCGAAAACTGAGGCTGCTCACCCATGCCAGGAAGCACCGGCTTGGGAGCGGATGCGTAGTCGGGAAGAGCCTTCATGGAGTTGTTGTAGCGTTGCTTCATTTTGCGGGCCGCTTCGTAGTTCCAGCCGATAGCTGCGAATGCTTCCCTCAGGGTCGGCACCCCGTTGCGGCTCTTCGACACGCGTTCGTTAGAGTGGCGAGCGACGACTGCATCGTAGAACGTTACGAGCAGGCTGAAGTCGCGAGAAAAAAGGGCGAACGAGCTACGTGTCTTGCGATATTGTTGGCGAGACCAGTGAGCAAGTCATCCTGCGAAAGCTTGACCAACTGTTCGCTCGTGACATCTTCGGTGGGTTCGTACTGCGTTTCGGTGAACCGGAATTCTGCTGCGACATTTGTCCCACCAGATTCCGTTGCCGCACCCACTGGTGCGGACGTAGCCACCTGAGGGGCGTCGGACTGCGATTGCGTTGGTACTTCAATTAAGGATTTAACTACCTCCTATTACCCAATACCCGGTTTTCCGAGACTTCTTGCAAGGAAATCGCCCGAAAGGTGTCTCGTCCTCTTCCCACTCTGGCTGAAACTGCCGGACGCAGCAGTCCCTTGTTGCTTCGCTCCATGGTTGGAGGGCCGGGAGGGCTCGGTCTTGGGCGAGGGCGGTTCGTACTGAGCGCCGACGCTGTGACGCAACCCGGCACGCGATCCGTCTGGGGAACGCGCCTTCTTAAGACCGCATAACCCAATCTCGGCCCTAAAAAGAGCGCAGGGACATGCCTTCAGCCTTGGTATTTACCAGATGGGGAGAATTCTCAGGACTTCACGCTCAGAAGCTTTTTCGGAAACCAAAACAGGACCGCGTCACTCGACCGCGGCCGGAATGGAGAACCCGATGTCGGCTTCAGAACACCACTTAATTGAAAGAAGCAGAACGCATGACAATAGAAGCAGAACTTCGTAACAGCAGACGACATCGCAGCGCACCTGAAGATCACGCGCCGTCAGGTGCTCGAAATGACGCGCCGTCGACTCATCCCGGCTCACCCGTTGGGGGTCGGCAAGTTTCGGAAGGTGTGGCGCTACAAAATCAGTGAGGTGGAGAGCGCCATTGCCTCAGGCGTTCGTAAACCCGCTTCGAACTCCAATAACGACAGCTTGGCTCGCCGCTCCAGCGACGGTACAATGCGTCCCGGCAGTTCTCCTAGCCAATGGAGGAAATCCAATGGCTAAGGGATGGTTACGACGTAAGAGAGGCTCAACATTGTTCTGCTGGTACAACAGTTGAGGGACTGGAGCGGTCGAAAGTGATTGGCCCGCTTCGCTCTATGAGGGCAAAGATGCCCAGAACAAAGCAGCATGGGCATTGGTCGGGAAACTTGGATTGGACAAGCTCGTTGCCAAGTCTGATCCGACTTCGATTTCATTCGGGGAGCTTGCCGAGAAATATCTTGCCAAGCATCCCTTCAAAAAACAATCAACTAGAGAACTGCACACGCAGGTCATCCGGAATTTGTTGATGCCCCGGTGGTCGGATGAAATTGCAATCGAGATTGACCCTAAAGCATTGAAGAAGTGTCAGCCTCGAAGTTGAGTCTAGCACCCGTGGCAAGTACAAGTCCGTAATGTCCGGTATCTACGGTTGGGGCCAACGCGAAAACCTGATTTCCCGTGGGGAGGAATTCAATCCACTCAATTACATCAAAAGCCCAGAATTCAGTCAGGTGACCTCTTATGAGGCAATGGCCCTTGAAATTGAGGATATATTTGCAATCCTCAGCGGTTTCAAGCAGCCTGAGTATGAGTTGACGCTATTGGTAGTCACTTGCCAGTTGCGAATTAGCGAAGCACTTGGACTGAAGTGGCGCGACATTCTATGGAATCGTGGTCTGATTGCGATTCGACAGACATGTGTCCACAACAACATTCAGGACGGCGCGAAAACGAAGCTGAGTCGCAGCCGAGTTGAGGCACCGAAGTTGTTGCTTGATTGCCTTGCTGCATGGCGTCGTGAATCCCCATTCGCAAAGGACGACGACTACATCTTCCCGTCAATCAAGTTACAGGGGCAAAAGCCACGGTCTGGCAGTATGCTGGTTGAGGACTACATCCGGCCTGCTGCAATTCTCGCCGGGATCATTCGTGTTGAGAACGGCATCACTTATGATCGCGATGGTGAGATCGTGGAGCGGTTCGGGTTCCACGTCTTGGGACGTCACTCGATAGCGACGTTCCTCATGGAAAACGAAACGAACCCGGCAGTCGTTCAGGCCGTCATGCGCCACAGCAAAATGGACAACATGACCCTGTACTACAGCCATACGCACCGGGCTGCCAAACGTGCAGAGCGGGAAAAGGTGCTTCAGCATTTGGTTCCTGAGGAGATGCGGGTACAAATGCGGGTACAGGGAACGATTCAGTGAGAACTCAGTGGTTCGGGAACTGGTGTGTTAACATGGGTTTACCGCGAATTTGTGGGCGCTTAACTCAGCGGTAGAGTGCCATCTTCACACGGTGGAAGTCATAGGTTCGAATCCTATAGCGCCCACCATTGTTTCAAGCACTTGCAGACTGTCCTTCTTCTGGCGTGGGTCCATTAGGGTCCAATAAGCCCACGATGCCGCGCTGCGCTCGCCTTTTCGCTGGTGTCACTGCTTGGACGTACCTGTCCATCGTGACGCTAACGTTGGCATGTCGCATGAGGGATTGCACGGTTGCGACATCCTCGCCGTTGGCCTTGAGCAAAGTCCCGAACGTATGGCGTAGCGTGTGCCAGCCAAGGCGCTTCTGGATTTCTGCCCGCAGTGCAGCGGGACGAATGTGCTTCTCCATCGCGCTATTCGGCCAAAGCGGTTGAGTCCCGTCCATCTCCACAGATGCGAAGATGTAGTCCTCCGCCTGGTTGTACGCACACTGTCTGCGCCAATCAGCGAGGACATCGGCTAGGCCAGCTTCCATCGGAATGGGCTTGCGACTTGCTTCCGTTTTCAACGCGGTCTCGCGCTGACGCACAATGCCACGAGTCAGACGCATTTCCCCGGCTTCAAAGTCGAGGTCCTGCCAGCGCAAGGCCAGCAGTTCAGAGACACGGAGTCCGGTAGTGGCTGCGACAAACACCATGACGCGATAGATTCCCGTCAGTTCTGCCAGCAGTGCTTTGAGTTCGTCTGCTGTCAGGACATCGGGTATCTGTTTGCGTTTGGCTGACTGCCGCACAAGGGTAATCGGGTTGCGATCGAAGAACTCCCATCTCACCGCGTGTGCGTACAGGGCAGACATGATATTCCTCACCTTGGCCCGTGATCCGTTGGACAGTTTCAAGGTACCGAGCCAAGACTCGACCGCCACCGTCCGAACATCGGAGAGCGAGCACGCTCCCCATTTCGGCGTGATCCACTTGGAGATGTACCCTTCGTACACTTCCCGTGTGTATGGTGTCTTGGTTGGCAATTCTTTCTCGGTGTAATGGTCTACCAGTTCCGCAATCGTGCGCGGCGTTCTGGTTTCCCGGTTTATGGTTGAGCGCAGAAACTCGCAGGCTTTGAGAGCGGCTGCCTTGGTGCGGAACTCCTCGACCGTTCCAATCACAGCCTTGCGTCGTATGGTGCCGCCGTCCGCATTCATCTCTCGCCACCGGAGGGTCCATACCCCTGGTCCGTGCTTACGTACCTCGCGCCTTATGCTTCCGTTCTGATACCGTTCGCGTGGTTTCATCGTGTCCTTTCAGTTCTCACGCAAGCGGGTTGGCCCGTTGAGTGTACCTCAATCCACTGGTTGAGAGCACTGGCCCGGAAGCGCCAGTACCGCCCGATGCGGATGGCAGGCAGTTCCCCAGCCCGAGCAAGGCGCTGTACCGTCTTCGGATGTAGTCCTAGCAGGTCTGCTGCTTCCATCTCGGAAAGCAGCGGTTCAAATGCTTCGTGAGCTGTAGAGCGTTGGTCTGGCACACACGTCTCCCATTTTCAGAGAGACGAATTTCTTTCCTCTGTCTCTGTGGACTGCGCCGGAGGGTTAGAACCTCACGAAGTGTTGCGCTGCCCTTTGCTCCAACAGCAGTCCATGGAGACTGCCGCTCGCTTGGCTCGCCCTGCCGCCG
>Ga0307479_10002001_pt1 | contig 18612 bp, 18 predicted proteins | sample atmos_gasesECM4C_FD_203743 | JGI IMG/M metagenome (GOLD analysis project Ga0307479, IMG submission 203743) | Hardwood forest soil microbial communities from Morgan-Monroe State Forest, Indiana, United States - atmos_gasesECM4C_515 | ecosystem: Environmental > Terrestrial > Soil > Temperate... | reverse complement strand
TGCACCTTGAACTCCTGAAGGGTATCCGGAGCGGGAATCGCGATTCCAGCGCCACCGAAAGGAGTGACCTCGGTGATGTTGGATGCATAACTGTTCGCATCTACGCCGTTGAACATGAAGTTGTTGTCGCCGCTTCGCGCCCCATTGGCGCGGATCTCCTGGCTTCCGGCCCCCAGTTGGGTTGCGTCCACGACATCCGTGTTTGTTCCGGCCGTCAGGCCGAGGATCTCGGTAAAGTTGCGATCGACGAGCGGCAAGTGGACGACGGTTTCCTGATCGATGACTCGTCCCAGAGTGGCATTCTCCGTTTGAACAAGAGGAGGTTTGGCGCTAACCGTGATTTGTTTTTTTCCGCCGCTGATCGTCAGCTGAAGTTTCAGCCGGCTCACTTCGGTGATTTGAACCTGAACACTCGTCAAGACGAGCGGTTCAAATCCGGGCGCGCGAACCGTTAGGTCATAGTTGCCAGGTGTCAGGAATGGGACCGAGAAATTGCCGGCGGCATCCGTAGTGAGATCGCGTTCTTCCTGTGTAGCCTGACTGTTGACGACCACCGCTGCACGTGGAACCAAGGCTCCGCTGGGGTCGTTCACGGTGCCAGCGATGGCTCCGGTGTTGGCTGTCTGGCTGTGCATCGGTAGAGCGCAGAGAACAACCGCGATGGCCGGGATCGCAATCTTCCACATCGCGAGTTCCCTGAAGAACCAAACAAAAGGCGAGTCAAGAATCAGTGCGCCTATTTTACGCCGATAAGCGGTTCCAAGTAGCCTCAGCGTTACATCGTCAGGTTGCGCAGACCGCCAAGGCGCAGGCCGTAAGGGCTCGCTACGTCGGGACTGGACGCTTCATGCGCAACAAGATAAGACGTACGCCCACATGCACGGGGTGTTGATTTGTAAAGCCATGACATCCACCCTGCTGGAGAAGTACGCGGCCATTGGCGTGCTTGGGGGGTTGACGTTCTTATAGCCTCTCATCAAAATGAGCATAGTGGGGTCGTACAGCCGTGGCGGCCAGGGTGTTCTCCTCCATCTCGGGTCCTCCCGGGTACGTGCTGGTGCCTCTCCGAGAAGCCGGGGACTTCATCCTTTACCGCGGCCGACAGCACGGCGACCCATCGCCGATTTTGGCAGTGGCACCCGCCACAGAACATCCGTCACCTCAGAGTCTTCGGCGGCTTGAGCACGAATACTTGCTGGCCGCCGAACTCGATCCCGCGTGGGCAGCCAAGCCTCTGGCGCTCACTCGTCACGAGGGTAGAACACTACTCGTACTCCAGGATCCTGGCGGCGAGCCATTGGATCTGGTTCTTGAGCGGGGCCGGGGACAACCACCCGAGCTGACTCGCTTGCTGCGTATTGCCATTGGATTGGCGGCAGCACTTGCCCAAGTCCATCGGCAAAGGCTCCTGCATAAGGACATCCAGCCTGCGAATGTGCTGGTCGACGACGCCGGTAAGGTGTGGCTCACCGGCTTCGGGATTGCGTCCCAAGTGCGGCGCGAGCGCCAGGCGCCTTTACCGCCCGAGATTATTGCTGGCACACTCGCCTATATGGCGCCGGAGCAGACCGGCCGCATGAATCGCTCGACGGATGCCCGCAGCGATCTCTACTCGGTGGGCGTCACCTTGTACGAGATTTTCACGGGCGCGCTGCCATTTGCCGCCAACGATCCCCTGGGGTGGGTCCACTGCCACATTGCACGCCAGCCGACACCGCCCGGTAATCGGGCCGCAGTCCCCGACCCGCTGCCCGCCATCCTCATGAAGCTCCTCGCCAAGAACCCCGAGGAGCGCTACCAGACTGCCTCCGGCCTCGAAGCCGATCTTCGCCGGTGCCTGGAGGAATGGCAGTCGCATGGTCGCATCGATCCATTCCCGCTGGGCGCGCACGACTGTTCAGACCAGTTGCTGATCCCGGAGAAGCTGTACGGGCGCGAGCGGGAGATCGACGCCCTGCTTGCGGCCTTCGACCGGGTGACTCAGGGTACGCTTGAGCTAGTGCTCGTATCTGGTTACTCCGGCGTTGGCAAATCCTCCGTGGTGAACGAGCTGCACAAGGCGATTGTTACGGTTCGCGGGCTGTTCGCGGCGGGCAAGTTCGACCAGTACAGGCGGGAAGTCCCATACGCTACCTTGGCACAGGCCCTCCAGACGCTGGTCCGTCAGATCCTTGTCAAGAGCGAAGCCGAAGTGGAACAGTGGCGGGGCGCTATTCAGGAGGCTCTGGGCGCAAATGGCCAGCTGGTCGTTGACCTCAGCCCAGAGTTGGAATTCATCATTGGCAAACAGCCGTCCGTTCCGGACCTGCCTCCGCAAGATGCGCAGAACCGTTTCCAGTTGGTGTTCCGGCGTTTCCTCGGAGCATTCGCCCGGCCAGAACATCCGCTCGCTCTCTTTCTTGATGATTTGCAGTGGCTGGATGCAGCGACGCTCGACCTCCTTGAGCGTCTGGTTACGCATCCGGAGATACGACACGTGCTGCTGGTCGGAGCTTACCGGGATAACGAGGTTGGTCCTTCTCACCCGCTTATGCGGACGCTGGAGGCGCTCCGCAAAGCTGGAGCGCAGGTCCATGAGATTGTGCTGGCGCCTCTCGGGCTCGACGATGTCGGCGCGCTCGTCTCCGATACCGTGCATTGTGAGCCGGAGCGCGCCAGGCCCTTAGTGCAACTTGTGCATGAGAAGACTGGCGGAAATCCGTTCTTCGCAATCCAATTCTTCACGGCGCTGGCCGAAGAGGGACTGCTAGCATTCGATGCGGTCGCGCGAGCCTGGCAGTGGGACATCCGTCGCATCCGGGCCAAGAGCTACACCGATAACGTTGTGGATTTCATGTCCGGAAAGCTGAGGCGGTTATCCGCACCCACGCAGCAAGCATTGAAACACCTCGCGTGCCTGGGCAACGTTGCCGAGGTCGCCACCCTGGCCCTGGTTCAAGGGGAAACGGAAGAGGCGATGCAAGTGGCCCTCCAGCAGGCCGTCCGCGCCGGGCTCGTCTTCCAGCAAGAGGACACCTACAAATTTCTGCACGACCGGATCCAGCAGGCAGCCTATTCACTGATTCCCGACGAGCACGTTGCCGACATTCACCTGCACATCGGCCGAGTGCTGCTGGCGAGCATGCCGCCGGACCAGCTCGCCGAGCATTTGTTCGATGTCGCGAACCAGTTCAATCGAGGTGCCGCGCTGCTGATCGATCGCGACGAGAAAGCGAGGGTGGCAACGATCGATCTGCGCGCTGGACGGAAGGCCAAGGCGTCCGTTGCCTATGCTTCGGCGCGTGAGTACTTCTTGTCCGGCATGGCGCTGTTGGACGAAAGGGACTGGAGCAGTCAGTACGAGTTGACCTTTGAACTATGGCTCGAACGAGCGGAGTGCGAGCTTCTGACCGGTCACTTCGACACAACCGAGCAACTGATTGTGGAGTTGCTGCTGCGCGCGGTATTGAGGGTCGACCAGGCGGCCGTCTACCGCCTGAAGGTCGAGTTGCATGTCGTGAAGGGGGAGTACCCGGAGGCCGTTGACGGCGCGCTCACGTGCCTGCGCCTGTTCGGCATCGACATGCCGGCCCACCCTATCTGGGATCAGGTCCAGGCCGAATACGACACGGTCTGGCAAACCCTCGATGGGCGCCCGATCGAGAGCCTGATCGATCTGCCCCTGATGACGGATCCGGAAGTGCGCGCCGCCACGCAGGTGCTCTCGGCCCTTAGTGGCCCCGCCTATTTTACCGACCCCCGATTGTATTGCTTGTACCTGTGCCGCATGATGAACGTCATGCTACGACACGGGATATGTGACGCGTCCGCCCCCGGCTGCGCCGAGTTCGGGTTTATCCTCGGCTCATTCTTTCACCGTCACAGCGAGGGTTATCGTTTCGCCAAACTCTCCTGCGACCTGGTCGAGAACCGCGGATTCATCGCCTACAAGGCGAAGGTCTACCAAGCGATGGGAACGATTGCCTACTGGACGCAGCCGGTCGCAAGTGCTATCGAATTTAATCGGGCGGCCTTTCGCTCCGCGACCGAGACTGGGGATCTGACTTTTGCTTGCTACGGCAGAAACCAATTTGTCGCAGGCCTTCTCTTGCGGAACGATCCACTCGACGCGCTGTGGCGCGAGACGGAGAAGGGCCTAGACTTTGCCCAGAAAGCCAGGTTCCGAGACGTTGCGGACGTCATCCTGAGCCAGCAGCGTTTTATCGCGACCATGCAGGGCCGGACCGCAACTTTCTCCACCTTCAGCGACGCGCAGTTGGACGAGGCAACGTTCGAGGCGCAGCTGGCCGGCGATCGGCTGCCCATGTTGATCTGCTGGTATTGGATCCTCAAACTGAAGGCACGTTTCCTGTCGGGCGACTACGCCGAGGCGCTCGCGGCAGCTGACAAGGCGAAGGCGCTTCTTTCGACTGCGCCTGGCTCGATCCAATTGCTCGACTATTTTTATTACGCCGCTCTGACGGTAGCGGCGTGCTATGAGAACGGGTCGACGGAGGAGCAGCAGGTTTGGCGCGACCTCCTGACGGTGCATCGGGAACAACTGCGCGAGTGGGCCGAAACCTACCCACCGACTTTCGCCGACAAGCACACGCTGGTATTGGCCGAAATCGCCCGCCTGGAAAAGAGAGACGCCGACGCCATGCAGCTTTACGAGCAGGCTATCCATTTGGCGCGTGAGCACGGCTTCGTTCAAAACGATGGGTTGGCCCACGAACTAACGGCGCAGTACTACCTGGCGCACGGTCTGGAAATGGCGGGCTACGCCCATCTACGCAACGCGCGGAACTGCTACGACCGCTGGGGTGCGCTCGGTAAGGTGAAGCAACTCGACGAACGCTATTCGCACCTGCAGGAGGAGCGCGTTCTTGCATCTAACACCGCCACAATCGGCGCGCTGGTCGGGCAATTGGACGCCGCGACTGTCGTCAAGGCCTCACAGGCAATCTCAAGCGAGATCGTCCTTAACAAGCTGATTGAGAAGCTCATGCGCATCGCGGTCGAGCACGCAGGGGCTGAGCGAGGTCTCCTCATCCTTCTCCGGGGCGATGAGCCGCAGATTGAGGCAGACGCCGCCACCGGCCACGGCAGAGTCGAGGTCACCGTTCGACAGGCAGCCATCACACAAGATGAACTTCCCCAATCCGTGCTTCAGTACGTCATCCGGATACGGGAGCGTGTGGTCCTCGATGATGCTTCGACTGCGAACTTGTACTCGGAGGACGAGTATGTGCGGAGGAAGCGCGCCAGATCCGTCCTGTGCCTGCCTATCGTCAAACAAACGAAGCTCATCGGTGCACTCTATCTGGAGAACAATTTGGCTCCACGCGCGTTCACCTCGGACCGGGTCGAAGTGCTGGAGATGCTGGCTTCGCAAGCCGCGATTTCGCTCGAAAACGCCAAGCTCTATTCTGACCTCAACCGCAGCGAGGCTTTCCTGGCTCAAGGCCAGAGCATAAGCCACACTGGCAGCTTCGCCTGGAACGTTTCGAGTGGAGAAATTCACTGGTCGGAGGAAATCTATAAGATCATTGAGTGCGATCGAGCGGTTAAGCCGACATTGGAGTTAGTATTCCGGCGAATTCATCCCGACGACAGAGATCTGGTGCAGCAGACTATCGATCGCGTGACCAGGAACAAGACAAACTTTGATCTTGAACACCGTTTGCTGATGCCAGACGGCTCAGTCAAGCATCTCCACGTTGTAGCTCGCGCATTGGAGCCTTCCACGGGCAAGCTCGAATTTGTGGGTGCTGTGACCGACGTCACCACGGCAAAGCAGGCGGAAGCGAAAGTCCGGGATAGCGAAATGGAGCTTCGACAGGTCCTGGAATTGGCCCCGCAGCTGGTCGCCGTTGTAATGCCCGACCGCGCTCGTCTGTATACCAATCAGACAACGCTCGATTATTGTGGTTGTACTCTCGAGGAGTGGCGAAGCGGTGACCGTCTGAGGTTTTTTCACCCAGATGATTGGGAACGTGTGACGAGCGTATCTCAAAGTCATTTCTCACGCGGCCTTGCGCACGAATACGAAGCGCGATTACGGAGAAAAGACGGGCAGTACCGCTGGATTCTCTTCCGCTGGCGCCCGATACGAGATGAGCAGGGACAGCTCCTGCGCTGGTATGTTGTTGGGACCGATATCGACGATCGCAAGCAGGCTGAGCAGAGACTCCAAAACGAGAACGTTGCGTTGCGTGACGAGATTGATAACGCATCGATGTTCGAGGAAATCGTGGGAACTTCGCCGCCCTTGCGGGCGGTGCTTTCCCGCATAGCGAAAGTCGCTCCCACCGACTCTAGTGTTCTGATAACGGGCGAGACAGGTACGGGTAAGGAACTGGTTGCTCGCGCCATTCACAAGCGTTCCAGGCGCTCTTCACGCTCATTTGTGAGTGTGAACTGTGCGGCAATCCCGCGCGACTTGATTGCTTCGGAATTGTTCGGCCACGAAAAAGGTGCTTTTACCGGGGCAACTCAGCGGCGTTTAGGGCGCTTTGAGCTTGCCGAAGGAGGCACAATCTTTCTCGACGAGATTGGAGAACTTCCTTCCGAGACCCAGATTGCACTCTTGCGTGTTCTGCAGGAACACGAGTTTGAGCGTGTCGGTGGAACTGAATCTATTCAAACCAATGTTCGGGTAATTGCTGCGACGAATCGCGATTTGGACGCCGCCATCGCTGCTAGCGAGTTCAGGATCGACCTGTTTTACAGGCTCAACGTTTTTCCGATTGAGATGCCGTCTTTGCGTGAAAGAAGAGAAGACATTCCCATGCTGGTTGAGTACTTTATTGATCGTTTTGCAAGGAAGGCAAGAAAGAAGTTTCAGGCGGTTAACAAGAAGAGCCTCGACCTGCTTCAGTCCTATCCCTGGCCGGGTAATATTCGTGAATTGCAGAACGTGGTCGAGCGCTCTGTCGTCGTGTGTGAAACCGAGAATTTTTCCGTCGATGAGAGTTGGCTTTCTCAACGACCTTCGGCGTCTGAGGCGAGAGCGAAATTTGAGTTTTCTGAGATTGCTGCCCAGGAAAAAGAAATGATTGAGGCTGCCCTGCGCGCGACCCGAGGACGTGTGTTCGGACCGTCAGGAGCGGCTGCCAAACTAGGCATGCCAGGAACTACCCTAGACTCGAAGATCAAGTCGCTAAAGATAAACAAGAATCGCTTCAAAACTGCGTAGGCCTCGCACGACCCGTTTCTACGTACTCTTAATTCCGAAGGCACAATTACGAGCTTTCGTAGCTTTACGAAATTCCGTAATTCATCCAATCCATTAATTTTTGGGTCTATGAGCGAAAAGCGGCCGAGGACTCCGTACAAGTACCGCAGATCAGCTCCAGGAAAATCCTAGTACACCCCACGCTGTCGCTGCCTCTTTTCGCATGCCTAACATTGTGCCCAAAGGGCATGGAGCAAAAATTGCACGCGCACATGATCAAGATGAGCATCACCGCCTGGACACCACCTATGCAATGGAGGCAGGTTCTAGGTGCTCCTCACGATAATTGATCTTTGCGGTTTGTGCTCTTCACAACTCCCCGGAAGGCGGAGAGGAGAAGAGCCGCGCCTGGGCTTTTAAGCAACGGTCCACCGAAAAGACCGCGAGGGAATATTGGGTACTCGCGAAACACAGAGGTTGCCTCCAGATTCACCTGGTCGGCTGCAACAGCTGACGACCTCAGCATATTGGGAAAAGGAGAAGTAAATGAATCGTCTTTGCATCGCAGTTGCGTGTGTAGTCGCGTGTGTGACATGTGTAAGCAATAGCCAGGCACAGGAGGTTCCTGCTGGTGCGAATTTGCCGCCAATCCCGATCACTTCGCATGATCGTGTCTATCACGCAGATCAGGCATCCAATACAGTTTCGGTCTATGATCCGTCAACCAACACTCTGCTGGGTGTGATCCCGCTCGGCGTGGCGGCCGCGTCCGATCAGCACCCAGCCTGGGTCAACGGCGGAATGACTCCGGCCAATATAAGCCCCCTTTACTATGGCCAGCTGCTGGTGCATGGCATGGGTTTCTCGTTCGATCACAAAACTCTCGATGTAGTCTCTATCGCCTCCAACGCGGTGACGTTCATTGACACCGCTACAAATGCGATCAAGCACACCACCTATGTAGGGAGATCCCCACACGAAGCCTTTTTTACCCCGGACGGCAGTGAAGTATGGGTCACGGTGAGGGGAGAGAATTACGTTCAGGTGATCGACGGTAAGACCTTTGAAAACAAAGACCGAATCATCGTCGGCGACGGCCCTGGAATGACAATTTTCCGGCCCGACGGGAAATATGGCTATGTCTGCTCCAGCTCGATTCCTCAGATAGCTGTCGTCGATGTGAAAAGTCACAGGGTCGTCGCTAATGTTCCGCAGCCATCCCCCTTTTGTCCCAATATTGCCGCTACGCCCGATGGGCAGCAGGTGTGGCTTACGTTAAAAGACATCGGCTATACCGAGGTATTTAACGCAAATCCTCCGTTCAACGTGATTGCAACCCTCAACACTGGTCCGATTACCAATCACGTCAATATCGTGCGAAACATGCACGGCCAGTTCGCCTATGTCACCATCGGCGGAGAAAACAACGTAAAGGTATTCACCACAACGGACACTCCGCAACTCGTCGCAACCATACCGACGGGTGAGCTGCCGCACGGTTTATGGCCGTCGGGCGACGGAACCCGGATCTATATCTGCCTGGAGAATGGTACGGGAATGCAGGCGATCAATACTCTGACAAACCAGGTCGTCGCAACCCTTCCGGGCGGACAGGCTTGTCAGGCTTTGGTCTACGTGCCCCAGGCAGTTCCGACAGGAAATGGACTTTCTAACCTGATGCCTCTGAATTCATACGGGCAGGCGGTCCACCTGTACATGGGCCCTCAAGGAAGTTCCACCGCCTCGGCGCCGACCACGGTGACGCTGAATTATCAGGGACCGCTTGATCTGCTCGAGGCCGCCGTTACGGGGCTTCATCCCATGACAAGCTACACCTTGGGGTATGCGCCGAACCTTGCGGATCCAGACGATAACTTTCAAGCGTTAAGCACGTTCATGACGAATGCGGCTGGGGCGCAGATCGTGGAGTCTATTGGGCCACTCAGACAGGTGGTGGCCGGAACACCACAGCCCGAGGATCAACGCTTTCTGGAGATCGTACCGACCGGAGATACTCAGCCTGTGCAGGTGCAGCTGCAGTCACAGTAGCTATAGTCGCACACAAAGCGCAGCACGCGGAGAAGCGAGGTCCTGCCACTCGCTTCTCCCTTTGTTCGCAAATACCGCAAGAGCGCGTGAGAGCCCTTGCGTCGTTCACCGCAACAATATCTGGGAAGGAGCAGAAGCTAATGAGCATCAAAATTATGTTGTGTGCGAAACGCCTTTGGACTGTCGGCCTGATTGCAGCATTTTCCATCGCGGCCCTCGCTCAGATGGAAACGCGAGCAATGATTTTTATGCATGCCATGAAAGACAGTATGGAGCGGATGGACAATGGTATGAAGTCGGGTCCCATGAATGGCGATGTAGACCACGATTTTGCAACCATGATGATGCCTCACCACCAAGGTGCAATTGATATGGCCAAGGCCGAGCTGCTCTATGGCAAGGACCCTGTAATGAGGAGACTCGCGGAGGAGATCGTCGTGGACCAGCAGTCAGAGATCCAGGCCATGCAACTCTGGCTCAGTAAACAGCCCACGACGGCGTCAGCGGGCCGGAAATAAAGTCTGCAGCTAATTCGATAACCGTGTCGGCTCCTTTCCTCCGAGCCTTGGTTTGTTTGAGCGTACCAAGTCTACTCGGCAATCTGGTCGCTCTCGAGAATGGAATCATGGCGGCCGCGATCGACACAGTGAGCAACGAGGTGCTCGCTAGCATTCCAAGTGGACAGACGACACAAGCTCCAGTGGTTGCGGAGGATTAGCGAAATCCGGTTCCGTTAATCACGACTAAACGAGCGCTCCATCGAATTAGAAGGGATCAGTTTGACGCAGTCTACACGGTCACCGCTCTAAATCTCGCTCAGGAGTTCGAAGTGATGGTGAGCGGAGTTGCCTGAACTCGGATGCTTGATTCTTGCTCGAAGAAAAGGCAGATGCTGAAGATTCGGCGATCATCGAACGGGCAGGTAGTCTTCAGGATAATCGGTCGAATGCAAGCAGAGCGGGTCGCTGACCTGGAAGAACTTTTGAAATCCGAAGATGACGCTCGCCAAATAGTTCTGGATTTGAAAGATCTGACTCTCGTAGATCGGGATGTGGTCAGGTTTTTTGGGAGGTGTGAAAAGCGTGGCATCAAGCTCGAGAATTGTCCGGCTTACATCCGCGAATGGATCGAAAGCGAACGAGGGGAAAGATAACTTTTAGAGAAGGCCCTAACGGGCGCACGTCGAAGTGTAGTGGACGAACCACTAGACGAACTACTAATGGAGTAAAGAAAATGTCGGCGCCAACAGGCTGGGTAAGCGAAGCTCTAAATCGTACCGCATCGTTTGAAATCCCGGCTGAGTTGCCTGCGAATACCGGGTTCGATGCCGACGAACGATGCGACAGAAGTTCGCCGAGCATTGTAGGCACGAGCGCCGCTCTACGCGGTGCACTCGACATGGTTCGGGTCGTGGCCGCAACCGACTCGACCGTCTTGATCCAGGGAGAAACAGGCACCGGCAAAGAGCTGATCGCCCATGCTATTCACAATCTTAGTTCCCGGTCCGGACGGGCGTTTGTGAGAGTGAATTGCGCTGCGATACCTTTGGATCTCCTCGAAAGCGAACTCTTCGGCCACGAGAAAGGCGCGTTCACCGGAGCGATCGCGCAAAAGATTGGCCGTTTCGAGCTGGCCGATAAAGGCACGCTTTTTCTGGATGAAGTAGGGGATATTCCGCCGGCGTTGCAGCCCAAGTTGCTGCGCGTACTGCAGGAACAGGAGTTCGAGCGCTTGGGCAGCACTCGCACTCATCAGGTAGATGTTCGGTTGGTGGCTGCCACGAATCGTGATCTCGGCGAAATGCTGAATCGAAGCCAATTTCGTAGCGACCTCTACTACCGATTGAATGTCTTCCCCGTGCTGCTGCCACCGCTGCGTGCGCGATCCGAAGATGTGCCCGCGTTGGTCATGCATTTCATAGGAGTTTTTGGTCGGCGGATGGGGCGGAAAATCGAGCACATTCCCGCAGAAACCATGACTGCGCTTACGTCCTATCATTGGCCGGGAAATATCCGCGAGCTACAAAACCTGATTGAACGCGCCGTGATTCTTTCAAGTGGCGGTGTGCTTCCCAATCCTTTGCCTACGACAGGAACCAATCGCGCTTCCATTTCGACACCTGCAACTACTCTGAGGGACTCTGACCGCTCATTGATTCTGCGAACGCTAGAGGAAGTTCGTTGGGTGATCGGCGGCCCGAAAGGCGCGGCGGCCAAACTTGGATTGAAGCGCACTACGCTGATCCACAAGATGCAAAAGCTGGGGATTTACCGGGCCTGCCCAGTCGCATGACACGAAAGCGGATGAGGAGCAAACCGAAGCCACCGCCGAAAAAGTAATCGATGCCCTCGAAGGCGCCTTTCGAGTACAGCGGGGCCAGCGCCGGAACCACACCAAGGGCGTAGGTGCACTGGGTTCCTTCGTTGGAAGTCCCGAAGCCTCCACCTATTCGCGCTCCGAGCTTTTTTCGGGCAAGGCACTGGAGGTGATTGCGCGTTTCTCCCTGGCGGGCGGAGAGTCCCGAGGCTTCCGACGCTGGGAAGAGTCCTCGTGGCATGGCACGCCAGTTCCGGATGCCCGACGGTGGCCTGCATCAGGGTCTTCTCCGACTTTTGACAGAACAGCAATCCGGGTAAACGGTAATGGCAGAAGAAGCAGGTAAAAACTGGAAGGGGCAGTCTTTCTCGAAGACGGCCCTCAACGCCGTAGTCTAGCGACGATTCTGTAATCTATGCTGAATCTACCGGGACCGGAGCAGATCAGCCAGACGAAGAAGAGTGCGTACAGAACTTCGGGAAGATAAAGAAAGTTGTCCAACCAATTCAGCGGTGAATCTCCCTTAGGCATTGTTGACAGGTTTGTAGTGAGTATGGCGGTCAGCATATCGAGCAGTAAAACAAAGCAGGCCACGCTAGATAACAACCCCACAACCAGCAGGCAACCACCAACGAATTCGACGCTGGACACAAAGTAAGTCATCAATTGCGGGAAAGGGACATAGGTAGCCACAAGCGTTTCATACATGGCGTGAGTCCGCTGGGCAACGAAGAGTTGGTTTGCCCCGGATATCGCGAAGAACACGCCCAGCGCTATGCGTACCGCCAAGATCGCGTATTCTTCTAGCTCGTGGCTGCCCCACAACACGAACCGGATTTAGCGTTCCCACCACATCCTGGTTACGGGCACGAGTATCCACCTGTCAGTTTTGGCAACAGCAAAATCAATCTCTCGTCCTACGAAATCGGATCAACGTCACGTCAGTGTAATCCGGAATATCGTCAATTGACCCAGAATTCCAGTTTCCGATCAAGCCTAGCGACCATCCGCGAACTGGGATCAGCGGTCGCGGTCAAAAGTCAAAAATCAAGATCGCTGGCCAGCGTAAGCTGATTCTGACGGTCGACCGTTCCTAACCCTTCCGATCCCAGTGCCGTGCAGCGCTCGACGATATTGCTAGTGCCCCTCGCGGCGGTCAGCGGGGTTGACATAGGCGATGCCCATGATTCCGCCGCCCTGCGGTAACCCGGTTGATATCTGCTGTAGACGCGTCAGGGGCGCACCCGGCGAGTCAATCCGATAAACGTCCACTTCTGCCGTTCCGCTTTCCAGATCGTAGAGGAAATCACTGTCCCCCGTTTCAGCAACGTCGATAAACCCAGTGGCTCCCGCTGCCGGATTGGCGGCGTACGGGTTGACAGGTACTCCTGTCGCTGCGCGGCTATCAATTTCTTCAACTGATCCATCTTCATTGAACTGGAAGCTGGAAATAATGGACGAAGAGGCGCTGACCACCCAGAAGCTTCGACCATCCTTATCGAAGGAGAGCCAGCAGGAACTGGTGGAAGTGTTCGTCGGGCCGGTTGTGATTTGGCTGCTGGTCGGGACATCCAAAGATATAGGGCTGAGGAAACCCGAGTCATTCAGATCAAACGTCGAAACGGATCCTGTCTGGAATTCGCTGAGCGGCGCTGGCTGGCCGTCTGCGAGCCACTCTCTTGATTCCGAAACCACGACCACTTCATGCCCCATCACCTTGCGAATCGCAATGCTGACCGCACCGGGGAGATTGCGGCCCTGGTCGTTGTTCCGCTGCGTGGACGTGATTGTCGCCACTGGGAAAGGTGTCAGCAAGCCTGGCCGAATGACATCAAAACTTTCAAGCTCGGCAGACGCGGCACTTGCTGAGATCGCAGTTGATCCAGCGTTGTAGAGCGACACGACAAGAGCACGGCCACTTGCAGCTACGCCCAGGTCAGACGGGCGGCCAAGAAGCTGCCGCTTCGATCCCGGAATTTCCTGAAGATGACCGGTCTCGCGGTTCAATAGAAAGGCATCAATGTCGCCGACTTGGTCCGTCGGTCCAGTGTAAACGCCATCGCTGTCGACATTGGCAACATAAACAACCCCATCGTGCTCAGCAATGGTGTCCGGTCCAAAACCACCGCTTGGAATCTGATTAACGAGCGTTAGACTGAAGTCCTTATTTATCCTGAATGATGAAACCGTATTGGAGCCGGCATTGACCTGTAAAAGAAAGCGATTGTCGACGTTTAGTACGGAATGGGCTGAGATCAACGCGTCGATGGGGCCACCAGTGTTGAGTCGGCCTCCGGCACCGCCAGACAGATACTCGCCGATATAAGCCAGGGTGCCATCGGCTTTGCGCCCGTAGGCTACCAGCCCGTTCTGATGCGCGTTGGTTCCTGCGTAAACCGCTCCGGTAAAGTCCTGAGCCAGTGCGGTCTTAACGAAGGCCGCTGACAAGAGCACAGTGAGCGCAAGAAGACAGGTCAAACCAACCGACCTTGACCTGAGAGTGTTGCCTGTTTTCCTCTGATGCTCGGAAATTGGCCCGGAGTCTGCACACGTCTGGTGTGCGCGCACTAAAAACGATAGACGACGAATTCGACCTGTGTACATCTTGTGATCTCCTTTTACGCTTGAATTAAAGCGATTCGTTAACTTCACGCCGAAGCTCTGGACTTTCAGCCCGAGCACACTATATTCGTGCAATTTTCATACCGCTCATGAGCCAATTGTTTGGCACCATACCAACAAGTTGGTCGCAATTTAACGACGCAGGGTCCTAGTCGTGTCCCTTGGCTGACTGACACGTCCGAATACGAACACTCTTATTTCGGATGGGGACCCGCGCGGAGCTGGGTTCAGTGAGTGCCCCGCGACCCCTGCTTCTGAATCGTCACGGGGCCTAATTGTCTTGATGGAGACTGGCTGAAGGCCTGCCCGCCCAGAGCTCCTGGTCTCGGCCTAAAGCCAGAAATAATTTTTCCGACTTTCCTAATTTTCCCGGATGCAAGGGGGGTGCAGTCTTGAATCTCTCTATCTCCTAACCGGTCAAACGCTCTCGGGGAGAAGGGAAAGACATGGTCCCAGAGCCCCCCTCTGTGATCATGTTTGGACTGGGACTCAGATCAGATCATCTCTAAACTCTGCGTCATATCAGCTCATGTGCAGGGCGCGGGGCGCGGAGTGGAGATGTGTGGATTTTGATTTGGGGCGTCTCTTCCGTGGTGGAGCAATTACACAATTTCTGGGTGAGCGGGATCAGTCCCAAACATGGGCCGCTTGCTAACCGACTCTTCTTCGGTTGCTTCATCCTCGATAACGTCCCAACGCTCGACGAGGGTTCCATTTTGAATGCGCACAATATCTGCGGCAATCCAATTTACGGGAGCACCGAAGCCGCTAAATCGCCCCTGCACGATCACCAGGTTTCCTTCAGCCACAATCGTTCCCGGTTCGTATTTCAAGGTTGGTGGCATGCGCTTGAAGAGATTGAACCGCCCTCACGCCCGGGTGCGATATGAGCGCCGTGCTGAATATAGTCCGGCGACCAGAAACGCTCGGAGGCTGCATAGTCACGCTTGTTGAACAGCGCGTCGAAGGCTTCTAGAACAAGAGCTTTATTTCTCGATTCGATCTTTTCACTCATCTTTCATTCCCTCCCATTCGCTGGCGAGGGTGGGTCGTCACAGCTTCGACCCGCCGTCCACCGGGATACTGGCTCCAGTGATACAGCGCGTCGCGTCTGACGCCAGGAACGCGACGAGCGCAGTTTTGTCTTGAAGCGCAGCCATTTTACGTACCTCCCATACGGGCCATAAAAGCGATGTCGTGGATATCGATGGCGACCAGCACGGGTTCCGCTATCTTGCGTTTATCCGTATCGAAGGAATAGACCCGACGCCGCATAGCGACCATGATTCCGTCAACCTCGCGAAACTCATGCGCATAGTTCAGCCCGGGTGCTCCGCCCAGCACATCGACTCTGTACTCGTGCCGCCGGAGCAAGCCGTCCGGCCCGAAGTATGAAATCTGTTCCCGGCTAATTCGCGCAGAATTTGTTTCCGACCTGATCCATTTCGGCAATTCCGCTCGCAACCTCGTTCCGTTTGCCCTCGCGGATGACACCATTCCAGTGAGGGTGGCGGCGATCGATGCACTGGCGTGGATTTCCCTTGAAGGCATGAACCAGCGTTTGGCCGAGCTGGATGAAGACACCTTTAGGGCCGCGGCGCGCTCGCTTCCGCCGGAATGGGTGCGCGGAGCAAACCGCCCCCGCGCGCTGGCCGTGTTCCGAAAACTTTATGACGAGACTTCCGACCCGCTAAAGCGGATTTCGCTCCTGATGAAGGCAAGCGAGTTGGGCGGAGCCGATATTGCCGGGCGTCTTAGGGAAGAACTGGGCAAGTGCGATCCGGCGCAGGCGAAGCAGCTGGTCGATTTCCGTCTGAAGCCGATACTGGATACTATTCGCGGAAACGATCCGGAATGGGTAAGTCGCTGGCTTTACGCCTACTGCTACTTCAATCAGGCTGCGGGCGGAATAACGTGTTACGGTGACGATGGAAGTAGCATGTCCGACCCACAAGCCTATTCGGGATATGGAAGCGCCGCGAACAACCCAGCTTGGGTCTCATGGTCTGGTATCGGCCCACTTCCTGCCGGCGATTACTGGATAGGACCGCCGTATGATGGTAATTTAGGAAAACCTCAATTCCGTCTCACGCCGGTAAAGGATCCTTTTATGCATATCCCGGATATGTCTTACCGTGATCCGCATTCATTCCTTATACACGCCAACAGTCAAGACCATCCTGGAATGGCTTCCGAAGGCTGCATCGTGACGAGTCGGGCACTTCGGCACTGGCTGGCAGAAGAGGGTGGTGGCGTCACTACCGTCTACAATCCTTTGAACAATCCACTCAATCGTCGAATAGCGCTTACAACACCATAGTTCGCAGAGGTGCCGATGTTGATTCGCGAAGGTTTCACGAGGATGACAATACTCGTCATCTTATGTCTGTCAAATAGAGTAGCGGGACAAAAGAAAGCGGAGATGAAACTTGATCAGCAAGATTTAAGTGTCCTTGGTCTGACAATCGGCAGTACACGAGCCCAAGTCGAGGCCAAATTAGGCGTGGCTCGATCGTCTAAGGGCGTACGTGAAGGTTCTGATGAACTAGTCTGCTATCGCTCTGCTGACAAAGATGACAGAACGGTGCTGATCTTTCATTTTGGCGCTCTAGGGGGATGGACCGATGTGACAGAAATCTCGATCTCTGCAGGCAGTTCGTTGTCGCTAAATCCCAGTAGCTGTACACCGAATGTAGGCGTTTCGCGGAATCTGCGGTTTCTTAGAGGACTAACGCTTGGTGTGTCTCCGGCGGAGGTGGTAAGGGTGTTTGGCCCGCCGTCTCATGCGGCCAAAAACAAGTTGTCTTATTATGTTTCTCGTCCTTGCTACTCCAAACAACAAAAAACAGAGGGAGTCAAACCCGATTCCGGATCCTCTTGCGTCATGGTCGATTCTTTCAAAGCACAGTTCAATTCAGAAAGCCAGCTCGTTTTCTCTAGCTTTTATCATTTCATTGATCGATGAATGCAATAGATTTGGAAGAAGCTCCCTCGCCCGCTGGTGTGCGCCAGGTTGTGCCCTCTAATTCTGCTCATTGCTCTCATTTGGATGTGGAGTTTGGCCACGAAGTCAACCCTTCTGCGACTAAGCGCCGTCACTCCTCCGCGTCGGAACTCTGGGATGAAGAAACTCGCACAAGCGGAACTAACCGCGTGATTAGAACACGCGTGGTCGCTTTGTTCATGTTGCTTCTGAGCCTGCGGAATACTACACGTAGCCAAGAGATTCCTTTTCCCCACAATGCCGTAGTCTGCGAACGCTGCCACAGTGTCCCCGCCAAATTTGGTAGCAGTTCCGTGACGGTGCGCAGAGTCGGAGAAATCTCTCGTGGACATTTCATTTGCTGGTGCAGAGGGAGGCATTCGTCACTCTCGAGGCGAATCCTCCGAAAACGAGAGGTTGGATCGACTTATCGGACAGCGAGCTTCGCTGAATCTTCTTGGAGACGGATACATTGAAGCGATAGACGGGCGCGACCTCGAGCGAAGCGCGCAGGAACAGCGTGAGTTTCCGGCAAGCGTGCGTGACGACCGCTAACTCGCCCTGATACGTTTGTTGAGCCGCGGACGAGCGGTCGAGGGCGAGCCGCATGGGCACAACAGTCATTCCTGAGCCAATCGCGCCGTTACAACGCCAACTGGATCAGTTTCGTAGCACTCAACCCGCGGGGAAGGAGGCTGCCGGACTCGATGTGGCATGCCGCCGTCGAACTGGCCCGGGAACACGGGGTGTATTCCGTCGCACACCCGTTACGGCTGGACTATACGGGGCTGAAGAAACGGCTCGGCGGAGTTTCCCATCGCCGACGAAAAGCACGCAAGCCGGCATTCGTCGAACTGATCGCGCCACCTTCAGCGATGCTGCGAGACTGTTTGATCGAGTTCGAGTCGTTGCACGGAGGCAAGGTCCGCATTCAGTGGAAAGCTGCGGCACCGCCCGCCCCAATTGGAGCCCCCATGCGCGGATAGGTTCTCGAAACCCGCCCTTGCTGTGAGTGGGCGATAATGGGAACTGCATCGATCCCGGCGTAAGGACCAAACCTATGAAGGACTTGCCGAAACTGCCCTGCATAATTCGTTACCCAATCGCGGCTGGAGTGGGTTTCTTTGCTGCTTGGGAACTGCTGCCGCTGGCTGATGAGCTTCAAAAGGAGTTATTTGGGGCCGGCGTCAGGCTCGAGCGCTTCTAGCCATTACAGCTCCGATCTCAGGCTGTTGGCTTGTCCCAACCAACGGGGCACCCGCTTCTTGTACCTAAGATAGGCCTGACCGAATGCTGCTTCCAAACTCCGTTCTTCCCGAGGCACAAATACGAGATTCACAACTAGCAGCAGTGCGATACATCCCAGAAAAACGGCCAAGCTTCCAAAGAACAGCGCCCATCCCAGCCATAATGCTAGTTCCGCGACATACATCGGATTCCGCGTAAATCGATAAGGTCCATCGGTGATCAAGACCGAGGGCACCAG
>Ga0307479_10002000_pt1 | contig 18613 bp, 19 predicted proteins | sample atmos_gasesECM4C_FD_203743 | JGI IMG/M metagenome (GOLD analysis project Ga0307479, IMG submission 203743) | Hardwood forest soil microbial communities from Morgan-Monroe State Forest, Indiana, United States - atmos_gasesECM4C_515 | ecosystem: Environmental > Terrestrial > Soil > Temperate... | reverse complement strand
CCTGGCTGCTGCTCGTCATCGTGGTGTTCCTGATGGTGGCCAGGCCCTTCTAAGCGAATTTGTCTTCGAGGGCGCCGCTCGGTCCGATCACACTCACCGGGACGCACATCCGGCTCGAGCCGATGCGACCGGCGCATGCGGCGCAACTGCTCGAGGCCGGACGCGCGCCGGAGATCTGGGAGTGGATGCCGGCGCGTCCGATCGGGGCGGACAGTATGGACGCCTGGCTGGCGAAGGCCGCGCAGGCTGAGTCACAGGGTCGCGAGTATCCCTTCGTTGTCGTCCGCCTCACCGACAGCCGGGTGATCGGGAGTACGCGCTATCTCGACGTCCAGCAAGACGACCGCACGGTTGAAATCGGTTGGACCTGGTACACGCCGGACGCGTGGGGCGGCGTCGTGAACCCGGAGGCGAAGTACCTGTTGATGCGTCACGCCTTCGAAGACTGGGACGCGATCCGGGTGGCGCTGAAGACGGATGTCAACAACCTGCACTCGCAGGCCGCTATCAAGAAGCTTGGAGCCCGGTACGAGGGAACACTTCGCAATCAGCGCATCCGTCTCGACGGCAGCTACCGCGACACCGTGATCTTCTCGGTGATCGAGAGCGAGTGGCCGAGCGTGAAAGCCCGCCTCGAGGAGCGGCTGCAGACCTAGCGCTTCCCACCATTCAGCACCCGCAGTCCGCCGAGGTTCTCCTTTCCCCTTGCGGGTGGGCCCGCCGTATGAGGCGTTTCCCGGGAGGGGGCCTGCTTGCGGCGGCCGCGATACCCAGCGGCAACTTTCGCGGCAGCCGCCTGTGCTGCGGCGATCAGCTCCGGAGCGGCCCCGTCAGCGTTGGCCAGCGCGTCCGGCTCGAATTCGACCATCTCGCTAACGCAAATCTCCCGTTGCGGATCGACGATGACGACCGCGATGAAGGGCTCCTCGGTTTTGATGCTCGGATGGATCTGTGACCACGGAATGACATTGCCCATACCGGCAGCCTAACCGCCGGTTTTGACAGCTGTGTGTCGCAACTTACGACGTGGTGACTTCTTCTTCGGCCTCGTCGCGGGCGGAGCCGTTGGCGGGGGTGGCTTCGGCGGTCGCCGGCAGCAGTGCCGGCCCGGGCAGCCGGATGATGGTCCAGTCCCCTGACTTCTCAGCGCGATCGGCCAGGCCCTCGTCTTTCGAGAAGAGGATGATCTGGTGATCCTCGCCCAACCGTCCCAGCTCGTCCAGCGCGGCCCGCATCCTGCGGCGGTCGGCATGGACGAGGGCCTCGTCGAGCAGGAGCGGCGGGGGCTCGGCATTGCCGCCGATGATGCGCGCCAGCGCCACCCGCTCGAGTAAATAAATCAGCGAGCGCGTGCCAAGACTGAGGTTGTCGACATCTTTGAAGACGCGCTGGTCCTGAGTCTTGACCGACAGGGCCAGGTCGTCCCCGATGCGCACGTCGCGATAGCGGCCGTTGGTGATCGGGGCCAGCTGTCCCTGGAGCTGCGACTTGAGCCGGGGGATCACCGCCCGGCGGACCGATTTGGCGGCGGCCTCCAGCGTTTCGATCGCGAGGTCGTAGGCATGCGCATCCGCTTCCAGCTCCTGGAGTTGCTCGCGGGTCGTGGCGATCTCCTCTTCCAGCACCGCGACATCGCCGATTTGCGCTAATCGGTCGTTGAGCAATTCCTCGGCGCGAGCCCGTTCCTCCTGGGCACGCTCCTTGCTGCCACGATGCTGGTCGCGCTGGCGCTCCAGCTCGGCGAGAGGAAGCGTCGAGAACTCGGCGACCCGTGCGGGGTCCACGTTGCGGCTGACCTCACTCAACTGGCGGGTCAGGTCGTCGACCAGCTGGCGAAGCGCCGGTCCCTCATCTCCCTGCCCGGCACCCCGCTGCGCTTCGAGCTCGGCCAGTCTCGTCGATGACGTGCGGTAGGCTTCGGCGCGGCCGACCCCCTCGTCCCAGGACTGCGCGGCGCGCTCCATGTCGGGGTCGGTGATCCCGGCCGGGGTGTAGATGGCCGCCAGCTGTCGCGCGTACTCGTCGGCTTTCACCTTTTCGGCGGCGGCTCGAATGCCTGGTGCTCGCAGCTGTTCCAGCTGGGCATCCAGCTGCTCGATTCGGGTTCGCACCTGCTGCGCCGTGCGAGCGGCTTCGCAGCTGGCGATGAAGTCTCGCGCCGCGCCCAACGCCTCTCGCCGGTCGAAGCCCAGGCGGTCGAGCAGGCTGTGCAGCTGCTGCCGCACCGATTCGCGGCGCTGGTCCGTTCCGCCTTCGGCGGTGGTGGCCTCCTGGGACCGCTGGCTGGCGGCGGTCCAGGCCAATGTGTCCTGCGCCAGGGATTCGACCTGGCGGGCCGTTTCGTCGACGGCCTCATCCGTGGGCGCGGGTTGCGGCATTCCCCAGGAGCCGACCAGCTCGCGCAGGCTCCGGCCGGCCTGCTGGGCGCGCTCTTCCAGCTCGGTCGCCTGGCGATCCAGCTCGAGCCGGGTCGCGTCGTAGCGCACTTTTTGCAGGTGCTCGACGAGGGCCTGCTGCAGCTCGCCGGAGCTGCGCACCCCCCACGGCTGCAGAATCTCCCGTCGTTTGACGCGAGCCTCATCCTTGGCCCGCAGCCGCCGGTCCACCTCGCGCACCGCCGCACCGCGCACCCAGATCCCGATGCCGGTGGACAGGACGCCCATCCCCAGCAGGAAGAAGGCTGCGCCGGCAAGGTAGATCGACCCGTTCGTCTGGAGGGCAAGGAAGGCGACGAGGATCGCCAGCGCCGTGAGGAGCAGACCGCCGAGCATGGCGCCGAGGAAGGTGCGTTGCCGGCTGCGCGCGCGTTCGGCCATGGCTTCCTCGCGACGCATCGACTCTTCCGCGTTCTGTCCCGCCTTGATCACCTCCGGGACTTCCTTGTAGCGGGCGATGTCGTGCTTGAGCTGCTCGAGCCGCGGCGGCAGCTCGGCGCCGGCTCGACGGCGGGCTTCGAGCGCGACGTTGTGGCGTTCCCGCCACTCGGAGTAGACGCGCTGAAATTCCATCTGCCGAGCAGGCCAGTCGAGGTTCTGCCCGATCAGCCCGGGATGCCGCTCCGCAATCCGCCGCGCCTCCTCGGCGGCGGTCTGGGCCCGCAGGTGGACCTCAGGGGCCTGGGCATCAGCGACGTTGAGTGAGGACAGCAACTCGCGGATGATTGGCTCCTGCTCGAGCGCGGCCGCGTCGATGCCGCGCGCCCGGGTCTCGTGGCCCTGGGCTTCCGAGTCGAGCTGCTTCCGCTCGGCTTCGAGCTGTTGTACCTGGGACGTGGTCTCAGCGGCGCGCCCTTGGAAATCCTCCTGTGCCTCGCGGGTTGCACGCAGGTGGCTTCGCAGCTCCTGCACCTCGGATTGGCGATCCAGCGGGAACATGGCAAAGCGGGTGTGCTCCTCCTGCCGGCCGCGCTCCTCGGCGATTGCTTGTTCCAGTGCCTCGACCCGTTCCATCCGGCGACGCGCCTCCTCGAGCCGCGACCCGAGGACGGCGGCCTCCAGGGTCTGCACGATGGCCAATTCCGCCTCGGTCAGCGCCCCGACGGTTTCCCGCTTCTGCGCCAGCTCGTCAACAGCGGCGCGAGCCTGCCGGGCGGCGGAGAGTTGACGCTCCAGCTCCGACAGCCGGTTCTCCAGGTCGTGCAATGGGCCGCTGCGGCCGCGTGGCTTTCCGATGCGGTGCACCCGCTCCTGGCGCAGGCGATCGAGTACGCGCTGGGCGGTTCGGTCAGGAGAGGCCGAATCGGCCAGCGCCACGATGGCTTCCTTGATGCTTCCGGCGTCTTCGAGCCGCAGCACTTCACTGCGCGAGATGCAAGCGGTATTGGTATAGATGTCGCGGCTGACGCCAAGCAGCTGGCGGCCGAGGTGCAACTCGCCGCTGGCGTCGCGTTCGAACCGGTCGCTGAGGTCGGCGCCGTTGTCCGCGTCGACCACCCGGACGGTCTCCGCATCGAGATCGCGCTCGACGCGGAGCCGGCTCCCATCTTCGAGCTCGAACTCGAGGGCCAGCCCGAAATTTCCCCCCTGCCAGGGGCGCCAGCGATCCGCCCGCTCCACCAGGGTGGTACGGCTGGAGTTGCTCAAATGCAGCCCGTAGAGGCCGGTCACGATGGCCTCCTGCAGCGTGGACTTGCCGGCCTCGTTGGGTCCGACCACCAGGTTCATGGCCGGGCCAAACCTCAGATCCATCCCCTGCAGGCTGCCGAAGCCCTCGATCTCGATGCGGGTCAGCCGCATGGCGGACTCACTACGTGCGGACTCATTCGTCGAAGGCGTCGAGCGCCAGCTGAAGGGCTCGCCCGGCCGTCTGTTCCTCCTGTCGCGATTCGCCCTTGTGATCGACCAGCTTTCGCACCATCTCGCCCCGGCTGGTGAACTCCTGGGCGACGCCGTCGACGTCGTGCGAAACGTGCGAGCGATCGGAAAACTCGAGATAGGCAAAGCCGTCGCTGCACTCCATCGAGAGCGCTTTCGTGTCCAGGTTCAACGAGCGGGAGCGCTCCCCAACGAGCGTGGCGCGGATCACCCCAGCTCCGAGGTGCTTGCCCTCGCGCATGGCCATCACCGCGTCGCGCACATGGTCGGCACTGCTCATGCCGGTGACGTCGATCTCCTCCTGGGCGAACTGCCGTTGATTGATGTCTTCCAGCAGGATGTGCGACGTGCCGTCGTCGCCAACCGTAACGAGCGCCGTGCAGTGCCGGCCGACCTCGTTCCAACCGAGCGGCTCCGGGCTGCCCGGATAGGTGATCCAGTCACTCGTCCGGGCATCGTGGTAGTGACCGAGCAGTGCGTGGCGAAAGCCGGCGTCCTCGACCTGGCTGGGGAGGATGGGCTTGTAGGGGGTCACGCCTTCAGGCACCTGGCTCATGTCGGAGGCGTGCAGGAGCAGCAGATGCGTGCCCTCGTCCTGGCGAACGAAATCGCGCAGCGGCGCGTCCGGGACATCAGCGCGCATGAAGCCCGCGGCCCAGATCTGGACGTCGCCGTATCGGTAGGGGCGGAGCTCTTCGTGGGCCGCGATCGTGACATTGTCAGGCCAGCGCAGGTAGCGGTAGGGCGAACTCGGGACCGCCGGATCGGCGTGCCCTGGGGCGATCAGCACCGGGACCTGGGCCGCGCCCAGCGTCTGCACCACAAAGGCGGCCGTGTCGCGGGTGACGTGGTCGTGCTCGAACAGGTCGCCGCCGCAGCTGATCAGGTCCACCCGGGCGTCGCGCGCGCGCTCGACGATCCGCTGCAGCGCGGCGCGGAGATCTTCACGGCGTCGCTGGGCGCCGACGCCGTAGAGGCGTTCGCCCGCGAAGGATCGGTCGAGATGCAGGTCAGCGAAATGGAGCAGGCGAAGGGCCACAAATCCCCCGTAACCACGCGAATTGTGCCTGTCGCGATGGCATCGGCGAGCGCGAAAGCAGCGCCCATTATAAAGGTTGGCTCGAATTTAGTCTGAATTAGACTGTCCACGTAAATGGGCTCCTTCGAGAAGGGGGATCGCGGCGCCCGCATCCTGAAGATCCAGACGCTGCTCCAGGGTAATCCCCGGGGCCTGACGACGGGCGAGATCGCCCGCCGCACCGGCGTGAATCCGCGGACGACCTACCGGGATGTGCGGGCCCTGGAGGCCATGAACGTGCCGATCTATGAGGACCGGGGCCGCATCCTGATCGACCCCAATTACTTCATCGCCCCGGTGAAGTTCACCCTGCGCGAAGCCATGGCCTTGTTGATGGGCGTCCGCCTGATGCATCGGCACGCCGACCAGGCCGATCCCGATGTCGCCGATGCCTTCACCAAGCTGGCGGCGGTGATGCCGGCGCCGGTGGCGGAGTACGTGCACGCGACCGTGCGGCAGATGGCGGAGCGGCCGCCCAATCCGGTCTACTCCCGCATCTTGCAAACCATCGCGCTCAGCTGGGCCGGGCAGAAGGCGGTTCGCATCTGGTATCCGAGCGCCGACCACCAGGCGGTCAAGCCGCGCGTGATCGAGCCCTACTTCCTCGAACCGTCGTTGATCGGACACAGCAGCTACGTCGTCGCGCGCGACCGGGGGCTGCGCGAGATGCGAACCTTCAAGCTGGAACGCATCACCCGCGCCGAGCAGACCCCCGAGACGTACCAGATCCCGGCTGACTTCGACATCAGTCGCTACCTGGCGGGCGCCTGGGGGATCTTTCACTCCGGCGAGCCGGTCGAAGTTCGGCTGCGCTTCTATCCGCCGGCCGCCGCCCGAGTCAAGGAATCGATCTGGCATCCATCCCAGCGGCTCAGCGAGGACAAGAACGGCGCCGTGAACCTGACGGTCACCGTCGCCGGAACGGTCGAGATCACACCCTGGATCCTGGGGTGGGGCGAGGCCGTCGAAGTCCTTTCGCCAGCCGATCTGCGGGAGAAAATCGCGGCCGCCGGGATGAAGATGGGTGAGCGGAACCGCGGCCAGCCGCCAGCGGTCAAGAACGGTGGCTTACGCGGCGATGCGCGGCGACTTGCCGCAAGCGGGACACGGCGTCCCCGCCTTTAACTCGGCGCGCTTGAAGGCGTGACCGCCACAGTGGGGGCATAGCGCGCCGGGCCGCAGGGAATGGCCGACCTCGGCCTTCTGCATCCGCTCGCGCAGGTGGCTGTCCTCATCGGGTGGGATGAAGCGGGGATCCTCGGACGAGATCTTGGCGCTCATGCCGCTTTCAACTCCGTTGGCTGGAGGACATCCGGTCGTACCCGTTCGCCGATCGCCCGACCGATCACTTCGGGGTGAAGATCGATCCCGCGCTGATAGGGATGCACGCTGAGAATCGCGGGCACGGTCCGGTTCGCCACCTCGATATCGAGCACCCGGCCGTGCAGGCCGGTCATCGGGCCCCAGCCGTCCCAGCTGCGCACCGTGCGCCACCAGAGGTGGCGCGCCACCGATCCGCCCATCGCGATCACGACCTGCGCATTGATGCTGGTCAGCAAGCCCTGCAGGTGACGGTCGACGCACTGATTGAGGGCGCCCTCGGTGACCCGGTCAGGATTCTCGGTCGCGCAACGCACCGCCCAGGTGTGAAACGCGAAATCCAGGACATCATGCTTCTCCAGTTTCTGACCCATCCGGCGGCGGGCCTCGGTCAGGACGGCGCGAACGAACTGGAAGTATGGGTGCGGGGTTTCCGACGTCATGTGATGCTCGAGCCGGGCTTCGTGCTCCAGCCACTCGGTGAACGCCTCATTGCTGGTGCTGAACACGTCGAGCGGGCTCGGGCTGATGAAAACGATCGGCGCCCGGGGGTTGCCGAAGCCAACCTGCGGCCGGCGGAGCGGTTGCGCCAGCCCATGGCAGGGGCTGTCCGTACCGCGATCCGCCTCGGCGATCGCGCAGCCGTGCAGCCGCTTGAGCGCGTCCGAACCAAAGAACTGCAGGTACTGCTGGCCCTTGCTCACGCTGTGAGTTTCGACGCAGAGTAATGCCGCAACCTTGCGCCCAGGGGCTGACGGCGAACCCATACCATAGGCGGGTGGCAACCGTCGCCGCGGTCACGGTCTCGGAGCTGCGCGAGCGGCTCGGTGCGGACCCGCCGCCGTTCCTGCTCGATGTCAGAGAGCCCTGGGAGTTCGGTGCTGGTCATGTTCCCAGCGCCGAGCTGATCCCGCTTGCCGAGCTGGAGCAGCGGGTTTCGGAGATTCCGCGCGATCGGCAGGTGTTCGCGATCTGCCACAGCGGTCAACGCAGCCTGGCTGCAGCTGCCTATCTCCGGGCGCTCGGGTTCCGGGACGTGATCAACGTCGACGGCGGAACGGCGGCCTGGATCGAACGCGGCTACCCAATCGATAAATAGGGCGTCGCGACAGACAGCTGTCAAAAGCGGCTGCTTGACTTTCCTGGTGAGCCAACCCACCATGATCACGACCATTCGTCCCGCCTACGTCTTGAAGGAGAAGCCGTGAACGTCCTGGAACTGGTCATCGCCGTCTTGTTGCTGGCGGTCCTTGGGGCGCTCCTGGCGCTGCTGGTGTCTCGCCGGCCGGTCCCGGCAACACCCTCGGATGCGGTCCTCCGGGCGCTTGCCGATCTCGGCGCCCTCAAATCGAATGTCGAAGCGGTGAGCAATCAGCAGAGTTCGTTGGGCCAGTCGCTGGGCATGCTGCAGGCGGCGGTGCAGGGCGTGGAGACGAAGGTGCTCGAGAGCTCGGCCGGTGTCCGGGACGCCATCGGGAAGGACGTGTCCGAGGCCCGGCTGGTGGTCGAGCGCCTCAAGGTCGATGCCGAGGAGCGGCGACGCATGGAGGAGGACGTCCAGGCCAGCGCCCGCCGGATCGAGACGGTCCTGCTTGGCAGCCGGACGCGCGGCGCCGCCGGCGAAAACATCCTGCAGGACGCGTTCCGGCAATTCCCGGCCGAGATGATCGACATGAACTTCCGGGTGAATGGCAAGGTCGTCGAGTACGCGCTCGTGCTGGCCAACGGCAAGCGGCTGTCGATCGATAGCAAATGGCCGTCCCCCGAGTTGCTCGACCGGCTCGGCGATGAGCTCCAGGAGCCATCCAAAGAAGCCGCGGTCGTCCAGGAGATCGAGCGTGTCCTGCGGCTGAAAGTCCGCGAGGTGCGGCAGTACATCGACCCAGGCGCTACCCTGGCCTTCGCGGTCGCCGCCGTTCCGGATCCGGTGTTCAATGCCTGCCGGCGGGCCCACCTTGAGGCCTACCGGGAGGGCGTCATTCTGATGCCCTACAGCATGACGATCCCCTACGTACTGGCCCTGTTCCGGCTGCACTTGCAATACGCGCGCTCGATCGACATCGAGAACCTCGAGGGGTACCTCCAGCAGATCGACGACAACGTGACGGCGCTCGATCGGCTGATGGAAAACAGCATCGCCAAGGGCAGCACCATGATCCAGAACGCCTTCAACGACGCCAAGCGCAACCTCGGACAGATGCGCGGGGCGCTCGCGGCGATTCGGGTGGTGCCGGAGTCACGGCCCGGTCAGGTGCAGGAGGCGGACCAGCTCGAGGAGCGCGACCTGGCGCTGTTGATGTCGGGCCCGCGTCGGGGTTAAGAAATTCCTGGGGTGCGGGCCAGCCGCATGACGAGCACCAGGAAGGCGAAGAAGCCACCGCAGGCCAGGTAGGTCAGCAGGCTCGGCTGATCGCCGGTGTTGTCGACCACGATGCTGTCGCTCGCCATCACGCTGCCTGCCTCATTGGTGACCTCGATCGCGTAGGTTCCTCGAGACAGGTTGTCGGGGAGCTTGACGAGGAGATGATTGGCGTCGGGCACCTGGACGGTGGTGGCCTGCCGCTTGCCGATCTGGACCGTCGTGGCCGGCGTCAGGAACTGGCCCACGATCATGAGATTGGGTTGCACCGTGGGGTTCACTTTGGTCGGGTTGACCTGGAAGACCTCTGGCGGACGGATGGCTTGTGCGCGCGCCGCCGCGACCGGTGGCACGGGCTTGTGGACGGTCACCGATCGGGTGCCGGCAAAGGCGGGCGCCGCGGTGAATCCCAGCGCGAGTAGCGTGAGTAGCCCGCCAGCCACGATCCGCACTGCCTTCATGCTATGAGCCCTATCTGACAAAACGTCCCATCGTGCTGCCGCCAAGGGGCGGAGCGGCCTATTCCGTCTACGCAGGCGCGCGTAGTTGTAACCCCCGCCGAAACAAAAAGCCCCTGCCACATTTGGCAGGGGCTGACGGTTGGCTGGGGTCTAGCGGCTGCCGCCTCCCGGCCAGGTCTGCTCGGGGGGACGCTCGCCGATCTTGATTCGCTCGGAGCTGCCGCCGCCGAGGCCGCCGGACGACTCGGACTCGCCTCCCGGACCGGCTTCGCTACCAAATCCGCCGTAGGAGGGCGTGCTCGGCGCCGGTTCCGCCGGCCGGGCGACGGGACGGCCGGTGCTGAACGATGGGGCTGGCTTGGGAGCCGCCGGCTGCGCAGCGCGCACCGCCGGCTTCGGAGCCGCTTTCTTGGTCGCCGCTTTCGTCGGGCTGCTGCGCTTGGTGGTGGCACGCTTCGCAGTGGCGCGCTTGGCCGTGGCCTTCTTCGCGGGGGCCCGCTTCGCGGTGCTCCGCTTGGCAGGACTGCGCTTGGCGGTGCTCCGCTTCGCGGTCGACTTCTTGCCGCCAGCCCGCTTCGCCGTCGACCGCTTGGCTGTCGACTTCTTCGATGACTTCTTCTTTGCCGGCATTTCTCCTCCCTTCGGCTACGCGATGGATGATCGCGCGCGCTTCGCGCGGATGATGACCGCTGCTTTTACCTGCGAGTTATAGCATCGGCTTCCCGCAAAGACAAGCATCTTTCCAGGCCTGCGCCGTCAGTAGCCGATGACGCTGCTCGTCCCAGGTCGAGGATCACCGGCCCCGGTCAGCATGGTGCCGTCGAGCTCGATCAGCTCGGCCACGCCACCGGCTTCCCAGTCCCCGATCAGCCCGCCCTGGTGGCCGAGGCGCCGCAGCCCCTCGGCCGTCGCCTCGCCGAAGCGCCCTTCCAGCTCCAGGCTGTCGTCGGTCCAGGCCGTTTGCCGGCCCATTCGCCAGCGGGGCGCATCGACGGCCGCCTGAAGCGGCATCCCCTGGTCCAGGAGGCTACTGATGAGCTGGAGGTTCGTCTGCACCTGCCAGAAGGAACCGGGGGTCCCGCCCACGATGTGCGGATCACCGTCCCTCAGCAGCATCCACGAGTTGAGGGTGTGAATCGGCCGCTTGCCCGGCGCCAGCCGGTTCGGGCTGCCCTCCTCGAGGCTGAAGCAGCACATCCGATTGTTCAACAAGATCCCCGTGTCACCCGCGACCACCCCGTTGCCCGCGTACAGGCTGTGAATGTAGGAGACGACATTGCGCGCTTCGTCCACCACGCAGAGATAGGTCGTATCGGGGTGGCCGGCGGATTCAGGCCGCAACGGCGCCGCCCGCCGCCGATCGATTCGCCCGGCAAGGGACGCGGCACGGTCCTTGGCGAGGAGCCGGCGGACGTCCGTGGGGTTGACCCTGGGATCACCGAGCTCGCGCAGCCGCTCCGTGAGCGCCAGCTTGTGCGCCTCCACCTGGAGGTGAATTCGATCCACCGGCTCGGCCGGCACCTGGGCGGTCTCGAGGATGTTCAACGCGATCAGCAGGATCAGTCCCTGGGAGACAGGCGGTTGCTCGACTACCGTCCACCCCCGGTAGGTCGTCTGGATCGGATCGAGGACCTCGGTGCGATGGTCGTCGAAATCGCGCGCGGAGAAGAGGCCGCCGGCCCGGTTCGAGGCGGCGACGATGGCCTGGGCGATCGGACCGCGGTAGAAGGCGTCCGGCCCCTCGGCCTGCAGGGTTCGCAGCGTGCGGGCGAGGTCGGGCTGCCGCAGCACATATCCCGCCGGCGGAGGACGCCCATCGGGATAGAAGATGGCGCGCGTCTCCTCGAATGGTTCGGCGGTCGGGGCCATGTCCCGATTGCTTCGCGCCTGGCGAGCGGTCAGCGGAAAGCCCCGCTCCGCGTAGTGGATCGCGTCCTCCAGCAGCCGGCCGAGTGGCATGGTGCCCTGGCGCTCGAGCGCGACCTGCCAGGCATCGACCAGGCCGGGGACCGTGGCGGCGAGCCAGCCCGACTCCGGGATCCGTCCCTCGGGCAGGTATCGGTCGAGGGTGGCGGCGAGTGGCGCGGCTCCGCTCCCATTGATCGCGGTGATCGTCTTTCGCTCGGCGGACGCGACCAGCAGGAAGGCATCGCCACCGAGCTGGCCGCTCCAGGGCTCAACGACGGTGAGCACGGCCCCGGCGGCGACGGCGGCGTCGACCGCATTGCCCCCGGCTTGCAGGACGCGTAACCCGGCCGCGCTGGCGAGCGGGTTGACGCTGGCGATCATGCCGTGCGGTGCCCGACGCGGCTCCTGGGCGGGCCAGCTATCGTTCATCAGGGTTCGCGGGATTTCCCGCGTGCATCAGGGTCGCGGGATTTCCCGCGTGTCAATGCGCGTTCATCCAGTCGAGCACGGTGGCGAAGACCGCCTCGTGCTCAAGGTCGACGGTGATCGCGTGGCCTGATCGCTCGAACCAGATGAGCCGCTTATCGCTGGACCCTAGCCGCGCCATGATATGAGGCGCGTTCGCCACCGGGACTGTCCGGTCGTTGCGGCCCTGCATGATCAGCGCCGGGACGGTGATCCGCGGCAACTCCTGTTCGACCAGCCGGCCAAGTTGCATGGTGCTCTCGATGCACACCGTTGGACGTCGGGCGTAGCTGTGGAGCAGCCGCACCGCGCTCGGGTCACCCAGGTCATTGTTTCCCACTGGAACGTGCCAGCGCACCAGGTACTTGACGCCACGGATCCACGTGATGCGCCAGTCTCGAAAAAAGCTGGGCGAGGTCGGCGCGCCCATGGCGATCACGCCATTGAGGTCGGGATGGGTGGCGGCGAGGTGCAGCGCCAGGGTTCCACCCAGGGATTGACCGCAGACGAAAACCTCCCGGCAATCGCGGCGCAACGCGTCGAGCGCCGCCTCGGTCGAGCCGGCCCAGTCTGGCCAGCGAGTCGCGGCCATGGCCTCCGGCGTCAGCCCATGACCCGCGAGTAACGGTCCGATGACGTCGTAGCCGCGGGCCGCGAGGTACTCGCCGAGTCCGCGCATCTCCGGCGGGGTGCCGGCAAAGCCGTGGATCAGCACGCAACCGCGGGTTCCGCCGCGGATCCGAAATGGCTGCAATTGATCCGGCTCGGGCGGAGAACTCCAGATCGAGGGGGTGACGACCGCCATCAATTCGAAGTCTATCGGCCCGCAAGTTCGATCCTCCCGGCTCGGTTATACGGGCCGGCGAGGTGTCGCCACTCGGTCCGCGACCGGGTGACCGCAACTGGGGGGTGAACTAGCGCTTGGCGATCGTTGGCTGGCTCGTCGCGCTGCTACTGGGCATCGTGCTCGCGCTGTTTTCGGTGGGGAACCAGCAAACCGCAACGATCAACGTGCTCGGCGCCAGCTACAAGGAGATCCCGACCTGGGTCGTGATGCTCGCCTCCGCAGCCCTTGGCGCGCTGATGGTGCTCGTCATCAGCATCGTCGATCGCCTGCGCTGGTTCATGAGCAGCCGCTACACGAAGAAGGTGCTGACCGAGCACAAGCGGATGATCATTCAGCGAGACAACCGGATCGCCGAGCTGGAGCAGGAAGTGCTCCGGCTGCGAGGCGCGGCCTAGGCAGCCATGACCCTCAGAGCCTGCCCGCAGTGCGGGTACCGGTATAACGCGCCCGAAAACCAGACGTGCGGCAAGTGCAAAGGCTGGCTGGGCGGCGTGACGACAGCGGCCGCGGCGACCGCGCCGGCGCCGCGTGCATCCCTCGTTCCTCGCACCATTCCCGAATTCCTTTGCTATCTCCCGGTGCCGGTCGGCGCACTGCTGGGCTTTCCCAACCCGATCGGGGCGGCCTTCGGCCTCTTGACCGCCGCCCTGTTGATCAGAGTGGTCCGGCTCGACATGGAGCGCTTCTCCAAGGGCCTGCTGGTCGGGATCGTGGTGGCCGGCGTCTTCTTCGTCTACCTGATCTTCTTGCTGATCTTCGGCTTTCTCTTCAATCTTCTTGAACCCGTCCTTCAGTCGCTGGCAGGGCGTAAGCACTAGGCGCCGGCGTCGTGGGGCTGCGCCGCCGCATCGTCGCGCATGCCCTGCTGGTGATGGCGTTGGTGGTGGCGGCGATCCCGGCAACCCTCGGTCCCGGGACCGGCAGATCCGCGGTGCGGGTCGCGCAGAGGAGCCCGTCGCACTCCGCGATGCCCTTACCGTCCCCATCCGCACCAGTCGAGGAGCAGCCTTCGCTGCTTCCGCTCGATATGGCGGTCGGGCAGATGATGGCCGCCAGTTTTGGCGGACCCGCGATCACCGATGGACTGCGGCACCTGATCCTGGATGAGAAGGTCGGCACCGTCCTGGTTTTCGGCGACAACTTCACCGATGCGGCCAGCCTCGCCCGGCTGACGGCGGACCTGCAGGCCCTCGGACGTCAGGCCGGCCTGCCCGCGCCGCTGCTGGTCACGCTCGACGAAGAAGGCGGGCGGGTGATGCGGGTCACGGATGGTGTTGCCGCGCTGCCCTCTGAGCAAGAGCTCCGCGGCCGCGGGCCCCAGGGCGTGCACGATGCGGTGGCGGCCACCGCCGCCGGGTTGCACCGTCTCGGCGTACAGCTCGACCTGGCGCCGGTGGCGGACCTGCGAACCAATCCCGCCGACGCGGTGATTGGCGATCGGTCCTTCGGCGGCGATGCCGCGGCGGTCGGGCCGCTGGTAGCGGCGGCCGTCGGAGGGCTGCACGACGGCGGGGTGGCCGCCACCCTCAAGCACTTTCCGGGGCTGGGCGGCGCGGCCGGCGATCCGCACGCGGCGATCCCCTCCGACCGCGAGAGCCTGGACCAGTGGGCGGCGACGCAGGCCCGCAGTTTCCAGGCCGGCATCGATGCCGGCGCTGATGCGGTCATGACGACCGCCGTGGTGGTGCCGGGTCTTGACCCAAGCGGGACGCCCGCGCTCTTCTCCCGTGCGGTCGTGACCGGTCTACTTCGCGACCGGCTCCACTTCGAGGGCGTGATCGTGACGGATGGCCTGGGAATGGGTGGGATCACGACCCGCTATAGCCTTCCCGACGCGACCGTGGTGGCCATACGTGCCGGCAATGACCTCGTCCTCCTCAACAGCGCGGATGCCGCCTATCAGGCGTCCGCCATCGAGGCGGTCAAGCAGCAGGTCCGCAGCGGGTCGATCGCGATGGATCAGGTCCAGGCGTCGGCGGCGCGAGTGATCGCGCTGCGGGCCCGCTGGCCGGTCTGGGTGCCGTCCTTGCAGGACCTGTCGGCGGCGCCGCCCACCTTCGACCTGGCGCTCAGCCGGCGCTGATCCGCTCGATCACCCTGGCGAAGCTGTCGAGGTCTTTTTCGAAGACGGTGATCGATGAGATGCCGAGTTGCTCGCGGCGGTGTTGAAGGGTCGCCGCGATCGCCTCGACACTCCCGATCAGCACCAGTGGCGACACGACCAGTTGCTCGACTGGCTCTTTCCATTCGGCCGAGAGCGTGCGCGCGGCCGCGTCTGGATCGTCGGTGATGATCACGGTCTGCACCAGCGTGTTCAGGTCCAGGCTGGGGAAGCGATCACCGGCGGCTTGCTTGACCCAGCTCAGCTTGGTGGCGAAGGCGGCCTCGGTCGCATCGCTACTGTCGAGCCCGCTGCCGTCGGGTCGGGAGCGCGGCATCAAACTGACCTCATCGGCCTCGCGCGCGGCCAGCGTGAGCAGTCGCCGTCCGCCCCCGCCGATAGTGAGGCGAGGGTGTGGTCGTTGCACCGTCTTGAAGCCGGCCGTCAGCTGGTTCACCCGGTAATGGCGCCCGCTGAAGGTGACCGGCTCGCCAGTCAGGAGCTGCTTGACGAGCTGCACCGATTCCGTGAGCCGGTCGACCCGGGTGGCGCCGCTGTCGAAGCTGAGGCCGGCGGCGTCGTACTCGCTTTTCAGCCAGCCGGCCCCGATCCCGAAATCGAAGCGGCCGTCGGTCAGCAGGTCGATGGTGGCGACCTCCTGGGCCAGCACGGCCGGGTGCCGGAAGTCGTTGTCGTAGACGAAGCTGCCGACGCGCAGTTGCGATGTCGCTTCGGCCGCGAGCACCAATGCCGGGGCGATCGCGGGCCGGGCCCCAAAGTGATCGGAAATCTTCAAACTTCCAAAGCCCATCGACTCGACCCGGCGCGCGAACGCCATCCAGTCAGCTTTGGGCCGTGGCCGGTGTGTACTGAGCGCGAAGCGAAACGGACGCGTTAGTGCGTCGCCCTGCTGGGGATGTCCGTCTCCCTCCCGCTTGTGGGGAGGGTCGGGGAAGGGGTCTCCCTGCGCACCAGCCAGTTGAGGGCATTGACGTAGGCATTGGCCGCCGCCTCCACCACGTCAAGGGCGACGGCGCGGCCCACGACGACGTGTGAGCCCTGGCTCAGCGTCACCACGGCTTCGCCGAGAGCGTCGCTCCCCTGGGTCGCTGCCGCCAGGCTGAAGTCTTCGAGCTCGGCAATAACGCCCGCCGCTTGCTGGATGGCGCGGAAGACGGCGTCCAGCGTCCCGTTGCCCGTTGCTCGACCGGTCCTGATTGTGTCGTCGTCGCTGACCGTCACCTCGGCGGAGCTCGACACGCCACTCTGCGCGGTGACCTGCATATCCCGCAGGGCAAAGCGTCCCGGCGTCCTGCGGCCAAGCGCTTCGTCAGCGGCCAGCTTCAGGTCCTCGGCATAGAGCACGCGTTTGCGCTCGGCCAGGTTCAAGACGAGCGAGTAGACCGAACCGAGCTGCTGCTCATCCAGCTGGATGCCCATCGCCGCCAGTTCTTCCGCTAGGCGCCGCCGGCCAGCGCTGGTGCCGACCTGACCGAACTGGGGCGCGTAGCCCAGGTCTTCAGGATCGATGAATGCCGGGACAATCGACTTCGGACGGCGCGGCGGGCTGAAGACGGTCGTGGGAAAGACGGCGCGCACTTCTTCGATCCAGCGCTCCCAGCCCGAGTAGTCCATGGTGGCGAGCATCGCGACGTAGGCGTCAAAGCGAACGAGCAACGCGGCCGGCTGCTCCTGATGTTTCATGATCAGTGTGGTACCGCTTTCCTCCAGGGCTTTGAGGATCGGGTCGAGGTTGCGGGCGAGTTCAGGAGCGGAAATGACTTTGAGCACGACGTCATCCTAGCCCCGCGCTCCACCATGGTCAAACGAGATCGTTGGTGGGTGGTGATCGTGGGGTTCCTGCTGATTGCCACCGCCTGCCAGTCGGCAACCAGCATCCCGTCGCCGACACCCGGGCCGACGTTGACCGCATCGCCGCTGGCCGCCTGTCCAGCCGCACCGGCGCCGGCAGGGCCGCAGGTCGTGCTCGCGGGTCAGCCTGCCCCGGATGACCTGGTGTTCGACGCCGACGGCCGGCTGCTGATCAGCGACATCACCGCCGGCACCGTGTCGGCGCTCAATCCCGATGGTACGGTCGAGCGGATCGCCGGCGGACTCTCGGCGCCGGAGGGGATGGTGCTGGCCGAGGACGGGCGAATCCTGGTGGCGGAGCAGCGACGCAACCGGATCGTTGCCATCGATCCCAAAACGCACGCCGTCAGCCTGTGGCGGGCCTTTCCCAATCGGACGGGTCGGGACGGCATCGATGGCATCGGTCCGGTGCTCCCCAGCCTGGATTCGCTAGGCAATCTTCTTCCTACCGGCGGCAACGTGATCGTGCCGGACAGCCCCAACGGCGTGGTTTGGCGCGTCACGGCCGATGGCAAGGCCGCCACCCAGATCGCGACCGGAATAAATCGACCCGCCGGTGGCGGCATCGACGCGAACGGTCGCATCTTCATCGCCGATGAGGGTGGACCCGTATGGGTCCTCGATCCGTCGAAGCGCCGTTTTGCCACGCTGCCAACACCCGATGACGTATTGGTCGCACGAGGCGGGCATGTCTTCGTCAACACGCTGGGCGACAACGCCATCCACGAGCTCGATTCCCAGGGGCATCAGGTCGCCGTCATCTCGGGCATCCAGCAGCCGCAAGGGATCGCCCTCGACGATGCGGACAACCTGTACTACACGGAATTTGCGAAGGGGCGGGTCGGTCGCATCGTGCGGACCTTCGTCCTCGACCCGGCGAAGGTGACCCGCATCGGCCCTGGACACTACCTCATCTGCCCGGTCATCCGCCGAGCGCTGGGCTTCTCCACGCCGCTCGGACTTCTAACGGGGTCGAGTCGAATCACCGCAATTCTTCGACTCGTCCAACCCGGCACGGACTCATCCGGCGCAATCGAGGTTCAGACAACTGAGCCCTCGCTCGGCATCACCGTTAACGGCGGTTTGCTCTCGCAATCGGAGACGGTCTCGCTCTCACCATGACTCGGGCTCATTCCCCTCCCTTGATCGAGGCGAGGGGGACGAGTTCGTGCTCGATCGTGGCGAGGCCCGCTCGCGTGACCGCCTCGACGACCTCGCGTGAAGACTTGTAGACGTCCTTGGATTCATCGATCGGAACGACCCCATCCGTGTTCACAACGATGCCTGCCGCTCGGTAGGCGGCGTTGACCTCGTCCTGTTTGAAGCTTTTCCTGGCGGCGTTGCGGGACATCCGGCGGCCAGAGCCGTGGTTGACGCTGTAGCCACTGCGATGCGCGTGCTCGGCTGCCCGCAGAATGAAGCTCGAATCCCGATTGCTTCCCGGAATGAGAATCGGATGGCCGGCCTGCGGGTCGTCGTACCCGGCCGGGAATGCGCGCGTGGCGCCCTTGCGGTGCACATGGACCCATCCGAACTCCGGATGATGCTCGCGCTGCACCAGGTTGTGGCTGATCTCATAGACGAGTGACAGTGGCCGCCCGAAAACCTCTTCGAAGGCGATGGCGATCTGCTCGAACATCGCGAGCCGGTTGACGATGGCGAAGTTTCCGCCGGCCGCAACTGCGTTCAGGTAGTCGCGATAGTGTGCTGACTCTGGCGTGAAGTAGCCGAGGTCGAGCTCCTTGATCGATGGGTTGTCGGCCTTTGCCAGGTGGAAATAGTTCGTCGCCAGCCCATGGCCGAAGCCGCGACTGCCGGAGTGCATCTGGACATAGAGCGTGTCGGTGCCGAGGTTGCCCTGGAGCTCGATGAAGTGGTTGCCACCGCCC
>Ga0307479_10001999_pt1 | contig 18614 bp, 4 predicted proteins | sample atmos_gasesECM4C_FD_203743 | JGI IMG/M metagenome (GOLD analysis project Ga0307479, IMG submission 203743) | Hardwood forest soil microbial communities from Morgan-Monroe State Forest, Indiana, United States - atmos_gasesECM4C_515 | ecosystem: Environmental > Terrestrial > Soil > Temperate... | reverse complement strand
GAGCGCTTCTGGCTCGAGCCGCCGGCCCGCGGCCGCGGCGCCCCGGCGCTCTCCGGCGACGGCGCCGGCCATCCGCTGCTCGGCGAGCCCTTCCGCTCGGCCCTCGATCCCGAGCGGCACTTCTTTCAGGCGGAGATCGGCCTCGAGGCCTGCCCCGAGCTGGCCGATCACCTGGTGGGCGGGCGCGCCGTGCTGCCGGCCGCCTCCTACCTCGAGATGGCCCTCTGGGCCGCCGAGCGGAGCTTCCCCGGCAGCGCCCCGGAGCTGCGCGAGGTGGTCTTTGTCGAGGCCCTGCTGCCGCCCGCCGCCGGCACCCGGCCGCTGCAGCTGGTGCTGGCCCCCCACGGCGACGGCGAGGCCGCCTTCCAGTTCCTCGGCCTCGCCGCCGCCGACACCGCCGCGGCGGGCCCGGCCTGGACGCTCCACGCCGCCGGCAGGGTGAGCCTGGCGCCGCCGGCCGGGGCGGGAGCCGAAGGCGTCTCCCCTCCGGGCGCCAGCGACCTCGCCCCTCCGGGCGGCGGCGACCGGGGCTGGCTGCCTGAGGAAGTGCAGGCCCGCTGCCGCGAGGTCCTCGCCAAACCGGAGATCTACCGCGCCGCCGCGCGGCGCGGCCTCGCCTACGGCCCGGCGTTCCAGCGCTTAGAGCGGCTCTGGCGGGGAGACGGCGAGGCGCTCGGCCTCCTCTCCGAGCTGCCGGGAGGCTCGCGCTACCGCATCGATCCGGGTCTCCTCGACGCCTGCCTGCAGGTGGTGCTCGGGGCGCTGCCGGAGGATCTGGGCGAGCGCCTGCTGCTGCCGGTGGCGGTCGGGAGCCTGCGCGCCGCGGCCGACGCCGGCGAACCGCGGTTCTGCCACGCCCGGCTGCGTGACGGCAGCGGCCCGTCCGGCGCCCTGCGCGCCGACCTCTCGGTCCTCGATGCATCGGGTCACATCGCCGTCGAGCTTTTCGGCCTCGAGCTGCGCGCCAGCCAAGCGCCGGTGCGCGCCCCGGCCGCCGAGCTCGCCGGCTGGCTGTTCGGGATGGAGTGGGAGGCGCAGGAGGCTCCCGAGCCGCCCATGGCAGCAGTGCGCGGGGCGCAGGACGCTCCCTTGCCTGCCGCGGCCGCGACCGCGGCGGTCGCCGAGCCGAAGACGGAGGACGCCCCCTTGCCCGCCGCGGCCGCCGACCGCGAGGCGCGGGATCTCCAGTCGCCGGCTGCGTCCGCCGTTGCCCCGGGTGGATGCTGGCTCATCCTCGCCGACGCCGGCGGCGCCGGGGGCCGCCTGGCGGCCCGCCTCGCCGAGCTGGGGGAGCGCACGCTGCTGGCCTATGCGAGAAGCCGTTTCGCGGCCCAGGGCGACGGCCGCTTCCGGCTCGCCCCGGGCCGGCCGCAGGATTTTCACCGGCTGGCGCGCGAGCTCGCGCGCGAGCCGCTGCCGCTGCGCGGCCTCGTCCATCTCTTCTGCCTCGACGCCGAGCCGGCGGCAGACCTCGCCAGCCTGCGGCGGGCGCAGGAGCTCGGTCCGCTCGCCGCTCTGCATGCGGTACAGGCGCTGGCCGCGACCGCGGAGCGTCCGCCCCGGCTCTGGCTGGTCACCCGCGGCGCCCAGGCCGTGGGTCCGGACGACCCCCTCGTCGCGCCCGCCCAGGCGCCGCTGTGGGGCTTCGCGCGGAGCCTCGCCCACGAGCAGCCCGGCCTCGCCCCAACCGTCGTCGACCTCGATCCCGCCGCGCCGGCAGGCGAGATCGAGCAGCTCTGCGCCGAGCTGCGGTCGGGCAGCGCGGAGGCGCAGGTCGCCTTCCGCGGCGGGCGGCGGTGGGTGGCGCGGCTGGTGCGGACCGCGGCCGCGGCGCTCGCCGCCGCACCCCCCGCGGCCGGGCTGGGCACGGCTGGCGCCGGCGGCGGCCCCTTCCGCCTCGAGAGCGCCGGTCCGGGGCTCCTCGAGCGCTTAGAGTACCGCCCGCTCGCCCGCCGCCCCCCGGCGCCCGGCGAGGTCGAGATCGAGGTCGAGGCGGCCGGCCTCAACTTTCGCGACGTCATGCTGGCGCTGGGCATCTACCCCGGCGGCGGCGAGCTGGGCCTGGAGTGCGCCGGGAGGGTGGCGCGCACCGGCGACCAGGTCACCGGCTTTGCTCCCGGCGACGAGGTGATCGCCTTCGCTCCTCCCTGCTTCGGCTCGTTTGCGTATGCGCCGGCGGCGGTCGTGGCGGGCAAGCCGCACGGCCTGAGCTTCGCCGAGGCCGCGACCATCCCGGCCGCCTTCGTGACCGCTCACTACGCCCTGTGCCACCTGGGCCGCATCCAGCCGGGTGAGCGGGTGCTCATCCACCAGGCGACCGGCGGCGTCGGTCAGGCCGCGATCCAGCTGGCGCGGCGGGCGGGCGCGGAGGTCCTCGCCACCGCCGGGAGTCCCGAGAAGCGGCAGCTGCTGCGCTCCTGGGGGATCGAGCACGTCATGGACTCGCGCTCCCTGGCCTTTGCCGCCGAGGTGCGCGACGCCACCGGCGGCGCCGGCGTGGACCTGGTGCTGAGCGCCCTGCGCGGCGAGGCGATCGCCGCCGGCCTGGCGGCCCTGGCCCCGTTCGGGCGCTTCCTCGACCTCAGCAAGAGCGACCCGGGGCGCGCCGGACGCCTCGACCGCGGCGCCCTGGCCAAGAGCCTGGCCTACTTCGTCATCGACGTCGACGCGATGCTCGCAGAGCGTCCCGTGCTGCTCGGCGAGCTGCTGCGCGAGGTGGTCGCCGGCTTCGCCGACGGCAGCCTCGCGCCGCTGCCCTGGCAGGGATTTCCGGCAGCGGCGGCCGTCGACGCCTTCCGGCTGATGGCCAAGGCGCGCCACACCGGCAAGCTGGTCCTTTCGCTTGCCGAGCGCGCGGGCGTGACGGTGCGGACCGCCGCGTCCGCGAGCCGGGTGCGGCGCGACGGCACCTACCTGGTGAGCGGCGGCTTGGGCGGCCTCGGGGTCGCCGTCGCCCGCTGGCTGGCGGAGCAGGGCGCCGGCGGCCTGCTGCTGCTTGGCCGCGCCGCGCCGTCGCCCGCCGCAGCGGCGGCGATCGAGGAGATGCGCGCCACCGGTAGCCGGGTCCTGGCGGCGAGCGCCGACGTGACGGTGCCCGAAGAGCTGGCCGCGGCGCTCGCCACCGCCGGCGGCCTGCCGCCGCTGCGCGGGGTCGTCCACGCGGCCGGCGTGCTCGCCGACGCGCTGGTCGCGAGCCTCGACCGCGCCGCCATCGAGACGGTGGCCGCGCCCAAGATCCTCGGCGCCTGGAACCTCCACACCGCGACGCTGGCCTCGCCGCTCGACTTCTTCGTGCTCTTCTCCTCGGCCGCCTCGCTGCTCGGCTCGCCGGGCCAGGCGGGCTACGCCGCGGCCAACGCCTTCCTCGACGCCCTGGCCCACTACCGAAGGAGCCGCGGTCTGCCGGGCCTCGCCATCAACTGGGGGCCCTGGGCCGAGATCGGGCTCGCCGCGCGGCCGGATCGCGGCGGCCGCCTGGCCGCGCGCGGCCTCGCCAGCCTTCAGCCGCGCGACGGCGTCGCGGCCTTCGGGCGCCTGCTCGCCACGCCCGTCGCGCAGGTGGGTGTCATGCCCTTCGACGTCGAGCGCTGGCGCGAGCTCTATCCCGCGAGCGCCGCCTCGCCCTACCTCTCGCGCCTCGCCGCCCCGGCAGACCGCATCCCCGATCGCGACGGGCGGCTCAGCCGCGGCAAGCTGCTGAGCGTCGCGGCGCCCGAGCGCGAGTCGCTGCTGGTCGCCTACCTCGGCGCGCAGACGGCAAGAGTGGTCGGCCTCTCGGCCTCGGGTCTCCAGCGCCTCGATCCCGGCCAGCCGCTGCAGCGCCTCGGCCTCGATTCCCTGATGGCGGTTGAGCTCAAGAACCGCATCGAGGCGGACCTCGGCGTCGGCCTGCCGCTGCGCAGCTTCCTGCAGGGCGCGAACCTGCGCCAGGTCTGCGCCCAGCTGCTCGAGCAGCTGCCCGCCGCGGCGTCAGGGGCCGAGGAGCGCTGGGAGGAGGGGGAGGTGTGAAGGGGCCAATCCACCGCTCAAGACCAAGGTACGGAGACAGGGTTGGGCCGCGCACGTCACCGACGGCGTGGTGCGGATCAAGAATCTCTCGGTGATCGTCGACTTCCCCTCAGGCAGTGAGGCCGGCGGGCGCAGTGGCGCCAACGTACCTGCCGGCTTGACCGGCTGACCCATGCTTTACTCTTGGATCGCATCACCGCCAACGTATTTCGCTAGGAGAGCGTGATGGAGCCGTTGCATCCCGAATTCCGCGAGGCGCTCAAGCGGGCGCACCCCGGTCTCACCGACGAGACCATCGATCGCGTGGAGTCGCTGCGCGCGCGCCGTTTCGAGCTCGATCCGTCGCTCCACGCCGAGCGTATCGCCCAGCTCGACCGCGAGCGAGAGGAGCTCATGGCGCGCGAGATTCCGCACTTTGCGGCGATCGCGCAGTCGTTCGCGCGGCGGGAGGCTGTACAGAGCCACCAGGCCACGCCGCCGCCGCGGGTGACGATCAAGATACGCGAGCCGTAACACGCAGCTCGTTGCCGGCTACGGAATCTCCGCTCAGGGAAGGGGTATCCCAGCGCTCCTAGCGGGGATCGGCCAAGTCTCCAACACGACTGGCCTCGGCTGTCCTTGCTTGCGGCTGGCCCAGGCGGCCGTTAAGCTCTTCGCCAATGTGTGCAGCTCGCGTCTACGACAGCTCTGGAACCGCCGCCGATGATGCCCGGCCGGAGCCGCTGCGCATCTGCCTCTGGTCCGGCCCGCGCTGCTTCTCGACGGCGCTGCTGTATGCCTTCGCTCAGCGGCGCGATACGCGGGCGCTCGACGAGCCGCTCTACGGCCACTACCTGCGGGTCTCGGGATCGCCGCACCCCGGGCGGGACGTGGTGCTGGCGGCGATGGAGCAGGACGGCAGGAGGGTGGTCGAGGAGGTCATCCTCGGGCCCGTGGACCGACCGGTGCTGTTCTGCAAGCAGATGGCCCACCACCTGCGCGACCTCGATTGGGGGTTCCTGCGCCACACCGCCAACGTCCTGCTGATCCGCGACCCGCGCCAGCTGCTGCCGTCGCTGGCCAGGCGGCTCGCCCGGCCGGCGCTGGCCGACACCGGGCTGGCGGTGCAGACGCGCCTGCTCGCCACCCTCGAGGAGTGGGGCCAGGCCCCGCCGGTGCTCGACGCCCGCGAGCTGCTGCTCGACCCGGAGGCGGTCCTGCGCACGCTCTGCGGGCGGCTCGGGCTCGCCTTCGATCCGGCGATGCTCTCCTGGCCGCCCGGGCCGAAGGCCTGCGACGGCGTGTGGGCGCCGTACTGGTACGACGGCGTCCACCGCAGCCGCGGCTTCGAGCCCTACCGCGAGCGGACATCGCCGCTGCCCGAGGCCCTGGCGCCGGTGCTCGCCGAGTGCGCTCCCCACTACGAGCGCCTGCGCGCGCTGGCGATCACCGCCGCGCCGCGGCCCGACGCGGCGCCCGCGGGCGCCCCCGGATGAACCCGCCGCCCGGCGCTCCCGCCGCCGCCGCGACGTCGCCGGGGGCAGAGGCTTGAGCATCACCCCCGAGCCGCCGCCGCAAGCGCTGCTGGCCGAGCTGGCCCGGCGCGGCGTCGAGGTCTGGGCCGAGGAGGGGCGTCTGCGCTACCGGGCGCCGCGCGGCGCGCTCACCGCCGAGCTGCGCTCCGGTCTGGCGGAGCACAAGGCGGCCATCCTGGCGCGGCTCGCCGCGACGGGCGCCGCGGCGGCGGTCGTGCCCGACCCGGCGGCGCGCTACGAGCCGTTCCCGCTCACCTCGATGCAGGAGGCCTACTGGGTCGGGCGCGGCGGCGCCTTCGACCTCGGCAACGTCGCCTGTCACGCCTATCTCGAGTTCGACAGCCGGCTCGACCCCGAGCGGCTCGAGGCGAGCTGGCAACGGCTGGTCGAGCGCCACGACATGCTGCGGGCGGTGGTCGAGCCCGAGGGGCGCCAGCGGGTGCTGCGCGAGGTGCCGCCGTACGCCTTCCCGGTCGTCGACCTCAAGGGGTGGGAGCCGGCGGCGGCCGCGGCCCAGCTTCTGGCGCTGCGCCGCGAGCTCTCGCACCAGGTCCTCGCCCCCGAGCGCTGGCCGCTCTTCGACCTCCGCGTCACGCGGCTGGGAGGCAGCCGCATCCGGCTGCACTTCGGCATCGACCTGCTGGTTGCCGACGCCTGGAGCATCCTGCTGCTGCTGCGCGAGTGGGCGCGGCTCTACGAGCGCCCCGGGGCCCACCTGCCCGAGCTCGGGCTGACCTTCCGCGACTGCGTCCTGGCCCGCCAGGCGGGGCGCGACACGCCGGCCTACCGGCGCGCCCGCGACTACTGGCTGGCGCGCCTGCCGGAGCTGCCCCCCGCCCCGCGCCTGCCGCTCGCGGCGCGCGACCGGGCTGGCGAGCGGCCGCACTTCGAGCGCCGCACCGGGCGCCTGGCGCCGGAGGCCTGGCAGCGCCTCAAGGCGCGCGCCGCGGCGGCCGGGCTCACCCCCTCGAGCGTGCTCTGCGCCGCCTTCGCCGAGGCGCTCGGCGCCTACTGCGACGCGCCGCGCTTCAGCCTCAACCTGACCCTTTTCCAACGGCTCCTCGATCATCCCGAGATCGGCGCCGTGGTCGGCGACTTCACCGCCACGCTGCCGCTCGCGGTTGAGGCCATGGGCGGACCCTTCGCCGCTCGCGCGCGGCGTCTCCACGAGCAGCTGCTGCGCGACCTCGACCACCTGGCGATGGACGGCATCGAGGTGCTGCGCGAGGTCGGCAGGCAGCGCGGCGATCCCCTGGCGGCGGTGCTGCCCGTCGTCTTCACCAGCCTCCTCGCCGAGCGCTACGAGGGCGAGATCGCGCCCCTCGCCTGGCTGGGCGAGAGGGTCTACGGCATCTCGCAGACGCCCCAGGTGTGGCTCGATCACCAGCTCTTCGAGGAGGAGGGGGCGCTGGTCTACCACTGGGACGCCCTGGAAGGGCGGTTCCCGGCGGGGCTGATCGCGGACCTCTTCGACAGCTACGGCGCGGTGCTGGCGCGCCTGAGCGCCGAGCCGGCGAGATGGGACGAGACGGCGGCGGCGGACCTGGTGCCGGCGGCCCAGCGCGCGCGGCGGCAGGCGGTCAACGCCACGGCGGCGCCGCCGGCCCGCGAGCGCCTCGAAGAGCTGTTTGCCGCCACGGCGCGGCAACGGCCGGCGGCGGCGGCGGTGATCTCGGTGCAGGGCGCGCTCACCTACGCCGAGCTGCAGCAGGCGGCGGCACGGCTCGCGGCCCGCCTGCGGCGGCGCGGCGCGGGCGCCGAGGAGCTGGTCGCCGTGGTGCTCGATCCCGGTTGGGAGCAGGCGGCCGCGACGCTCGGCATCCTCGCCGCCGGCGCCGCCTACCTGCCGCTCGATCCGGGGCTGCCGCCGGCGCGTCTCGCCTGGCTGCTCGCCGACGCCGAGGCGCGATGGGCGGTCACCACGCCGCGCCTCGACCGCGCGCTCGCCTGGCCGGCAGGCGTCGAGCGGCTCTGCCTCGGCGAGGAGGAGGAGGAGCGGCCGGATGCCGAGGCGGAGCGGCGAGCCGGCGATGTCTCCGGCGCCCTCTCCGGCGGGGAGCCGGGGCCGGATGCCGGGGCGGAGCGCGAGGCAGGTGCCCTCTCCGCTGCTGAGCCAGGAGCTGCCGGCCAGGCGGAGCCGCTGGCTGGCGCCGTCGCCGCCGGCGAGCCGGTGGAGCCCCAGGGACGCGCGGCGACCGCAGGGGCCGCAGCGGCCGGCTGCGGAGCGCTGGCCTACGTCATCTATACCTCCGGATCGACCGGCCTGCCCAAGGGGGTCATGGTCGACCATCGGGCGGCGGTCAACACCGTGCTCGACATCAACCGCCGCTTCGCGGTCGGGCCGCGCGACCGCGTGCTGGCGCTCTCGGCGCTCAGCTTCGACCTCTCGGTCTATGACCTCTTCGGCCTGCTCGGCGCCGGCGGTGCGCTGGTCGTGCCCGATCCCGCGTCCCGCCGCGATCCCGCCCAGCTCGCCGCGCTCCTGCGGCGCGAAGCGGTGACGATCTGGAACTCGGTCCCGGCGCTGATGGAGATGCTGGTCGACTATCTTGCCGGCCGCGGCGAGACCCTGCCGGCGTCGCTGCGCTTGGTGCTGCTGAGCGGCGACTGGATCCCCCTCACCCTGCCGGAGCGGATCTGGCGGCTCGCTCCGGGAGCGCGGGTGGTCAGCCTGGGCGGCGCCACCGAGGCGGCGATCTGGTCGGTGATCCACCCGGTCGAGCGTGTGGACCCGGCCTGGCGCAGCATCCCTTACGGTCTGCCGCTCACCAATCAGACCTGGCATGTCCTCGACGACCGCCTCGCAGCGTGCCCCGACTGGGTCGCCGGGGAGCTCCACATCGGCGGCCTCGGCCTCGCCCGCGGCTACTGGCGCGATCCGGAGAAGACCGCCCTCGCCTTCCGCCCCCACCCGGAGACCGGCGAGCGTCTCTACCGCACGGGAGACCTGGGCCGCTTCCTGCCGGACGGCGAGCTCGAGCTGCTGGGCCGGCGCGACCTGCAGGTCAAGATCCAGGGCTACCGGGTCGAGCTGGGGGAGGTGGAGGCGGCCGTCGCCCAGCATCCCGCGGTACGCCTGGCGGCCGCCGCCGTCGTCGGAGAGGCGCCGGGCGAGCGGCGCCTGGCGGCCTACGTGGTCGGTCGGCAGGGCCAGACGCTCGACCTTGCCGAGCTGCGACGCTTCACGGCCGCCAGGCTGCCGGACTACATGGTGCCCGTGCTGTGGACCGCGCTCGACGCCCTGCCGCTCTCGGCCAACGGCAAGGTCGACCGCAGGGCGTTACCGCCGCCCGCGGCCCTCGGCGCGCCGGCTGCCTCGGGCGCCGTCCCTGGCGTCGCGATCTCTGCGGCGGTACCCGGCCTGGCAGACGCCGCCGCCGCGCCGGGCCTGGCGAGCCGCGCTATGGCCCACAGCCTGGCGGACCCCGGTGGGGCGCGAGCCTCTACCAGCCCGGTGGCCAGGCCTGCCGCGCCCGCCGCCCGGCAAACCATGGCGCCGGCCGCCGCGCGCATCGCCGAGCTGATCGCCGCCGTGCTGGGGATCGAGCGCCTCGATCCCGAAGCCAACCTGTTCGACCTCGGCGCGACCTCCGTGCAGCTGGTCCGCATCCTGAACCGCCTGGAGCAAGAGACCGGCGTGCGGCCGCCGATCCAGGAGCTCTACCGGCAGCCGACCGCGGCCAGCCTGACCCGCGCCGTGTCCAGCCGCGGCGGCCCCGGCTGGGCCGCGGCCCCGGCGGTGGCGGCGGCGCTGGGAGCTGCGGCGGCGCCGGGCGCCGGGGGCGTCGCCTGGGGCGAGCTGCTCCCCGCGGAGGGCCGCGAGGCCTTCCAGCGCGAGCGTCACGGCCTGCGGCGCGGCGACGAGGGGCGCCCCCGCATCGACCTGGGCGCGGTAACGGCCGCTGCCGTGACGACCACCACAGCCGGCGTCGCGCACCACGGTGCGGAGGCGGCCGGAGTGGTCGCGGCGACCACCGCTTCCGCCCTTGCCGCCTCCCTTCCTGCCGCCTCCACGGCGATCGCCGGGCACCTGCACCGCCGCAGTCACCGCCGCTTCCGGCTCGCCCCGGTCCCCGCCGCGGCGCTGGCCGCGCTCCTCGGCAGCCTGCGAGAGCTGGTGATCGACGGGCGCCCGAAATACCGCTACGGCTCGGCGGGGGGCCTCTATCCGGTCCAGACCTACCTCTACGTCAAGCCGGGCCGGGTGGCGGGAGTGACGCAGGGCACGTACTACTACCATCCGGTCGAGCACGCGCTCGTCGCGCTGGTCCCCGGCGCCGCGCTCGACCGGGGGATCTACGACCCCTTCGTCGGCCGGCCGGTCTTCGACGAGGCCGCCTTCGCCCTCTTCCTGGTCGCCCAGCTGCGCGCGGTGGCGCCGCTCTACGGCGAGCTGGCCCCTCTCTACGCCGCGATCGAGTCCGGCCTCATCGCCCAGCTCCTCGAGAGCGACGCCCCCGCGGCCGGCCTGGGCCTCTGCCAGATCGGCGGCGTCGACTTCGCCCGCGTCCGCGACCGCTTCGCGCTCGACGACGGACACCTGCTGATCCACTCCCTGGTCGGCGGCCGGGTGGCCGGCGGCGACCAGGGCGACGAGCTGGGCGGCGCAGCGGCGAGCGCCGGCGAGGCAACCCCCGGCGAGCGTCTGCTCGACCGTGTGGCGGAGCTCGCCCCCGCCGAGGTCGCGGCGCTCCTCGCGGCCGAGAAGGGGCCGCAGTGACGGTGCTCGGCACGCCCCACCGCCGGCGCCTTGCCGCCGGCGCCCGCCGCCGCCGGCTAGCCGGGCGGGGCCTGAGACCCTCTTTTCTCCCACGGACCCCGCCCGGCAGGCCGTGGAGCAGCCCCCGCCATAGACTCATCAGGGCGCCGCAGAAGCTCGCGGCGGACACGGCCGCGGGCGCACAGGCCGGCCACCGCACGAGCCGCCGCTGACTGGCGCGCTGCTCCGCCGCCCCGTGCGCTACGCGCCCCGCGCGGCCCGCGCCGAAGCAGCCCTTGGGGATCTAAGCACCCGCGGTAAGATCACCAGGATGGATGGGGTCGAGGCGCGGCTGGCGGAGTTGACGCCGGAGCAGCGCGAGCTGTTCGGCCTGCTGAGCCGCGTGCAGGGGCTGGCCGGCGATGGCGCGCCCACGCCGGGGGTCGAGCCACCGGAGGTGTCGCAGGCGCCGGCGCCGCTGTCGTTCGCGCAGGAGCGGATCTGGCGGCTCGAGCAGCTCGCTCCCGGCTCTCCTGCCTACAACGCCGCGGTGGTGGTCGAGCTGCGCGGGCGCCTCGGCCAGCGCGCCCTCGCTCGGGCCTTGAGCGAGATCGTCCGCCGCCACTCCATACTGCGCTCCGCCGTTGTCGTCGAACGCGATGGCGCAGCCGCCCTCGCGGACGGCACCCCCCTGCAGGCGGTCGCGCCGCCAGCGCCGCTGCCGCTCCCGGTCATCGACCTCGCGGCGCTGCCGCCGCCTGGCGGCCGCGCGGAGGCCGAGCGGCTCTGCCGCGCCGGTGCCCGCCTGCCGTTCCGCCTCGCGGCGAGTCCGCGGAGCCCGCGCAGCCTGGGCAGTCCGCTGCTCCGCGCCTGGCGCCTCGCCCTGGGCGGCGAGGAGAGCTGGCTGCTGCTGGCGAGCCACCACCTCGCGGTGGACGGCTGGTCGTTCGGCGTGCTGGCGGGCGAGCTGGGGGCGCTCTACACCGCATACGCGCGGGGCGCCGGCTCGCCGCTGCCCGAGCCGCCGCTGCAGTACGCGGACTACGCGCTCTGGCAGCGGCGGCGGCTGGCCTCCGGCGCGCTCGACGGCGAGGTCGCCTACTGGCGGCGGCAGCTAGCCGGGGCCCCCCGCGGCCTCGAGCTGCCGGCCGACCGACCGCGCCACGGGGCGCGGGGGCTCGCCGGGGCGAGCCGCGCCTTGGCGCTGCCGGCCGCCCTCGAGGCGCCGCTCGCGGGTTTTTGCCGCAGCGCGAATGTCACCCCGTTCATGGCGCTGCTCGCGGCCTTCCAGGCCTTGCTCGGCGCCTACGGCGGCCAGCGCGAGCTGGTGGTGGGGACGGCGGTCTCCAACCGCCTGCGCGCCGATCTCGAGGGGCTGATCGGCCCCTTCGCCAACAGCCTGCCGCTGCGCGCCGACCTGGCAGGCGACCCGGCCTTCGTCGAGCTGCTGGCGCGGGTGCGCGAGACGACTCTCGCCGCCTTCGCCCACCAGGAGCTGCCGTTCGAGCGGCTGGTCGAGCTCGCCGCCGAGCCGGTCCGCGAGCGCGACGGGCGCGAGCAGCCGCTCTTCCAGGCGGTCTTTGCGCTCCACGACGCACCCTGGGAGAGTCTCGAGCTGCCCGGCCTCGCGCTGCGCTGGCGGCCGCTCGCGCTCGGCACCGCGCGCTTCGACTTGACGCTCGAGGTGGTGCGCAGCCGCGCCGGCACGCTCCTCCTGCTCGAGTACAGCAGCGAGCTGTTCGACCCGCCGACCAGCGGGCGCCTGGCCGGGCACTACGCCAATCTCCTCGCCGCGGCGGTGGCGAACCCGCGGCGCCGGCTCTCCGGGCTCCCACTGCTCGGCGCGGCCGAGCGCTTCCAGCTGCTCCGCGAGTGGAATGACGCCGCCTCGGTCTACCCCCGGGACGCAGCTTTGGACGACCTCTTCGCGGCGCAGGCGCGGCGCTCGCCCGCGGCGGTGGCCGTCGAGTCTGCTGCAGGCGAGCTGACTGGGCCGGGGCCGCGGCGCTGCGGCTGCGGGCGCTGGGCGTCGGACCCGAGGCCCGGGTCGGCCTCTGCTGCCAGGGGCTCGAATCGTTGGTGGTGGGCACGCTCGCGATCCTCGCCGCGGGCGGCGCCTACGTGCCGCTCGACCCGGCATCGCCGCCCGACCGTCTGGCGGCGATCCTCGCCGACGCCGGGGTGTCGGTGGTGGTCGCCGAGCGGCGCCTTCTGCCGCGCCTGCCGCCGGCCGTCCCCTCGTGCCTCCTGGTCGACGAGGTCGAGCGGCCGGCGGGCGCCGGCGCCCAGGCCGAGGCGTTCGCGGCGGCGCTGCCGGCCCATCCCCTCCAGCTCGCCTACGTGATGTACACCTCCGGCTCGACCGGCAGGCCCAAGGGGGTCGCCGTGCCGCACCGGGCGGTGGTCCGGCTGGTGCTCGGCAGCAACTACGTCGCTCTGCAACCGGACGACCGCGTGGCGCAGGCCGCCAACCCGGCCTTCGACGCGGTCACCTTCGAGGTCTGGGGGGCGCTGCTCGCCGGCGCCCGGCTGGTCGAGGTGCCGCCCGCGGCGCGGCTCTCGCCGGCGGCGCTCGCCGGCTTCCTGCGCGAGCGGCGGATCACGACGCTGTTCCTGACGCCGGCGCTCTTCAACCAGGCCGCCGCGGAGCTCCCCGGCGCCTTCTCCGGGCTGCGGCACCTGCTGCTGGGCGGTCAGGCGCTCGACCCCGGCACGGTGGGGCAGGTGCTGGCGGCCGGCGGTCCCGGGCGCCTGCTCAACGGCTACGGGCCGACCGAGAGCACGACCTTCGCCGCCTGGCACCGGGTGCGCGCCGTCCCGCCCGGCGCCGCCAGCGTGCCGATCGGCCGCCCGCTCGCCAACACCCGCCTGCACGTGCTCGACCGCGACGGGCGGCCGGCGCCGGTCGGCGTCCGCGGCGAGCTGGCGATCGGCGGCGACGGCCTGGCCCGCGGCTACGCCGGCGCCGCCGCCGAGACCGCTCGCAGCTTCGTCCCCGACCCCTTCGCCGAGGTGCCGGGCGAACGCCTCTACCGCACCGGCGACCTCGTCCGCCGCCTGCCCGACGGCAGCCTCGATTTTGCCGGCCGGCTCGACGACCAGGTGAAGATCCGCGGCTTCCGCGTCGAGCCGGCGGAGGTCGAGGTCGCCCTGGCGCGCCACCCGGGCGTGCGCCAGGCCGTGGTGGCGGCGCGCCAAGCGGCGGGCGAGTGGCGGCTCGCGGCCTGGGTCGTCGCCGGCGCGGACCCGCCGCCCGACGCCGCGGCGCTGCGGCGCTTCCTTGCCGGCCAGCTGCCCGACTACATGGTGCCGGCGGCCTTCGTGACCCTGCCCGCCCTGCCGCTCTCCCCGCACGGCAAGGTGGACCGCGCCGCGCTCCCCGAGCCGGATTGGGCGCACCCGGAGGGCGGCGCGGCCTTCGTGCCGCCGGCAGGTCCCGCCGAGCGTCGCCTCGCGGCGATCTGGGAGGAGGTGCTGCGGGTCGAGCGGGTGGGGGCCGACGACGACTTCTTCGCGCTCGGCGGCGACTCGATCCTGGCCATCCAGATCGCCTCCCGCGCCGAGCGGGCGGGCCTGCGCCTCACCCCGCGGGCGCTCTTCGAGCACCCGACCGTCGGGCGGCTCGCCGCGGCGCTCGCCGGCGCCGCGCCTGAAGGCGACGCCGGCGGCCTCGACGCGCCGCCCCGGCAGCCGCCGCAACCAGCGCCGGCGGCGGAGCCAGCGAGCGGCCCGCTCCGGCCGACGCCGATCGCCTGGTGGTTTTTCGAGCAGCGCCTGGCGCACCCGCATCACTTCACCCAGTCGGTGCTGCTCGAGGCGCTGCAACCGCTCGCGCCGCCGCTGCTCGCCGCGGCGCTCGACGCCCTGCTGCGCCGCCACGACGCGCTGCGCCTGCGCGCCGCGCCGGCTGGCGAGCCTCCCGGGTGGCGCCTGCGCATCGCGCCGCCCGGCGAGGCCGTTGCCTGGACGCAGGTGGACCTCGCCGCGCTCGCCGGACCCGCGCCCGCGTCCACTCCGGTGCCCGCCGCCGTGTCCGCCGCGGTCACCGCCGCCGTCGGCGCCCTCGAGGCGTCGCTCGACCTCGCGCGCGGACCGATCCTGCGGGCGGCCTACTTCGATCTCGGCCCGGGGCGGCCCGCCCGGCTTGCCCTGGTGGCCCATCACCTGGCGGTCGATGGCGTCTCCTGGCGCATCCTGCTCGAGGAGCTCGCCACCGCCTGGCGGCAGCTGGCGGGCGGCCGCCCGGTCGAGCTGCCGCCGCCCACGGCCTCGCTGCGCCGCTGGGCGGAGCGCCTGGCCGAGCTGGCGGACGCCCCCGAGTCCCGCGCCGAGGCGTCCTATTGGCTGGCCGCGCCGCGCCGCGCCGTGCGGCGGCTGCCGGTCGACCATCCCGGCGGCGCCAACACCGTCGCCTCGACCCGGACGCTCGCGACGGCGCTCGCCACCGAGGAGACCGCGGCTCTGCTGCGGGAGGTGCCACGGGCCTCAGGCGCCGGGGTCGACGCCGCCCTCCTCGCCGCCCTCGCCCAGGCGCTCGCCGCCTGGACCGGCGCCGGCGACCTGCTCATCGACCTCGAGCGGCACGGGCGCGAGGGACTGGCGCCCGAGCTCGACCTCACCCGCACGGTCGGCTGGCTGACCGCGATCGCTCCCGTGCTGCTGCGGCCAGGCCGCCAGGTGGACCCTGCCGCTGTGCTCGGGGCGGTCCAGGACGAGCTGCGCCGGCTGCCGCGCGGCGGCGCCGGCTACGGCCTCTTGCGCTACCTCGCGGCCGATCGCGAGCTGGCGCGCGCGCTCGCCGCGCTCCCCGCCGCGGAGGTGAGCTGCAACTATCTCGGCCGCCTCGACGCCGGCGAGCCCGCCGGCGGACCGTTCCGGCTGCTCGCCGAGGCGAGCGGCCACGGCCGCAGCCCGCAGGCCGTCCGCCGCCACCTGCTGGAGGTGGATGCCTGGATCGCCGGCGGCTGCCTGCGCCTCGACTGGCGGTTCAGCGTCGCCGTGCACGACCGCGCGACGATCGAGCGTCTCGCCGCCGCCTGCCTCGCCGCCCTGCGCGGCATGATCGCCCACTGCCGCGGTGCCGAGCGCGGCTCCTCCCTGGCGGACTCCGCGGCGGCGGCGCTCACCCGGGCCGAGCTCGACGAGCTCGCGGCCAGCGCCGCGGCCGCCGCTCCCGCGAGCCGCCTCGCCGCCGTCTTCCCGCTCTCGCCGGTCCAGGAGGGGATCCTCTTCCACTGCCTGACCGCGCCCGAGACGGGGATCTACCACGAGCAGCTCACCTGCCTTCTCGACGGCGACCTCGACGCCGGCCTGCTGCGGCGGGCGTGGCAGCGCGCGCTCGATCGCCATCCGGCGCTGCGCACGCAGTTCGCCTGGGAGGGCAGGAGCGAGCCGGTGCAGCTGGTGCTCGAGCGCGTCGAGCTGCCGTGGAGCGAGCTCGACTGGAGCGAGCCCGACCGCGGCGACGCGCCGCCGGCCGCGCGCGCCGCCCGCGGCGACCGGCTGGCGGCGTGGTGCGCCACCGACCGGGCGCGCGGCTTCGCGCTCGGCACGGCGCCGTTGCTGCGCCTCGCGCTGGCGCGGCAGGGGGCGGCGGCGCCGCGCCTGCTGTGGAGCTTCCATCACCTGATCCTGGACGGCTGGAGCGTCGCCCTGGTGCTCGCGCAGGTGCTCGCCGACTATGCGGCGCTGCGCCGGGGAGAGGAGCGCCCGCTGCCGCCGGCCGCCGGCCCGGCCGACGTCCTCGCCCGCCTGGCGCGGCGCGACCGCGCCGCCGACGAGGCGTTCTGGCGCGAGGAGCTGCGGGGGTTCGCGGCGCCCACGCCGCTCGCCGTCGAGCGCGCCATCTCGCCGACCGCAAGTGCCGCCGACTTCGAGGCCGCCGGCGCCGCCGACGCCGACGACGCCGGCGCGGCCTGGCGCGAGCGCGAGCTGCGCCTGCCGCCCGCGGCGACCGCCGCGCTGCGAGCGCGCGGAGCGCGGCACCGGCTCACCGTCAACACCCTGTGCGAGGCGGCCTGGGCGCTGCTGCTCGGGCGCTACAGCGGCGAGCCCGAGGTGGTCTTCGGGGAGGTCGTCGCGGACCGTCCTGCCGAGGTGGCCGGGGTCGAGGAGGCGGTGGGCCTGTTCATCAACACCCTGCCGGTGCGCGTCGCGCTGCCGCCCCGCGAGCCGGTCGCCGCCTGGATCGCGGCCCTGCAGCGGCGGCAGCTCGCGGCGCGGCAGCACCAGCACGCGGCGCTTCCCGAGATCCAGGGCTGGAGCGAGGTGCCGCGCGGCCTGCCGCTCTTTACCAGCGTCCTCGCCTGCGAGAACTATCCGCTCGACGGCGCGCTGGCCGCGGGCGCCGGCGGCCTCGTGCTGCGCGAGGTGCGCTTCAGCGAGCGGACGCACTACCCGCTCACCCTCCTGGTCATTCCAGGCGACGAGCTTCTGGTGCGCGCCATCTGGGACGAGCGGCGTCTCGACGCGGCGGCGGCGCTCCGCCTGCTGGGGCATCTCGAGACGCTGCTCCTGGCCCTGCCCGAAGCCCTGGCCCATGCGGACCTGGCCGATACGGCCCTGGCGAGCGCTGGCGGCGGCGCCGCTCGCGGCCCCGCTCTCGAGGATCTCTCGCCGCTCGGCGCGGCCGAGCGCCATCAGCTGCTCTGCGAGTGGAGCGGCAGCGGCGCCCCGCCGCCAGCGGCCGCCGCCGGCCCCTACGAGCGGTTCGCGGCGCAGGCGGCGCGCACCCCCGAGGCGGTGGCCCTCGTCTATGGCGAGGAGCGCCTCACCTACCGCGAGCTCCACTGCCGCGTGGCGCCGCTGGCCGAGCGCCTGCGCGCCCTGGGCGCCGGGCCCGAGGTGCGGGTGGCGATCTGCGCCGCCCGCTCGCCGCACCTGCTCGCCGGCCTGCTCGCCGTGCTGGCTGCCGGCGGCGCCTACGTGCCTCTCGATCCGTCCCAACCCGCCGAGCGCCTCGCCTTCATGCTGGCGGACTCCGGGGCGGCGCTGCTGCTCGGCGACGGCGGCGCCGCGGCGGCGCTGGCGGCGACGGCGGCGCCCGGGGTGCTGGTCGTGGACCTCGCCGCCGCGCCGCCGCTCCCCCCCGCCGCCCGGCCGGCCCCGATCGACCCCGACCACCTCGCCTACGTCCTCTACACCTCCGGCTCGACCGGCCGGCCGAAAGGGGTCGAGGTGCTGCGCGGTGGCGCCGCGGCGCTGCTCGCCTGGGCGGCGGCGACGTATACGAAGCAGGAGCTCGACCGCGTGCTCGCCGCGACCTCGATCGGCTTCGACCTCTCGGTGTTCGAGATCTTCGCGCCGTGGAGCGTCGGCGGCGCCGTGGTCCTCGCCGAGAGCCCGCTCGCGCTGCCGGCGCTGCCCGAAGCCGGCGCCGTGACCCTGCTCAACACCGTGCCCTCGGCGGCCGCCGAGCTGCTGCGGGCCGCGGGCATTCCCGCCACGGTGCGCACCGTCAACCTGGCCGGCGAGGCGCTCCCGCCCCAGCTGGCGCGCGAGCTCCTCGCCCGCCCGGGCGGCGGCCGCCTGTTCAACCTCTACGGCCCCACCGAGGCCACGACCTACGCGACCGCGGCGGCGTTTTCCTCCCCCTCCGCCCCCGCGGCAGAGACGGCCCCGGCCGCCGGCGCCGCCCTCGCCGCGCCCGTGCCGATCGGCCGCCCGCTGCCGGGCACCCGCGTCTACCTGCTCGACGAGGCGCTGCGGCCGGTGCCGCTCGGCGCGCCGGGCGAGATCTGGCTGGGCGGCGCCGGCCTCGCCCGCGGCTACCTGGGCCGTCCGGAATGGACCGCCGAGCGCTTCCTGCCCGCGCCGCCGGCCGCCGCCGCGGCGCCGGGCGAGCGGCTCTACCGCACCGGCGACCGCGGGCGCTTCCGTGCCGACGGCCAGCTCGAGTTTCTCGGCCGCACCGATCACCAGCTCAAGGTGCGCGGCGTCCGCGTCGAGCCCGGCGAGATCGAGGCGGTGCTCGCCGCCCACCCCGGCGTGCGCGAGGCGGTGGTCGTCGCGCGCCGCCAGGGCCCCGACGATCTGCGGTTGGTGGCCTATCTGGCCTGCCGCGGCGACGCCCCGCCGTCCGCCGGCGAGCTGCGCGCCCACCTGCGGCGCCGGCTGCCCGAGCCCATGGTGCCGTCGGCTTTCGTGGGGCTCGCCGCGCTGCCGCGGACGCCCCATGGCAAGGTGGACCGGCGCGCCCTGCCGCCGCCTGGGGACCGCCCGGCCGGGGACGCCGCGGCGGCCCCCTACCGCCCGCCGCAGGGCGCGCTCGAGCGCGAGATCGCCGCCATCTGGCAGGAGGTGCTCGGCCTCGAGCGGGTGGGCCGCGACGACCCGTTCTTCGATCTCGGCGGCCACTCGCTGCGGCTGCTGCGGGTGCACGGCAGGCTGCGCGA
>Ga0307479_10001998_pt1 | contig 18616 bp, 18 predicted proteins | sample atmos_gasesECM4C_FD_203743 | JGI IMG/M metagenome (GOLD analysis project Ga0307479, IMG submission 203743) | Hardwood forest soil microbial communities from Morgan-Monroe State Forest, Indiana, United States - atmos_gasesECM4C_515 | ecosystem: Environmental > Terrestrial > Soil > Temperate... | reverse complement strand
CCCTTAAAATTCAGTGTGAGCGCTTCCCAGGTGCTGATTGGTGACAGCCAGAGTTCGTTACTTTGGGTTTTTATCTCTTGGAAAGTTCGCGTCCCCAATTGTTTTGGGTCGCTGAGAAGCCATAGCCAAATGTGGGTGTCCAGCAGGAGTTTCAATCCCTAAGGGCCTCCCATTCGTTTTCTTCGTTTGCGGGAGAGATAATGTCGCCGACAATTTCAATGGAATCTTTCATCGATCCAATCCAGGCGGAGCGGTCCCGGACTGATGAAGGAGGCACAACTTCCGCGACTGGCGTTCCGTGACGCGTGACACGAATAGGCTTGCGCGTTTTGCGAACGCGCTCGAGTAAAGCGAGGCATTTCGCTTTGAACTCGGAGATAGCGACTTCTTCCATCCTTGATTTCAGCTCTAGCTAATTATAGACCATGGTCATAAAAATGGTCAAGCCTATGGGCTCGCGTAGATCATCCCCAGGCCTCTTCGAACCGGTCCAGCGACGCACGCGCCCTTCTCAACTGTTCCACCGTCCCCAGCGCGTCGGGTCCGGTCTTCTCCTTTAACTCCAGGAGTAGCGGCAGATTGCAATCCGGTGCGCTCTTCAGGGTCTTAATCGCCGCCCGCCAATCAATCGTGCCCTCGTAAGGCGGCAGATGTTCGTCCTTCTCGCCGCGATTATCGTGCAGGTGCACGCCGACGACGAGTTCACGCAGTGGCGCAAAGCCTTTCTCGACGCGCTCGTCCACCGGTCCGTCAGCAAGATGAGCGTGGCCAATATCGAAGTTGGAGCGCAACCCGGTCAGCCGAGTCTCGTCCACGAAGGCGCGCAGGTACGCGGGATCGCCCATTTCACTGGTGGTATTTTCCACGCAGATAGTCACGCCGAGGTGCCGGGCATGCAAAATCAGGTGTTCCAGCGAGCTGAAGGCCGCATCCCGTTTCCGCTGGTCGGCAGTCTCCCGCGTGCCGCCCATGTGCAGCACCATCCTGGGAAATGGGAGATCCTCGGCCACGTCGATGGCGCGCTTAAACTCATCCATGGCTTCGATGCGCCGCACGCGTTCCACTTCGCAGATGGAAAGCGGCTGGCCGCTCTCCCGCGTCGCGCTTAAGTCACGGCTGGTCGGCGCATGCAGGGAAGTGAGCGCCAGGCGGCAATCGGCCAATATTTGCCTGACTTCCTGCGCTTCGGTCTTGGAGGTGTAGTTGAAGTGCGCCCGTGAGCAAAAAATTTCCACGCCTTGGAAACCAGCGTTGGCAATTTCGTTCAACAAGTCACGGGTCAGCTTCCGTGAAACAAACAAGTATGTGGATAGGAGTCTCTGCATAGTGGCTCTGGGCCGAGAAATTCGCTGATTGCCCGACCGGGGCTGATTGCCGTTCTTGATGGTTTCCCTGGTCTACTCTCGGTGTTCTCTGTGTGAGATCGTTCTCCTGTTCAGTAACCGGCCGCGGCCCCATTGTCCCTCGGGTCCGCGGCGCCTAATCGTTCGCCCGTCTTGGCATCAATGCCAATCGCGTTGACCAGCCCGATGTGGCCGCGTCGCTTGGTCGCAAATCCACGGGCTTGCAGTGCCTTCTCCATGCTGTCCGGAAAATCCTGTTCCATCAAAATCTGATCCGGAAGCCACTGATGATGAAATCTTGGCGCGTTGATCGCGGTTTGCGCGTCCATTCCCAGGCGCATCCAGTTGATGACGCTGAGCAGCGTCGCCGAAATAATCGTCGGTCCGCCTGGCGAGCCAGTAACGAAGCTCAGCTTGCCATCGCGCAATAAAATGGTTGGGGTCATGGAGCTGAGCGGCCGGTGCCCCGGCGCAATCGCATTCGCATCTGACTGGATCAGGCCAAACAGGGCATTGGGCACGCCCGGCTGGGTGGTGAAGTCGTCCATCTCGTCATTGAGCAAAAATCCCGCGGTGCTGGTGACATGCGAACCGTAGCTATTGTTCAGTGTATACGTGCTCGCCACCGCATTTCCCGCAGCGTCGACCACGGAAAAGTGCGTGGTGTGCGGCCCTTCGCCCAAACTCACGATCACTTGCGGATCATCGCTACTCACGGCACCACTGGATGATCCCTCCCCGCATGCATGAGGTTTCCCTGCGCGTACTTCCTTGCTGGAAGAGGCACGCTGCGCGTCAATCGTGCCTGCAAGCTCCTTGGCGTAACACTCCGCAGTGAGGCCCGCCACGGGGACATTAGTAAAGTCCGGATCAGCTAGATATGCGGCGCGATCCGCGAACACTCGCCGCATCGTCTCCGCCACCATGTGCACGCTTTCCACGTCATCCCAGCCCTTGAGCGGCACATCCTTCAACATATTCAGGCCTTCGATTATAGCTACTCCGCCGGAACTCGGAGGTGGTGAGGTTAACACCTCCCAATGATGGCTTTGGCTTTCGTATTTTGCGCGCAGCACTTCGCGCGTTTTCGCTTTGTATCGCGCCAGGTCTTCCAGCGTGATCAGCCCGCCGGATTTCTCCATATCCTCGACGATCATGCGTGCTGTTTCGCCTCGATAGAATTCATTGGCTCCGTTTTTCGCGATGCGCTTCAGCGTCGCGGCAAGCTCCGGCTGCACCAGGATATCCCCTGGTTTGAACATCTGCCCGTCGTGCAGAAAAATTCGGCGACTCACCGGGAATCGCTCCAGCCCTCCTTTTTGGTACTCAAGCTCCGCCGCGAGTTTTTCGCTCACCGGAAAGCCCTTCTCTGCCAGACGGATTGCCGGCGCCATTACGTCAGCTAACTTGAGCTTCCCATATGTCTTCAGCGCGAGTTCCAGCCCGGCAACGGTTCCCGGGACGGCGACAGACCTATAGCCGATCACGGAAGCCTCTTCGTCCAACGTGCCGCCAGGCTTAATGTACATGTCCCGTGTGGCCTTTCCGGGAGCCACCTCGCGATAGTCCAGAAAAGTGGCGCGCCCGTCCGCGAGTCGCACCAACATAAAGCCGCCACCGCCGATGTTTCCTGCCGCTGGCTCGACCACCGCCAGTGCCAGCGCTACGGCGACTCCGGCGTCAACCGCATTTCCCCCGCGCTTGAGGATCTCCACGCCAGCCTGCGAACCGAGTTCTTCGTCGGTTGCCACCATCGCCTGGGCCCCACGCACTGCTTGCTTCGGCCACAAATCGCGATTGAGCGTGGAGGCTCGATAATTTGCAGGGGCCTGCCGAACTGGAACCTGTGCGGCCACGGGTGCTGTAAACAAGCCCCACGCACACATCCAGAGGATCGTCTGGCGTCTCATCGCAAGGAAAAAACAGTAAGGGATTCAGCGGCGACCGTCAAGGCGGCCCAGATGTGAGCCGATTGTCTTAGGATTAGCAACGCGGCATCAAGCCTATGCTCTACCACGAAAAGGGAAAACGAAAGCTAGTCTTCGTGGAGAAACTCGACATCGGGCGGGCCAGATAGCAGACCTGCGCTCGTCCCGCGCTGAATGAGCTCTTTGACCGCGCGTTTGCCGCGGTCGCCGTAACCAAGCGTCCATTTATTGACGTACATGCCGACGAATTTGTCAGCCAGGTCGGTGTCCATTTCCCGAGCAAACTGCAAGGCGTAATTCAGCGCTTCTTCGCGGTGCTCCAATCCGTATTCAACGCTATCGCGGATAGTACGCGCGATGTGCCGTCCAATTTCCGGACCGAGCGCGCGGCGTACCGCATTGCCGCCAAGGGGCAAGGGCATGGCCGTCTGTTCGTGCCACCAGATACCCAGGTCCACCACGCGATATAACCCCAACTGCGGGAACAAGAGCTGCCCTTCATGGATGAGCAGGCCGGCATCAACCACTTCATTCTTTACCGCTTCCAGAATCCTATCGAAGGGCATGACGACAGCTTCAAAGTTGGGCTCGAACAATTTCAGCGTCAGATAGGCCGTGGTTTTCAGCCCCGGAACCGCCACGCGCTTGCCGGCGATTTCGTGGCCTTTCATCGAGTGCGCCGCAACGACAATCGGTCCATAGTTGTCGCCAAAGCTCGCGCCGCAATCCAGCAGGATGTACTTGTCGCGCAAAGAGGGGTACGCGGCAAAACTCAGGGCAGTAACATCGTACGTTTCCGTCAACGCCGCTTCGTTTAGCGTTTGAATGTCGGCGAGCACATGGGTGTACTTATAGCCCGGCGTGGACAGCTTATGCGTTGCCAGCGCATAAAACATGAAAGCATCATCGGAATCTGGGGAGTGGGCCAGCTTGATCTCGTGACCTTGCGTTGAGGGGGAAACGGAGGTTCCGGTTTGGCCTGGCATGGGTTGGTCTTTCCTTTATGCCGCGGCTTGTCCTCTCGGAGTAAAGGCACGCCCGTACGGCGGCGGTTCCTGCGGAGAACAGAACGAGAGGTCATTGCAACGCCTGGACTTGCGTGGCACGTAGCCGGGCTTCTTTCTGCGAGCGTAAGCCTAACATAAACAGTGTCTTGCCGACAACAGCCTCGAATCAGCGCTAGTACGCAGGGCCGTGCCCGTCAGCCCTTTCGCGGAACAACGTTGGGCGAGAGACCGGCTCGTACGGGCTGTTTGGGATCGACCCATTGGTCTCCGCTAATCACCATGCTGTGCGATGAGAGCGCCACGGCGGCGCCTGTTCGCTCCAGGGTGTCCATGACCTGCAAAATGAGTTCTTCCTGCACGCCAAGGTATTCCGCATACGTGGGCACCAGGATGTAGGCGTATATCTCCACTTCGATGGCGTACTCACCGAGCTTCAGCACGCGCACCCGCCCGGTTTCTTGATCTACCCTCGGATGATGCGCCAAAACTTCGCGGAGCTGTTCCAGTACAAATCGCAGGTGATCCGCCGATAAGTCATAGCGTAAGCGCACGGACTGCCTGCAAAGAATCTTGTCCCGCCAGCGAAAGTTCTCAAGCGTTGCCGTGGCCACCGTGCCATTCGGAATCGATACCAGGGTGCGCTCCTCGGTGCGCAACTTGGTCGAGCGCAAACCGATATCCTCGACCATGCCCCGCTGGTCGCCGATCTTGCACGGATCGCCCACGACAATGGCTTTGTCGGTAAGGATTGAAATCCCGCCCAGTAAATTTTCAAATGTTTTCTGTGCGCCGAAGCCAATCGCCAAGCCGCCGATACCCAATCCGGCGAGTGCCGCCGATACGTTTACCTCGAGTTTCGCAAGAACAGATAGGCCGATAGCGAAAAAGATGCCTACATCCAAAGCGCGGCGCGCCAGGGAAATCAGGGATCGCTGCGCAATCAGATTTCTTTCGGTCAGGTCATTCCAGATGATGCAGGAGATCCAATAGGTGATGCGCGTAACCGCCCAATAGAGCGCGATGCCCAGCAAAACTAGAATGAAACGCTGATAGTACAAGCGGTAGAGCAGAGAAGTTCCGATCAAGTGCACAAAGTTGTAGTGCACGATGGTGGCAATCAGCAATGTGCCGGGGCCAAACCGTCGCCGGCCGCTAGCGGGCAGCAGAGCGAGCCCTCGCACGCGGCGAATCCTCTGACGGAATGACCAGGCCAACAGCGCCAGCAACCAACCAATCCCCAGGGCCAGCGGAGCTGACAGAACGATGACAATCCATTGCCACAGCGGCATTTCCAGCGCCCGTGTCTTTACCAAAACGCGCGGCAGTTGCTTTTCAACCTGGGGAAACCGCAGAGAGTCGTACACTTCCGGCACTTGCTCGAGTGTTTGCCAGGAAATCAGCCAAATTTTTGCGCCGTGATCGTCTGTCCGCACCACCTGAAACGGAAGTAAATCGCCGTTGATGTGCAGGCCCAAGGTGACCTGCTCACGAGGCAACTGGGCTACATCCGGAATGGCATCGAGAGAGCCAGAAAATCCCGTGTTCAAGACCGCCAGAGCCTGCGCCGCAAGCTCCTTGGCTTGCGCCGGCGCGGGACGGTGCCGCGTATCGAAATACTGAAAATATTGAATCGCATCATCGTAATTCTCCGACTGAGCGGCACGAATGAATCCCACCACGGTGCCGTGCGGCGTCTCACGGCCAAGCCCTAGGGCGTCCGCAGCCACGCCGGAGCTCGCAACCGTAGCAGGTTGGGCCGGCGACGTCGCGTTGGGTTGCGCCTCCGCGGCGCTTGTCCCGATGAGGCAAGCTAGTGCCAAGGCACCGACATTCAGCCACACCGATGAAGACAACCTTCTGGAAGACGTCGTCATTTCCTTCCCTATTTAGGGGAGTCGGGCTCCACCCACTCCTAAAATTGTACCGAGCCCGGAGCTGAATCGGGGAATTTCGGTCTGGAAGCGTGCTATTGAGAGTACCGGTGGGATGCGGGAGGCCCCTCTCAAGGTTATCCCACGGCTGCCGAAGCGCCGAAATGCTCCCGATGCTGCCGGAGAAGAAACTGATCCGTCATCCCCGCGATGTAATCGCACACGACCACGTGGCGTGATTTGCGGGCCAGCTCCTCATGGCTGGGCGGCATCGACCCGGGTGATTTCAGGTAAAAATGGAAGAGTTCTTCGAGGCAGCGCACCGAACGGTCGCGGTCTTCGGTGATTTCCGGCCGTTCGTAGATGTGCACGAACAGAAAGCGCTTCAGCGCTGCATTGCGCTGGGCGGATTCCTTACTGAAACCTGCCAGCCGGCTGGGGGCGCGGCGTATGTCCTCGACGGTCACCACTCGCGACTCGCCTATACGCCGGTTAGTGGTCTCGATCAGGTCCGTGGCGAGAACATCGAGAACGCGTTTCAGCGTTTCGTTAAACTTGAGTTTGTGACGTCCCGCCGGATGCGCCGCATCCACCTGAGCGTAAATCTCTCCAAACATCGGCACCTCATCACACAAAGCCGGCAAATGAAGTAGCCCCGCTTCCAACGCATCGTCCAGGTCGGCGGTGTTGTACGCAATTTCATCTACGCAATCGATGAGTTGCGCCTCCAGCGGAGGCTGGCAATCCAGCAGATATTCCGCCAGCTGCGGAAACTCTGCCGCGGGGTATTGCCGCGAATGTTTGATAATCCCTTCGCGCACTTCAAAGGTGAGGTTAAGCCCGGAAAAATCGAGATAGCGTTGCTCGAATTGCTCGACGATGCGCAGCGCCTGAAGATTGTGATTGAACGACCCACCCAGCGGGCGCATCAGCTGGTTGAGTTTGCGTTCACCGGCATGCCCAAACGGGGGATGACCGATGTCGTGCACCAGCGCGAGTGCCTCGGCGAGTTCCGTGTTGAGCTCCAGCGCCGCGGCGACGGTCCGCGCAATTTGCGCTACTTCCAGGGTATGCGTCAGGCGATTCCGAAAATGGTCCGAAAAGCGCGTGGTGAAAACCTGTGTTTTGGCTTCCAGCCGCCGAAACGCCCGCGAGTGGATAATGCGATCGCGGTCCCGCGCGTATTCCGAGCGATAGGGATGAGGGGTTTCGGGGTAACGCCGCCCGCGTGACTCCGCGGGATGCATCGCCCACGGCGCGAGTTTCGCAGCGGATGTGATGGTGGACTCCGGCTTGGCGCCGCCCAACGCTCTCTCAGGATTTCTTAAGCATCTCCAAACCTCGATCGGCCTCTTCAGAAACCGCCGAGTCTGGAAATTCCTTCTTGATCTGCTGATAGACGTTCGCCGCTTCTTTCGGATTGGTCTGGCGCAGGGCGCCGGCCATTTCCAGGAGCGCGAGGGGGCGCGGCACAAATACTGACTGCTGCTTGTCCGCCAGATCGCGAAAAATCTTGACCGCCTCGTCGGCTTTGCCGCTGCGCGAATCAATGATGCCTATCTGGAATCGCGCCATATCGGCCAGCTCCTTGTCACTGATGGAGCTGAGTTTGCGCAAATTTTCCAGGGCTTGATTCTGTTTTTCCAGGTCCTCTAGGCACAGCGCCGCGTAATAGCGCGCCAGCCTGCCCGGATTGGTGTTTGGATATTTGCCTGCAACCACCGTGAACTTGCCAAGCGCATCGTTCGCCCGCGCCGCGTCGTCCGGATAGCTCACCTCTTTGGGATCCGCAGGGTCCACGGGTGTTCCTCCGACGCGCGCGCCATAAGCCCTCATGGCCACGTCCAGCGCCGCCGAAGCCGTCGCGGTTTGCCGGTCATGATAGATCGTCCAGCTCGCCCAACTGACAGCGCCGACCAGCACGACCAAGAGAACCGCCAGCGTAATCTGCTTATGTGAATACACCGCTTCGGCGCTGTGCTCGATGGCGTCGTGTATTTTGTCGGTCTTCAGTTCCTTGCGGGAAATATGCTCAGCCAACGTGTAATCTCCTGCCTGGTTTGGAAACCTCAATCCTAGCACAGCGGCAACTTGCCTGTCTGACTGCGGCAGCCCTCGGGTTGAGGCAAATACCTTCGAAAACCGGCCTGAAATGGGGTTCGGTTGGACTCAGTAACCCTTGCAACAAACCTGCACTCCCGGCCAAGTTGCCGCAACCCGCCAAAGTGCTAGTTTCGGAGTATGCAGGCTCCTTGCAGCCGTTGTGGCGCAAAACACGTCCTGAAGGATGCGGACGTGGCCGTCCATCCCCGCGTGCAATTCCAGTGCGCAAAATGCGGGCAGACCACCGTGGTCGAAATCGAGCGCCGCCCCGACCGCACCGTGGTCATGACGCCTCTGCCATCCTTCGCACGCTCCAGTGCCAGCACAACTAACGTGAACCTTCTTCTCGAGGATGATGGCCTGGAGCTTCCCGCAAGCAAAAGCGTGTCGCTGACGGTCGTAGCAGGCCCAGACAAAGGCTCCATACACAAGTTGAAGAAGGCTCGCGTGATTTTGGGCCGCGAAGACGCCGATATCGCGCTGAACGATCAGGAAATCTCGCGTCACCACTGCCTGCTGGAAGTACGCGATGGCCACGCCAACTTGAAGGATCTGGACTCGACTAACGGTACCTTTTTCGACGAGGAGCGCGTGCGCGCCGCCATGCTGCAAAATGGCTCAGAATTCCGCATCGGCACTACCCTGATCCGCATTGACTTCAAAGCAAAATAGCGTCCTCCTGAACGCCCAGCCCACGGCGGGTCCTCTGTAGTAACATACTGCCGCGAATCTGCGACGTTTCTCACCTGTGATGAACCGCCTCTCTGTCTGCATCATTACTCTGAATGAAGAAGAGAACCTGCCACGCGCGTTAGCTTCCCTCACCGGAGTTGCCGACGAAATCGTCGTTGTAGATTCCGGCAGCACGGACCGCACCCAGGAAATCGCCCGAGCGGGTGGTGCTCGCTTTTGTGAGCGCCCGTGGACAAACTATGCGGATCAGAAGAATTACGCAGCGGAATGTGCCGGCAATGACTGGATCCTCTCGCTCGACGCCGATGAAGAACTGAGCAGTCCCCTGCAGACCGCGTTGCTGTCCTGGAAAAAACGCACGCCGGAATACAGCGTGTACGAAGTCGCCCGCAAAACTTTCTATCTTGGCGCCTGGATCGAGCATTCCGGCTGGTATCCCGATTTCCAGCGGCGGCTGTATCGCCGCGACCAGGCGGAATTCTCTGGACTCGTCCATGAATCTTTGCGCTTCACCGGGAAGATCGGAAGACTAAGCGGAGATTTGCTGCATTACACGGTGCGGTCCTTTGACGAACACGAGGCGAACGTCGAGCGTTACACCACACTAGCGGCGCAGCAGATGTTCGCCGAAGGCAAGCGCAAGTGGAAGAGCGCCATGTGGCTGGCCGCGCCCTGGAGTTGGTTTCACAATTTCTTCCTGCGCGGCGGCTTCATGGATGGCTATCGCGGCGCGCTCATCGCCCGTATGGCCGCGCGCTCCGTCCGGCTGAAATACGCCAAGCTCGGGAAATTGCTGAACGCGAAACCCGATGAGAGCCATGAGGGCGGCTCGTGAGGCCGTTGCTCGTCGACTTGGAAATGCAATGGCGAGGCGGGCAAAACCAAGCGCTACTAATCTTGAAAGGGCTGCAGGCGCGAGGCCATGCCGCCGAACTCGTCGCCGCAAAAGCTTCTGCCCTCGGTCAGCGCGCGGAGACTGCCGGCATCCCTGTTCATTACGTTTCCCGCGGTTTGTTTCGTGTCGCTGCCGCTTGGAAAATTCGCGAACTGTTGCGCTCTGGAAGATTTGATCTCGTTCACGCCAACGAAGCACACGCCGTAACCGCTGCCTGGTTGGCGCTGCGGAATCGCCCGACACAAGCTTCCGTGCCATTCGTGATCTCCCGGCGAGTGGGTTATCCCATCACAAGGAGCCGATTGGCTATGGCCCGCTATAACCGCGCCGCGCGAATTGTTGCCAATTCACACTGGGTCGCGGAGCAAGCGGCCGCTTCCGGCCTTCCTCGCGAGAAACTCACGGTTGTTTATGAGGGTGCGGAAATTCCCGCGCGCCTCACCACACACCAGAAGCAAGAGGCCCGAGCGCGCTGGAACGTCGCGCCCGATGCGCGCTTGCTCGGCTGCGTTGGCGTTCTGTCCCCCGATAAAGGGCAGGAATGGCTGATTCGCGCGCTGGCCGAAGTGCGCAAGGACTTTCCCGGCGCCAAACTGTTGCTTGCCGGCCATGGCCCGTGCCGCGGAAAGCTCGAAGCGCTCACGAGGGAGGTGCACGTCGGAGGTTCCGTCATATTCGCCGGTTTCGTTTCCCAAATAGAAACCGTCTACGCTGCGCTAGACGTGTTTCTGCTGCCGTCGTTCTTTGAAGCCCTGAACAATTCCCTGCTGGCGGCCATGGCTTATGAGACCCCCTCGATCGCCTTCGATCGTGGCGCGTTGGGAGAAATCATCGAACACGGCAAAAGCGGCCTGCTCGTCTCCGGCCCGAACGTCCCAGAGATTTCCGCTGCGGTCATTCGCCTCTTGCGCGATCCCGAGATGGCGCGCCAACTAGGCCAGTCCGGCCGCAACCGCATCCAACAGAATTTCTCCGCCGACAAAATGGTGAGCGAAATGATTCGCACGTATCACGCGATTCTCGGCGAGCACGAGCAATAATTGGCCTTCGAGGCAAACGCCGCATTATCACTTCACGAACGCCTGCGGAGACACGATCTGGATGCCTTGAAAGGGATTAAGAACGAGAAGGTCAGAATCGCCCGATATATCCGTTTGCGGGTCGAGGGGGGTGATGGTCGGCTTCGCCAAGGTCGTAGCAGCTCTCCTGCTTGTACGACAAAATCCAATCGGAAGGCCTCACCAAAAGAAAAAGCGCCGAACGGCCTTCTCTTCCGCGCGGCGCTTCTTCTTGTAATTCAAATTTGCACCAGTTATTTGACTTCCGTTGTTCCGTACGCTTCCCTCCTATCCGCTCTGCCGTTTGGGCCAAGCTATCTCAGATTCAAACAACCCATCGCCCCTGGGAATCCAGGAACTCCATGCCAATCGCATAGCCTTCGCCATGCAAAGGTTGGCAGTAGGCCACCCGGGCCGAGGAACGAAACTCTCCGCTGCGCGAAGCCAGCATCAGCGAATCGCCTTTTTGCCAGTGCCGCACGCTGATCACCCGCGCGCCTCGCAGGCTCACGTTTTCCGTGAACGTCGCTTCCAACCCGGGCATCTGCCGGTGGCCGTCGAGGACCACGGGAATCTCCATCGGAATGCGCGCTTCGGCCCGGTGAAACGCAAACACTTCTCTGGGAGGATTGAGCGTCACCTATCCTCACAGGCACGCCGCGATGCGTGCGAGATTCTGCACACTGCTGCCGCGATTCTTCATGCGATACAACGCGCGGTCGGCAGCGGCCAATAGTTTTTCCGGCGAGTCACCGTCATCGGGAAACGCCGCTACCCCGGCGCTCACGGAGAGCGTAGGCGGTTCGCTCTCCTCACTGAGCCGCTCCCGCACGCGAGCCACGACGCGGGCCGCAACTTCGCGGCCCGCCTCTGGCAACACCAGCGCAAACTCGTCTCCGCCATAGCGCGCGGCCGTATCAATCGCGCGTGAATGGCTACGCAAAATCTTTCCCAGACGCACCAGCGCCCGGCTGCCGGTCAAATGACCAAACTGGTCGTTGATCAGCTTGAGACCGTCCATGTCCAGCAGCACCACACTGAAAGGGCGTTGCGTGCGGCGGGAGCGATCCAGTTCCGCTTCGAGCACGCTGATGAGCCGCCGGTAGTTGGCCAATCCCGTGAGCGGGTCGCTTACCGCCATGGAGCGCACCTGATCGAACAAACGCGCCTGGTCCAGCAGCGCACCCAACAGCATGATGGTGTAGCTTGCTGTTTTGGCGATTTCCGCCATAAAGAACGGGCCATCGAAAAGCTGCCGGGAAAACGCCGCCGACAAGTGGCAAACAAAATTGAGCGACGCCACGGTGAACAGCGAATAGTCGTAAATGCTCGGTCCGCTTTTGCTATTTGCCGTTTTCAGGCGCTGCCGGAAGAAAATCGCGGCGGCGAAGAACAAAACGCCAGGAAGCAAGTCCCAGGGACGCGAAACGATACTGGCCGCATGCGCCACGGGTGTTGCCGGCGCGGCAAGGAATGTGGCGCTGGTCACGTATGCCGCAATCGCCACCACGAGCAAGGCGCCAGCGGTTTCGCGGCTGGGCTGACGCGCCGTTGGCAAATACCGCTCCACCAAAATAGCCGCCAACAACATGACTCCCAGCAGTGTTCGGCTGACCATCCAGCCCATCGGCACGTTCTGCACCGACAGGTTCCCGGATTGCAGCTGGTCGTCGAGCCCAAAATATCCAACCGTTTCAATGATTCCGGACAGGACGAAACCGAAGGAAAGAATCAACGCGGTGCGATCATGCGTGCCCCGGAACCGCACTAGCGCGTTGGCCGCGTAGCAAAGGCTGATCAGCGTCCCGCCCACCTCGAGGTAAAGGTACGCTTGCGGCGGGCCGGAAATCTCCGCTTGGCGCAGATAGAAAATCGCTGCAAACAGCAGCACACCGACGGCTGCCGCTGAAACGATCAGGATGCGCCGCCGCTCCCGTTCCCAGGTCGCCGCAAGCTGCGCCGCCAGAGACGTAGCGGCAGAACCGCCATCCCTCAGAAACCCAGCGATATTCCCCCAACCTCCCACGACTTCCCCCAAATCCTTACGAAAAACCGACAATTCGCGAAGATTCTCTGGACGATGAGGATGCAAGTCGGTGCCCTTTTCGGATTGAGCTCCGTGCCCGTCGCTAATCCGTTGAAAACTTAGGAGTTTATAATTTTGTGGAGGAAAGGGCGGGAAAGGCGCCCGAGACAGGACAGGGAACGCCCGGCGAAGCTGCACATTGACCTATGTAGTTAGCAATAGGCTACTTAGACGCTGTATTTGGTGCTGAAAGGCCGGAAAGTGGCTCGTCTCATGATGAGACTAGCGTCTCACCTTTTCAGTGCTGAAACGGCTTCAACCGCACGATGGAGAGCCGAATCAGATTCTCGGTTTAGGAGGCGCGAGTTCGCGGGCTTCTACGGTGTGGCTGAAGCCGCAGGTCTTGTGGGAGCCGTCGCAGAAGGGCTTGTTCTGGGACTGGCCGCAGCGGCAAAGGCTCAATGTGGTACGACCGGCGAGGCCGAAGGGGCGCCCTTCGGGGTCGACTAGCTCGAAATCGCCTTCGATGCGAATCGAGCCGTTGTGAGTCACGGTGATTTTTGTGGCCGCCATTTTCTCTCCCGATGAGCAATTGCTGGAATGCTGCAATCTTTTCAGCGCCTAAAGATGCTCGACGGTGGCTCGCTGGCGCACGCTGAAGCCTTGTCCTCAACCGTAAAAGCGGCGGCAAGGCCGCCGCACTCCACAAATGCCACGACCAATCAGTACTTGGGCACTGACGGGTCGACCTGATCGGACCAGGCCAGGATTCCGCCTTTGAGATTTAGCGTTTTGCGGAAGCCAGCTTTTCGCAGGAAATCCACGGCTTCGGCGGAACGCTTGCCGCTGCGGCAATGCGCGACGATTTCACGGGCGGAATCCAACTCGTGAACTCGCTGCGGCAGCTCGCCCAGCGGAATCAAGTGCCCGTTCAGATTGCAAATCTGGTATTCGTGCGGCTCGCGCACATCCAGGATGTACAAGTCGTCTCCGCGATCGAGCCGCGTCTTCAACTCTCGTGGGGTAATTTCTGGAACTTGCACGTCAGGTCCTGGCGCCTCCTCACCGCGCACTCCGCAGAATTCATAATAATCGATGAGCTGGTTGATGGTGCGATGCTCGCCGCACATTGGGCAATTGGGATTCTTGCGCAGCTTCAGTTCGCGGAACTTCATGCCTAGCGCGTCGAAGAGCAGCAGGCGTCCGATTAAGTTGTCGCCACGGCCGAGAATCAGCTTGATGGTTTCCATCGCTTGTATGGAGCCGACAATTCCCGGCAGAACGCCGAGGACGCCGCCTTCCGCGCACGAGGGCACGAGGCCCGGCGGAGGCGGCTCGGGATACAAGCAGCGGTAGCATGGCCCTTCGGGCATGCCGAAGACGGTGACTTGTCCCTCGAAGCGAAAAATCGAGCCGTAGACGTTTGGCTTGCCGAGCAGAATGCACGCGTCGTTCACTAAGTAGCGCGTCGGAAAATTGTCGGTGCCGTCGACGATGACGTCGAAATCCTTGAACAGATCCAGGGCGTTTTCGCTGGTCAGCTTGGTTTCAAAGGTGTCGATATGAATGTCGGGATTTAGGCTCGAAAGGCGATTCCGCGCGGCTTCGGTTTTGGGCTTGCCCACGTCACCGGAACCGAACGTAACCTGGCGCTGCAGATTGGTGAAGTCCACTATGTCGAAATCGACTAGTCCCAGCTTACCCACGCCGGCGGCGGCGAGATACAGGCCTAACGGCGCGCCCAAGCCGCCGGTGCCGATCAGCAGGACTTTGGCGTTCTTCAGCTTTAGCTGTCCGTCCATGCCGACTTCCGGCATGATGAGGTGGCGGCTGTAGCGCAGAATTTCTTCATTGGAGAGCGTCGTCGCCGGGCGGTTGTCGCTGCGTGTGGCGGCAGGCGCTCCGGTCAGCGGTTGAATCTTGGTAGCCATAACGATTCCTCGGATTCCTTCAGTTTAGTGCATATCGGATGAAAAACAATGCCAAGCGATGCGGCCTATCGAACGTCGCAGAGGGATTCTTCGCTTCGCTCAGAATGACAACCTTTGAGAGTGCCGGGATCAAAACTCCAGAGGACAACAACAGCGATCGGCAGAGAGGGAGCCGCCGGCGATGGAGGGGACGATGCTGATGGTGTCGCCGTCTTTGGTGGGCGTATTTTCTTTGGCCAGGTAGCGGATGTCTTCGTCGTTGACGTAGACATTTACGAAGCTGCGCAGTTTGCCATCTTCGGTAAACAGGTGCTTGCGCAGATCACCAAATTCCGTGGTGAGGTGGCCGAGCGCTTCACCTACGGTCTTGGCGGTGAATTCGGCGGAATCGCGCTTGCCCGCGTAAACTCGCAGCGGCGTAGGGATTATGACCTTCACTGCCATTTCGTTTTCTCCATCGATCATGGCTAGCTTAGACGCATGCCGCCACTTTCCGTATTAGATGCGGTTTGCAGGCGGCCGCTACATTGCGGTGTCACCCAGCGCGACTGACGCAGCATGCTGCGCCACCACAAAGAAAGGCTTGCCGGCCAGAGGCCAGCGCTACGAACTAACTTGCGGCTTGGCCGTGGATGGCGACTTCTTCGCAGGCGTAGTCGGAGCGGTCGTCGCTGAGGCGCCAGGAGGTCATTTCCTGGGGCTTGCCCTTGGCTACGCTGACGATGATGTAGCTATACCAGGGCCAGGCGTGCTCGCGATCATACTGGCTGGGACGCGCCGGATGATCGGGATGGGAATGATACCACCCCACGAGTTCGAGACCGCGTTCGCGCGCGGCTTTGTCGGCGGCGCGCACGTCGTCGGCGGTCACTGAAAAACGATTGTGAGGTGAATCGTCGCGGCGATTCACCAGGGGGAATAAGGCTAAGACTTCGCGGGCGGGCAGGTTGATTCCGCCGGCGGTGGCCGTCCCGGCGGTTTCCGGGGCGTCGCGCCCCAGCAATGCGCCACAGCATTCGTGCGGATAGGTTTCCGCGCCGTGCTGGCGAATTTTTTGGGCGATTTCGGTGCTCATTTTGAGTGTTGGCGCGGTGCTCATGGCTAAAACTCATCCCAGAAACGTTCGCTAAGATATTTTGTGCCGGAGTCGGCGAAGACGGTGACGATGACGGCGTGCTGCTCGCGCGGAATTCCTTGCGCGACTTGGAAGCAACCCAGCAAGGCCGCTGCGGCGCTGGGACTCACGAGCAAGCCTTCTTCGCGCGCGATGCGCTTCACCAAGGCGTATGCCTCTTCGGTGCTGACCGGTAGGTCCTGATCGGCGAGCGTAGCGTCGTAGATCGCAGGGCGCAACGCCGTTTCCATGTGCTTCCAGCCTTCCAGGCCGTGGAAGGAAGCGTCGGGCTGAAGGCTGATGCAGCGAATCGCGGGATTCAGTTCTTTGAGGCGGCGCGTGGTGCCGACGAAAGTGCCGCTGGTGCCGAGGCCAGCGACAAAATGCGTGATGCGCCCGGCGGTTTGCTCCCAAATTTCGTTGGCGGTGCCGCGATAGTGCGCCTGCCAGTTGGCGGGGTTGCTGTACTGATCGGGGTAGAAATACTTCTCCGGATCGGCGGCCACGACTTCGTGGACCCGGCGAATGGCGCCGTCGGTGGCTTGGTCCCCCGGAGTCATGATGAGCTGGGCGCCGAAGGCGTTGAGAATGCGCTTGCGCTCGATGGAGGCGCTGTCGGGGAGGCACAGCGTGACAGGGTAGCCTAGAGCGGCGCCAATCATGGCGTAGGCGATGCCGGTGTTGCCGCTGGTGGCGTCAATGATGGCTTTGCCGGGGCGCAGGTCGCCGCTGGTTAGGCCGGCTTGGATCATGCTCAGGGCGGGGCGGTCCTTTACCGAGCCGCCGGGGTTGAACCATTCGGCTTTGGCGGCGAATTCCACGTTGGGGAAGTCGCGCGTTACGCGCCCGAGCTTCAGAAGCGGCGTGTTGCCAATGCGTTCCAGGAGCGATTGGCCGATGGCGCGCTGGCCAGTGGCTCTGGAACCTGCGGTGAGGGGAACACGCTGTGTGATCGGCACAGTCACTGGTGAGAGCTCGCTCTCGGGCCCGGGGGTCCAGCCGGGTAGTGTTTTTGGAACAGTCTCATTGGAAAGAGTTTAGAGCAAGCCGAGTGCAATAATTTGATTACAAAGGACTTTTGAACGGCTGATTTTCGCGCGCAGAACCGGTTGGTTCTAAAGGAATTGGGGAAGACGCAGCTTTCTATGCTTGTAATATACCGCATAAGTTACTTTTTGTCAAGAACTTTCCGTGGCCGCGAGCGCTCCGTGAATCGAAGACGCAGGCCCAATGCCCGCAGGTGATTGATGCTACCTCATTTAGATGCCAAAAGTGCGGTCGGATATACGCTATAGGCGGGCCCGGGCATCACCCGAAATCAAGGACTTCAGGGGCTAAAGCCCAACCGTTGCCGAGCTTTGATGGCGGACCTAAAGGTCCGACCCGACCCCCTAAAGCAGGAAAGGGACCACCAAAGCGGTCCCCTTCTCGCCATTTAGCGGCAATGCTAGAAAGTAAGGTGCAAGGCCAATTGCAAGAATCGCGGGCTGCCGATGGTGTGCTGGATCACGCCCAGACTGCCCTGAGGGGGAATCGAAGGCGGACCAGAAAAGTTCGGGAAAAAGGTCACGTTGTTATTGGGAGCGTCGAAATCGGGATGATTGAAGATGTTGAACGCATCGGTTTCAAAGCGCAGGCGGAAACGTTCCCTGATGCGGAACTCCTTGGCCAGACTCATGTCAAAACGAACCTGAAACGGACCGCGGAAGATATTGCGGCCCGTGTTCCCGTAAGTGGACTCAAAAAGGTCGCATCCTGAGGCATCGCACGGAGGAACGCCGTTCGTGCCCGGCGCGACAAACTGCGGCGCAAAGTCGTTAGCGTTGAGTACCGGCTGGCCGGCGTTGACGCCAGTAGTGCCTTGAAGTTGCGCCTGGGCCGGGGTTACACCGGGCTTGAGAGGAACGATCGGATTTCCAATAAAGTCGCTGGTGCCTAGATATAGGCTCGCTACGGAACCGGAAAAGTCATAGACGCTGTATGGCTGACCACTTTGGGCCACGGTCTGGCCGCCAATGACCCAGCCGTTCACTGCCTCCCCGAGGGCCTTGCTCTTAACGAGGGACGGAATTGTGTAGCTATAGTTGATGAGAAAGACGTGGGTTTGATCGAAATCCGCGGAAGCGTAGCTGCCTCTGGGCGACAAAGGATTGTTCCCAGTGAAAAACAGACCGAGCCCACTCTGCTCGTCGAGAGCATGCGACCACGTGTAAGAGGCTGTAAATTGGAGGCCCATGGAGAAGCGCTTGCGCGCTTGAAGTTGTAAGGCGTGGTAGTTGGAGACGCCTCTGGCTTCAAAGAGCACGGAATTCATGTCATAGCCTGGGAAAGGCACGCGAATCGGAGCGTTGCCGGAGAACTCACTGGTAGAGACCGGCTCATTGGTAAGAGTCAGCGGGCTCGTACCACCGTAGGAGGTGGTTTGTTGGTTGACCGGATTCTGCGCGGTGGCGATGATGCCCTGGTTAAATGGAATAGGGAGAACTTCATGCGTGCCATGATTCCCCACGTATCCAACCATGAAGAGCCAATTGTCCGAAGCCTGGTACTGAAGGTCGAGGGTCCAGTTCTGGGTGTAAGGCAGTTTGTTGTGAATGTCGTAACCGCCAAACAAGAACGGGCCAAACAGGTTACCTGCAGGAAAGCA
>Ga0307479_10001997_pt1 | contig 18619 bp, 19 predicted proteins | sample atmos_gasesECM4C_FD_203743 | JGI IMG/M metagenome (GOLD analysis project Ga0307479, IMG submission 203743) | Hardwood forest soil microbial communities from Morgan-Monroe State Forest, Indiana, United States - atmos_gasesECM4C_515 | ecosystem: Environmental > Terrestrial > Soil > Temperate... | reverse complement strand
GGCCAAACGATCGAAAGAATTCCGGGCCGTTCTTCGAACATTTGGCTGAAGTGCAGAAGAAATTCGGAAAATCGGACACGATCATCGTCGGCCTCGGACCCGGTTCTTATGCGGGGAACCGGATCGCGATTTCGGCCGCGATTGGATTGCAAACTGCGTCGAATGCAAGGCTGATTGGCTTTCCGTCGATCTGCGCGATTGAAGGTGAGACGAACGAATATTGCGTAATCGGCGACGCACGACGTAATTCCTTTTTCTTCGCCCGCGTGCGCGACAACAACCTGCTCGAAGGTCCAGATCTGATGGCGGAAGCTGAATTGCGAGAAAAGTTGGATAAGCTCGATCCCGGGATGTCAACCTTTTCCACTGAAGACCTTTCGCAATTCGAACGAGCGCAGGTTCGCTATCCTTCGGCGAAAGCTCTTGCGCGTCTAGCTACAGATTCTAAACGAAACTTCGCACAGCCGCCGCTCGAACCGATTTATCTGCGCGAGCCGCACATCACCGTTCCGAAGAAATGACTCAGAATTATCGTTGCTGGGCCGAGATCGACCGGAACGCACTGCGCCACAACGCCAAAGTCGTGCGCGATCGGATCGGCTCCGCCGAATTGCTGGCGGTCGTGAAAGCGAACGCTTACGGCCACGGCCTGATCGGTGTCGCCGAGACACTCGCCGAGCAAGCCCAATTGTTCGGTGTCGCTAATTTAGAGGAAGCGCTCGCGTTGCGCGAAAGATTTCATCTGCCGGTGATCATTCTCGGCCCATCGCTTCCGGAGGAAATGCCGACGATCGTCGAGCGCGGTTTCATTCCAACGATCTCGACTTTTCAGGAAGCCGAAGCATTCGATCGGATCGGCAAGACGGCGATCAATTTCAAGGTCGATACTGGAATGGGGCGAATGGGCGCTGTCGAATCTGAAGCGGTGGAAATCTTCAAACGCCTCGCTGCGTTGCCGAAGATCGATATCCACAGTGTTTCGACCCACATGCCGGTCTCCGATGTCGATCCGGATTACACACGCGACGAACTGGTTCGGTTTCGAAAAGTGGTCGGTCAAATGCGTGCGGCGGTTCCCGGCGGTTACAAAGCGCATGTGCTGCAAAGCGCCGGCACTCTCGGGTTCAATGAGACGGTCGATGAGATCGTGCGCGCGGGAATTATTCTTTATGGCATCTCACCGTTGCCGGAGTTTCAAAAGCTGCTCAAACCGGCGCTGACTTGGAAAACGCGAATCGGATTGATTCGCGATGTGCCGAAAGGCGTGTCGATCAGTTACGGCCGGACGTTCATTGCGCCCAAACCGATACGCGTCGGGACTTTGACCGCCGGTTATGCCGACGGTTATCCGCGGCATCTTTCGAATGTCGGCGCGGACATGTTGGTTCGCGGAAAACGCTGCCCGTTGCTCGGCCGGGTGACGATGGACTTAATGGTGATCGACGTTTCGCAAGTTCCCGATGCTGACGTTGGCGACGAAGTCGTGTTGATGGGCCGGCAGGGAAGTGAAGAGATTTGTTGCACAGAATTGGGCGACAAGGCCGGGACGATCACCTGGGAAATCACGACCCGAATTGGCCAGCGAGTGAAGCGGGTCTTCGTCTAATTAGCGATTTAACGATTTAATGATTTAACGAATACTTGTCCCTGGTCACTTCTCTCCATGTTTCAGATCATTTTCAACGAGTTGAGTGCGGCTGAGATGTCGGCGTTGCCGAAGAAAATGCAGCTCAATTTACTCGAGCAGTTCCAGATTTTTCCGGAAGACCTCAATCATCTCGACTCGAAACATTTCGGCGTGATCGAGCGGGAAGGAAAAAAATTATACCGCTACCGCGCCAAGGATTACCGGATCTACTTCGAGCAAACGCCGGAAGGTATCACCATTCACCGGGTTTTGAACAAGAACACGTTTCGCGACTTCCTTTTCCGTAGCAAACTGCCGGTCGCGGAAGACCAGCAGCTCGGCAAAACCCGCGAGTTCTGGAAATTGATCGAGCAAGGCGAGAAAACGCGGAAGGCGTGAAGGGGACTATGATATTTCATGGTCGCACCGTTCTGCTCGTTGTCGGATTAGGTTTCGCCATCGCGCCGTTCATCGGTGGTCTTTGTCGCCTTCCCCGCTGGATTCGATTCGCGCTGACAATGAGCGGCGTCAGTCTGTTTGTGGGGGCAGTGATCGGAATTATTCTCGATCGATTTCGACCTCACCTTTCTCGACAGGCCCAGTTTTTCGTCTATTCGCACGAACTAGTTATTTATGGGGTCGGCCTCGGAATTATTCTTCTACTGATTTTTTCGGGCGAGATTTTTAAAGCCCTTCGCATCTTGGATGCCGATCGCAAGAAACAAGCGGGCGGCGTGTAGTAGGACGAAGGTGTTGTAGCGGCGTTTGTTCTCAAACGTCGAATTAAATAAGCAGGCTCGCCGCGGCGAACGCCTCGACAACTTTAGAGATCGTTCGCTTGGCTCAGGATGACAAAACGCGAATCGCGTTTTGCTATTTCATCAGCAGCACGGAGCGGCTGCGTTTGATCTCGCGGGTGATTTTGCGGTGGAGATGCGCCGGCATGCCGGTGACGCGGCGGGGAAGAATCTTGCCGCTCTCGGTCACAAATTTCTTCAGCAGATCGGGATTTTTGTAATCGATCGCTTCGATCGAGATGTCGATCCGGCGCCGGGGCATGGCGCGATTGGCGCGGCGAAAAGCAGAACGGCGTTTGGCGGTCTTGGGTTGCATCCGATTACTTGGTTTCGCGGTGAAGGGTGTGCTTGCGCAAAAACGGATTGTATTTCTTTTTCTCGAGCCGATTCGGGGTGCGCGGACTCTTCTTGTTCCGCGTGGTTGTGTAACGCGAAACCGGTTTGCCCAGCGCTTTCGCTTCGGTGCATTCGAGGGTGATAATTTCCTGGGCCATGTTCGTTACTCCTTCGATTCCGGTGCGGGCGTCGCCTCAGATTCTTCACCTTCCCCATCGCCGCCTTCGTCATCAGTCAAACCGAAGAGCGACGTGACCGATTGCCGGGTGCGCGACGCTTTGTTCTGTTTCTCGAGCTGGGATTGACATTCAACAGTAAAACGAGCGAACGGGATCGCTTCCAGGCGTGCGTGCGGGATCGGTTTATTCGACATCTCGCAGATTCCGTAAGTGCCGACCTCGATCCGCTTCAACGCCTGATCGATCTCGTAAAGCGCATCCTGTTCTTGTGAAAGCAGGCTCAGCGCGAAATCGCGATCGTAAGCGTCGGAGCCGGCATCGGCCTGATGCATTCCAAACGCGGATGCTTCGCTGCCTTCCGCGCGCGAACGGAGCGTGTCCTGCGCAACTCCGGCCATGGAATCGACCATGGCGTCGCGGAGCTGGAGAAGCTTGTCTTTTTGCTTGCGCATAAACGGCGTGAGCTTGCGCTCGATGTGATTGCGTCCCAGCAACGCCTCACGCGGACTCGCGCTGGCGCGTTCGCGAGACGTCCTTTTTGCAGAAACCTTGCGGGCCGGTTTCGATTTGCCGGCTTTCTTAGAGGAAACTTTTTTCTTTTTTGTGGTGGCCATAATTCAAAAGGCGCCTCGCAGTCGGGCGCCGGAAAAAACGGAGGCTTAATTAAGAACAATTCCTAACAGGCGCAAGGGGAGATTTGACGATTTTCCAGGATGGTTTGTTCGACGTTTCGACGTTTTTAGGAGCTCGCGCTTGAGTAGCGGCGTAGGGCGAACGACCAAAAGGCGCGGGACAGGCAAACGATGACCGTGGAAGCAATCACGAGCTTTGACATAAGCCCCCAGGGGTGACCAAAGGACTTGGCGAGTACCCGCGCCGGCACGTTCGAGACAACGACGACGGGCACGATCCAGCTAAAGATAAACTTGAAGAGCCGCGGAAAGATTGAGTCCGGATAACGCGCGATGTTTAGGAAATTGAAGTAGCCGTAAACCAACCCCTGAGCGCGCACGATCCAAAAACTGACCGCGGCCAGGCTGAGCATGATCGAATAATGCACCGCGATGCCGAAACAGATGGCGATGAGGTAAAGCAGGATCGACATCGGCGTTGGAACGCAGCCGAGTTTCGATAACGAAACGCCGACAACTACTCCGCCGACCGCGGCGTTGACGATGCTGTCGAGCCCGAATTGTTTGGTCGAAACCGCGAATTGACTGTCGACCGGCAAAACCAGGAGCGAGTCGAGTTTACCGGTGCGAACGAGCTCCGGAATGTTGGCGACGTTGACGAAAAAGAACGCCTGGAAGAGTTGGGAGATCATCTGGTGCGTGCCGATGAGCAAAACGACTTCCCACTTTGTCCAATCCCCGATGTGGTCGACATTGCCGAAAATGATCGAGAAAAAAACGATCTGGCCGACGAACCAAAGCACTTCCACCAGCATCCAAAGCAGAAAATTCGCTTTGAAACTCATCTCGCGGATGAGCGAGTTGCGAAGCATGATGGAGTAGATCTCGATGTAACGTCGGACCACGTCTGCCTGTCATTTTAATTGGAGCTCAAGTCAAATCACATCCTACATGAAGCGCTTTTTACCTATCGGGGTCGTCATCGTTGCCCTGCTCATCATTTTGTTCGTCGTTCGACGGTGCACGTCGAGCAGCGCTTCGGCTTATCAAACTGCACCCGTGACGCAAGGGCCGATCACGCAACTGGTCACCGCGACCGGAACTTTGAATCCGGTTGTCAACGTTCAGGTCGGCAGCCAGGTTTCCGGCAACATTGCGAAACTGTTTGCCGATTTTAATTCCGAAGTGAAAGCCGGTCAGACGGTGGCGCAGATTGATCCAATGTTGTTTCAAGCGGCGGTGACGCAAGCCGAGGGCGATCTCGCGAGCGCGCAAGCCGCGCTTGAATTAGCGAAGCTGAACGCGGACCGCATTCAAAAACTATTCGCGCAAAAAAATTCCGCACAACAAGACCTCGATTCGGCGATGGCGACGCTGCATCAAGCCGAGGCCAATGTGAAAATCAAACAAGGCGCGCTCGACAAAGCGAAGGCCGATCTCGACCATTGCACTATCACCTCGCCGATCGATGGCGTGGTGATCTCGCGCAGCGTCGACGTTGGCCAGACCGTCGCCGCGAGTTTGCAAGCGCCGGTGATTTTCCAGATCGCGAACGATCTCACGAAAATGCAGATCGACTCGAACGTCGCCGAGGCGGACGTCGGCGCGGTCGAAGTCGGGCAGGATGTCGATTTTACGGTGGACGCATTTCCGACCCGCACCTTTCACGGGAAAGTTATCCAGGTGCGCAACGCGCCGATCACTGTCCAGAACGTCGTGACTTACGACACTGTCATCGGTGTCGATAACAAAGATTTAAAATTGAAACCGGGAATGACCGCGAACGTCTCGATTATAATCGCCCACAAAGACGATGTTCTCCAAATGAAGAACGCAGCGCTGCGTTTTCGACCGCCCGAAGCCGCGGCTCCTCAACAACCGCTCCCCGCATCTTCGCCGAGCGGGCAGCGTCCGACCGGAGCGCGCGAACGCCGGCCTGAGCGCACGGTTTACGTTTTGTCGTTCGGCCGACCACAACCAGTGCAGATCAAAACCGGAATCAGCGACGGAATTGTGACCGAAGTGACCAATGGTTTGAAAAAAGGTGATAGCGTCGTGACCGCGGAGCTGACTTCGCCAAGCGCGGCGGCGTCGCCGGGTACGAATCCGTTCAGTGGAGCGCGCAGATTTCCGTAAGACCGACATGAAAAACGGCGGAGTCGTCAACCTGATCGAGGTTCACAAGACGTATCACACGGGCGATGTCGATGTTCATGCGGTGCGCGGCGTATCGCTCGAAATTGAACGCGGCGAGTTCGTCGCGCTGATGGGCGCGAGTGGTTCGGGCAAATCGACATTGATGAATATTCTCGGATGCCTCGATCGCCCGACTTCTGGTCGCTACGTTTTGGACGATGCCGATGTCTCCGAACTTGACCGCGACCGCCTGGCCGACATTCGGAACCACAAACTAGGTTTCGTTTTCCAAAGTTTTAATTTGCTGCCGCGCACGTCGGCTCGGGAAAACGTCGAGCTGCCGCTGCTTTACGGCACGCGCCATTTAACTAGCGTGCAGTTGCGCGAAAAAGCCGATGCAGTTTTGGCGTCGGTCGGACTCGCCGGGCGCGAAGATCATCATCCGAGCCAATTATCTGGCGGCCAGCAGCAGCGGGTCGCGATCGCGCGCGCCCTGGTGAACGATCCCGAAGTTGTACTGGCGGACGAGCCGACCGGAAATCTCGACAGCCGGACCAGTGTCGAGATCATGGGAATTTTTCAACAGCTCAATAATCGCGGCATTACCATTATCATGGTGACGCACGAACCGGACATTGCCGCGTTCGCGCGCCGCAACGTCGTGATGCGCGATGGATTGATCCTGAAAGATTTCAATGTCACCCAACGGTTTAATGCCGCGACCGAGCTCGAGAAAATCGCGCCGATCGATTCGGAGGCGGAATCATGAGAGTTGGATCGACATTGAACATCGCGTTGCGCGCGTTGCGCCGGAACAAAATGCGCTCGGTGCTGACCGCACTCGGCATTATCATCGGTGTCGCGGCGGTAATCGCGATGGTAGGCATCGGCAACGGCGCCAAGGCGCAGGTCGAAGCGCAGATCGCGAGTCTCGGCCAAAATGTGATCCTGATTTTTTCCGGAAGCACAACTTCGAGCGGCATTCGCACCGGCTGGGGCGGGGCGGGCACGTTAAAAATTGAAGACGCGGAAGCGATTCGCCGTGAAGTGCCGGGGGTGATCGGCGTTAGCGAAGAAGTTGTTTCGACAACACAGGTGGCGGCCGGAAATCAAAACTGGTTCACGCGAATTTACGGCGAATCGGCCGATTACTTCGACATCCGCCAATGGCCACTCGCGGACGGCACGCCGTTCACCGATCAGGATGTGCGCAGCGCCAACAAAGTATGCGTTATCGGCAAGACAACCGCATCTCAAATTTACGGCAACGACGATCCGGTCGGCCAGATTTTGCGAATCAAGAACGTGCCGTTCACTATCATGGGCGTGTTGACGCCGAAAGGCTTGAGCACCCAGGGAGTCGATCAGGATGACATTGTGATCATGCCTTACACGAGTGCGATGAAACGGGTGGTTGGCGGGACCACATTGCGAAACATCAACGTTCAGGTCGGCGATGGCAGCCAGATTGCGGCCGCGCAACAACAAATCATCGGGCTCCTTCGCCAGCGTCATAATATTCGCCCTGGTCGCGATGATGATTTCACGGTGCGCAACCAACAGGAGATCGCCGATGCGGCCACGGCGACGACTGCGGTTATGACGGTGCTGCTGGGATCAATCGCTGGCGTGTCGCTCGTCGTCGGGGGAATCGGCATCATGAACATCATGCTGGTGAGCGTGACCGAACGAACGCGCGAAATCGGCACCCGCATGGCCGTCGGCGCGCACGGAAGCGACATTCTCACCCAATTTTTAATCGAAGCGGTGACGCTCAGCTCCGTTGGCGGCGTGATTGGAATTATTTTCGGAATCGGCGCGTCACAGATTCTTTCGAGCTACGCGCATTGGCCGACGCTGATTTCCATCAGTTCGATTGTGGTGGCGTTCCTATTCAGCGCCGCGGTTGGAATTTTCTTCGGCTTTTATCCGGCGCGCAAAGCCGCTGCACTAGACCCGATCGAAGCGCTCCGCTACGAGTGACTAATAAACCATCGGCCGGATCTCTAAGAAAAGCAGGAACCCAGGAAGCAGCGTGACGCTGCACTCAAATTGATTTCTTGTTCTGTTTACCGCCAGTCCGGCTCGGACTTCCTGCTTTCTTGCGTTCCTAAGATATCTCTGAATGGAGACGAATGAAAAATTGGTGTTTATTCGTGTCCATTCGTGGTTAGAAATTCTGTGTGGCTGAACACAAGGGATTCCAGAATTTGGTCGCGGACGCGAAAAAGAAGATCACCGAAATTTCGCCGACCGACGTCGCAGCGAAAGCGAAGAGCAGCGACACAGTGATTGTCGATGTTCGCGAGAAAGACGAGTTCGACGACTCGCATATTCCCGATGCGGTCCATATGAGCCGCGGGATGCTCGAGCTCGAAGTCGAAGACAAATTTCCCGATCGCAACATGACGATCATTTGTCATTGCGGCGGCGGCGGACGCTCCGCGCTCGCGGCCGAAAGTTTGCAAAAGATGGGCTACAAAAACGTCCGCTCCATGGCTGGCGGCTTCAAAGCCTGGAAAGCCGCCGGTTTACCGACAACGAAGTGATTTTCGATGAGCCACGAAGATCTGAAAGGAACCGGGGCAATAATTTGCAAACACATTTCGTATCCCGAGCGGCCGATTCTATATGCAGCGTGTGGAACTCCGCTCGAAGCGGTTCACAGCGGCTGGTAGTTCTTATGCGAGCTCGAGCGGGCGCATGATGTCAATGACGCAGCAGTTTGGCTATTGAAAGAAGTCGCCGCGTTAGATGCGACGCTTCGGAGCATTCTCGGTGCAGAACCCAAGACCTGTTTCGAGCGCTCAGGCATCGCAGAGCGGTGGCACCAAGCGCCGTACGACGAGCAGCGAGACAAAGCGGTGTAAAGATGCTCTCCGCCGCCAGCGCCAGTTTTGTCGTTCCGACCGAAGTGAAGGAATCTCTGACTATTTCTGTCTTTGAGAGTCAGTCAGCACGGAAATATTCAGAGACGTTTCGATTTCGCTCGACATGACAATTGAGTTGTAGAGGCGCTTGTCTCAAGCGCCTGTTTATTCAATTCGGCGTTTGAGAACAATCATGCCGCTCTGCGGCAAACTACAAACGGGTCCATTATCGATGCACTAGCGGGAGCGTAAACGCCGCTACAACTATCCCCCGACGGCTTGATAGTGGCGCAAGCCGCGCTGCCACATCGCGCGCGCGATTGACCAGGTGAGAAGAAGCCAGCCGGTTTGGATCGCCAGGGCTTGCCAAAGTTCGGCGCCTTTCAAGCGCTCGAGAAAAATCGCGACCGGACAAAAGAGTTCGTAATAGAACGGCATCCATTTCAACGCCGCTTGAACTCCAGCCGGCATGATGTCGATCGGGAACATTTGGCCGCCGAGGAAATATTCGAACGAGTAGACGATGAATACGATGGTGGTGATTTCCAAGATCCAGAACGCCATCATCGCGAGCGAATAGGTGATGAAGAATTGGATGAACGCCGCCATCAGGGTCGACAACGTCGCGAGCACGTAAATCATCGGATCGTGCGGCAGTGAGACGTAGTTGTGGAAATAAAGAAAGATGAGCGCGATCGGCGGCAGGGTGACGAACGTGTAAACGAGGCGGCCGCTGCAAAAAATGCTGAACCGATACGCGAGATAACTCATCGGCTTGGTCAGAAGCGCGTTGATCTGGCCTTCGCGAATGTCCGCGGCGATTTGCCATTCGTCCTCGGTCGGCGTGACCAGATTGCTTACCAGGATTGCGAGCAGGTAATAATAAATCATCGAGCCGTAATCGTAACCGTGCAGACCGCTACCGCGCTCCCGGAAGACCGCGCTCCAAAGAAACACCGTGCCGGCGAGCGGAATTAACCCGAACGCCGCGCGCAAAAAATAATTCCAGCGATAAACGAACGTGTTCTGGAGCCCGATGTTGAAAACCGAAACGTATTTTGCGGCGCGCGCGTTCATTCGGAAAAAGAATTAATCAGGAAACCAGGAAGTCCGAGCCGGACTGGCATTTAGCAGAAGGAAACAAGACAGCGAAGATTTTGTCTTCAGAAGCATTAACTTTTCTTTGTTTCCTTGCTTACCTTCTGTTTGTCCGCCAATTCAACCGCGAGATTGATCGCGGCAATCATGCTGTCAGGGCGCGCGATACCTTTGCCGGCAATCTCGAACGCGGTGCCGTGATCGGGACTCGTCCGCGGAAACGGCAGACCGAGCGTTGTGTTCACACCGTTGTGAAACCCGTGGAGTTTGAGCGGGATCAGTCCTTGATCGTGATACATGCAAAGCACGGCATCGAACTCGCCTTCGATTGCACGATGAAAAACGGTGTCGGGGGAAACAGGCCCAACAAAGATTTCGGATTTTGCATTTTGCATTTTGGATTCCAGCTCGGCGACAGCCGGACTGATGATTTCAATTTCTTCGCGGCCGATCTTGCCTGATTCGCCGGCGTGCGGATTCAGTCCGCAAACGGCGATGCGAACTTGAATGCTTAAAGCATTCAAGTGTTGCTGGCGCTTGCGGCGCTGCATGAAATCGGCGAGCAGCCGGCCGACGCGGACAATCTCACTTTGTTTCAACGCGCGCGGAACATCGCTGAGTGGAATGTGTGTCGTCACTAGCGCGACCGTGAGCTTGCCGTCGGTGAGGCACATCGCGAAGTTTTTGACGCCGCAGCGCTCGGCGAAGAACTCGGTCTGGCCAGGGAATTCGAAACCGGCTTCGTACATTCGGGCTTTGTGGACCGGTCCGGTGACGACTGCCTGTAATTCGCCGCGTCGCGCGCGCGTGACCGCTTCCTCGAGTGCCGCTGCCGCCGCCCGCGCAGTCTCAATCGATGGCTTGCCCGGCTTGCAATTTAGCCGTTGCCCGATGACGACATACTCCGCTAAATCGGAAACCCGTCCCGATTTCAGGGCAAGATCGACAATCTCCGGCCCAATCCCGGCGCAATCACCAAGGGTGATTCCGATGCGCGGTCGCATGGCGCATCTTCAACAAACGGGCGATTGAGGTCAATCGCCCCTACGTATAATGAGAGACGAGAGGAAGATTAAGACGAAGCGGAAGAGGAAGAGCGGATTCGCTCAGAAGGTCTTGATATAAGCCTTGGAGCGCAGACTGGCGAGCCACTTTTCCTGAAGCTTTTGGGCTTCGTCGTGGATCAGTTTCTTTTCGATGTCGGCCCGCGCTTGTTCGAGGGATTTGACCTCGCCGCCGTGTTTGTCTTCGACTTTGAGAATGTAGTAGTTGCCGCTGAACTCGATGATGTGGCTGATCTTCCCCGTCTCGAGCGCGAAGGCGGCCTTCTCGAGCGGGCCAGCCAGCGTTTTGCGATCAACCCAGCCCCAATCGCCGCCGTTTTCGCGGGTGCTATCCTCGGAATAAAGTTGCGCCATCCGATCGAACTCGGCGCCGTTCACGAGCTTGGTGAAAATTTCCTCGGCCATTGCCCTTTGGGCGGCGGCTTCGCCGTCACTGGCGTGGCTCGGGATCATAACAAGGCGCAGTTTGATTTGCTCCTTGCTGGTGAATTCTTCCCGATGGGTTTTATAATATTCCTCCACTTTGGCGGGCGAAGCGACGAGATCGAGTTTCACGTTTCTGCTGCGCATCGCCTGGACGATCATTTTCTCCGTCTCCATCTTTTTGAATTCGCCCATGGTGAAATTTTGAGCCTCAAGCGTCTTGATGAACGTGTTGCGGTCGCCGCCAAAATCGGTCCGGACAATATCGTGCATCCGTTCTTCGACGAAGTGATCCGGAATCTGGAAGTTTTCTTTCTTGAACGCCTGAATGATCAGCTGGCGATCGATCAAATCCTGAAGAGCAGCTTCGCGCGCTTCCTTTATTCGTTTAATCAGCTCTTCGCCGCTGAACTGGGCGCGCAATAATTTTTCGCGCGGTCCCACAAGTCCGCGCACTTGCGAATAGGTGATGACATCGCCGTTCACAACCGCGGCGACACCGTCGACTACCTCAGGCTCCGGCTGGGCGGCGTATCCGGCTCGGATGATTGGCGAAAGGCCAATGAGGCTGACTGCAATCAGGCCGACGAAAATTGGGCGGATCATGTAAATTTTCTTGTTAGTTCCAGGACCTCGCTGAGGTGCGGGGGCGTTGCAACTAAACGAGGGAATTTGCCGTCGACAAGTACAAATTCACCACGCCGGTTCAGCATCAACTTCCGCTCCTTCACCTCGACTCGGGTAATGCCGGGTTTGGCGGCGGCCAGCTTGATTTCCGCTAGCAGGAACAAATTGTTGACCGCCGGGGGAAATTTTCCAAATCGGTCGCGCCATTCCTTTCGGATGCGATCGAGCTGATCATGCGTGCTGATCTCCGCGATTTCGCGATAGGCTTTGATCCGTGGCGCCGTGTCGCTGATGTAACTCGCTGGAACAAAGGCGGGGATCCGTTGCGCCGGTCCAAGCTGCGCGAACTCCGCTTCGTTGGTTGCGACAAAGTCGATGCGAAGATCGACGTCAAGTCGCGGCAGAAACTTCCGGCCTTTCAATTGCGCGACAGCCTGCTTGAGCAACTGGCAATACAAATCGAAACCGATGGCCACAATGTGGCCGCTTTGCGCGGTGCCGAGAATGCTGCCCGCGCCACGAATCTCTAGATCGCGCATGGCGATGCGAAAACCGGCGCCGAGCGAGCTGTATTGTTTGATGGCGTTGATTCGTTTGCGCGCGGCGCCAACGGTCATCATCTCACGCGGTAGAAGCAGATAGGCGTAGGCTTTGTGCTCGGCCCGGCCAACTCGCCCGCGCAATTGGTAAAGATCTGCCAGGCCAAAGCGGTCGGCCCGATCGATGATGATTGTGTTTGCGTTCGGAATATCGAGACCGCTCTCGATGATGGTTGTGCAAACGAGCACGTCGATTCTTCCGGCGACGAAACGCGCCATGATTTCCTCGAGTTCGTCGGCATCCATTTGGCCGTGGGCGATCTCCACCCGTGCCTGTGAAACGAGATCGACAATTCTTTCGCGGACCCGCTCGATCGTTTGGACGCGGTTGTGCAAAAAATAAACCTGGCCCTGGCGTTCGAGCTCGCGATTGATCGCATCCCGAATGATTCGCTCGTCATAACCGCACACAATTGTCTCGACCGGCAAACGATTCAGCGGGGGCGTTTCGATGGTCGACATGTCTTTTACGCCAACAAGCGAAAGATAAAGCGTGCGCGGAATTGGCGTGGCCGAAAGCGTGAGCACGTCGACCAGTTTGAACAGCTCCTTGAACTTCTCTTTGTGTAAAACGCCGAACCGCTGTTCCTCGTCAATGATGACTAGCCCGAGATCTTTGAATACGAGGTCGCCGGAGATTAGCCGATGCGTGCCGATCACGATGTCAACGCCGCCCTGGCGAAGAAGCTCAAGGATTTTGCGCTGTTCGCCGTGCGATCGAAACCGGCTGAGCATCTCGATTCGCACCGGATAGTCGAGCATTCGCTGCCGGAAAACGTCGAAGTGCTGTTGCGCGAGCACAGTCGTAGGCGCGAGCACTGCCACTTGCCGGCCGTCCATTACTGCTTTAAAGGCGGCGCGGATCGCGACCTCGGTTTTGCCGAAGCCAACGTCCCCGCAGATGAGCCGATCCATCGGACGCGGGCGTTCCATGTCGATCTTTGCGTCAATGATCGCTTTCATCTGGTCTGGCGTTTCCCGAAACGGAAAGGAATGCTCGAATTCGAGCTGCCATTTTGTGTCCGGACCGAACGCGCGACCTGGAACTGTTTCGCGCTCCGCCTGAACCGCGAGCATTTTGCCGGCGTAATCGAAGATGGAAGCAGCAGCGTTTTTTTTAGCGCGCGCCCATTTTGAATCGGCGAGGGAGCTGAGCTGCGGCGACCGTTTGCCGACGCCGACGTAACGCGAGACGAGATAGGCTTGTTCGAGCGGGACGTAGAGCTTCGCCTCGTCGGCGAATTCGAGCGCGAGCACTTCCTGTTCACCATTTGTTGACGTTGGAATGCGCGCGAGTCCGAGAAATCGGCCCACCCCGTGTTCGAGATGAACGACGAGATCGCCCTCGTTCAGCTCGCTGAAATCAATTTGAGCGCGATGACGCTCGGCGTGATACAAACGCCGGCGTGCGTGAGGCGCGAAACGGCCGAACAATTCCGCCGCCGATAAAATGACCAGGTTCGCCGGAGGAAAGCAGAAACCGCAGGCGAGTGTGCCCAGGACAAGATCGACATCTTGGAGCGCAGCGTCGCCGATCAGTTCGCGGAAGCGTTCGATTTCGCCTTCGGTTTGAAAATAAACGACGATGCGCGCGTTATTCTCGCGCCATTGCTGCAACCGCTTAATGAATTGGTCGCGTTTCGCTTCAGCCAGAAGAAAATCGCCAACCGCGAACTCACCAATGTCGCAATCCTGAAACGCGCCACTGAAATCCTCCGCGCCCTGTTCGATCCAGCTTTCGCTGATTTGAATTCGCGCGTCCGAGTTTTCCTCTGGCTCGAGGTCGATCGTAAGATCCTCTTTGCCGACATAATCGCGGACGCGGCCGGCTTTGTCTTCCGCTGCGCCAAGGAGGATCTCGATCTTGCCCAGATCGCGGACAGAAGTCTGAGCGTCAATGTCGAACTCGCGGAGCGATTCGACGTTGTCGCCAAGAAATTCGACGCGCGCCGGCAGCGGCGCCTGCCAGGAGTAAAGATCGACAATTCCGCCGCGAACTGCGAATTGGCCGCGGGTAGTGACTTGAGCGACGCGTTCATAGTCTGAGGCGCTCAATTTTTCGAGGAGCTGCTCCATTGTTGTCCCAGAACCGGGTTTGATCCTCAACGTCGCGGCGGGCACCGCGCCGCGTTTTGGCGCGGGTTGATAGAGACTGGCTCGTGTCGTCACGATCACGTCAGGGCCCGGTTCGGAGTCGATTTTTGCGAGAAGCGCGAGACGCTCAGCCGCGATTTCCGGATCGGGCAGAACATTTTCCACCGCTGCGAACTCGGCTTCCGGTAGAAATTGCGCGTTCGGAAGCCAGTTAAGCAATGTTTCGTAGATGGAATCCTGCGCACGCACGCTCGGGCAGAGCACCCAGACGGTTTTCTGCGCATGCCGCGCGATAATCGCTGCGAGAAACGCCTTCGCCGGCTCGATGGCGTGAGAAAACTTTACCGGCGCGCGCTGTTTCGGGATTTGGTCGAGTTTGCGCGCAATCGGCTCAGATTGCGCAACGCGCTCAAGCAATTCCGCGGCGAACTCTTTCTCCACCGCGAACGGTCGCCGAGATTTGGCAACGGTTCAAAAGTTGATGATCAATTCGTGATCGCGACCGGCGTGCCCATGGATACCGATTTAAAAAAAGCCTCCGCCATGAATTCGGGCATCCGAATACAGCCGTGGGACGCCGGATAACCGGGCAAATAGCCGGCGTGCATTCCAACGCCGTCGACGATCCGCATGAAGTAAGGCATGGGCGCGCCTTTGAAATGTGTGCCGGGCGGCTTTGGATCACCCACCGCGACGTTCGGTTTCACAACGTTGCCGGCGTCGTCGACGAAATCGCCGTATTTGGTCGACACGTGATTGATGTCCTTCTGGATGATCGAGAATTGCCCGGTAGGCGTCTTCAAACCTTCGCGGCCGGTTGAAAGTTGCGAGATGCCGACAAGCATTCCGTTTTTATAAAAATAGGCGCGTTGCTCTTTCAGGCTGATTTTGACCGAAGGCTTTCCGCCGATGTGCTCGCCGTCCCAATAGGAAACGTTATCGACTGGGGCTCCGGAAGTCGGCTGGTTGCCGTAGATTCCGCCAAGGTATTGCGTTTGACCTGAGTAGCGAATGTCTTCCTCGCAGCCACTGATGGAAAACCCCAACGCGACGACGATCGAAAGAGGCAAATAAAATGGCGAACGCATAAAAAATTTCGGTCGAACCCTCTACCGGCGGCGCAGCCAAAGTCAAGAGACCCAACGGCCAATTTAGCTGCGGCGCGCGGCTTGAATTGTGCTTTGGCTTAAGCAGACTTTCGCGGGCTTAATCCCGCCATGCCGACCTACGAATATCACTGCGACAAATGCGACCAAAACTTCGAAGCGTTCCAATCGATGCGCGATAAACCGTTCACGCACTGCCCGAAAGAGCTTTGCCGGCTTCCCAAGTGGGGTCATGGCAAGGTAAAACGGCTGCTCGGCACCGGTGCCGGAATTATTTTCAAAGGTTCCGGTTTTTACGTCACCGATTATCGGAGCAAGGCGTATCGCGAGGCGGCTAAAAAAGAGACGCCTTCAACCGCGAGCGCCACCGGCGAGAAATCATCGCCTGCTAAGGAAACGAAAACCAAAACATCGCCATCCTCCTCTTCATCCAAACCGAAAAAGGAATCGGCTGAATGACAACGACAACGACGAAACTGATTTGCGCGGAATGCAGGCACGAAAACGAGGCCGAGCGGCTCTACTGCCACAATTGCGGCGAACGGCTCGATCGTTCGAGTGTGGTTGCGAAGAAAAAAATCGAGGATCCAACCGAAACGCACCGACGCCTGCGAAAGATGATGGAGGGGCCCAGCCGAACCCGTCAGAATTTCTTCGTCGCGTGCAAATTGCTTCTAGCAGCGGCAGCAACAGCAGGGGTCGTAGAGATGTTGTCGCCGCCGCCCGAATTTCCGCAGGCGGTGAAGGTTACTTCGCCCGTTCAAATCGATCTCGAACTGGAAACCGCAACGCTAAAGCCGGTCGTGCTGAATTACTCGCAACAAGATATCAACGCGTATCTCACTTACCGATTGGCCGGAAAGAAAAAGGTCTTGGACAAACCGTTCCTGAATTTTGAGCGCGCTGCGGTGATCTTCAAAGAAGGTGCCTGCACAGTCGGCTGGGAACGGTCGTTTTTCGGTTACTCGATTTACAGCCGTACATGTTATCGAGTCGAGCTAAACGCCGGAAAACTTTCTGCGGTCAACATTGGCGGTTGGATCGGACGCCTTTCGATTCATCCCGCGATGATGAAGTACGCCGACATCATCTTTGCCGATCTATGGTCGGCCTTTGATCGCGAGCGAAAATTGCTGGCAAAAATGGGCAGTGTCGCTTTCCACGACGGCAGCGTTGCGATCACCTCGCCGAGTCATTAAAAAAGTGGCCGGCAGCCCGCCGTTTCATCGGACCCACCGGCCAACCAACCAATAGCTTAGACGTAGGAAACAGCTAAGAGTTTCGCTTTTTTGGTCCGAAAATGGGTGCTCGCCAAGGCCAGTCGTGCGCAACTAATCTGGCGACAACTGCTAGTGAAGATTCCCCCCAAACGAATCTTTTTCGCATCGCTATTAGCGCCGTTGCTTGCGTGTCTGAATCTGAGCGCGTTCGAATTTTCCGAACACAGCGTCAGTCCTTCGGGACAATTCGTGATTTATGGGGCCGACACTCCCTATCGGGGCGCGATCTCCGCACTCGCCGAACGGATAAAGGCGAACTTGCTTTCCGTGCTGAAACGTCGTGACGCGTGGAAAATTGCGATCGTAGTAAATTTACAACCGCGCGCGGTAAATCTGCCGGAACTTCCGCCCGCTGAACTTTGGTTTAGCCGAACCGAAACGGGCGTGAAGCTGCAGCTCGATCTTACCGTTTCCCAGCCGATCAGTCCGGCTGCAATCGAGCGAGAACTCGCGGGCATGATCGTATTGGAAATGATTTACCGGAACCAAACCGGAATCACGTCGGGCGAAGTCTTTGTCGATCCTCCGAATTGGTTGGTCGATGGGCTGCTTGCATCGACACCGAACCGGGACCGTGCATCGTTAGTGACAGGTTTGTCCGTGCCTCAGCGCCCGCCCTCGTTGAATGAGTTTTTGCAACAGCGCCCGGAATCGCTCGATTCAGCCGCAAGACAACTTTACCGCTCCTATTCCTTCGTGCTCGTCCAAACGTTGATCGAAAGTTCGGATGGACCCAAGGGACTCGGCCGTTACATCGACAATCTTGCGTCTGCCTCAAATGATCCGATGGGCGGCTTGGAGACTGCGTTTCCCGAAGTTAGGGATTTCGAAAGAGCATGGAAATCGAAGATCGCACAGCTGAAAGCAGCGCCGGACAAGGGTCTTTTCACTTTTTCAGCAACGAAGGCCAGGCTAAATGAATTGTTAAGCGCGAAATTACCGCCGCTCGACGCTCGCGAAAAATCAGCGTCGCTTGAAGATTTTTCGCGAACCAAGGCCAGTCCAGCCCGGCGGCTCGCGTTGCAGAAATTTAGCCATGAGTTGCTGTTGTTGAGGACACGCGCGAATCCGGTGCTGCGGGGTGTGATTGGGGATTATCAACAAATTACTGACGAGCTTGCGCTCGGCAAAAACCACCGGGTTGCGACGCGGCTCGCTGAGTTGAGTTCATTGCGCTCCGCACTTTCGGATCGAATGAGCGATATCGACGATTACATGAACTGGTTTGAAGCGGTGAAATTAGAAACGCCGAGTGGAGTGTTTGATAACTATTTGAAGGCATCGTCGGAAATGCGGGCGCCAAAAAGGAAGGATCCTCTTTCGGTCTATCTCGACGCGATGGAAATGGAGTTTTAAAGCGTCGTGGGGCAGGATGGAGATCGATTAGAACGGGCTGGCAAAAAAAACTTTTGAACAAAGTAGTTGACCGGTCGGTCTAGAGAGCTTAAGGAATCGACATGCCGAGAGTAAGTGACATGAAGGAGCGCCTGATGGAGGCGGCGATGGACCTCATCTGGCACAACAGTTACGGGACCACGTCGGTGGACGCCATCTGTGAGCGGGCCGGCGCGAAGAAGGGGAGCTTTTATTACTTCTTCAAATCCAAATCGGAGCTCGCGGCGGCCGCGTTGGAGGCGGAGTGGAACAAAAAGAAATCGGAGATGGATTCGATTTTCTCGCCAACAGTTCCTCCGTTAGAGCGATTCGATCGCTATTTTGATTTTGTCCACGACCGACTGGCGGAGGTGCAA
>Ga0307479_10001996_pt1 | contig 18623 bp, 16 predicted proteins | sample atmos_gasesECM4C_FD_203743 | JGI IMG/M metagenome (GOLD analysis project Ga0307479, IMG submission 203743) | Hardwood forest soil microbial communities from Morgan-Monroe State Forest, Indiana, United States - atmos_gasesECM4C_515 | ecosystem: Environmental > Terrestrial > Soil > Temperate... | reverse complement strand
AAGGACGCGGATAAAGCGCCTGTTCCGGTTGCGTCTGTGACTTCGCCGAAACCTGCGGCGTTTCCGACGGCTCCTAAACCTGTGGCTTCGGTGACGCCGAGCAAACCGACGGCGCCACCCGCGCCAACCAAACCGGCGATTCCAGCGGTGCCGCCCAAGCCGGCGGCTCCCGTGACGTCGGCGAAACCTGCGGCTTCAGAGGCGCCTTCCAAACCGGAGCAACCCGAGACGCCGCAAGCCCCAAAGACGCCGGGGACGCCGGATAATCCGTGATGGCAAATTACTGAGTCGCCGAAAATGGAAATTCACGCCTCATACGACCAGCACATTGAGGTTCACAAATACTACGCCGGCACCATTTTTGGCGTGGTCGTTCTGGCGCTGGCGCTCGAGGCTGTGCTGCCGGTGTATTTCCGATCGGCGGCGATCCTGGAACTTCCGCTTCTGATTACTATCTACTTCGGCCTGAGCCGACGAAATCCCTCCTCCGGTCTTTTGCTGGGAATGGCCATCGGACTAGCGCAGGACAGCCTCGGGCATACACCCTTTGGAATGTATGGAATCGCCAAAACGGCGGTCGGCTTTGTTGCGTCCTCCTTCGGTTCGCGGATCGACGTGGATCATCCGATAAGCCGGTTCCTTCTGACTTTCGTCTTCTTTCATCTTCATAACGCCGTGCTCGTTCTGACTGACCGGATTTTGCTGGGGCAGCACGAGCCCTACCTGGAAATGCGGCTGATCATTGCGTCCCTGGTGAATTCCGTTGTGGCAGTTGTCTTATACCCGCTTCTGGATCGACTCCGCAAAACGTAGGTTTCCGCAATCTTTGAAGCTTAACTTTGTACCGAAAAGGCGACGAGCGAGCTCGTCAAAACAACCACGTGTGCGGAAAGCGGCGTTTTAAGAGTCCATCGATGCCCAAAGAGCGGCCGGCAGAAGCTGAAACGAAAATCAGGTGCAACAGTATCAGAACACGGTTGTAGTTGACGGTTCCACCGCCGGCGGCATACGCAACCGAAAACATAATGTTGAAGTTGTAGAGGGCGCCGAAAAGCGAGGAGATCCTGACCAGACAGCCCACTACCAACGAAAGCCCGATGGAGATTTCGCCGAAAGCCGAAAGATAACTAAAGAAAAGGCCATGGGGGATGACAAATCCCTCGATGAACGCGCGATGCCACGCGAGCGGATCTTTTTGTATGCCGTTGAGCAATTGACGGGGCAACACCTCGCCACCCAAAAAGCGCCCGGAAGCTTTGGGCCAAGCGACCAGCAGGAACAGAACGCCGACCAGAATGCGCAAAAGAGCGAGATAACCGAGATAGGTAGGCTGCTTGAAATTACTGACTAAAGCTCCAGCTGAGTCCGATCTCATTCGTGGTCCTTCAATCGATTTTTGGCACGCGATTTCAGCACCGAGTTTTGCTGGCTGCGTTTACGGCGATCCGTTTATGCCATCAATTCCTGGCCCGCACAATGACTTGTGAAACACAAAGCGGATGAGTAGAATCCGCGGCGGGTTTGGAAGGAGCTGCTGATGTTGAAGGCTTTTGTTCGTTCGGCAATTTTGTTTGTTGTGGCCGGGCCGTTTTGCTCGCTTGTGTACGCTCAGACGCAGCCACAAACAAACTCCCCCGCTGTTGCGCCTGTGGACGGCTGGACGGGGCAGCGCGTTCCCCAAAATCAGCCGGCAGGTCCGGCTCCGCGTCACGACATCTTTGGAATTTGGGATCCAGGGCAGGGCGGAATTCAAGCCATGGGTGCGGCGGCCATGCCAGAGGACGGGAAAGCGGAGCATAAATTGCCCTATACGCCGGCCGGCTTGGAGGCGCTGAACCTCACTAAACCGAGCAACGGATCCAGAAGCGTTCTTCCCGGAGACACAAATGATCCGGTTGTGACTTGTAATGCGCAGGGAATTCCCCGCGAAGACCTTTATGAACTCAGGACCACTCAAATTCTGCAAACGCCGGCCAGCGTTATGGTGCTGTACGAATTCGGGAAAGTATGGCGCGTTATCTGGACGGACGGGCGAGACTTCCCCAAGAATGCCGCGGCAAGGTGGTTTGGATACTCCATCGGCAAATGGGAAGATGATTACACGTTCGTCGTACAGACCTGCTGCATCAATGACGAAACCTGGGTCGACAGAGCGGGTCGTCCGCACAGTCCTGATTTGCGCGTCGAGGAGCGCTTTCACCGTGTCGACGCCAATACGTTGGAACTCACGGTCACGATTAACGACCCGAAGATGTACACGAAACCTTGGGTCGCTCTGAATAAGCTGCCCTTCAAGCTGCAATCGTGGAATTTCGACGTCACGGAGATGCTGTGTTCGCCGCTAGAGCTTGCCCAATACAACAGATTTATTGGCAATCCGGCGAGCAACAAGGAAAGCAAATAGAATTCGACGCCCCGGCTACATCGAAACGATCCCCGATAACCTAAAGTGGATAACCTTAAGTGCGCGCCGACGGCGACAGCAAACAGACTGTGTTAACTTAACTTCCGCATGACAAAGAGAATTGGCGTGCTGCTCAGCGGCCGCGGTTCAAATTTCGAAGCCCTCGCGGACAGCGTCACAGCGCGACGCATTCCCGATGCTGAGATTTCCATCGTCGTCAGCAATCGCGAAGACGCGCCGGGCCTCCGGCGCGCCACGGAACGCCGCATTCCCACGCGGGTGATTCCGTCAAAGGGTGTGGAACGCGAAGCCTACGATCGTTTGGTCGTCGCTGCGCTGAACGAAGCTAGGGTCGATCTGGTGTGTCTGGCCGGGTTTATGCGCCTTCTTTCGCCCTACTTTGTGGCGGCATTTCGCGGCCGGATTTTGAATATCCATCCGTCGCTGCTACCGGCGTTTCCTGGCCTGGAAGCCCAACGCCAGGCCCTCGACTACGGCGTGAAGTTCAGCGGCTGCACCGTGCACTTCGTGGACGAAAATCTCGACGCGGGACCAATCGTGAAGCAGGCAATCGTTCCCATTGAGCCCGGCGACACCGATGAGAGCCTGGCCGCGCGTATTCTGAGTGAAGAGCACCGCATTTATACGGAGGCCGTTCGCCTGGTGCTCTCTGGCAAATTTCGCATCGAAGGCCGTCGCGTCCTGCCTACCGCGGAAGACACCCAGGAGGAACGCCTCACCGAGCGCGCGAAGCAGCGCTAGGGTCACTCATTATTCATGACTGCACCACAAACATTTCGATCCGTAGACGAGCAGCTCACGACGCTGTGTAAAGGTGCCGCCGAAATCATTCCTGAAGCAGAGTTGCGCGCCAAGCTGGAACGCTCTCGCGTCTCCGGCAAGCCTTTGCGCGTTAAGCTCGGCGTCGATCCCACCGCGCCCGACCTGCATCTCGGGCATACGGTGGTGCTGCGCAAACTCAAGCATTTTCAAGACGAAGGCCATACGGCGATCTTTCTGGTGGGCGATTTTACCGCCATGGTCGGCGATCCTACCGGTCAATCGGAAACTCGGCCGCCTCTTACGCGCGAACAAGTGCAAGCCAACGCGCAAACTTATCTCGAACAGGTCTATAAACTCCTCGACCGTGGGCGCACCGAAGTCCGCTACAACAGCGAATGGCTCGGAGGTCTGAGCAGCATCGAAATTGTGCGGCTCTGTGGGCATTATCGCCTCGCTCGCATGCTTGAACGCGAGGATTTCCGATCGCGTCTGGCCAATAATCAGGCCATTTCGGTGCACGAACTTCTTTACCCTTTGTTTCAGGCCTATGACTCAGTCGCCCTTAAGGCCGACGTCGAATTAGGCGCCACCGAACAGAAATTCAATCTTCTGGTGGGCCGCGATATCCAACGCGAATATGGACAGGAATCGCAAGTGGCGCTGACCATGCCCATCCTGGTGGGGACTGATGGCCAGCGGAAAATGTCCAAGAGTCTCGGCAATTATGTGGGCATTACGGAATCGCCCACACAGATGTTCGGCAAGATCATGTCTATTTCCGACGAGCTGATGTGGTCTTATTACGAGCTGTTGACGGATTTCGCTCCGCCTGTGATCGTGCGCGTTAAAGAAGAAGTCCGCACCGGCGTGCTGCATCCAATGGACGCGAAGATGCAGCTCGCCCACAACATCATCGCTGGTTTTCACGGCGAAGAGGCTGCGCGCAAAGCCTCCGAAGAATTCCGCCGCGTCTTCCGCGAGCGACAATCCCCCGAGCAGGTTCCTATTCACCGCGTCGCTCCAGGCCCCCCGAAGCCGATTATCAAACTCCTGGTGGAGCTGGGAGCGATTCCCTCCCGAAGCGAGGCGGAGCGCCTGATTAAGCAAGGTGCCGTCGAGTTTCAAGGGGCAAGGCTCCACGACCTTAAGCAGATGGTTTCGCTCTCCAACGGCGACGACTGGAGTTTCCGTATTGGTAAGAAAAACTTCTTGAGAGTTGTAGTGGAGTGAGCTGCTAGAGCCCCTTCTGCCGAGAGCGATAAACGCGGTCGAAGACGACAAACGCAATGGCCATGATCACGAAATCGAATACGCTGCCTTCGGGACCGACCGTACCGCCCGTCAGCCACGCGGGACCGTGGAACGATGACGCCAGCAGATGCCCCGGCATGACGAAGCCACTATCCGGCACGGAGTAAACGTATGTTTCGCCGAAATCGTAGGCCGCATGAAAACCGATGGCGAACCAGAGCGTTCCCGTGCGGCGGAGCGTGAAACACAAAAACATTCCGATCACGAACACACTCAGCACGCCAACCGAAGTTTCCCCCGGATTGTGCCGATGCACAGCGCCAAACGCAGCCGAGAGTAGCAGCGCGGTGGGCCAGAATCCCATTCCCGAGCTCAGGGTGAATTGCAGATATCCCCGAAAGGAGAACTCCTCGAAGATTCCCACTAGACAGAAGACAGCCGCCCACTCGAGCGCATAACGGACCACACCAGAGGACGAAAGGTCCACCATTCCGAATGAATATCCTCCAAACGCACGGATGACCAGCATGAGCGCGCTAATCGCCGCAGTACCCCAAACCGTGCCCAGCAAGAAGTTTTTTCCGAAAGTCTGAGTCAGAGGCATCCCGTAGTCGCCGAAACGGCGCCCCTCCAGCCGAGCCATGATCAGGGCGGCGGCAATCGCGCAAAGCGCCGCCAGTCCTTCTTGCGCACCGAGTATGGAAGGCGTGATGGGCCCTACCTGTACCAATACGGAAAGATGAAGCAGCCGGAGAGCTGATCCTCCGAAAAAGACAAGGAAGAGAAATATCGCGACAAAGAGTGCGGCGCGCCAGCCGACACGTACGCCATTTGGGCCTAGAAAGATCGATTCCAGCAGAAAGCGCCGTGGTTGGGGAGGCGCAATCTGCGGCGCAGTTTCATCGGAACGCGGAGCTTCGGACCCATTCACTTAAATGAATCCTCCAAAACCGATTTGACAGCGCAATCCAGACCGAAGCGGAGCCAGTGAAAACATCGTTGGAATCATTGTGCCTAGCCCCTTGCCGGCCGCCGCTCTGCGAGCCGCGCCAGCCGGTCCAGGTAGTCGCGATTTCTGCGCGCGAGCGCATGGCGCGTCAGCAGCCAATCGATCAAGCGGCCGAAGCGGCCCGGAATTTTATACTCATCGGTAAAACGAATCAGTGTTTTAGCGGCAGTGGAATTTGGCAGGAGCTCCAATTCCCAGCGCTCGTTGCCCTGCACGCCATACGCGTCTTCAAATCGCCATTCGAAAAGGCGCGGCTTTTCGAATGCCGTTACGATCGCCGTATGCGAAAAGATGCGGTTCGCCATCCTTCCTGAGATGCATACCTTGGAGCCCGCGCGAAAGTCCGATCCGCAGCCCTGCGTTTCAAACGAGCTCTGCATCTCCGGTCCGTACCAATGGGGCATCCGCTGTGGAACGAAGAAAACGAAGACGTCCTCCGGGGGCGCCGCAACGATTTGGTTGAGAACGATTCTGGTCATCGACGTCAAGCCAATGTATCACGAGAAATCGCGCATGCAGTTCGGCCGGCGGTCGCGTCCAACTACTTCACGAATTCCGGCGACTCACCTTTGCCCCACGGATCGTAGGTCTGCGCGAATAGAATCCGTTCGTTGATCGGCGGATGATCGTAGAACCATAGTTTTACGGCTGTAGAGGGCGAAGGCTCGTCGAGATCGACTTCGCCCAGAATCTGGAAGCTTTGCGCGGCCACTTGCGGCGCATCGGGCACGATTCCGTGCACCACTTCGAGGCCAAACTGATCGGCCTGATGCTCAATGTGCCGGCTGAAAGCGTTGTCGATGGGCGTGAAAATAAAACTAAAAATGAAAATGATGAAAACAAGCACCGGCAGGGAGGCCCAGTCATCCGCGCCCCGAATTTTCCACACTGCACTGAATCGCCGGAGCGCCCAGTGCAAAGAGTGAAAAGCGGCGAACAGAAAGATAAGGAGGATGCCGGCCGCAAAAAGAATGCCGTTGCGGATATGATGGAGCACGTAATGACCCATCTCATCCCCGAAGACAAAAAGAATCTCGGGCATGGTCATCTGGGCAATCGTTGTATCCCACACGACCACCCGCTCGGACGCACCAATGCCGGTCACATAAGCGTTCAACGCGTTGAGCTTTGAGCTCGCGTTCATCAAATACATCCGATTCTCGGGAATGTTTTGCCCAGCGTGCTGGACCACGCGTTCGAGTGCGGCGGCGAGTTGCGGGTCAGTAGCCGCTAAGGGAGTGAAACGGAAGAAAAGCGGCTCGAGCACGAGCGGCTCGACAAAAATCAGAAAAATCAGAATCGGCAGCGAGCCGAGCCAGGCGTAGAACCACCAGCGCCGCGGGCTGCGACGCACCAGCCCATAGAAAAGCCACGTGAGAACGATCGCCAGAATCAGCGCGACGATGCCGCCCTTGATGGAGTCCCAGACCCAGGAGCCCCAGCCTTGGACCGACTGTCCGTAGTAGCGCGCCAGCCAGTGGCTGCCCGCGGCCGCCGGCAAGCCCAGCACCCCGAGCAAAATGAAAAACACTCCGGCAAAAATCACAGCTTCGAGGAAGTGGCCACGGGAAATACCCTCGGCCCAATCGCGCAGTCGGGGACCTACGCCGAGTTGAATCAAGAGAATCAGCCCCACGGTGGTGAAGAGGAAGTCGAGGAAATAGAGTTCGTGGCGCGAGTGCGCGTAGGCGATCGCTCGAGATTCTTTGTCGGGCGGGAGCGTGTAAGTCTTCGGCTGCTGCTGTTCTGGATTCGCGCTTCTCGTGTTTTGGCCCACGGATTGTGACTGAGCGTTACTTGAGGGGGCTTGCGGATCGAAGGGCTTTGCAAAAGCGGGCGCGATCGCCCCACATAACATCAAGGGGATTGCAAGTGTGGCCATCCGTCGAGCTTTCAAAAATCGCGTCATCGTCTCGATGCCGTGCATCCGGTCTAACAATTTAGTGTATCCGGTTCGTCACTGATTTGTGGTTGCGGGGGATTAACGCGCGGTCCAGCCGCCATCGACGGCCAAGCTTGCGCCGGTGATCAGGGAGGCTGCAGGCGAGGCGAGGAAAACAATAGCGCCGGTGACTTCGTCCATCCGGCCGATCCGGCCCATTGGAATTCGGCTGAGCACCCATTCGCGAAATTCAGGATTCTCAAAGAACGAGGCGGTCATGGGTGTTTCGAGAAAAGTGGGAGCGATCGCGTTCACACGGATATTTTCCGGCGCGAGCTCCACGCCCATGGCTTTGGTCAACCCTTCGATCGCATGCTTGGTCATGCAATACACGGTGCGCCGCTCCGCGCCGACGCGTCCCATTTGCGAAGTCACATGGATGACGCTGCCGCCGCGCCTGCGGCGATCGGGATCCTGAAGCATTTTTCGTACCGCCGCTTGCGAAACGAGAAACGCAGCGCGTACGTTGAGTGCAATCATATCGTCCAAATGCGCGTCGGAGACATTAACGAAGGCCTCGGGAATATTCATTCCGGCGTTATTTAGCAAGATGTCAACGCGGTCGATGCTGGCAAAAGCGGAGTTCACTTGCTCGCGTTTGGTTACGTCGCAAACAATTACGCGCGCCCGGCCTCCGGCACCGGCAACGTGTTTTGCGACCTGTTCGAGTTCGCTACAGGTCCTGCTGACCAGGACCACCTCGGCGCCCGCTCCAGCGAGAGCAAGCGCCCCTTCGGCGCCGATGCCGCGGCCAGCGCCGGTGATCAGCGCGACGCGGCCGTCGAGTCGAAACGTTGGCGGTACTAAAGTACGGTCGGACGTGGCGGGCGTGGAGTTTATCGCCTGTCTCCCGAGCTCGTCGTGACACTCACGTTGCGTTTGCCATAGCGGCGAATCCGAATATCCGCCTGCTCTTTATGTCCCCAGAATCTCTCGATTGCGCAGAGGCGCGAACAATACTCTCCGATCAGGACACTTGCTTCTTCCGTGCACTGCTGATATGTGACCGTCTTCATGAATTTGCCGACCCATAGCCCGCCCGTATAACGTGCCGCTCGGCGCGTGGGAAGAGTGTGGTTCGTGCCGATCACTTTGTCGCCGTACGCAACGTTCGTCTCCGGACCAAGGAACAGCGATCCGTAGTTCCGCATGTGTTCGAGAAAATAGCGAGGATTGCGAGTCATGATCTCGACGTGCTCGTAGGCGAGCCGGTCCGCCTCATGCACCGCCTCAGCGAGATCTGCCACCAAAATAATCTGACCATAATCCCGCCACGAAACGGAGGCAATCTCCACGGTTGGAAGAACTTTGAGCTGCCGTTCAATTTCCGCCGGGAGGGACCGCGCCAGGGCCTCCGACGTTGTGATCAGGGCCGCTGGCGAAGTGGGGCCATGCTCAGCCTGGCCAAGCAGGTCCGCGGCCACAAACTCGACGTCTGCCGAATCGTCCGCAACGACGAGGATTTCGGTTGGTCCGGCGAGCAGGTCGATTCCGACTTGGCCGAAAAGCTCGCGTTTCGCCTCAGCGACATAGGCATTGCCCGCGCCGACCACCATGTCCACCGCGGCAATGGTTTCCGTGCCGAGCGCCATCGCCGCTATAGCCTGAACTCCGCCGAGAATATACATCTCGTCTGCGCCCGCCAGCGCCATTGCGGCCACTGTCTCGGGATGCGGCTTTCCACCGGTGGGCGGAGTGCAGGCGATCACGCGCCGGACGCCCGCTACCTTTGCTGTGACGATGGTCATGTGCGATGACGCGACCATGGGATAACGGCCACCGGGGATGTAACATCCGACGCTGTCCACAGGAATATTGCGATGGCCGAGGCGAACCCCGGGCAGCGTCTCGACCTCGCTGTCCTTCAGTGCTGCCTTTTGCGCCTGTGCGAAGTTTCGGATTTGCGTCTGCGCAAACTGGATGTCTTCAATCGTTTGGCGCGAAACGGAAGCAACTAATGAATCGATCTCGGCCTGAGACAGCCGAAAGTTCGCGGGCGACCAAGTGTCAAATTTTGCGGAAAGCTCCCGAACGGCCACATCGCCACGCATTTTTACGTCAGAAATGAGTTTGGCGACAGTCTCTTGAACCTGCCTGTTTGCCGCTTCGACCTCAGCCGCCGGAATGCTGGTTTTCAGATACTTCGGCATTCATTGCTCCTCAAAGCTCTCTTGGTTCAAACCGCGCGGGTTTTGATTTGAATCGTGGATGTGAGCGTCCGATGAACGGGGCACTTATCTGCGATTTCCAGCAGCCTGGATTTCTGCTCCGGCGTCAGTGGCCCAGTCAAATGGATGTCGCGTTCAATTCGATCCAGCATCACGTCTTTGTTTTCACAATCGACGCAATCGGAAGCGTGGACCTTCGAATGTCGCAGATTGACTGTGATGTCTTCGAGCGGCCATCCTTTGCGTCGAGCGTACATTCCGAGAGTGATCGACGTGCAGGAGCCCAACGCAGCGAGCAGAAGATCGTAGGGCGTTGCTCCCGTGTCCGTGCCACCCGCAGACGCAGGTTCATCGGACCTCAGACGATGTTGGCCCGCAGAAATTTCCTGCGCAAATCCTGCGCCGCTGCCGCGAACGACCACACCTCGAACGTTACTCTTTGGGGTGGCCTGCGCCGCTTCATGATGCGACACACTCATTTAAGCCTCCGTCAACTATTTCCCGGCAATCGACCCTCGTCGTCGGCTGAGGGCCCGTAGATGCTCGGGACTTTGCCGCCCATGGGCCGGATGTAAGTGGTCAACTGCCCCCGATGGTGAACGATGTCGAAGAGCGCGATCCACAGCAGACCACCTACTGTATCCTTAAGCAGAATCTCTTTTGTGCCCTCAACCAGCCAGGCCTGGTGATTCCACGCGCCGTCGTCCAACGTGCGCAGTTGGCGGGAGAAAATCTCGTGCTCGCGTTCATACGCCGCGATCATTTCGACCAGGGGGCCAAAAATGCCAGGCTCCTCCCAGCGCAAACCGCTGTACAGGCTCTTCTTGCTTTTACAGAGTTCAATGCAACTCTGTTGCGCGGCAACCAGCAGTGCAACCAGTTCTCCCGCGGAGCGTGAGCGCGGGTGGGGCCGGTAATCGAGATGGGCCGCGGGGAGCGCTTTGAAAACCCGCACGAAAGCGGGATACTCTTGCTCCCACCTTTGAATGAAGAACTCTCGATTGCCGAGCTCCCGACCAAGCGATTGTGTAGCCATTGACCAAGACTCCCTTTGTGCGTGCCCGATTCCGATTTCGCGCCGTTCTGTTCTGTGGACGAAGGTCACACGCTAATGGATCAGAACCAGTCGTTAGATGAACTCCTAAGATACTCCTGAATAACCTTGCGATGCCAACTGAGGCCTTAACGGATCTGGCAGAATTGCCGGTTTACCTTTTGTGTTGAATCCAAACTCCCACAAGCGTCTTCTAATGCTGGAAACGGGCGGATTGCCTCTTAGCAAGGACAAATCATGAAGCCACCGTGCGACAAGGCGGTAATCGAGTCCGGCCATCCTGCCGCTCCATGCGCAAAATCAGTCGAACCATGGGTCCTTGCCGTCACCATCCTCGGATCGAGTATGGCATTCATCGACGGTACCGTTGTGAACGTGGCGCTGCCCGCAGTTCAAAGGACTCTGGGCGGGACCGTAATCGACATGCAATGGGTAGTGGAGGGATACGCATTATTACTGAGCGCGCTGATTCTGGCGGGCGGCGCGATGGGCGACATATTCGGGCGCAGGCGAATGTTTCTGGCAGGCGTAACCGTGTTCGCAATTGCCTCGGCAGGCTGTGGCCTGGCAGCAAATATCCGGGAACTGGTGATCGCACGCGCCGTGCAGGGATTTGGAGCTGCGTTTCTCGTGCCCGGTAGTCTTTCAATTATCAGCGCCTCTTTCAGTGAGAAGAAGCGTGGCCGCGCGATTGGAACATGGTCTGGCTTCACTTCTATCGCAACAGCTGGAGGACCGGTTCTGGGCGGCTGGTTGATCGAGCACGCTTCGTGGCGCTGGGTGTTTTTCATCAATATGCCGCTCGCCGCTACTGTGATCGTGCTTTCCCTTTTGCACGTTCCGGAAAGCAAGGACGAGACAGCGAGCAGCATCGACTGGATCGGGGCGCTCGTCGTAACGGCCGGATTGACCGGCGTCACCTACGGATTCATAGAATCTGCTAACCGAGGTTGGAAGAGTCCCTCGGTTTGGGGGACGCTAAGTGTCGGTTGCGCGTGTTTTGTGATCTTTCCTTACTTGGAAGCTCATCTTCGCTCTCCCATGGTTCCGCTGGGGCTCTTTCGGTCGCGCGATTTCACTGGCGCTAATTTAATTACGCTTTTCCTCTACGCGCCTCTAGGAATTTTCTTTTTTCTATATCCGTTGAATCTGATCCAGGTGCAGCACTATTCCGCGACTGCCACCGGCGCCGCTGCCCTGCCTTTCATCCTGCTCATGTTCCTGCTTTCGCGATGGTCCGGCGGACTGGTTGACCGTTTTGGAGCGAAGCGGCCTCTCATCGTGGGACCAGTCATTGCCGCCGTGGGATTTCTTCTTTTCATAATTCCATCGGTCGGGGGCAGCTACTGGACGACGTTCTTTCCTGGATTTGTGGTGCTTGGACTCGGAATGGCGGTGAGCGTGGCTCCGCTCACGACGGTTGTCATGGGCGCTGTGGAACAGAGGCACGCCGGGACCGCTTCGGGCATCAATAACGCCGTGGCAAGGATCGCCGGATTGCTTGCAATCGCAATTTTAGGGATGACCATGGTGAGCGCTTTCGGCCATCACCTGAACGAGCGGCTGACGGAGTTGAACTTACCCGCTGAGACCATACAAAGTGTGCAATCAAACGAAATCAGACTTGCTGCTCTTAGCGTCCCGCCCGGAGTAGATTCGAACGCGGCCGCCGGGCTGAGAATCTTAATCGACCGCGCCTTTGTATTCGGATTCCGCCTGGTCATGCTGATCTGTGCGGGGCTGTCGGCTGCGAGTTCAGGTTTCGCCTGGCGCATGATCGGAGCCGGCGGCGAGCGGCACTCCTGACTAAATCAGCGGTCCGGATTGCGTTGCTGCACGCCGGGTGGCGGCAACACCTGCTCATTGGGTTGAGGATTAGGGGCCGGATTTTGCGGCGGATTCCCAGGCGCACCTGGAAGGGCACCGGGTCCTGGTTGAGGCGCTCCGGGCGCCCCTCCTGGAGGCAGGACACCTGGCACAGGCGGAACTCCAACAGGCGCAGCCCCGGGAGGCTGAGGCGTTAGCTGACCCGGCCCCGCCGGTTCGGGTGGAGCAGCGGTACCCACGCCGCGGCCAGCGTAAAACGTGCGATCCTCACGCGGCGTAACCCGCAATTGGCGCGGCGTAATGGCGATCACCAGTTCGGTCTCGCTTTGCTGTTTGCTGTGGTCACCAGTGAGCGGACCAAGGAAGGTCAGGTCCGGCCACCCGGTGATGCTCCGAATTTCGCTTGTCTCGATCAGGCCGGAAAGAATGCTGGTTTCGTTGGCGTGCAGCCGCACCATTTGCTCGATAGACCGATTGCTGATAATGGGAACGCTATTCACGTTCTGGCCGGTCAGGGCCGTGATTTCAAATTGCATATTCAGCGAAACTTCGTCCGGCGGATGCACGCGGGGCGTGGCATGGACTTTCAGCCCCAAATCCACGTATTCAGAGGCAGGATAGGAAGCAAGCGGCGCGTTCGAAGAAAGTCGGCTATTAACGCTATTGAGAATGACGGAAACAGTGTTCGACGCCTCATTCGCGACGGCCACATCGAGCAACCCGGTGCCCGCAAAATCGCCCGTTGCCGCGGCGACAGGGCTATTGCCAGTGGGGACGCTAAGAGGTGTGGCAAAGGATGCGTTGCCCAGGCCGAGAAAGACGTCGAGAGTATTCGCCGATTCGCATACGACAATCAAGTCAGGAAATGAGCTGGAAGCGAACGTCCCGGTGAGCAGTGCGGTTGGGCTTGCACCCGTAGTGAAGCTGGTGGGAGCGCCGAACGTACCGTCGCCATTGCCCAGAAAAATCGATAATGTGTTATCGGTCTTATTCGTTACGGCCAGGTCAAACCTGCCGTCCCCATTGAAATCCGCGGCAGCAACTGCGGAAGGGCCGTTGCCTGTGCCCACGTCGATGTGTTTGAAAAACGTCCCGTCGCCATTCCCGAGCAGCACGGAAACACTGTTCGAGCCCGCATTGGTCACCGCCAAATCGACTTTGCCATCAGCGTTGAAGTCGCTGGTGACGAGCGCCGACGGGCTTCGGCCTACGGAAGTATCGAATTTATTCTGGAACGTGCCGTCGCCATTTCCTAGAAAAATGGAAACCACACCATCCGCCTGATCCAGTACAGCGAGGTCCAACTTTCCGGCGGCTCGAAAATCGCCCGTGACCATGGCTATGGGAGTGTTTATGCCCGTGATGGTGCGGCCCGACGTGAACGTTCCGTCTCCGTTACCCAAAAATATCGATGTACTGTTGTCCGTGAAGTTCGCCACGGCCATGTCGAGTTTCCCATCGCCGTTGAAGTCGCCGGTCACAATGGCGTCCGGTGCCAGACCCGTTGCGACGGTAGTCTGCGATTGAAATGTTCCATCCCCATTTCCCAATAAAACCGAAACGGTGTTATCGCCTTTATTGGCAACGGCCAGGTCCAGCTTCCCATCCCCATTGAAATCGCCGACGGCAACCGCGTCGGGCGAATGACCCACGGTAAAGTCAGTTCGTGGGAAGCTGGCGCCGGCAAGATTGCCCGCAAGTGCGGACGTGGCGAGCTGCGAAACCGGTGCCACCAGGCTCGCCGAGAGCAGCGCCAGGGTGATGGGAAAATGCTCGCCAACGAAGAAGGTCGCGGGACGCCGGTCCTCAACGCGCAGCAAAACACGCTGGGCGTGCTGCACCATACTCATTGTGCGTGAGAAATTTGCAGAGGCCCCCGGTAACGTGGCCAGGAAAATCGTGCTGCCGCCTCCAAAAGCGATGAGCGGCGGTATGGCCGCGGCAGAGACGCCCGAGGCAGCTAAAGGATTCTGCGATCCAAAGATGCTCTGGATGGCCTGGAGAAGCGTACCTGAACTTTGCGCCTGCGCTAACTCGCGAATCACGCCTGTGGGCAGAGAAAACGTGCTGGCTTTTGTGGGTGGCGTAATGCCAAGGTCAAGCGCTGCGTTCCGGTCGACTTCGAGCAAATCCACTTCCAGGAGAAACTCACCCGACGTCTGCTGCACATCCTTGAGAATCGCTTCGGCCAGCGCCACATTCGCCGGCGTATCGCGCACGGTGATGCTGTGCGTCTTCAGGTCCAGTTCGGTTCGGCGCAGACCGACAATATCCCGAACCATTCGCATGGCCTCGGTCATCTCATCGTTCGTTTCAGCGGCCGGCAGCAGTATGGTTTTCTTGATTTCGGGATCGTAATCGCGCCGTTTAGCCGCCGTATCGGCAGCAACGAAAAATGTCTTTGCGTCGACCGCGAACCAGAAGGTGTTGGTCTGCTCCGATAGCAGCCGCATGGCCGTATCGAAATCGACGTCCGAGACGCGGAACCTGATCTGGCGATCCTGCAACTCAGGATCGAACGCCGCAGTGACTCCGAATTGCCGCGCCAGTTCGTCATAAGCGCCGTGCGCCCCGCCGTTGTAGTCGAACTTGCGTACGCCGACGTCTGGTTTGACTGTCGGCAGCGTGCTAGACAGGTTGTCGCCGCTTAGACTCGGCGCGGTATCCCCTTGCGCCAATTCCTGTAAGCGTTCCTGAGCGACGGTATAGGTTGGGTCTATTTGCAGCGCCGACTGCAACATGGCGCGCGCAAGTGCCCGATTACCACTTACAAGCTGCCTTTCGGCCTGCTCCGTGCGTTCCTGAGCAAGCGCTGAGCGCGCTAAGATCGCTTTCGCCTGAATAGCGCGGTCGTCTGGCGAAAGGGTCGCAGCTTGTTGATAGGCTTGGAATGCAGTCTCCCAATCGCCCACGGACTCCGCTCGCTGGCCTTCGTCGTAGGCTTGGCGTACGTTTTTCGAACCCGAGGAAGGCACAGCCGAGTCCGGTGCGCCCGGAACGCCACTCGGCAATTGGGCGCGAAGGGAAACCGAAAGAAACGAGGCGATTATCACCAAAAGGGCTATTCGAACTCGGCCCCTCGCCAATCGTCCTTTTCTCGTGCGGGGGACTCTGCGGCTGCCTTGGGATGCAAACATGAGCGCATATTGTAACTGCCGGCAGAGCGTGAGGCCGAGGCAAAATGCCTTGACTGTGTGATTTATAGGCACTAAACTGGTTTTTGTTACTTGCAACTGATTTGCAACTGGAACTCGCCCGGTGATTTCTTCCTTCCTGATTGCACTGCGTGAGGGCGCGGAAGCCGCTCTCGTCGTCGGCATAGTACTCGTCTATCTGGACCGCACGGGCCGTTCGCGATTGGCTCGTTTCGTCTGGGCTGGCGTCGCTTTGGCCGCTGCCTTGAGTCTCGCCGCGGCAATCGCCCTCGAACGTTGGCAGATCAGCGAAGACGGTTTCGAAGGCCTTTTGATGCTGCTCGCAGCGGTCTTCGTTGTCACGATGATCGTCTGGATGAACCGCGCTGCGCGCCATCTACGGAAAGAAATCGAGCAGCGGATCGAGTCTTTTGCGCAAAAGACCGATTTAGCAGCCGGGCTTGGCCTCGGAACATTCGTCTTCTTGATGGTTTTGCGAGAAGGAGCGGAACTGGCGCTGATCTTGCGAGCCGTGGAGCTTTCGACCGAAGGGGTGGCTGTTTGGATCGGTACCGGGCTGGGGCTCGCCCTTGCGATTGCCGTTGGTTTCTTCTTCTTCGAGGGCACTTTGAAGATCCCCTTGGGCCGCTTTTTCTCGGTGACCAGCGCAATCCTGGTAATCGTAGCCGTACAACTGGCGCTGACGGGGTTTCACGAGCTCAGTGAGGCCATGTGGATTCCCTCCGGTAAGCGCGAAATGGCGTGGGTGGGGCCCATTGTCCGGAATGAATATTTTTTCTTCGTGGTCATCCTTGGCGCGGCGGCGCTGCTGATTCTTCGCGAATGGCGTTCCATGCGTCTCGCAGGTGCACCTGAAGCCGCAAATGCCGCCGATCGGCGCCGAATCCAATGGGAGCAGCGAACGCGGAGCCGTTGGATGTTCACGGCGGCGGCCGTTTTTGTGATTGTGATCCTTGCGTTGACCGCCGATTTCGTCTACGGACGCGTGTCGGCCGCGCCTCCGCAGGCCCAGACGGTCACTGCGCAGAACGGTGCAGTGCGCATACCTACGGCGGGCGTAAACGACGGCAACCTGCACTTTTTTCAGGTCGAAGCCAGCAACACTTCTTTGCGCTTTATCGTCATTCGCAAACCCGATGGGAGTTGGGGAACGGCGCTGGACGCGTGCATGATCTGCGCATGGGCCGGGTACCGGCAGAACGGATCAGACGTCGTTTGCCGCAACTGCGCGTCCGCAATTTACGTCCCAAGCATCGGCCAAGCTGGCGGCTGTAATCCCGTGACATTTCCCGCACATGTTGATGGCAGCGAATTGGTAATCGATGTCACTGCCCTCACCGATGCTGCGCGTAAAGTTCCTCAATAGGGCATCGTTCCGTGTTCGCCAGGCTAATCACAGATTCTTTTAAGAGGCAGCCGCGTCGCAAGCTGCTTACGACTGTGGCATTGGCCCTTGGCACAGCTGTAGCCACGGCGACGCTCACGGTTGCATTGGACGTGGGCGACCGGCTGGCACGCGAATTTCGCAGCTTGGGCGCCAACCTCCTGGTCACTCCCGAAGCAGATACACTTCCGCTGGAGATCGGCGGTGTCGACTACCGCCCCGTAGATTCCGGCGTCTTTTTGTCGGAGGCGGAGTTAGGCAAGCTGAAAACAATTTTCTGGCGCAATAACGTGATCGGCTTTGCGCCCTTCCTCGATGTGCCCGTCACCGTGAACTCTGCGAGCCCTTCTGCGTCGAACGGTGCATCGCGTGCCACTCTGATCGGCACATGGTATCGCCGCGACGTGCCGATTCCGAATGGCGGAGGCGTTTTTAGTACCGGCGTAGCCACCACAAATCCCGGATGGCAAGTTGACGGACGCTGGTTCCGCGATGATTCCGGCCACGAAGCTGTCGTGGGCGCAAATCTTTCGCGCCGTGCGGGCATTCAAACCGGACAGATGCTCGATATTCGCGCCGCGGACGCCAACGTACAACTCATGGTCACCGGCATCGTTTCGACTGGCGGGCAGGAAGACGACGCCATTCTTGCGCCCCTGGCCATCGCGCAGCAAATTTCCGGGAAACCGGGACAGTACCGGCGCCTCCTGGTGAGCGCACTAACGAAACCCGAAGATACCTTTTCCCAGCGCGATCCCAAATCCATGAATCCGTCGGAATTCGACCGCTGGTATTGTTCGCCTTATATCTCGTCGATCTCGCGTCAGATTCAGGAGCAATTGCCGGGAGTTAGTGTGCGGCCGATACGCCAAGTTGCCGAGGGCGAAGGCCAGATCCTCTCCCGCGTCCAGTCTTTGATGTGGCTGGTGACGTTCGCGGCCCTCTTGGCAGCCGCCCTCGCCGTCGCGTCCACGGCGGGAACAACCGTCCTCGAGCGAACGGCCGAAGTCGCCTTAATGAAGGCCCTGGGCGCTCGCCGCAGCCTCGTGGGCGCGTTTTTCCTCGGGGAACAGTGGTTTATGGCCATCGTGGGCGGATTGCTCGGTTATGCGGCCGGAATGGGCCTCGCACATGTGTTGGGCCAGCGCGTTTTTGGAGTTTCACCGAGCATGAGACTGATCCTGCTTCCCGTGATTCTGGGGCTTGCCGCAGCCGTAGCGACCGCGGGAAGTTTGCTTCCATTGAGAAAGGTGATGCAGTTAGACCCAGCGCCCGCCCTACGCGGCGAATAGGTCCGCCTCAAGCGCGCGCCGCGACTGCGCTATCCAAAAATGTTCTGGCGTATTCTTTGGCGATTGCTGTATGCAAGCCGCAGCAGGCTCGCACTAGCTGTCCTTGCTGTGGCCAGTGGCGCGGCTGTTTGCGCAACCTTGATCAATCTGGACCTGGATGCGACCGATAAGCTGACCCGCGAATTCCGCGTACTGGGCGCAAATGTTGTAATCTCAGGCGCTCAAAACGGCGATGACGCGGCCACGTTGGATGCTGGCGCTGCACAACAGATCGAAAACCTCCGCCTGCCCGAAGTCGTTTCTGTTGCGCCTTATCTCTATCTTTCAGCGGAAGCCCACGCCGGAGCGAACAGC
>Ga0307479_10001995_pt1 | contig 18630 bp, 16 predicted proteins | sample atmos_gasesECM4C_FD_203743 | JGI IMG/M metagenome (GOLD analysis project Ga0307479, IMG submission 203743) | Hardwood forest soil microbial communities from Morgan-Monroe State Forest, Indiana, United States - atmos_gasesECM4C_515 | ecosystem: Environmental > Terrestrial > Soil > Temperate... | reverse complement strand
ATTGGGGACTTCGCCGGTGTAGGCCACGCGCAGCGCGGCCGGGAACGAAGTCCGCAGCGCCGCCACCTCCTGGCGCACCGATTTCATCAGCGCGGCCGAGGGACCGATGTCGACTTCCGATCCCTGCAGCCACACCAGCAGCACCACGGTCTTGCCGTCGGGGGTCTCCAGGTAGCCGCGAGGGAATCGATCCTGCGCGCTCAGCGTCTGCTTCAGCCGCTGTTCGAGCGGCTGCCAGCGCGCCTCTTGAGGCTGCGGCTCGTCGTCGAGTGGAGCGAAGAGCGGGTTGGCCTCCGCCTTGGCCTTGCGCAGCGCCGCCTCGAGATCGTCGAGCAGCGAATCGAACTGCGCCCGCGACAACAAGAGCGCGGCGTGGTCGCCGATCCACTGCCGCTCGGAAGCCACGCTGCCCTGGATCGATCGCGCCTGCGGGATGTGGCGCGCCTGCAGCCGCGCGGTCAGCTCGCGGATGAAGCGGCGGTTGATCTCGGGATCGTCCGACTGCGCGATCACGGTGAGGTGCGCCTTGCCGCCGAGGCGCTCGTGCAGCTGGTCGAGCGCGCGCACGCTGGGCGCGTCTTTCGGCAGCAGCTCCTCGAGACCGGCGTGGATGCTGGTGAAGAGCCCCACCGCCAGCGCGGCCGCCGGCACCATGGCCAGAAGCAGCGCCAGGAGCGCGGCGCGCGGGCGCTCGCAGATGAAACCGACCAGATATGCGTAAGCCCTTCGCATCAGGGCTGCGTCCGCGGCTGTGCGGGGCCGATGGAAAAGAGGACTTGCGCGGCCGAGCCGATCAGCGCCCAGACCGCCTGGGTGACGTGGGCGAGCAGCGCGATGGCCAGCGCTCCGGCCGGCGCGAGCCCGAGCGCCGCGGCCCACAGCGCGTACGCCGCCTCGCTCGCGCCCATCTGCGCGGGAATGAGGTCGCCGGCGGTAGCGCCGACCAGGTGCAGGCCTTCGGCAATGAAGCCGCGCACGATGCTGGTGTGGCCCGAGACGGCGAAGATGAGCACCGCCAGCTCGGCGGCCTGGAGCACCCGCGCCGCGCTCGTCACCAGCAAAGGCTTCCAGGGAAAGGCGGAGCTGATCAGCGCGGCGTCGAATTCGGGCCCGGAGCGGATGCGCTCCCAGCGCCGCGCCAGCCAGGCGCCGATGCGCGAGCGGCGGCCGCCGGCGAGGATGGCGCCGCCCAGGACGCCGGTCAGCACGGCATTGCCGGCCATGAAGGCCGGCAGGCTGCCGGGTCCGAGGGCGATGAAGGTTGCGCCCGCGCAGAGGAGCGAGACGACTGCCGTTGCGAGCAGCAGCACCGCCTGCATCAAGACCGCCGCGGCCGCCGCGCGATGCGCGCTGGTTCGCCGCGCGAGGATGCTGGCGCGATACGCCTCGGCAATGGCGCGGCCGGCGGGGAGCAGCACCATGGGCGGGTAGCCGGCGAGGGCGGCGCGGGCCATGTCGGAGGCGGAGAGGGCGTGGCGGTCGTCCTGGTAGAGCAGCCACAGCGCAAAGGTCTCGCAGGCGAGCATGCCGCCTTCGAAGGCGAACACGACCGGCAGCCAGACGGCGGCGCGGTGGAGCGCGGCCAGCACCGCGCTGCCGCTCACCAGGTTGATCAGGACGCCCACCACGGCCAGCCCCGTGACTGTGCCGATGATGCGGCCCGCCCACGAGCGGCGCGGCAGGGGGCGCGCGTCGCTCATGCAGCGCGGTCCTTGGCGACGACCTCGTCGAGACGCGACCAGACTTTCGCGAACGCCTCGGCGTAAGCCTCGACGAGCTGCAAAGGCTGCGGCGCGATGGGGTACGTCTGCGAGAAGAGCACGATGGAGCTGTCGAGCAGCCGCACCGTCTCGGGATAGCGGGACAGGTCGTAGTCGACGGGCTCGCCCAAGGACCAGGGATGTCCGCGCCCGTATCCTTTGCGCTCGCGGAAGAGCGTCTGGCCCGGCACCGGCTGCGTCTGCCAGAGCACGGCCTCGGCTCCTTCCGCGCGCAGCGCGCGCAAGACGCCGTCGCGGACCACGACCGCCGGAGCCTGCACGCCAACCTTGGCCGCATCCAGGCGCACGCGGAACTTGTGCCAGGAGCTGGTGCGCCCGGGCGGCGGCTCGACGGGCGTGACGCCGGGCAGCTCGCGCAAGCGCCGGCAGAGGAAGTCGGCGTTGCGGCGGGCGGCGGCGAGCGATTCGTCGAGGCGCGCGAGCTGGCTGCGGCAGAGCGCGGCCGACATCTCGTTGGTGCGGTACATCCAGCCCATCGCCACCGAGTCGTAGGCGCGGTTGCCGTCGAGCGCGTGGGCGAGGTCGAAGGCGGCCTCGTCGGAGGCGAGCATCTCCTCGCCGAACATGCGGGTGCGGTTGGCGCGCGCGAACAGCTCGTCGTCGTCGGTGACGAAGAGGCCGCCCTCGCCGCAGGCCAGGCTCTTGCTCGACTGCGTGGAGAAGCAGCCCATGGCGCCGAAGCGCCCGGCCTTCACTCCGCCGACTTCGGCGCCGTGCGCCTGGGCCGCATCTTCGATCAAGGCGAGTCCGCGGCGGCGGGCGATCCCGGCCACGGCCGTGATGTCGCAAGGCGTGCCGTGGATGTGCACCGGCATGATCGCTTTCGTGCGCGGCGTGATGGCGCGCTCGATCAGCGCAGGATCGATTCCACACGACGCAGGCTCGATGTCCACGAAGACGGGAATCGCGTTCTGATGCAGCACCGCCAGCGCGGTGGCTACGAACGAATACGCGCTGGTGATCACCTCGTCGCCGGGCCCCACTCCCGCCGCGGCCAGCGCGATGTGCAGCGCGGAGGTGCCGCTGTTGGTGGCCAGGCAGTGGCGCGCGCCGACCCAGGCCGCGAAGGCCTTCTCCAGCGCGCGGACTTCGGGAGCGAAGGGCCCCGACATCACGCCGCGGTCCAGGACTCCCATCACCGCCGCGCGGTCCTGGTCGCCGATCACCGGCCAGCGCACGTGCGCGCCGGCCGGCACCGCCGGCTTTCCTCCTGCCAGAGCGAGTGTCGGCGCCATCGCTTCAGGCGATCTTCTGCCGCGGCACCTGCGCGGCCGCGACCGCGCGGGCCCAGCTCATCAGGAGCTCGTTCTGCTTGAAGAGGTCGTGCTCCGGCCTCTCGCCCTCGGAGTGATAGGGCGACTTGAAGAAGACCGAGAGCTGCCGCTGGATGCCGCGGTCGCCGTGCCGGTGCGCGCGGTCGATGAGCCGCACCAGGTCCACCACCAAAGGCGCCGCGAGGATGGAATCCTTGCAGAGAAAGTTCAGCTTGAGTTGCATCCGCTCGCCGAGGAAGCCGATGAGGTCGATGTTGTCCCACGCCTCCTTCGCGTCGCCGCGCGGCGGGTAGTAGTGGATGTGGACCTGGTGGTCGGAGACGCGGTAGCCGAGGATGTCTTCCAGCACCGACTTCTTGCTCAGCACCTTGGTCTTGTTGCTGGCCGGATCGTTCAGCACCTTGCCGTCGTTGTTGCCGAGGATGTTGGTGGAGAACCAGCCCTCGACCTCCAGCTGGCGGACGAGGAAGGCCGGCGCCAGCGCGGTCTTGATCATGGTCTGGCCGGTCTTGCCGTCTTCGCCGGCGATGGGCACGCCGCGCTGCTGCGCGAGCGTGGTGAGCGCCGGCACGTTGGAGCGGCTGGGAGTGAAGTTGCAGTGCGGGATGCCCGACCTGCAGGCGAGATGGAGGAACTTCATCGCCGGGCTGATGCGCGCATCGCTCGCGTCCAGCCCGGCCTCGAAGGCGTCGACGGTGCGGTGCACGTCGGCCAGCTCGCAGAAGCGCTCGGTCGAGCCGAGGTTGACGATCACCATCCGCTCCAGCCCGCGCGCGCGCTGGAAGGCGCGCACCTGCTCGGCGAGCAGCGCCAGCTCCTCGCGGAAGGAGCCCGCGCGCAAGAGGTGCTTGCCCGGCATCTCGTGGAGGAAGTCGCTGGAGGCCACGGTGGGCCAGGGCCGGATGGCCGAGAGCTCTTCCTTCACCTCCTCGAGCAGGTGCGGCGGCAGCACCCGGTGGCTGCGCGCCGCCTCGTAGGCGTTGTCGGCGCGCAGATCCCAGCCGCCGAACTGGATCTCCTCCAGCGGGGCGAGCTGGAGCAGCTCCTGCAGCGACTCGCTCACCATGCCCAGACGCGGCGAGAGGCCCTTCTTCATCAGCTCCACGCCCGCCATCACCGTGGTGGCCACGGCTCCGTTCGATCCCACGATGCAGACGCCGACTCCTCGTGCGTTCATGCTCACCTCAGTTTGGCCGCGCGAACTTGCGAAGCACGTCCCGCCGCGCCTCGTCGAGGATGCGGGGGAATTTGTTCTGGACGCTGGTCTGGCCGAGCGCCTCCATGAAGGCGCGGGTGGCGCCCCTGGCCAGCGGGACCACCGAGGGCGGCAGGATGGCCACGTCCTCGCGGCGGTGCTCGCGGTAGACGCGGTTCTGCTTGCACAACTCGGAGTCGAGCGCTCGAGCGAAAGCCGCCAGATCCTGCGGCTCGTGAGCGAACTCGGCAAAGAGCAGGTAGCGGCCCTTGCCCGAGCCGTTGACGCCCACTTCGGAGGCGGCGGTGTAGTCGACCATGGTGCACGCCTGCGCCTCGGCCGCGGCGGTGACGGCGGACTCGACTTCCAGGTTGGTCATCAGCTCCTGCGTCAGCGAGAGCATGCCGCTCGAGCGGCCGGCGAAGACCAGCCGGTGCGGGAACACCGAGAGGAAGCGGACGAAGTCGCCGATGACGTAGCCGAAGAGCCCCGAGCGGGTGGTGAGCACCACCGAGTATTCGCCGCCGGGCTCGACTTCCCAGAGAGGCAGTCGGGTGGCATCGGGCTTGCCGTGCTCGGCGCGGGGGACGAACTCGAAGAAGACGCCGCGATCGGGAATGACCAGCATGCCGCCGTCGTCGAGCTTGTCGGTGGCGGCGAGGATGCCGCCCTCGGTGGCGTTGTAGTTGTCGATCAGGTGGACGGGCCGGCCCACCATCTGCTCGATCAGCTTGCGGTAGGGGCCGGCGTGAACGCCGCCGCCAAAGAGCGCGCGCAGGTTGGGCCAGATCTCCGAGACGGTGGCCGCTGCTCGGCCTTGCTTGCGCGCGGCGGCGAGCAGCCGCTCGAAGAAGATGGAGAACCAGCAGGTGGTTCCCGAGAGCGCGCGCACGTCGTGGTCCAGGTATGCCGCGGCGATGGCGTCGAGCTTCTGGTCGTAGTCCTCGATCTCCTTGATCGGCGAGCGCGGCAGGCTGATCAGCCGCGCCATCGCCGGGAGCTTGCGCATCATCAGGCCGGGGTTGCTGGTCACGCCCACCGGCCCATCCGGCTTGATCACCGCCGGCGGAAAGAGGCCCAGGCTGAAGCCGCCGGTGAAGGAGCGGTCGCCGGAGAGATCGAGATAGCGTGCCACCACGTCGAACCCCGCGCGCTGCTGCCAGCGGATCTGCTCGTCGGAGATGGGGAGGAACTTGTGCAGCGCCGCGGTGTGCGAGGTGCCCGACGACTGGCCGTAGTAGCGGATGAGGCCGGGCCACAGTACGTCGCGCTCCCCGCGCCGCATGCGCTGCAAGTACGGCTCGAACTCGGCGTAGCTGCGCAGCGGCACGCGCTCGCGAAACTCTTCGTAGGAGCGGATGCCGGCGAAGCCGTGGGCGCAGCCGAACTCGGTTCCGGCCGCGCGCCGGCAGGTTCCGCGCAGCGTCTCGACCTGGATGGGCTGCGGCTTTAGCGCCAACTCGTCCCAGCGCGCGATGCGGAAGCCGGCAATGCGCCGGAGGATGGGACCCGTAATCGAGGAACCGGCCACCGTCTTCAACGTGCTTCCCCTGCGCGAAAGGGGGCGACCATAGCGCGGCCGGTCGGCGCGTCAATCGACAATTGCGGGCATTAAGATGAAGGTCCCATGTCGATGAGCCTGCTCGCTCCTGTCCTGGTCCTGGCCGCGGCGTCGCCCGCGCAGGACGGCTGGGAGCAGACCAGCTTCCGCTGCGACCGCCCGCAAGCGTGCGAGTCCGCCGACTGCTGCGAGCTCTCCCTGGCCATCTTCGTCCGCGACGACGCGGCGACCGGCCTGCGCGAGGTGCGCGCCACCGGCGAGATGGACGCGCCGCCGGCCGAGATCTTCCGCGTGCTGACCGACTACGACCACTACACCGAGTTCATGCCCTACACCGTCGGGTCCAAGCTCTTGTGGCGCGAGGGAAACGAAGTGGTGGTCTGGGGAATGGTCGACCCTCCTCTGATCGCGCGCCGCGACTGGGTCACGCGCAGCAAGCTGGAGCCCGGCGGACCCGGCGGCGTCTACCGGACGACCTGGTGGCCGGAGGACAAGCTCGGCCCGCCGCCCGAGCCCGGCGTGGTCCGGCTGACCAAGAATTCCGGCAGCTGGACGCTGGTTCCCGTCGATGGCGGAAAGCGCACGCGCGGCACCTATTTCACCGCCACCAGCCCCGGCGGCAGCCTGCCGGAATTCATCGTCAAGGCGGTGAGCACCAGCGGAATCCCCGCCCTCTTCGCAGCGCTGCGCCAGCGCGCCGCCCCCCATTAGTCTTGGATTGGAGCGGGAAACCGGATTCGAACCGGCGACCCTCAGCTTGGGAAGCTGATGCTCTACCAACTGAGCTATTCCCGCCCGAAGCGGAGGCTATTCGTGGGGCGGACCCGCGTCAATCGACTTCTCCTGGCGCGTCAGGCTGTCGATCTTGAGCCGGTCGCGCCCCAGCACCAGCACCGCCGCGACGGTGGCCACCGCCTTGCGCCCGCCTTCGGCAAAGACCTCGCGCACCGCCGTGGCCTTGGACGGCGCCATCTCGGTCAGCCGCCAGTCGCTGCCCTGCAGCGTCTCGCCGGTCTTGAGCAGCTTGCCGGCGCGCTCGTCGAGAGTGGCCATGATGGGGATCAGGCAGTGCGGCCGGTCGGCGGTGAGCGTGAGCGGGCACCAGATCTGCGCGCCGCTCGCCTTCTTGAACGCCTGCACCAGCAGCACCCGCTTGCCGAGGAACACCACGTCGCTCAGCACCGCCGCGGTCGGGTCGACCACGTTGGTGAAAGCCCAGATGCCGCCGTCGTCGTCGGAGACTTGAAGATAGTCGGCGCCGCGCACGGTGGAGAAGCCGGAGACCGGGCAGCGCCGCCACTCGAAGGCCACCTTGCCGCGCGAGGTGTCGGCGGTCTGCTTGCGCTTCACCTTGCAGGCCTCGGTGCGCTTGGCGAGGTCGGCGTAGCAGGCGATGTTGTGCACCTCGCAGCTCGACTCCAGCGAAGGCCAGTCGGCCAGCGCCGGACTCGCGGCGAGCAGCGCGACGATCAGGGTTCTCATTTCACGCTCAGCGTGTAGGGTTGGGTTGCGCTCGCGTCCTTGTTGCGCGGGCTCGACACTTCGACTGCGAAGTCGCCTTCCTTGAGCGGCACCGAGAGCAGCTTCTCCTCGCCCTCGCCGCGGACGGAGTCGGAGGAGCCGATCACCTCCGACTTCTCGCCGTGCAGTTCGAAGAGCCGCAGCTGCAGATCGACGCCGCGCACGGCGGAGACCACCACGCTCACCGGCGCGTGGTCGGCGGGGACGTGGAAGCGGAAGAAGTCGACGTCCTTGCGCGGCCAGATGAAGCCCTTCACCTCGATGGGCAGCGCCAGCGTCTGCGCGGCGGCGAGGTCGTTGTTGGGTTCGCGCTCGAGGGAGCCGTCGTCGGGGCTCAAGGAAATAGATAGGTGATATAAATTATCTGGATCGGCGCCGCTCGCGCGCACCAGGAGATAACTGTCGCCGGCCGGCACGCCCACCGCCGGCAGCATCTCGCCCTCCTTGGTGCCGCCCTCGTTCACGCGCGCGAGCACTCCTCCGTCGGCGCCCACCGCCAGCAGCTCCAGGTCGGTGCGCGGCACGCCCGAGAGCTCGGCGTGCAGGATGGAGCCCGCGTCGGCCTGCACGCGATACCAGTCCTGGTCGCCGGCCGGCGCGAGGTATCCCGAGGCGGTGTCGTGAATCGGCGTCGCGTGCTGCGGGTCGTCGTTGGGTTCCTGCTCGATGTCGGGCGGCCCGTCTTCGAGCGACGCGGTGACAACGTAGCCGGCGCGCGCGTTCGTGCCTTTGGCCGACTTCACCACCAGGAAATAACCCCAGGCCAGCACTCCCGCGTCGGCGCTCGCCGGCCGCACGCCGAGCGACAAAGAGAGGTCGCGCACCAGCAAAGGCTCGCCGGGAGCGCGCCCTTGCAGCGAGGCCAGCAGCGCTCCATCGTCGATGGCGCGGACCTCCAGCACGAGCCGCACTCCTTCCAGCGGAGAGATTTCGACACGCAAGAACTGCCCCGGCTTGGGCGGCTGCAAAGGCAGCTTGAACCAGTCCTGATCGTCCGCATCGTAGAGCGTGCCGCGCAGCGGCCTGCGGGCCGCGAGCGGGTTGGCGTCGACGGCGCGGTTGTTCGGCTCCAGCTCCTGGTCGGGCGGCGGCGGCCCGCCCAGCACGGTCAGCGTGTACGGCCCCGGCGCGCCCGAGATCTTGAGGAAGCAACTCTCGACGCAGGCCACTTGCGGCAAGAGCGCCGGCGCCCGCGTTTGCAGCAGCGGGTTGCGATCGCGGTCGGAGATCTCGAGGGCCGCGCCTTGCGCCGCCGCCAGCTCGACGCCCAGCGTCGTCCCTGCCGCGGGCGCGAGGCGGAACCAGTGCTCGGCGTGCGCAGCGATGGTTCCCGAGACCACTGCGCGAGCGGGAAGCTGCTGGGGGTGCTGGAAGTCGTTGGGCTCCTTGACCTGCACCTGCTCCGGAGCCGCAGGAGCGGCCGGCTGCGGCGGCGCGGGCGGCGACGCCTTCGGCTCGCTCTTGCAAGCCAGAAGGAGCACCAGGATGGCGAGCTTGCGCATTACTTGCGCGCGGCCTTGGGACCCTGCGTGCGGTTGACGGCGAACTCCCGGTAGAACTCGACGATGCCCTTGGTCAGCTCCTCGGCCGACTCGCCCTCGTCGGCGAAATCGCCCGACTCCAGCCAGATGCCGCCGCAGCTCTCGCAGGTCTCGTAGGTGAGCGGGTTGCGCTTGTGCTGGCTCTGCACCGCGAGCAGGCCGACGTTGTCCACCGGGCACTCGCCGGCGTCCTCGTCGGGGTTGGCGCGGCCGCCCATCGCCTCCAGCGTCGGCAGGCCTGCGTGCAACAGCAAGCGATTGAGGTCGGCCGCTTCGAGCCAGAGACCTCCGCACTCGGCGCAACGAAAGAGGAGCCGCTCCTCTCCGTCGGTGAGCTCGGCCATCTCGTTGTCGTCGCGCGGGCAATCCATGGGCTCAAGCCTAGCGCAGCGGTGTTCCAGTGGGCAACGGCGAAACTCGCGCGATCAAGAGGATGCGCCCTTGACCCGGCGAATGGAAGCGCCCAGCGACGAGAGCTTGGTCTCCAGCGACTGGTAGCCGCGGTCGAGGTGATAGACGCGCTGGACGACGGTGGTTCCCTCGGCGCGGAGGCCCGCCAGCACCAGGGATGCGCTGGCGCGCAGGTCGGTGGCCATCACCGGCGCGGCCGACAGCCTCGCCACTCCGCGCACCACCGCCGTGTGGCCGTCGACCGCGATGTCGGCCCCCATCCGCGACAGCTCCTGCACGTGCATGAAGCGGTTTTCGAACACCGTCTCCACCACCCGCGAGGCGCCGCGCGCCACCGAGAGGCACGCCATCAGCTGCGCTTGGAGGTCGGTAGGGAAGCCGGGGAAGGGCGCGGTGATGAAGTCCACCGCCTCGAGGACGGCGGGCGCGGTGATGCGCAGGCCGCCGGGCTCGACCGAGATCTTCGCGCCCGCCTCGCGCATCTTGGCCAGCGCGGCGTCGAGGTCCTCGGCCCGCGCGCCGCGCACCAGCACTTCGCCGCCGGTGATCATCGCCGCCGCCAAGAGCGTGCCCGCCTCGATGCGGTCGGGGATGACCGCGATGTCGAGCGGCCGCAAGCTGCTCACGCCGTCGATGGTGACGATGCTGCTGCCGGCGCCTTGCACCCGCCCGCCCATGGCATTGAGCGCCTCGGCGAGCGCCACCACTTCCGGCTCGCGGGCGCAGTTCTCCAGCGTGGTGCGGCCCTCGGCCAGCGCCGCCGCCATCATCAGATTTTCGGTGCCGGTCACGGTGGGCAGATCGAAGAGCACCTTCGCTCCGCGCAGCTTCTCCGCCGTGGCCTCGACGTAGCCGTGGGCCAGCTGGATGCGCGCGCCGAGCGCCTGCAGCGCCTTGAGGTGCTGGTCGATGGGCCGCGCCCCGATGGCGCACCCGCCCGGCAGCGACACGCGGGCGCGGCCGAACCGCGCCAACAGCGGCCCCAGCACCAGCACGGATGCGCGCATGGTCTTGACCAGCTCGTAGGGCGCTTCTGGATTCGCGACTCGGGCGGCGTCGATGCGCAAGGTCGTGCCCTCGCGCTCGACCTGCGCGCCCATGTGGCTCAGCAGCCGGCCCAGCGTGCGGATGTCGGCCAGGTCGGGCACGCCGCGCAAGACCGACGGACCGGGCGCGAGCAGCGCGGCGGCGATTTGCGGGAGGGTGGCGTTCTTCGAGCCGGAGACCTCGACCTCGCCCCGGAGAGGTATACCACCTTTAATTTCAATCGCGTCCATGGCGCCCCGTCACGTGCCGATCCTGTCCGGAGAGATCGCGCACCACCTTCACGTCGGTGAACCCGCTGAGCAGCTCGCGCACCGCCGCCGCCTGCGAAGGATCGATCTCGGTGGCGAAGAAGCCGCCGGGCGACAGCCAGGAGCGCGCTCCTTCGACGATGCGGCGTATCACCGATAGACCGTCGTCGCCGGCGAAGAGCGCGAGGTGGGGCTCGTGATCGATCACGTCGGGCATCAGTGGCTGGCCCGAGGCAAGGTACGGCGGATTCGCCACCAGCGCATCGTAGCGGGCCGGCCCTGGCAGCGCCGCGAAGAGATCGCCCTCGAAGACGCGGGCGCGGCCCGGCGCGTGTTTCTCCGCGTTGCGGCGCGCGCAGGCGGCGGCTTGCGGCGAGAGCTCGACCAGATCGACGCGCGCCTCCGGCCGCTCGGCGGCGATGCTCACGCCTACCGCTCCCGAGCCGGCGCACAGGTCCAGCACCCGCTCCGGCCGCGACTCGAGCGCGAGCTGGACCAGGAGCTCCGTCTCCGGCCGCGGGATGAAGACGCCGGGTCCGAGCTCGAAGCCGCGCCCGTAGAATTCCTTGGAGCACAAGATGTACGCCACCGGCTCGCGGGCGCCGCGCCGCTGGATGAGCGGCTTGAACCGCGCCAGCTCCTCGGCGCTCAACGGCTTGTCCACGTCGACGTAGAGCCGCACCCGATCGCAGCCGAGCGCGTGCGCGAGCAGCAGCTCCGCGTCGAGCCGCGGCGAGTCCACTCCTTTTCCCGCCAGCCACTCGCGCGCCCAGGCGAGCAGCGAACGCACCGTAAAGGTCACGCCTGCCCCTGCTGCTGGCGCAGCGCCTCGGCCTGGAAGTAGGTGCGGGCCGCGTCGATGACGTCGCCGATGTCGCCGTCCATCACCGCCGCGAGGTTGTGGCGGGTGAGGCCGATGCGGTGGTCGGTGAGCCGGTCCTGGGGAAAGTTGTAGGTGCGGATCTTCTCGCTCCGGTCGCCGGTGCCCACCTGCGACTTGCGGGCGGCGTCGCGCGCCGACTGCTGCCGCTCCATTTCTACTTCGTATAACTTTGTGCGCAGCATCTTCATGGCCATGGCGCGGTTCTTGAGCTGGCTCTTTTCCTGCTGGCACTTGACCACGATGCCGGTCGGCTTGTGGGTGAGCCGCACCGCCGAGTCGGTGGTGTTGACGCTCTGGCCGCCGGCGCCGGTACTGCGCATCACGTCCATCTGGATGTCGGCGGGGTTGATCTGCACGTCCACCTCTTCGGCCTCGGGCATGACGCTGACGGTGGCGGTAGAGGTGTGGACGCGGCCCTGCGCCTCCGTGGCGGGGACGCGCTGCACGCGGTGGACTCCCGACTCGTATTTCAGGAACGAGAAGACGCCCTGGCCCTCGATGGTGACGACGTTCTCGTCCATCAAGCTGTACTTCCAGCCCCTGCGCTCGGCATAGCGAAGGTACATTCGCAACAGCTCGGCCGCGAAGAGGCCGGCCTCGTCGCCGCCCGCGCCGGCGCGCACTTCCAGGATGACGCTGCGCTCGTCGTTGGGGTCCTTGGGGAGCAGGAGGATCTTGAGCTTGTCGTTCAGCTCCGCGACGCGCTTCTCCTGGTCGGGAAGGTCCGCTCGAGCCAGATCGCGCAGCTCGGGATCGTCGAGCGCGGCGCGGGTCTCGTCGAGCTCCTTCTTCGCCTGCCGGTATTCGCGGAACGCCTCGACCAGCGGCTCCAGCTGTGACCGCTCCTTGGCCACCTGCGAGAAACGCGCGCGATCGCCGATGACCTCGGGATTGCCCAGGTCGGCGGTGAGGCGCTCGAACCTCTGCTCGATGTCTTGCAGCTTGGAGTCCACGGCGGGCGCGGACCGTAACCCGCTTCCCATCCGGCGCGCAACGCGCTATGAACGCGGCCCTTTATGCAGCAAAGGGGCGCGAAGCAGATGCGCGAGCAGCAGTTCGGCAAGTACCTCCTTCTCGACCGCATCGCGGTGGGCGGAATGGCCGAGATCTTCCTCGCCCGGCAGATGGGCCCGGAAGGTTTCGAGAAGACGGTGGTGCTCAAGCGCATCCGCCCGCACTTGGGCGACAAGAAAAGCTTCGTGCGGATGTTCCTCAACGAAGCCAAGCTGGCCGCGCAGCTGACGCATCCCAACATCATCCAGATCCACGACCTCGGCAAAGTCGGCGACAGCTACTTCATCGCCATGGAGTACCTCTTCGGCCGCGACATGCGCCGGGTGATGCCCAAGTGCGATCAGCAGGGCATCCCCTTTCCGGTGGTCTATGCCTGCAAGATCGCCTCGCAGGCGCTGGAGGGCCTCTACTACGCGCACCAGAAGACCGACGCGCAGGGGCGGCCGCTGGGGATCGTCCACCGCGACGTGACGCCGGAAAACATCTTCGTCAGCTTCGAAGGCGGCGTGAAGGTGCTCGACTTCGGCATCGCCAAGGCGGCCAATCAAGTCGAGATGACGCGGGCGGGGGAGATCAAGGGAAAGCTCTCGTACATGTCGCCCGAGCAGTGCATGGGCAAGCCGCTCGATTCGCGCAGCGACATCTTTTCGCTCGGCGTGGTGCTCTACGAGTGGGTGACGGGGTTCAAGCTCTTCCACGGCGAGAGCGACGTGGCGGTGCTCAAGTCCATCACCGACGGCAAGATCTACCGGCCGAGCTACTTCAAGGCCGACGTGCCGGAGCAGATCGAGCAGATTCTCATGCGCGCGCTGGAGAAGGACCCGGACCAGCGGTACCAGACGGCGTGGGAGATGCAGTACGAGCTGGACCGGTTTCTCGCCGGGAACGAGTTCACTCCTTCGAACCAGCACCTGGCGACTTTCATGAAGCAGCTCTTCGCCGACGAGATGGAGACGGAGCGCGCGCGCTTGTCGGGTCCGTCGGGAGAGTTCCAGCGGCTGGCCCAGCTCGAAGGCTCCGAGGCGCCGCCGCCGGACAGCGACTCCGGGCCGCGCTATCTCGGCGTGCCTGCGCCGCGGCAGGCGACGCAGCCGGGCAAGGGTCAGCAGACGCGGGTCGATGCGCTGGAGGTGCCGTTCGATCCCGAGGATCTGGCGCAGCTCTCGTCGATTGCCGAGCGCCATTCGATGGCGTTGCCGGTGCTGGTGCAGCAGATCGTGCAGTCGTATTTGCGCTTCAAGTAGCCGGCGCTTTCTCAGGCGGCGGCGCGGAGCGCGTGCTCGACCGAGTGGTCGTAGAGCCAGCGGATCCTGTCCGGGCCGGCCTCGTGCCGCATGGAGAGTTGGCCGCGCATCTGTGCCCAGAGGACGAGAGCGAGTTGCCGCGGGTTGGTCTGGGTCATGGCGCCGTCGCGCATGCAGCGCTCGACTTGCGTCTGCAGCCGGCGGACGGGGACCCCGTCGTCGGTTCGCGGAGCGAGCATCATCTCCAAGAGGCGCGGGTAGCGGACGGCGAAGTTGGCGCCCTGGTCGATCATGGTGCGCAAGCCGCGCGGGCCGCTGGGGCAGTCGAAGCCGCGGCGCATGTGGTTGCCGAGCTCGCTGAAGCCGCTGGCGATCACTTCGTCGAGCAGCGCCCGCTTGTTGCGGAAATGCTTGTAGATGGCGGGCGCGGTGAGGTTGGCTCGCGCCGCGATGCCGCGCATGGTGACCCTCTCCACTCCGACTTCGCCGACCATGGAGCGGGTGGCATTCAGGATCCTGAATCTGGTGAAGAGTTTCATGCTGCCGATGGTAGCGAAGGGGTCTGACATTCCCCGCGGCACCGCCCCGGGCCGCAACACATCTCCGACCCCCGGCAACCGATTTGGTGAACGCCGTTCACTTCTTCCGAGAGCGCCGGTGAACACTGTTCACCAGACTCGGCGCCGCCAACTCGTTTGGGGAGGTCGGCGAGATTGACCCAGCGGGGGCTGGTGAACGTTGTTCACTTCCTTCGAGAGCCCTGGTGAACGCTGTTCACCAAATCGGTTCAGGGGGGTCGGACCTTTGGTGGCTCCCAGGGCGGCGGTTGGGGAAGTGAGCCTCGAGTGGGCGCTACGGTCCCGACAGCAGCGCTGGGACCGCGGTCTGGCCCGAGCCGCCGCGGAACTCGAACTTCCCCGCCGGCAGGCAGCCGTCGACCTCGCTGCGGATGCCGAAGCGGCCCGCCAGATAGATGCCCGGCTCGATGGAGAAGCAGGTGTCCGGCAGGTGCCGGCGGGCGTCGTGGGTCTCGAAGTCGTCGTTGTTGACGCCGTCGCCGTGGGCGCGCAGGCCGATGTTGTGGCCGGTGCGATGCAGGAATTGCGCGCCGTAACCGGCCTTCTCGATCACTGCGCGGGCGGCGCTGTCCACCTCGGCGCCAGTGGGCAGCTTGCCGGCCTGCGCGCCCGTCTCGACCACGCGTACTGCCGCATCGCGCGCCGCGAAGACGATGGCGGCGATGCGCGTCACCTCTTCGGGCACGTTCTCTCCCAGGAAGTACACGCGGGTCAGGTCGCCGGGGATGGCTCCCTTCCCCAGCTTGGCCGCGAAGTCGAGCAAGAGCAGGCTGCCACGCGCGGCCACGGCCGAGCCCTGCGCCGGCGCCAGGTAATGCGGATCGGCGGAGTGCGCATCCACTGCCACGATCGGAAAACCCTCCGCCTCGAACCCCTCCTGCGCCCAGCGCGCCCGAGCGAATTCCTGCAGCTCCCGCTCGGTCGCCGCAGTTCCTGCGCGGATGCGGCGGACCGCCTCCTGCGCAGTTGCTTCCAGGTCGCCGGCGATCAGGTCTGCCGCGCGCGCCTGCGAGGCGAGTTCCTCGGGCGAGAGGGTGCTGACCACTTGCGCCACCAGCTCGGCGCTGGAGACGACTTCGGCTCCCATCGATCGCACCAACTCCACCGTGCCTGCATCGACGCGGCCCAGGGTCGGGATCTCGTTGCGCGGCGAGTACTGCATGGCCACGCGCCGCAGCCCGCGCAACATGGCGCCCAGCTCGCGGTCGCGCACGCGCCAGGAGGCGTAGATCGCCGAGGAGCCCGGCACTCCGTCGAGCGCCTCCGGCTCGATGGCGTGGACCAGCTTGCGCGGCTCGCCTCGCGCCGGGATGAGGCAATACCAGCGCCGCGATCGCACTCCTTCCGCGTCGAGCCCCAGCACCCGGTAGGCCATCTCGTCCGACCGCCGGAAATCGTAGAACAGCCAGCCGTCGAGCTTCTGGTTCTGCAGCGCAGCCTGGATGCGCTGCAGCTGCGCGGGCTGCAGTAGCGACAGAAGTAAAGCAAGTATCATTCCTTGCCCCCCGCCCCCCTGAACCCATCGTCGCGGTCGCGGAACAACACGTTGAAGGTGGTCAGCGACCCGTAGCAGCCGGTGATGTACGACTGCAGATCGACCTTCTCCGCGTCGGTGAGCCTGGCGTTGGAGTTGATCTTCTGCTCCAGCACTCGCAGCTTGTCGCGGATCATCACCACCTTGTGGAAGAGCGCGGTCAGCGGCAGCTCTTTCGGCTGCAAAGACGGGTCCGCTGGCTTGAGCACGGCCGTGCCGCCTTCCCACTTGGGCGCGAGCCCGGCGCCGCCGCGCTCTTCTTCCATGGCCTCGCGCAAGAGCGCCTTCAGCTCTTCCCTGGTCATCGTCAGCTCTCCCACCGGAACGTCCGGCTCCCGCGGCCGCTGCGGCCGGCCAATCTTCACCACCGGCGGCGGCTGCGCGCCGGCGCGCGGCTGGTACGAATCGCAGATGGGCGCGGTGCAGGGAAACTCGCCGCGATCGGTGCGGATGCGGCAAGTCCCGAGCAAGAGCCCGCGCCGCGTCTCGATCACCCGGTAGACGACGCAGGTCCCGCAGATGGGACCGTAGGTGCAGACGCGGCCGATCTCCGACGGATCGGCGATGCAGTCGTCCACGTCGGGACAATTCTCCAGCGGCGCCGTGGGCATCTTCAGTCTCCGGCAAAGACCACGCGGCCGCCCACCACGGTGGCCGCGATCGGCACCCGCGGCAGCTCGTCGACGTGCACCTCGAGGACGTCGCGGCGGAAGACGGTCAGGTCGGCTTCGAACCCCTCGCGGATCAAGCCGCGCCGCCCCTCGGCGAACTCGGCATACGCCGCCCCGGCGGTGAAGGCGTGCAGCGCCTCCTCGCGCGTCAGCCGCTGCTCGGGCATCCACACGCCGGCCGCGGTCTTGCGCGTCACCGCCGCGCGCAGCCCCTCGCGCGGGTCGAGGCTCTCGATGGGGAAGTCGCTCCCGAACGCCAGCGGCGCGCCGGCCTCCAGCGCCTGCTTCCAGGCGTACGCGCCGCGCTGCCGCTCGGTGCCGCGGCCCAGCCGCGCTTCCGCCCAGAGGCCGTCGCTCACCGCGTGCGTCGGTTGCATCGAGGCGATGGCGCCCGAGCGCCGCAAGAGCGGCACGTCGCGCGCGCGCAAGACTTGCAGGTGCTCGGCGCGCGGCCGCAAGTCGCGCGGCACTTTCGCAAACGCCTGCAGCGTGAGCGCGCAGGCCCGGTCGCCGATGCAGTGGACGCAGGGTTGGAACCCCGCCGCGGCGATGGCCAGCACACGCTGCTCCAGGTCGCGCGGGTCCATCAGCCACAGCCCCACGTTGTCGGGCTCGTCTTCGTACGGCTCGAAGAGCGCGGCGCCGCGGCTCCCCAGCGCTCCGTCGGCAAAGAGCTTGACCGCCCGCACCGTCAAAAGGCCCGTCGCCGGTTTCTCGCGCCACTCGCGCATCGATTCTTCCAGGCCGCCGCCCTGGCCGTCGATCATCGCGTAGACCCGCACCGGCAGATCGTCGCGCTCGGCCAGCTTGCGATAGGCGTCCAGCGTCTCCGGTCCGGCCGCCGCGTCGTGGACGCAGGTGAGGCCGGCCGCCGCCGCCGCCTGCAGCGAGCGGAGGATGAACGCCTCCGACTCGCGCGCCGAGGGCCCCGGAATCGCGCGCCGCACCAGCTCCATGGCGGTGTCGATCAAGACGCCGGTAGGCCTGCCGCCGGCCCCGCGCAGGATCCTCCCTCCCGGCGGGTCCGCGCTCTGCGCGGAAATCTGCGCCGCGCGCAGCGCGCGCTCGTTGCACCAGGTGGCGTGCACGTCCACGCGATCGAGCGCCACCGGGTGCAGCGGCGTCGCGGCCGAGAGCAGCGCCGAGTCGGGGAAGCCGCGCGCGCTCCACAGGTTCTGGTCCCACCCTCCGCCGCGGATCCATTGCCCCGGCGGAATCAGCTGCGCGTAGCGCGCCACCCGCTCGACGCACTCCTGCTCCGAGCGCGCGCCTTGCAGCCGCACCTGCTCCAGCTGCTGTCCGTGCAGGCGCGGGTGGCCGTGCGCGTCGATCAGCCCCGGCACCGCGCAGCCCGCGCCCAGCTCGATGAACTTGACCGCGTCGTGCGCGGCGGCCTCGCACTGGTCGCGCGTGCCCACGCAGGCGAACTTTCCGTCGCGCATCAGCGCCGCTTCCGCCAGCGGCCGGGAAGGATCTTGCGTGTGCAGGGTTCCGACGATGAGCAGATCGGCCATAGGATGAAACTTTCGCGGGAGTCAGACGTTACACCAGGCGGGCATGGACGCGCAGAGCCACCTCGACAAGAAGCTGCTTTTCGCCTTGGCTGCCGCGGCCGTGGTGGGGGTGCTGTTCTGGAACACTTGGCCGCTTATCCCTTCAAGCTGCTGGTGGTCCTCATGCACGAGAGCGGGCACGCCGCGGCCACACTTCTGGTGGGCGGGTCGGTCGACAAGATCCAGATCAGCCCCGACGAGGGAGGCGTCACCTTCTCGCGCTTTCCGCCTTCGCTCTTGCGGCAGATCATCATCGCCAGCGCCGGCTACGTCGGGTCCACCGTCTCGGGCTGCGTGCTGCTCGTCGCGGCGGCGCGCTCCAAAGAGGGCCGCTGGCCGCTGATCGCGCTCGCCGGCTGGTGCGCGCTGGTCACCGTGCTCTACGTGCGCGACGGCTTCACGCTCCTCTTCGCGGGCGGCTGCGCTCTCGCGCTTCTCTTGCTGGCGCGCTTCGGCGCGACGCTGCTCCGGCGCGCGGTGCTGGTGTTCCTGGCCGCCTTTTCCTGCTCGTACGCGCTCTATGACATCCGCGACGATCTCCTGCACCTGGCGTCGTCGGGCGCCACCGACGCCG
>Ga0307479_10001994_pt1 | contig 18634 bp, 17 predicted proteins | sample atmos_gasesECM4C_FD_203743 | JGI IMG/M metagenome (GOLD analysis project Ga0307479, IMG submission 203743) | Hardwood forest soil microbial communities from Morgan-Monroe State Forest, Indiana, United States - atmos_gasesECM4C_515 | ecosystem: Environmental > Terrestrial > Soil > Temperate... | reverse complement strand
CTATCAGCTCCTTTATCTGGTCGGTAGAGAGTTGGTCCTCTTTGCCATACGACCGCGTCTCAAAGTGGGTCGCAGGGACGCCGTGTTCCACCAGGAAGTTCTTGGTGCGGTCCACGCGTCGCTCCGTGAGGGCCTTGTTGTATTCCTCCGAGCCGCGTGGGTCTGCATGGCCACCGAGAATCAAGTGGGCATCAGGCTTATATTTCAGGTAATTCTTGAAGTCCGCGGCCAGGGTTTTCAGGATTTCTGCCTGGCTGTCGAGCAGACCACCTTCGGGATTGTCGGCCGTTGGCCGAGCGGTTTGAAAGTAAATACTATGGAGAGAAAGCCTGGCTTCCAACTGCTTGATCTCAGGGGCAGGGGGAGGAGGCGGAGGAGGCGGTTCCACGTTCACGATGGTGGTGGACGAGGCCGTGAGCGGCGGATTGCGGTCATCGTTTACATTGCAAGTGACTGTGATATGGCCTGGTTGTGCGCCCCGTGTATTCAGCGTGGCGGTATCACCATTGCCGGTGATCTCCCCGGCCCTTGTGGTATAGCTGTACATCAGCCTGCGGCCATCCGGGCTGCTGGCGTTCGAGCTGATGGTGGAGGTCCCACCCATTTGAACGCTCGCCGGATTTGCCGAGCAGGAAATCACGGGTGGATGGGGCTCTTTCACGGTGAACCTGGCGCTGCAGGATGCAAAACCATTTTTGCCGCCATCATTCAAGTTGGCGGTGACTACGTACGAGCCGGGCTGCAAGCCTGTAGTGTCAACCTGAGTGGAGGCATCGCTCCCCGCAACTTTCACGCCTGTGCCATTCCAACTGTATTTGACCGTACGCTTGGGATTGAAACCGGATCCACTGGCAGTAGCGGTCACAGGCTCGCCGGCAAAGACTTCGGTTGGCTGCACGGAGCAAGCCGCGGTGGGTGGTACGCGAGGCGCTTCGCCGCCGAACATGAAATTCAGGCCAGCCTGTGCTCTTAGCCCGCGGATTTCCGTGAGCGACGTCACAGCCGGAAGGCCATACTGGTAATTCGAGACGACCCAGTCAAGCCTGAACAGCCGTAGAGCTACGTGCCTGGAGAGGTTGATATCCAGACCGCCGCCGACCATCAACCCTAATTTGTCGATGTCATGGAAGGCATCAGGCATAAGACGGTGGTCGCCCACTAACACCTCACCAAATGGTGCAAAATGTTCGTGGCGGAACGTAACTTTTGGGCCGAATGAGATGTTGGAGAAAGCGGCGTCGTCAATTCTGTGGGGGAGCCCAGCCTCACCGCTGCCCCAATGGGTGCTGGCATCAAGTGTCAATCCAAACCAGCGATTGAAATCATAGGTAATGCTGGCACCGGCGCCGCGCGGATTCGATTCCAACTGGCTGCTCACTTGAGCCGCTCCCGGGGCGGCCCCCTGAACAAGACCGTGCACCGTCGAGTTGGGATACAGGTAGGAATATCCGCCGTAAAGCTCCCACTTCGGAGCAGGCTCGTCCTGAGCTGCGGCGAGGGTGGCAAACGCACACAGGACGGCAATCATTGCCAGTAGCATTGCCAAGACCCGACCAGGATGGCTCTTTGATTGAGATGACATGCGAATATTCCTCCGAACTTTCATAACCTGAAATCCTGCTTTTCCAGCCTGACCGGCAGTGAATCAGCCTCAAGCTGGTCCACTGCCGAATACCTCATGGACACGGAGGCACGTTCACCGGATTGCTGTCCAATGTGACTGCGCCCGTCTCCGCCAGCGCTCTGCCATTTAGCGTCGCACCGGTGCCGAGCGTAATGGATGACTTGGCCATGAGGGTCCCTGCGAATATTGAGTTGGTTCCAAGGGTCGCCGCACTGCCCATCTCCCAGAAGACGTTATGAGCCGTGGCGCCACCGATCAGCTTGACTTGGCTCGCTGGAGTGCCCACGCCACCGGCCGCCGTCGTCAGTGCGGACCCAACCTGGAAGATCCAGGCAGCATTCGGATCGCCTCCACCGTCGAGGGTGAGAATCCCGGTTATTCCCAACGTGGTCGTGGCCTTGTAAACGCCAGCGGGGAGGGTTTGCCCTCCTATATCTGCAGTAATGGCGGCTCCACCTGCTGTTCCCGCGGCGGCGTTATACGCCGTGGTCAAGGCACCCTGTGCCGCCATGGCAACCGAATCGCCAGGGTGGAGCATCCCCGGGGAAGCTACCGTTCCCGGTGGAAACCCTGTGATCGAAAGTGCCGGCCATATCCCCACATCTCCCGTAACGATGGTAGGTCCTACATTGCTCACAACCGGGGTGGCACCCAGAATTCCGAAACTGCAGGCCGCGCCCAACACTATGACTGGGGGCGGTGTTCCACACGTGGACGGGGTAGTGAACGTCCACACCTTATTAGCCGCCAGCGCATTGCCAAACGTGTCTTGCGCCGCGGTGGTAATCGTGGCGGTAAAAAGGGTGCTCGGTGCAAGAGGGCCCGAAGGTGTAAAGGTAGCAACCATGGTCGCCGCAACGTAGGTAACTGTCCCGGACACGCTGGCCCCGCCTGCCCCGGTCAAAGTAAAGGTAGTGGCGTTGGTGATCGTAGCAGAGTTCATCGGCTTGCTAAATGTTGCGGTGATAAGGGGGGCATTGTTGGGGCAAAGGAGGGTGCCGTTCGGCGTTACGGTGGGCACTGTAGGCGTGGCCAAGGGAGAGGTGGGGCCTCCACCTACGTCCGAGTCGCCGCATCCGGCCACAAGAACGGCCAACAGGAACGCCGGGATCAAAATTTTGCCAACCATCAATTTACGCATTAGCTTCTCCTCTTCACCCAGTTGCAAGGCGCTCCATATAGTTCTACCCGCGACACGGGGAATATAGTGACCATGAGATTGGCCGTCTGTGCAATATTGAACAGGGTCGACAGAAAGCTATCAAAACAGTTGACTGTCCTCTTTTGTACAGTCTTGGGAGGAATCTCTTTGATAGCGTAGGGGGTTGTGGAGCGGCCATATGGAGATGGCGCTTCCAGTTGAATATGAAACCAAAAACACTCAAAAGAAGCCGAAACGCGGGCTCATTCGACCCGCAGGCCTTTCTCGATACCGCAGGAGTCGCGAGAAAGGTTGCGGATTTTCGGCGAGGCGAATCCATCTTCTCTCAAGGCGAGGCGGCGGAAAGCGTCATGTACGTTCAAAAGGGCGGGGTGAAATTCTCCGTGGTGAATGGGTCCGGAAAAGAAGCGGTGGTCGCGATGTTCGGTCCGACCGATTTTTTTGGCGAGGGATGCATGGCGGGCCAGGCGGTTCGCATGGGAACGGCCACGGCGATTACACCGACCACGCTTCTAGTGATGGAGAAAAACGAACTGCTGCGCGTGCTCCACGCGGAGCAGGAGTTATCCGACCATTTCATCCGGTACATGCTCGCACATAACATCCGGATTGAGGAGGATCTGATCGATCAACTCTTCAATTCCAGTGAAAAGCGCCTGGCGCGCACGCTCCTGCTTCTCGCGCGGTATGGAAAACAAGACCAGCCGGACCGTATGCTGCCGAAAGTCTCCCAGGAGACGCTGGCGGAGATGATCGGAACCACGCGTTCGCGCGTGAATTTCTTCATGAACAAATTCAGAAAACTGGGCTTCATCGAATACAACGGCAAAATCAAAATCAACAAGTCATTGCTGACGGTAGTCTTGCACGAGTAAAGCGGCACGCGCAGCCGTCTCCGATAACTGGGACGCCATCCAGGATTCGGCAGAAAAGCCCGGCAGCCAAGGGACATTCACCGCGAATGGCTGTCGGGCAGTCATGCGGTAATTCTTCCGCAGGTCATGGATTCACTGGAAACTGAATGTCGCTCCCGAAAATAATGCCTCTCGCAGAAACCGTGTCGCTGATTGAACTGCAGTCTCTGGTATTGGAAGAGAAGCCGGTCACACCGGCGCCCATACCGCCGCGCCCGACACTCCCCAATAGAATCGCAATCGTGGGGAATTATCTTCCAAGGCATTGCGGGATCGCGACGTTCACGACGGACTTGTGCGACGCCATACACGCGGAATACGGTACGACTGAGCTGCTGGCACTCCCGGTCAACGACACCGAAGAGGGTTACGACTATCCCGTCAGGGTGCGCTTTGAACTGTCCGAAGATAACCTGGCTTCCTATCGGCAAGCCGCGGACTTTCTGAATTTCAGCAACGTCGATCTGGTCTGCCTGCAGCACGAGTACGGAATCTTCGGAGGCCGCGCCGGCGGACATATCCTGGAGCTCCTGCGGCGCCTGCGGATGCCTTTCGTAACCACGTTGCACACGGTGCTTCGCGATCCGACATCCGACCAGCGCGCGGTGATGGACGAAATTACGAAGCTTTCGGACCGCCTGATCGTCATGAGCAGGCAGTCCGCGGAGATCCTGCAGGAAGTGTTCCACGTTCCAATCGAAAAGATCGATCTGATCCCGCATGGCATCCCCGATCTGCCGTTTACGGACCCCAGTTTTTACAAGGATGGCTTCGGAACGGAAGGAAAGAACGTCTTGCTCACGTTTGGCCTTCTCTCGCCAAATAAGGGCATAGAAAACGTCATTAATGCCCTGCCAAAAATCCTGGCACGTCACAGCAACGTTGTTTACATGGTTTCCGGTGTAACTCACCCACATATCCTCCGGCGCGAAGGTGATAAGTACCGGGTGTACTTGCAGAATCTGGCGAAGGACCTCGGCGTCGAAGCCAATGTAATCTTCCGCAACCGTTTCGTGAGTCCTCAAGAATTGGTTGAATTGATCGGCGCGGCGGACATCTACATCACGCCGTACAAACATAAGGGCCAAGTCGTTTCCGGCACGCTTGCGTATGCCTTGAGCGCCGGCAAAGCAATCATTTCGACGCCCTATTTGCATGCGATCGAGCTGTTGGACGGCGAGCGCGGCGCACTTGTGCCTTTTGATGATCCGGAGGCCATCGCCGATAAGACGATTGCACTTCTGGACGACGAAACCGCAAGGCACGCCATGCGGAAGCGCGCTTATTTATACGCGCGAGACATGGTCTGGAACCGGGTGGCGCAGAAGTACATGCAAAGCTTTGAACGCATTTACAATGAACGCCTGCGAACTCCGCGCGCCACATTTTCGGCGCAGAACACGGAAAAAACTCTCGACCGGCTCCCCACCATCAACCTGGATCATTTGATTCGAATGACAGACCAGACGGGAATCCTCGAGCATGCGGTTTTCGTGGTCCCGAACTATCCGGAAGGTTACACGACGGATGACAACGCCCGCGCACTAATCGTAGCGATTCTTGCGATGGAGTACGGAGCCAGCGCTCTAAGAGGCTCGAGCGATTTAGCCTCCCGGTATCTAGCCTTCCTGTGGCTTGCTTTTGACGAAACCACGAAACGGTTCAGGAACTGTCTAAGTTATGGACGCCAATGGCAAGAGCCCGAGGGCTCGGAAGACAGCCATGGGCGAGCGCTTTGGGGGTTGGGAACCGTTCTCGGCAGATCCAAAAACGCAGGATTGCGGGGAGCTGCGGGGCGTATGTTTGAACTGGCCGTTCCTGCAGCAGTCGAGTTTAAGAGTCCCCGCGCCTGCGCCTTCGCGTTGCTGGGACTGCAGGAGTATCTGGACTCGTTCCCCGGAGATCGCGCTGCCCTGAGCGCCTCCGATGCGCTGGCAAATCGACTGCTGAATTCATATCGTTCGAACGGATCCGATGACTGGAAGTGGTTCGAGCACGGGCTGGCATATTCAAATGCCCGATTGCCACAGGCTTTGATGCGAGCGGGCGTACGCGCCGCGAACAAAGAGATGGTTTCGGCGGGCCTCGAAGCGTTGGATTGGCTGGTCACGATTCAGCGTTGCGAGGTGAAGGGCCATTTCGTGCCCATCGGATCGCAGGGCTTTTATTCCAAGACAACGGAGAAGGCCCGCTTCGACCAGCAACCTGTGGAAGCCTGCGCGGTCGTCTCGGCATGCTTGCAAGCTTATCGCGCAACGGGAAAGGGACGCTGGCGCAAAGAGGCGTGGTCCGCGTTTAACTGGTTCTTGGGAGACAACGACCTTCAGATCGCCCTCTACGATCCGAGCACCGGCGGTTGTCGAGACGGCCTGCACCCCGATCGGGCCAATGAAAATCAGGGAGCTGAATCCACGCTGTCCTTCTTGATGGCCCTCCTGGAGATGCGCCAGTTGGAGGAGTCCGATGGCACAGAGAACAAGCTCTGACAGACGGGGCGGTTGCCTTTTAGCCTGAGCAGAATTTTGAGGGGGCCTTTCGATGAATGCGGCAATATTCTCCGTGAACGCAAAGACGACAAAATACGAAACCTTATTTCACCGGCACGCCGCCAATCCCATCCTGACGGGAAAAGACTGGCCCTACTCCGTGAACAGCGTCTTTAATGCCGGCGCAACGCTGCTGCCGGATGGGTCAACTCTTCTGCTGTGCCGCGTGGAAGATCGACGGGGACTCTCGCACTTGTGCGCTGCCCGTTCGGTGAACGGGGTAGACCACTGGCAGATCGATCGCGAACCGACTCTGATGCCCAATGCGGAGCAATACCCCGAGGAAGTATGGGGCATTGAGGATCCTCGTATCACCTACATGCCGGAACTCAAAAAATTTGCCGTGGCCTACACCTCTTATTCCCGCGGTGGTCCCGGAGTGTCTTTGGCTCTCACCGAGGATTTCAGGAGTTTCGAAAGATTTGGTGTCGTCATGCCACCGGACGACAAAGACGCCGCGCTTCTGCCTCGAAGGATCAATGGATTCTGGGCCTTGATCCATCGGCCGATGACGCCGCTCGGAGCTCACATCTGGATCTGTTACTCTCCCGATTTGCGCCATTGGGGAAGCCATAAGCTCATGCTGGAAGCGCGCCGTGGCGCCTGGTGGGATGCAAACAAGATTGGCATGTCGCCTCCGCCGATTGAAACTTCAAGAGGCTGGCTGATGATTTATCACGGCGTGCGAAGGACGCCTTCGAGCTCCATCTATCGGCTGGGTCTTGCTCTCTTCGATCTTCAGCAGCCGGAAAAGTGCCTGATCCGCGGGGACTCCTGGATGTTTGGGCCGGAGACAGAGTACGAACGTCAGGGAGATGTTCAAGACGTCGTATTTCCCTGCGGTTACACCGTGGCAGCGGATGGGGATACTATCAATCTCTATTACGGCGCTGCCGATTCGAGTATTGCGCTAGCGCAAGGCAGCATTCGCTCTCTGCTGAGCTGGCTGGAAGCCAACGGCCATTCGGAACACGGTGGCGACCGGCGTCACAAATGACCCTTGGCAGGACCGCCGCAAAATCCTCGTTACATGCATTCACAATTGGTTTCCACTCACGGTGGAAGTTTGGCGCCCGATGGTCTGAGAAAATTAGGGGCCAAACTGCAAAGGATCGTTCAGGCAATGCGCCCTTTGCAGATGGCCCCGTGAAACGGTTAGCGGAGCACTCCGTTGAACCACTTTTCCGAAGATTGCCAGCTTGCCGAGATGAGAAAAATCCCAGCAAGCTGCCAACTCCCAACTACTGATTCGAAGCCCGCTCGGATTCGTTGTGGGGCGCGCTCTTCTGCAGGACGTTGACGAGATGACGGCCGGTGCCAGGCACTGCCGTATGTTCGCCTCTCACGATATCCTTTGCCTTGATGGCGTGGCCATAGACTTGTTCACTGGCCTCATCGTCGGGACGAAGCGTGGAGCCTTCGAGGGAAATTCCGGCAAACACGCCGCGGGAACGCGAGTAGCTGAGGATCTCAGCGCGCATCCAAGCGTCGGTATCTGCGGAAGCATCACGTCCTTTGGGCCCTCCGGCAACCGAAGCATCGGCGCCCAACTTAACCTTGCTGCTGAGAATCGACTCCATGCCGCGGTCATTCATGACCAGGAGGATCAAGTCGGTTGCTTCTCCGCCGATTTGGAAGCCGATACTGCCGCCTTCGAGCGCGTACATCGCCGGGGCTCCCCAAGGCCCGCGGAACTTCTCGCCGGTCCGGCAAACCATCGCGCCGCGCCCGTAGCTTGCGCCTACACCAAAGGCAAGTTTCCGAACGGACGGAATCACGATGACGCACTCGGCCTTTTCCAAGAGCTCATGAGGAATATTGTCCGGTACATTAAGCACTTCTTGCATTACAACGCCACATTCTTCCAGGCGTTTTTGCTCCTTGTTCAGTTTTCCTGCATACACTGCACCTGCTACGAGGGTAAGACATGCTGCGGTGGCCATAAATCTCTTCATCGCTGACCTCCAAGGTCAAAACTTCTCTTGTGGACTTTTTACTTCATCAAAATCTCTGGTTGAAGGACCTTCAACACGGTTCAATTCGCGAGAGGGTTATGCGTTGCCCGACTCTCAGGCGGGACACTTTCGTAGTTTCGAGCTAAGAACCCTTCCTGCCTCCAACGACGAGCAAGGCAATTCCTCCGACCAGCGCCAGCCCGCCGAGTATTGGCGGGATCGAAACTCGCTCTTGCTTTTCCGCGGTGGCGTGGATCGGCCCGAGATCAAGAACCTTTTCTTGATGGGTATAAGAGAATCCCTGGTAGGCGAGGGCCAGCCCACCCAGAACAATTAAGAGAATTCCAACCCAGATGATCGGTTTCATATTCTTCGCTTTCGCAACTAAACGATCCGCCTTCGGCCCTGAATCAAGTTAATTATGAAGATGGCCAGAGCCACGAGCAGAAGGATGTGGATGAATCCCCCGAGTGTGTAGGACGTGACTACGCCGAGGAGCCAAAGGACGAACAACACGACAAGAATTGTCCTAAGCATAGCTGTTCCAAACTCACAAAGATCCCGTGTTTACCCCGGCTGCGCTCCATCTGGAGATAGTTTTGGTGATCTCCCAGACGATCCATTGTAGACAGCTCGAAACGGCAGGTCTGTTCACTTGCGCACACTTTCCCGAATATCTCGCAAGGGGTGTCCGCCTGGAAACGGCAACGGCACGACACCTGATCGCTTGCGCCACGACTTCATTCCCTGGCGAGTTGCTCGGGCGACATCCGATCGACTTCCCGGGCACGGACGACGAAGCGCTTGGGCGCATGGCCAACATAGTAAAACGGGAAGCACGTGATGAATGTCAGATCGTGACCGGTCGATGGTTCCAATACTTGAATATCATTCGGGGCAACGACTTCAATCGACTCCACCAGGTAATCGAAACTATGCTCGGGAGTTCTGAATCGGATTTCGTCGCCCAGTTGAATATCGCGAAGCGGACGGAAAAAAGTGTCCCGGTGGCCGGCCAAGGCGACATTGCCCCATTCGCCGGGCAACGCCGACGTTGAAAGGTGACCTACGGCATGCCGTAAGCTGGCGGGAGAGCCGCCCTGGACAACGACGGCGCTGAGCCCCAAGCGGGGCACTCGAATTTCGCCAATCACCTCGCCTTCCGCCAACAGATGCGGTTCCGAAAGGAGGCCCGCTTGCTTGAATTTCTTCATCTCCATGGCCTGATATATATGGGAATCAGCGAAGACGAAGCCGGCGTAGCCCAATGCGAGAACCCCGAACGCGAAAAAAAAGTAGCAAGCGCCGCGAAGGATATGCGTTCGTTTTGACGAAATTGCTTTCGTTGGATGGGAAAGCGGATTCATCTCATCCCTGAACCCAACTGCGATGCGGCCTGATTCTCCACCGCAGGCGAGTACCCCGACCGAGTTCGCACGCGTAACCTGCCATGGCCCGGCGCAGTGACCTTTACTTCTATTTTTCGAAAAGCGTCGGCGCGCTGCATGTTCTGCGGCGCATAACCAAGCGTGTATTGCTCGCGAAGGTCGCGGGCGATTCCAATCGATACCTGTGCGACGGTTTCGCCTACCCGCGGAAAATAGGCGATGCCTCCGGTATCTTTGCAGAGCCGCCGGAGAAGATCCGGGTTTTCTTCTTTATCATCCGATCCAACCAGGCCGATGGCGTAGATCAAAGCCTGCGATTGGCGGGCCTGTGCCAGCACCTGCGAATACTTGAGATGGCTGGCATTGTCTCCACCGTCGCTGATGATGATCAGCGCCTTCTTCTCCAAATGTCCGTACTGCAAATGATGCAGTCCCTCGCTGACAGCATCGTAGAGCGCAGTTCTTCCACGGGCGGAGACGGCGGTGAGGGCTTTCTCGAGTTCCTTCGTATCACTCGAAAATGCTTTCCCCTTCATGAGTTCAATCGAAACGTCATCATTGAAATCCACGACGAACATTTCATCTTGTGGATTGCTCGAATGGGCGAAGGAGGACACGGCTGCAACCACATTCGCGAGCTTGGGACCCATGCTTCTGCTGTGGTCGACGACGAGCCCCACAGTAACAGGATTGTCTCCCTCTTCGAATACCGTGAGTCCCTGAAGGCGCCCGTCCTCATAGACGCGGAAGTCTTGCAGCTTGAGACCGGGGACGAATGTTCCGCGCGCGTCAGTCACCTTGACAGGCAACAGGACGAGGTTGGCGGACACCGTGATTTTCGTTTGGGCGTCCGCGCCGACAGGCGAATGCTCCGTCGCGAGAGACGGAGGGAAACCGATGATGCTGAGGAAGAACAAGAAGGGAGCAAGGAACAGGTGGCCTTTACCCAGATCATACTCGCGGAAATTTGGAGTGAGAATCACGAGAAGGCTTTCTCGCGAAGCAGGACGTGACCTTGAGGTCACGTCCGCGACGCGGGGACGTACGTTCGCTTACGAAGCGAGCTTGAGGAACAGCTTCAGCCCCAGAGCAAGGCTGATGGACAACGCACCAAGCAGTGCGATCAACGGCATGGAGCTTGCTGTTTCCGGCAGCTCCTTGGTTTCCGTTACCGGTGGAGTGGTCTGTATGACCTTGGTTACTTCCACTTCTTTCTGGTCAGGCGTGACGGCAACAATCGGAATCGTCTTCAACGAGTCGTCGTCAATCGTGTCAGCAGCAACAGCCGGAACGATAACCTTCGTCGTCTGCGCCAGTTGAATCGCACGAACCTTGGGATAGACGAATTCCTGACCGAAGTTGTCGCCAGGATAGAACCAAGCGCGGAGAGCTTCCGGAGCATCGCCCGGTCTTTCGCTAAACTTCATGACGGTTTCGCCCGTCGGTTCCAAACGGTAGTTGTTGATGGCGAGGATGGTGCTGATGATCTGGCTTCCGTCCGCGTTGAAGATCTGAACGATGTGACGGTCGGAAAGAGAATCCAACAGTTGAAACGTGTACGTCCCGGCGGGAAGAATTTTCCCCGGAACTTCCACGGCCTGGCTGAAAGTAACGACGGTTTTCTTGTTCCATGTATCCGCTCGAGCGCTGGGCAGCAGTGTAGCGCCGAGCAGAGTAACTGCGAACAAACTAAGCAATGCTTTGAAAGGGGTCATCCGAATTTCCTCCTGAAATTTTTGAACTTTTTCTCGTGTCTGGTTGTGTAGGACAAAGCCGAGACGATCCGACGATAGGCGATGGGTTCTGCGCGAAGGTCTTATTGTTTTTTCCTACGAGGCCATCTTAGAGAAGTCTAATGAAAGTGTCTGTCCACTTAAGCACACATTTGCATTTACTTGCAGGGCTTCCACTTCGCGCAGACCCGACACCGTGGATAGAGATTGGTTCGGATGAGCTGCACTGCGACAATCAGCGCGTGTTTGCAGGGGTGGCAGCGAGAATCGGAACTGGAATGACCAATTTCAATTGATCGAGATCGGTTAATACGCTTTGCCAGCGAGTAGCGTCCTTTTTGGTTTCAAGAGGAAGAGAGAGGTCCGAATAGAAGGTCAGGATATTGTCGCGCAGCTCCGGCGACGTCAGATCGAACTTCCGCTGCGCTAGCTGACCCAGCAACTTTGCATAGGTGTCGTCCGTCAACGAGTACTCCGCTGCCTTGGTTTCTTTGCCGGTGTCAAAATCACAGTTGGCCAGTTCCAGTGAGCCGGCGCGAACCCGCTGTAAATAAATGCGGTACTGGTCGACCGTCGTATTGATGCTCTTGAAATACAAGTCCTCCGTCTGCGGCGTGGGATTGTTGAACGCCAGCGCCTTGAAGGGGCCAATTTTCGGCATATATCGCAAGAGCACGGACCACACGCGAGTCCCGAAATCGGGCTTGGTGTAGTCCTTTCCCCACTCTTTTTCATATTCGGAGCGCGACAAACGATAAAGGAACTTCTTCTTCGCAAAATTGGGAGTCTCCTTCATCATGTCCTTCTTGTGGGTCCGCAGTGCGATCTGCGTCATTTGCGGGATCATCCGGCTGACCGCAAAACGATAGGAACCTACCGCGAGATCCTCGTGAGTCAGTACGTCTTTCAATTCCACGCCGTACACGATCGGGAAAGTCCGCTCCAGCAGAGGCTTGGACACCTGGAATCCGATGAAATCGTGATACTGCTGCGAGGCGTAGCGATTCTTGGCCACTTGCACCATGTCGAATCCGAACTCCGTCTTTAGATGCGCGGTGTGGTCCTGCGCGTACCTGACGGAGTTGCCGAACTTGGCCCGCAGCTTGGGATATTGGATGGAAACAGCCTGGTTGACAGCCGGGTGGCCGGCGATATCCGAGGTATAGTGCGCGAGCGCGCCCAGGGCGAAGGCGTACTCGTTGGCGTCCTTGCTTTGCAGGAGCAACTCGCGAACGAAGTCTCCACTGCGAACGTAATGCACCAAACTGCTGAATTCCACACTGCCAAAGGGATAGTAGCCGAGGTCCTGGATCACGGCGCCGCCATAGGCGTAACCGTGTGCCTCTTTGAGCTGCTCTTCCGTTAGCGCTGGAAAGCGCTGGAGAAGAAGCGGGCGGAGCTCATCGGTCCACACCAGGTCCACGATTTCCTCGTGGGTGAGCACGGAGTATGCACGCGAGCCGCTAGTGCACAGAAGCATGGCGAGAAGGACTGCCACCGCGCGGATTCCCCACGGGCGCCAGCCACTGGAAACGAAACTTTGAGGGAGCCGCATCCTAATTTGGTTTTCTGAGTTCATAGACAAGTTTCTTCGCTTCCTTCATTCTCTCTTTGTAAAACGACGGACTAATAAGGACTTTTTTCTCTCCCACCCGCACATGTTCCTTGATGCCCTTCTTCGACAAAAATAAAGATAAAGCCGTGTACGTCTTGATTTCTTTCTCGAGAAATCTGACTACACGCCGTTTGGAGTCTTCCATCGCTCACCTCCGACCTGACAAGCGCGGCTTACCTCGAAAAAATGAATTAGACCGCGACACGCAACAAATGTCGCTACCTTGAGCGCGATCACCTGGACTAACGGGGTCAAGGGGCTAAATACGCCCGAGAAGCACGAGAATGACAACGATAACGAGAACCAAGCCTACGCCTCCCGTCGGGACATAGCCCCACTCACGGCTGTGAGACCACCGCGGCAAAGCTCCAAAGAGTGCCAAGATCAAGAAGACAACCAAGATAGTTCCAAGCATTGTTTGCTCCTTCCTGCGAAACTTCAGCCAAAGGTGTTACCTTGAAACTTTCCCTTGGGCTAAGACCTGAGCTCGAAATCTCAACCTGATAGATTCATGAACGCTGGCGTTACTTTCGCTTATGTATCCTAGCGTTCAGGTGCGAGAGTAACGTCCTGATCGAGCCTGAATTTGAGGACCGTTTCCGCGGGGATAATCACTTGTTTGCCCTTAGTGAGTACCTCGGCTCCCGCGCCGCCAGCGGCCCCGACGGCAGCTCCGATAGCTGCGCCCTTTCCATGTCCAACGATCGCGCCGATGATTGTGCCGATTGCGGCCCCTCCTCCGACCATCTCAGCCGTGCGCGTGTTCGCGCCAAGTCCACCTCTACCCTTTTCCTTCAAGTCCGCGGTGGTGACGTTATAGCGTCGCCCGTTGACGGTGATGGACTGAATGTCCAGCGTAATCTCGGGGGTACCGGTAACACCGCCGGAAGACACGGTTCGAATGATGAGTTGAGCTGGGGAACCCCTAGGGACGATCAACTCATTTGAACTGTCAATAACATCCTGATCCACCTGTCCGGAATAGAGTTGATTTGAAGCGGCGGTCTTCGAATCGATTCCTTCATTAGTGAGGATCACAAGCTGGGTTCCCGCGGGAAGTAATTCCGGCTGATGATCGTTGTCCGAAGCGCCATAGCTTCTCGGTTGGTTATAGCTGGCCTGGCGCGCCGATGTGAGTTCGACGTTCTGCACTTGCGAAGCCCTGTAGCGATGCACGACGCCACGCGAGTTCTTGAACGTAATCGTGCTTGACGTTCTCCTTACTAAAACTCCGGAAATGCGGGTTCCGTCTTGCAGAACCAATGTGTCGCTCACAGCTGTGCCCGGCAGCATCAACAGAAACAGGACAAAGGCACTCAACGTAAAGATTCTTTTCATGGTCAATCTCCCTTTCCATCCCAAGTGAATCCATCCAACGATATTCAAGTTCCCCGCTCCGGCGACATTACTCGTTCCTCGATAGATTTCCGCGCTGGGCCGGGGTCGAATCGGGTAACCACGCTCGATGAGCGCCTGGTTCTAGTTAAGGTAGAAGCTGATGGCAATGCGATCGCCGGGATACCTGCGGTCGTACAGATAATATCCGTCGCCGTAGTAGTCCACGTAAACGTCATCGCTGTCGTACCAATCGTTTGACCAGTATTCTGGCCACGGGTCAACCAGACTGAACCAATAGCCGCCAAACTCGAAGCGGCGATTCCCGCCAACATACATCACGGGAAGACTGTAGATGCGGAATCCGTGATTCTGGCCATAGTAGCCACGGAAACTGTCATCCGGAACCCGGTAGCCGTTGTAACCGCCGCGTTGCTGCCAAGTGCGATGCTCAGACTGCCAGCTATGTGCACGATCGCCCTGCCAAGCGACCTGCTGTTGGTGTACCTGATCGGGGCTCCGTTTTTGTGCGGACCTATTGTCTTGCTGCTGACGTTGTTGGCGTTGCTGATCCTGTTGCCCCCTCGCTTGCTGCTGTTGTTGTCTTGCAGAGTTGTCCTGCTGCTGACGCTGTTGGCGTTGCTGACCCTGTTGCCCCTTGGCTTGCTGCTGTTGTTGTTGTTTTGCAGAATTGTCCTGCGGCTGACGCTGTTGGCGTTGCTGACCCTGCTGTCCCTTGGCTTGCTGCTGCTCTTGTTGTTTTGCAGAGTTGTCCTGCGGCTGACGCTGTTGTTGCTGGTGCTGCTGATTCTGTTGCCCTTTGGCTTGTCGCTGTTGCTGCTGCCTTGCAGAGTTGTCTTGCTGCTGACGCTGCTGACGTTGTTGGGGTTGCTGACCCTTCTGCTCTTGCTGCTGCTGTTGTTCCTTCTTCGGTTTATCCTGTTGCTCCTGGTGTGAGTCAGCCGGAACAGCCCATCCAAGAATCAGAAACACTGCGGTCGTACTCAGAATTCCAATTGATTTCACGATGTTGCCTCCACTAGAACCTGCTCATTTGTAAGTCCCTGGTCGTATGAATCGGCGCTTTACGGCCGACGCTGAGATCCGCTTCCATTTTTTGCACCCTACCTTCGGCTACACATACATCATCCCCGCAAACCCGAGCGTTCTTATTCCTGCACTAACGTCCAGCTTGAGTCTGGGTTGTATTCGTCGATCGCGCCCGCAATCGACGCCGTCTCCGGACCCAGATTCCGCTCATAAACACGGCCTTGCTGGTTTACGACAAAAGTCATCACACCGGAACTTCCCCACTTGTCTGGGAAAGCGACCAGTGCAAATCCGCCGATCATATTGCCGTTGATAACGTACTCGTACGGGCCTCCCCGGGCGTGCGGACCCTGACGAGTGAGAATCTTGAAGTAGTAACCGTGGTACGGATTGCGGCTCCGCACCGGAGAATCCACGCTGGTCTGCTCCGTGCTGCGATCCGCTTGCTGTACGTTCGCCAGATTGATGTTTTGCACTTCGAATCGGCTTTGTTCAATACTTTGGCCGCCGGCTCCGTAGCCTTCGGCGCGCGCCGCAGCGACCAGTATTCCCAACGGACTTGGCCTCTCGCCTTCCGCCGTGTCCCAGTAGAGTCCGTCTCTTTGGCCCGGAGAACTCATGAATCGCCGGGCATACTCTGCCACGCCATCGTTGCTCTCCACACTTTCCTGCTGTTGGTCGAAGTATTCCCTTTGAGCCAGCACGTAGGCTCTGCAGGTCAATATGGTCGACAGCTCATTCTGCCCGACTCGCCGGTTCATCAGCTCCACTTGGCCTGTCTCACTGTCGAAACGCCATTGGTTTTCGTCTTTCACGATCGGCATGGGGAAAGGCCAATTCTCTGTCCCGATCAGCAGGGTGAAGCGCGCGTCATCCACCTTTTCTAATTTTGCGGATTCTTGCACATCAGCGGCGAATTCATCCATCTCCTCGTTATCCTGTACTTGGTCCCCCGAGAACATTTCCGCTTGTTGCTCTGCGCCGAAGATCTCCACCAGCGCGCCGCGATCCTTTGCCTTTGCTGCATCGACCAAAGCTCGCATGGCCTCTTCAGGAGAGGCAAAATGAGCCTGCCCCGAAGACTGCACTTGTAACTTGTCTTGCGTTTCTGCCTGAGCGGCAACCAGCGTTGCGTTCGAAGTAAGACAAATCGTAAAGATCGGGAAGAGCGCCAGCACCATCGGCGCAACGAGCGGGAAAGCCACGGCGTTCCTACGTTCCCTGATTTTCATGCGCTTAACCCCTTCCAGATTGCACCCGCTAATGCTGCTCCAGTTGATTTTGTTATTGCTCATTGCCGCCTCTCCGATGAAGGATGTGCCGGCTTGCTCGGCGGCTGATTCTCAGCCCTCGGTAAAGGTCTTACCTGCGGCTGCGGTTGCGGCTGGATGGCCTGCGTTCGGCTGGCTTGGCCCCGTTGACTGGCCGCATTTGTATCGATAGGACTCTTGTTGACCTTAAACGCGGAGGTAGGCGGGGGATCAACCTGTCTCGATGGTGCTTGTGCAGGCTGCGCCCTCGGCTGCGGCGCGGGATTGTTCGGAGGGGGCGCCGGCACCCTCGTCTCTGGAATTGTCCGCGTGTTTCGCTCCGCAGGCGCCGTGATTTGAGGTGTCGGACGCGCTTGGATAGGAGCTGCTGCTGGCCGATCCGCGCGCGGAGCGGCCGCCGGGTTGGTCGGATAGGGCGACTGTGCCCTGACCTCCGGAGTTGGCCGAGTATTTCGCTCCACGGGCGCGGTGATTTGAGGTGTTGGACGCGCTTGGACAGGAGCCGCTGCCGGCCGGTCCGCCTGCGGAGCGGCAGGACGAGCCTGCGCTACCGGGGAAGGAGCTGCCCCTTGCGCCGGAGCCTGTTGTTGTTGCGGTCTGCCGCGGTAGGCGTCAATTCTGGGATCCTTCAGTTTCGCCGCAACAGGCGGATTCGCCGCCCACGGCGGGTTGTTCTGTTGCACTGAGGGCGGTCTGTCCGTGCGTATGGCCGGATTCGGGTTGGCTGACGTATTCACGCCCCCACGGGGAGGCGGCATGTTGGCCGGCGTGTCCGCCGCTGGCATTTTCGCCGGCTGCACGTTGCCGTTCCTACCGGAGTTCGCCGCTGCTGGCCCATTTGCCGATGACGCAGGATTGTTCTGCTGTACGGGGGACGGTCTGTCCGTGCGTCCGGGCTGATTTGCGTTTACTGCTGTATTCGCGCCCCCATTAGGAGGCGGCATGCTGGCCGGCTTGTTCGCTGGCACATTGGCTGACTCCGTTGCTCTTGCAGCAACTGGCTGGACTACGGGACGATTTGTGCCCGGTGTGGCCGCTTTGCCGGGAGGGGCCTGTTTGACAAGCGGTTGTGTTGCGGCAACCGTCGTCGTACGCAAGGTTTGAACTTCGTGCTGAGCGAGAGGCTGGCCGGGGTGTACCGCGAGCGCTTGCTGTTGTTTTGCAAAAGGTATCGCTGGGGGCGGCGGTGTCGCCTTTGCCACCACGGTCCGGTTGGCAATCGCTGCCGGCGGCTGCGCTACATGATTCGCACTCGAAGCGGAAGCCCCGAGGACACTACTGTTGGTTGGCGCCACAACAGCCCTCGAACTTACGGGAGCCGCGGCAATCTGCTGTTGATTCACTGCGACGGCAGATTTGCCGACCGCTTGTGAGGTGACAAAGTTAGTTCGCGAGACAGCAGTCACTCCCCCTGGCACTGTCTTGTTCACGTACTTGATATCCGTGTTGTTGCTGTTCGTGTTGTTGATGGTCGTATTGTTGATGTTCGTGACCTGGTTGTTGTATACGTTCGTGATCGTCGTCGTGCTTACGTTCGTGTTACTCACGTTCACGCGGTCCACATACCCGCGGCTCGTGTTATACCCGGGCACGTATACTTCTCTTGGCCCCAGCGGGAACCATCCCACATTGCCGCGGTCACCACGGCCACCTCCAACTGATATCGATACGCCAAAGTTCGATCCGCCGATGAAGGCCACAAGCGCCGGCGCATACACAGGCTCGACGGCGATCGGCCCGGGCACCCAGCACCAGTCCCCGCGGGAAGATATCCACCGGCCGTAGTGAAACGGAGCGTAACCCCAGGGTGCATCGTCAACCCAGGTCCAGCCCCATGGAGAGATCCAGGCCCAATGGCCATCGTGATAGGGAGCCCATTCTCTGGAAACACGAGGCGTCCAAACGTTTCCGTAGGTAGGGTCATTGCGCCAACTTCCGTTGTCGTCCAGGTCTTCGTAGCCCACGACATCGGCCGAGACGTAGCGCGTTGAGCGCGATGAATCGTCATGGCGGTCGCGAGTCACTCCCCAATTGTCAAATT
>Ga0307479_10001993_pt1 | contig 18644 bp, 11 predicted proteins | sample atmos_gasesECM4C_FD_203743 | JGI IMG/M metagenome (GOLD analysis project Ga0307479, IMG submission 203743) | Hardwood forest soil microbial communities from Morgan-Monroe State Forest, Indiana, United States - atmos_gasesECM4C_515 | ecosystem: Environmental > Terrestrial > Soil > Temperate... | reverse complement strand
TTCTACAGAAGAAGCATATGGCCGGGTTGAAGCGCATGAAAGAAGCCAACAAGTATGCCAAGTTGTTGCTGGCGGAGCATCCGGAGGCGGCAGACGCGTACATCGCGCCCGGCATCGCCAATTACGTCATCGGATCGCAGAGCGCAGGTTCCCGCTTCGCGCTCTGGTTTGGTGGAATTCACGGCGACAAAAAGCTCGGCATGGAGCAAGTCGCCAAGACCGCGGAAAACGGCCGCTATCTCCGGCCGTACGCCAAAATTATCCTTGCCCTCGCCGCGCGCCGTGAAAAACAGAATGCCCTCGCGCAAAAGTTGCTGCGTGAATTGAGCGAGCAGTATCCGGATAATGAGCTATTTGCTTCGGAATATGCCAAAGCCATGAGCCTGCCTACGCCGGCGGCCTCTCGTTCGCTGACTTCTCCCGAGTAGCCTTGTAAGTTGCTGTAAGCACAAGCTATCAGCGAGCAACGAGCTGGCATCTTTCGCGGTCCAAGCTCCCGGCAGAGGCGCATCCACAGAGTTGTTGCTTAGCTGATAGATGCGAATGCTTCACGGCTTCGATTCGAAGATGGTCTTGCCGCCTAGAATGGTCCGGAGAATCTTGGTATCTCTGAGTTCTTCCACAGGAATCGTCAACACGTCACGATCTACAACAACGAAATCAGCTTGCTTTCCGGGCGCGATCGACCCGATCTTCTCCAGCTGATTCATGGCGCGAGCTGAATTGCGAGTGTAAGCAAAGAGCATCGCTTCGCGAGGCATGCATTCGTCAGCATTCAGAACACCTTCCGGCCCCTTGCGCGTTTCCGCTTGATAGATCGCCAGGAACACGTTCGGGCTCGACACAAACCAATCGCTCGCGCCGGAAATCGTCGCACCAGCGTTCAGCATGGATCGCGCAGGATATTGCCAGATAAAGACTGCGGGGTCGATGTATGGCTTGACCAGATCGATCGCATCCGGGTTCGCGCTGGCCCACAACAGTTGATAGGCCGCGATGACTCCCAGCTTTTTGAAGCGCGGGATGTCCGAGGGAATGACAAACTGAAGATGAGTAATCGTGTGAGGCAGGCCGGAGTTTCCATTTGCTTTGCGCGCCGCTTCTATTCCATTCAGCGATTCCGTTACCGCTTTGTCGCCGATTGCGTGGATATGCACGATCAGCCCTTGCTTGTCCGCCGCAGTCACCATTTTGGCGAAACGAGAAGGCTCGAACAGCAAATCTCCGTATTTTCCCGTGTTCTTATAGGGCGCAGTCATCGCCGCGCTTTGTGAAGGATATTCCACCACGCCATCGGCAAAAATCTTGACGCCCGGAACCGTCAGGTTCGGAACGTCTTTGAACTTTTTCAGGAGCGCCTGCGCTGCAATCAAGGGATTAGCATCAGTCTGGAGTTTAACTTCCGTAAATGCCGCGACGTGGGCCGTCAATTCTCCGTGTTCGGACAAATCCCGATACGCTGTCAAAATGGGCTCATCGGCAAGCGGATCCAGCCACGCCGTAATGCCCAAGCTGTTAAGGTAATGCACCGCCGAGCGGCCAGCCGCGAGAAGTTCCTGTCTCGAAGGTTTCGGCAATATGGCCTGAACCTTTTCTAGGCCCGCGTCCACGGCAAAGCCATTCGGTTCCAGGTCCGTCGCGAGCCCGTAATACTTTCGCTCAGCTTCCGAGAGATGACTGATGAAATCCTTTGTAACACCCGCGCGCAGGCGTAGAGCACGATTAGCCCATCCGGTGTGCCCGTCTGAGCCTTGAAGAAATACGGCTTGCTTTTCATACGCCCCGGCGTTCAATTGGGCGTTCAGCTCGTCCGTCTTTGACCAGATGGCGAGCGGGATTCCACTGATCAGTAGGATGTTGCCCCGCATCCCCTTGCCGCTCTTCTTGGCTTCCCCCGCGAACGCCACCAACTCTGCAACCGACAGTTGCCTGTCGCTTACATCCGCCGAATTCAGCGAGACACCGCCATCAATCGCATGGATGTGGCTGTCAATGAGACCCGGAAGCATAGTTCTTCCATGCAAATCAATGTTCTCCGCGCCCGCGCCGACCGAGGCCGTTACTTCACCACGATTACCCACGGCTACGATTTTGTCGCCGCGGATGGCAACCGCCTCCGCGTAGGGATGCTCCGGCTCAGCAGTAAAGATCTTCGCGTTATAGTAGATGCGCTCGAATGGGCTAGTGCCCTGAGCCCCGGAAACGGGGGCCAGGCAGGCCAATGCTCCCGCAATTCCGAAAATCAAATTACGCAATTTCATTTCGTCATTCCTCCATCGTCCACGCATCAGAGCACGCAGCTGGTGTCCTCGGGACATAACAGGCGAGCGGCTACACCCCGCCAATTCCGACACACAGTACACCCCGCGCGACAGGATGGCTAGTCCACACGACGACGCATGGAAATAATTGTGCGAGGCGAATTTTTTAACATTCTGAATCACACGGAGTGGCAGAATCCTCCGACTGGCCCGGCTAGCGTGTTTTCTCCGCAACTCGGCCAAGTTGCTTCGACGTATGATCCGAGAATCGGCCAGGTATCCCTGCGTTTCACATTTTAGAGCGCGGGCAAGCCACTTCGACTTTTCTCCCCGGTGGGTGCCCTGCCGACCTGGCGTCTCACGATTCGCTCTCGCTTCAACTCCTGCGATTCTCCGGGGCATATGGGCGTTGAAACCCTGTTCAAGCTCTGCATGTTCCAGGCGACTCGGCGGCAACTCGGAAGCTATCCAGAAATGGTGTTCGGGCAAGTAGCTCCCCCCTTTGGCCTGGCGTAGAGCTATCCAGGGTCTTGCGTTCAATCGGCTTGTACGTGGTACGTTCTGCTAGAATCGCGGCGAAATGGCGGCGGGTGAACAGTTGCGATTCGGAGTGGAGGGCGGAGGCGAGGTTTCGGCGCTGCTGTCGCGGCCCGCGAAGGCGCGCCGGCTCCTGGTGCTGGCGCACGGAGCTGGGGCGGGGATGAGTCACCCATTTATGGAGATGTTGGCGGGCGAATTGGCTAGCATGGGCATGGCGACGTTACGATACCAGTTTCCTTACATGGAGGAACGGAGGCGGGTTCCTGACGCGCCCGCAGTGCTAACGGCGACTGTCGTTGCTGCAGTGCGAGCGGCTACGGAGGCAGCCCCTGGCTTGCCCTTGCTTGCAGGAGGCAAGTCAATGGGGGGACGAATGACTTCACAGGCTGCAGGGCAACGTCCACTGAATGGCGTGCGAGGACTGGTGTTCTTTGGCTTTCCGTTGCACCCGCCCAACCGGCCGGGAACGAAACGCGCGGATCACCTTGCAAAGGTCACGATACCAATGCTGTTCCTGCAGGGAACGCGGGATACGTTTGCCGATCTCAAGTTGTGGCGTCCGGTCTGCGCGAAGCTAGGGTCGCGGGCGACGTTGCATGTCATTGCAACGGCAGATCATTCTTTTCATGTGCTGAAGAGCTCAGGAAGGAAGGACGCAGAGGTGTTGCGAGAACTGGCGGAAACGGCCGTGTCCTGGGCAGAGGGAATTGAAGAGATATGATGTGTCCGTTAAAACGGTCTAAACCGCGAAAGAGCAATTAGTGCCAGGGTGACGGTGATCGCGCCACCGATGCGCGTAGCCACCTGCGCGAAAGGCATGAGTTCCATGCGTTCGGCAGCGGTCAGAATCATCACGTCACCCGTGCCGCCAAGACCGCTGTGCGTGGCGTTCACGATAGCAGTGTCTACCGGATACATTTTCAGCCAGCTGCCCACGAAGTAGCCGGTCGCGGTCAGCGACGCGACTGTGGCGATGACAGTTATCAAATTTGCAGGATGAAACGCTGAGACCAATTCGCGCCATGGGGTCAGAGCCACAGCTACGGCAAAAAGCAAGGGGTAAGTCACGGCAGTCACAAAGAACCGGAATACGACCCGGCTGCCTTCTTCTATTTCTGCAGGCACGACATTAACGAATTTTAAGATCACCACGATAATCAACATTCCAACAGGCGCGGGCAGTCCGACCAGCGAGTGCAGCATTACTCCTAACAGGTAAATCGTGATGGCGGTCATGCCAGCCGCGGCGACGGTTCCAACGTCGATGGTCGTGAGGTTTGACTGAGCGATCGACGGCCGTTGTTGCGCCGCCGCGGCGATTTTGTCTCCCGTGCCGGGTTGCAGTTTCCCGTTGCCGGTTAGGTGCGGATAGCGCCTGCCGACATTGTTCAGGACGCCAGAGATCAAGATGGCGGTCAGATTGCCAAAAAATGCCAGCGGCAACAACTGTGCAAGCACCTGTCCCTGGTTCTGGCCTAGTATTTCCGAATAGCCTATCGAGAGCGGGATCGCTCCCTCGCCCACCCCTCCGGCCATGACAGGAATGACGACAAAAAACAGACTCCTCCATGCACCGAGCCCGCCGAGCCATCCCACCGTAGTACCGACGATCATCGCGACGACCGAGCCAGCCGCGAGAGGCACGAATATTTTGACAAAACTCCGCATCATACTCTTGCGGTCCATGCTCAGGATGCTCCCAACGACGATAGCCGCGATGTACAGATAGATGAAATTGGTGGCATTCGTGAAAGTGGTGACGTTCTGGACAAATAGCGCCGGCAAGATATGCGCGTCTACCATAAATGACGGAAGAAAAATCGTAACCAGCGCCGCGCCGCCGATGCTTCGCAGAAAAGGAATGTGCATACCAATCGCCGCGCATGTAAAACCCCCGAGCGCCAGCGCAGCAATCATCATATTGATCTCACCATTGATCCGCCCGGTGAGGGAAAAACGAACCATCAGCGCGAGTAAAACTACATAGACTGGCAACGGAATGATCCCGATTCGGTAATCCACAAGGAACCGAATTCCAGATAACCCAGGCGAACTGCTAGGAACTGCCGGCCGATCGTCTCGAATTTCCGTGGTGTTTTCCATCGGGCGTCTTACACCTTGGATTGCATGTCGCCAGAAAGCTACGAAGAGCGTCTTGGGCCAGCCTGCTTTGCGAGCAACGCCCGGGCGCGCGCGACCATGGGAACATCGATCATCTTTCCCTCGAATACACAGGCTCCTTTTCCAGCCGCCAGCGATTGCTCGTAAGCGGCGACCATGCGAGTTGCGCGATCGATCTCTTCCGCGGATGGTGAAAAAGTCTCGTTGAGGATGGAAATGGCGCTCGGATGCACGCAGGTCGCGCCATCAAATCCAAAGCTGCGAGCTTCCAGGGCGGCGCTCGCAACCCCCGCCAGATCGCGGAAGTGAGTTTGGGAAAATACGAAGCCGAACGATAGTACGCCCGCAGCTTTGGCCGCCAGGTGCACTAATATCTTTGGGACGCGAAGCGCTTCGCTCGTCGGCTCTGCACCCATTGCGGTAGCCAAATCCTCGGAGCCGGTAATCAAGCCGAATACCCTGGATGTCGCACCGGCAATCGCGCGCGCATCGAGCACAGCGCCGGGATCTTCGATCATCGGAACAAGCACGGTCTTCTGACTCTGCGGCATCTCATTCTCAATTTCCTGAAGATGTCTGTCCAGGCGCTCCAGTATGTTCGGGTGGCTGGCTTTCGACACGAACAGCCCAAATGCCCCGGCACGGCAGGCCGCCTCTGCGTCGGCAAGCATCATATCCTCAGAAGAATTGATTCGTACGAAGACTCTGGCGCCATTCCGGGAGACAGCGTGAACCGCTTCGCCAAGCCCGGCACGCGCTTTCTCTTTCTCAGCCGGCGCGACCGAATCCTCAAGGTCTAGGATGATAGCGTCGGCCCCTCGCTCGTGGGCTTTGGCAATGAACCGCTGGGAACTCGCCGGCACGTAGAGCATGGACCGAATCATGGGTCTACCCCTTCCTTCACGAGGCGTGCGGTCGCGTTCGTTCCAGTCGGGCTCCTATGGTTCATTCCTGGAACGCCTGGGGCTGGGGATCGCCCTCTGCAGCGACACCTAACCTTAGAAGCTCTTCGTAGGCGGCGTCGCCCAGTCCAAGTTCGCGTAGTAGCTCCCGATTATGCTCACCGAGGCTCGGCGCAGGCTTTCGAAGGGATGCCGGCGTTCTAGAAAAGCGTGCCGCCGGATGATGCATGGGCAGGTTGCCCATTTCCGAATCGGGGTAGTCGGACAACAGCTCGCGCTCGATCACATGCGGATCTTCGATGATTTGAGATATGTCGTACACCGGTCCGATGGTGACCTCAGCCGTCTCGAAAAACGCAACATTTTCGGCTTGAGTTCTCTGAACGATGAAGGCGCCAATCAGGGAGTCAAGCTCCTCGGCGTGGGTTATGCGATCCGCGTTTGTGCGGAAACGCGAATCTTCCAGGAGGTCGGGCCGTCCGATGGCAAGGAATAAACGCTTAGCCATCTTCTCCGTGGATGCCGAGAGCGCCACGTATGTGCCATCCTTGCACTTGTAAACATTGCGAGGCGCAGTATTGCTCGACCGACTTCCCGTCCGCGGCGTGGGCTTTCCGGTCAGCCGGTAGTTCGCGGCATGGGAACCTAGAATTGCGAATAGCGGGTCTAGCAATGGAAGATCAATTACCTGACCGTGTCCGCCGTTGTGTTCGACCTCGCGCAGCCCGATCATCGCCGCTGCGGCACCATACAATCCAGCCACGCCGTCAGCGAGATACATGGGCGGCAAGACCGGCTCACGATCGGCAAACCCGTTCATCGAGGCAAATCCCGACATGGCTTCGATCAGCGTACCGAATCCGGGACGTCTTCGATACGGTCCAGTTTGGCCCCAGCCGGAGATGCGAATCATTACAAGTTTCGGATTGCGTTCGAGAAGGAGTTCGGGCGCCAGTTCCATCTTTTCAAGTGTTCCGGGCCGAAAGCTCTCAACGAATATTTGCGCAGACGGAACCAAGCGCACGAGGAGTTCCCGCGCTTGTGGTTTGCGCAGCTCCAGGCACAGGCTTTTCTTGTTCCGCGCGTATAGTTTCCAATGCGTGGACACGCCTTTGACCTGCCATGCGCGCAAGGTGTCTCCTGCCGGCGGCTCGACTTTGATCACCTCTGCGCCGAAGTCACCGAGGATCTGCGTAAGCACATTGCCGGCAAACAGGCGGGACAAGTCCAGCACACGAAGACCCGTCAGCGTGCCCCGGGCATCGGGCATGTAATTTCGTTTCTTCAATGTAGGGCGCGTGGACATAACTGAAGAATTACACGCAGACTGGTGAACCTCAAGTGCTTGCTGTTCGGGAACAAGTGTACTCGTGAGGACGAAGGATACGCCAGTTGCGAGAGACTGTCGCCGTTCGCGAGATGTCCAGTGCCGACACTTTTACAGGTAGACCGGATGCGCTCGAATGAACGAAGTTCATTCTACTGAGGTCACCTCGCGATTCTGCCCGACACGTTATTGTTGCTTTCGCGGCACGCCGACCATCCGCCCAAGCTCTCTCCTATGCTGGAGTACAGCGATTCTGCCTGGAAGTCTCCATGCACGCGCTGTGTAGTAAGGGGGTAGTTTATGGCCGGGAAAAGGCTGTTTTGGGCGGGCTGTCTGTCGCTGGTCACGCTAGTCCTGCCGCCGCACTCGGCAGCTCAAGGCATTGGCGGTGGGATTACAGGGCGCGTCAAGGATCAGAGCGGGGCCGCGGTACCGGCCGCGCTCGTGCAACTGGTCAATACATCGACGGGGCAGACGCGCGTGGTTAGCTCGGATAACGAGGGAACATTTGAAGCGCGAGAAGTGCCTCCCGGAAGTTACGCGCTTGCGATTTTGAAAGGTGGCTTCAACACCGCGAAGATTCCCGCAGTGCAACTTGGCGTATCGCAGGTAATTCAAGTTGGAGATATCACCTTGTCCGTAGCACCGGTTGGCGGCGAGACGGTGGAAGTGAAGGCGGCTGAAATCGCCTTGACGGAAAGCGGCACACCCGCGCGCAGCGCGTCGTTCAATCAATCGCAGATTCGGCAGCTTCCTCTTTTGACGCGGGACATCAACTCCTTTGCATTGCTCGCGCCTGGTGTGGTCAGCGTGCGCAGTTTCAGCTTTGCCAGCACGCTGGTGCCCTTCGCGGTAAATGGATCAAGAAGCCGCGACATCAACTTCATTATCGACAGCGTGGACAACAATGAGCCGCTGTTCGGAGGCGCAGCCACACAGTTCACAAATACAGATCTATTTTCCGAGTACACCATTATCACCGGCCAATACAAAGCTGAATATGGGCGAAATTCCGGCAGCGTTGTGAACATCATCACAGAGCGCGGCGGCAACCAATGGCATGGCACTGCGTTTTGGTTTGGCCAGAGCGACGCTGTAGACGCTCTGAGCGCCGTGGAGCAGGTTAGCGGTCTGAAGCATCCGGTGCACTATCGCGGCGACTTCGCCGGCGCGACACTGGGCGGACCCCTGCGCAAAGAAAGGACTTGGTTCTTCGTTTCCTATCAGTGGAATCGCGTGCGTTCGGATTTGTCCGATGCCTATCCCGAAGTTGCGACGATTCCGACGCTAAACGGCTTGAATGCCCTCTCGCAGATGCCTCTGACTCCAACTCTGACCGCCTTCCTTAACGATCCAACAATCAGCGGGCTTCCGCTGACGAACTCCTCGTGCGTTCCTTTCATTCCTGGGTTACCGCCTAGCGGACCGTGCACGATAAGCGGGCCACCAAACAACGGGATTCTTGTAAGCAATATACCCGTCGAGTTTGGAACGTATGTTGTGCCAGGGGCAGGCGATTTCCCGATTCGCGACCATCAAGCATCCGTGCGGCTCGATCATCAACTCACGCACCGAGATGACCTTTCCGGGCGCTACTTGTTCGATGACCTGCGAAGCCCTCTCGCGGCAGGCGCCGGACCCTTGCAGGTAGGATTTTTCGATGAAGGCTTGCTTCCCTCTGCGCGCGACTTCATTGCCCAGCGCACGCAAAATGCAGGCGCTTTCTGGACGCACGCATGGCCTCGCGCGCTACACGAACTGCGCGGCTCCTTTTCGCGAATCGCGTCCAGCAGTGGCGCTCTGAATGAACCGTCACGGGCGCGACAAGTTCTTCCCGCAGTCAGCGTATCAGATAGTTTTGCGCAACAACCGGGCAACGGAGGGACTCCGCAAGGCACGAGCGCGTTTCTGGGCGCTTTTTCCGCAGCGGGCAACCTCTTTACTTTGGGAAAGGACTCGCGTCCTACGATCGTGCAAAGCAACCTGTATCAGGTACAGGACAACTTTTCGCTCTCAAGAGGGCGGCACAGCCTGAAGTTCGGCGTGAACTTCGTTCGCACGATGACGGACATTCACGATACACCATCGGATCTAGGGCAGTATTTTTACTTGGCGGCCGCTAATTCAGGATTTCAGAACTTTGCGGCCAATGCACCGTCGATCGCATTCCAGCAATTCACCAATTTTGGAGGACGCGGCACCACTTTGCCGCTGCGGGAATTCGGTCAATCTTATTTCGCAGAGGATGACTTTCGTTGGACCGCCGGGTTAACCCTGAGCATCGGGGTGCGCTACGAAAATTATGGCCAGCCAATCAACGGTATCGCCGATTTGAATCCCAATTTCACGACGCGAATCAAGCATGACAACACAAACTTCGCGCCCAGGGTCGGGCTGGCGTGGGCACTCGGGAAGAAAACGCTGCTGCGCGCCGGTTACGGCATCTATTACGACCGGCAAGTTTTCAATCTTGCGCTATTGGCGTGGCAAAGCGGGGCGGTTTCGCCGTTTGTTACTGGGGCGCCCTCGAACGTCTACCCGCAGCCTCCCTTCAATCCTGGCGATGCACTCCGCCATGTCACCGATTGTGATTCGCTCGCTCCGAGTAGCAGCGGGCCGACGCTCTCCGATTGCACCATTCAGGACACCATCTCGCCAAATCTCGTTCGTCCTCGCATCCATTCGTTTTCGATGGGTTTGCAGCATCAGCTCGGAGAGAGCTGGCTGGTTGAGGCGGGCTACGTGGGTAACGCCGGTACGCGGCTTTTCCAGCGCGTTGATGTCAATCCCCATACGGGTTATGCGATCCAATCGCCTTGCACCACGTCTCCATGCGCGACGTATTTGCCGCGTCTCAATCCCGCGCGCGATGACATCACGGTGGTCACGAACGGCGCGCACTCGAACTACCACAGCCTGCAACTCTCTGCGAGCAAGCGCTTGGGCCAAGCCGGCGCGCTTCGCGGAATGCAGGTGACTGCCGCCTATGTCTGGAGCCATATGCTCGACAATGGGAGCGAGATCTTCGGGCCCGACGTTCGCCGCATAAATAATCTGCGCCTGCTGCGTCAAAACGCGGAGCCCTTCGAGGTTATAACTCCCTTTGCCCAAAATCCGAATAACACCACATCCGGCGAGCGCGGAAACTCTTCGTTGGACCGGCGTCACCGTGTCTCGCTGAGTTTCCTTTGGGCTTTGCCATCGCCTTCTTTGGGTATGCCGAAGTCTGTCTTCGGCGGCTGGCAATGGAGTGGAATCCTTTCCCTGCAGACCGGGCAGCCCTTCAGCCCTCTCAACGGTTTCGCAGCTTGTGCGGACGCGGGGGGGCGACGGCAACCTCACGAACGACCGGCCAAGCATCGGAAATCTGAAAGCGCCGGACGGACGGATAGCGCTGATCAAGGACCCGAGTTGTGTGGACCTTTCGCAAGGCTATATCGACGCCTCCGGAAATCCGATTGATCCGGCGACGGCGCACTTTGTGCAAGTGCCATTGGGAGCGAAGCCCGGCACGACTTTTACCGCCGGAAATGAACCGTTCATGGCGGGCAACGCAGGACGCAACATTCTCACGGGTCCCGGACTAGCGAATCTCGATCTGGCTGTGATGAAAGAATTTTCGTTCCACGAGCGCTTCCGGGTGCAAATCCGCTTCGAAGCTTATGACGTTACGAACACCCACAATCCTGGAAGTCTCAACGGCGATGCGTTCACCACCGCAGCGCAGGCGACTCCCGCTCTGGCGTTCACCTCGGGGGCCGCGCCAGTCACTCCCGCTCGCGTTACCGGCGTGATTCCGGAAAATTCCATAGACGCCATTAATCCCATTACAGGTACATCACTGTTTCGCAGCCAGCGGTTTATGAACACGAGCAGCCGGAGAATGCAAGCGGCCGTCAAGCTCGTTTTTTAAGACAGAGGATGTTCTGCCGCGCAAGAGCTTGACTTTAGTGTTGCACTCTTTTTGAACGCTACTTGCCGAAGGGGATATCCACCGAAAATTCGGTACGCACCGGCTTGCCCTGTACGCGCGGGGGATTCGTTTTCCATTGCCGGGCCGCGGCGATGACAGCTTCGTCAAAGCCATAGACGTCACGCGGGCCCCGAGGCTTCGCGTCCACGACATTTCCATTTTCATCGACTGTCAAGGTCAGCATGGCTACGCCTTTCGTCTGTCCCGCCTGCCGGGCGCGAGGGGGGAATTCCGGCCAGGTGAATTGGGACCATTGCAAACGCGGAGAATCGAGCAGGCCGCAGGCAACCAAGTCGCCCGCTCTGACCGATGGTCGGAGCGTCGCAGGAACTTCAGCGCATCCGATCACCGGATGAGGCGCAAGCTGTTGAATCGCTGTCGGAATAAGCACGTGGACATATTGACCGGCATCTGTGGCATGCGTGCCCCCGCCATCCGCGATGGCCTGAAACTTCGGAAGAACGTTGCTTTTGAGGGAGTTTGCGTCACGGGCTTCCAGAAATCTTTTGTAGTCACTCACGGCGTTGTCAAACGCCTGATTTTCAGCTGCGTTGCTTCTCGCCGAAGCAATCTTGCCGCCAATTTCCGTGATTTTCGCGGGGATGAGATTTTCCGCGTAATTCCTCGCACTGTCCGCCACAGGACCACCGCTGCCTGCCAGCGCGCGGAATTGGCGCTGCAAGTCCATGAGATTGGCGCAGGCTGGTTCATCTGCGCTCTGCACATCTTGCTGGAATTGGGATTCCAGCGCGGCGAATCGCGTTCGCTCGCTGCGCACGATTTCCGCATCAAGCTTCTTGTCATCGTCCCCTAGCTTGCGGATTTCTGCGAGCTTATTTCGCGCGGCGCCGGTATCGCCGCCATCTAAATCGCGTCGGGCTGCCGTTTCAAGATTCGAAAGTTGCTGATTCCGCTGCAATTCCTGATCGTTTTTGCTCAGCCGCGGGAGCAAGCCGCTGCGCAGTCGCTCCGCCTCAGCGCGTCGGTGGCTGTTGTCGGCAATCACGCGGTCGAGCAAATGTTGAGCCTGCCGCAGATTCCCAGGGTCCGTGTTCCGCGCCAGCTGTTGCGCTTGCGTGAAAAGCTGCTCATCTTCCTTTTCCATGGGAATCACGCTGTCCAACATTCGCTGCGCGTCGGCCCTGCGCCGGCCCCCTGGCGGCAGGGCAAGTATTTGGCGGAAACTTTTCTCTGCATCTGCAAACTGGTTCTGACCCAGCAATCGTGTCCCTTGCGTCCAAAGTTCGCTCTCTTGCAAGGCGATTCCGCGCACAGCGTCATTTTGTACCTCATCTCGAAAACGCTGGCGCAGCTCTTCGATGCGCGTCAGGGACGGCCCCACAAATTTCGCGGCCTCGTCGAGCTTGCTTTGCGCCGTTGCGTAGTCGTTGCGATCGGCCGCCTCATGAGCCTCCGCAATTAGCTGCTTCTGCCGGTCTTCTGCGGAGGGAATGTTGCTTTGTGCGGCTGCTGTTTGCACAGCCGCGGCGGGGACTCGCGAACGCTTCCATCCCATCGCTGCGACCACGGCCCCTGCCGCGACGGCCACCAAGCTCAAGTAGATCATTGGCCTTTTCCACCATGCTCGCTTTGCCGACGCGGTGGCCGCTTGGGGGAGAACTAAGGTCCCTGACCTCTGTAAAGTTTGCTCCCTTGCTGCTCCTTCCGTACTGATCTGCAGCGTGGCCGGCCCGGACTGCGGCGCGGAATCAACGCTTCGCCGGGTTGACCCAATGGCGCGAGCACCGACGACTGGCGAAGAAGCCTCAGATTTTTTCTTCTCCGGGCCGATTCGCTCGAAAACATACTCGCGGATCAATTCCTCGTTGACTCCGGATTCCGCATACAGCGGGATCTCAACGCCCCTGAGCCCTGCGGGGCCCGAGGGTGGTTTGACTCCCGCCGCCCCGCCGGAACTCCGTTCGACCAGTTTTCGCTCGGCCAATTCCAACAACTCACTCACCTGACCATCGTGCCCGGCGCGGCCCAGCGCCTCACGCCCTAGCCGAATGGCTTCCGAGGGATTTTCCTGCTGAATCGCCGAGCGCATTGCCATCAGCAACCGTCCGAGGGCGGGCGTGCGCTGGCTCTTTTCCGTCTCCTGAAGCAGTTTCATTTGCTGTGCGATTTCTTCGATCATTCGGCGAGCCGACTCCGACTTGCTGTCCAGATCCAGCGCGGACTTGGCCGCGGCGCACGCGTCTTCGAGCAATCCTTCGCTCCGCAAAGTCCTTGCCCGCTCCAAACGCTCCTCAACTTCGATGGGCAACAACTTATCTTTCATTTCGGCATTGACTTCCTCAAGCATCTGCCGGCTGATGCTCCGCGTGCCATCGATCAATCGAGCGCGGAGGAGTATGCTTCGGGCGGCGGGCATTTCTCCTTCCCTTATGAGTTCCCGGCTTTGCCCCAGCATGGAATCGACGCTTTCCCGCTGAGATTTACGCCAGACCGGCTCGAGCGAGCGCAACACCTCCTCGAAACTCTGATATCTCTCTTGCACGTTCTTGATGAGCATTTTCTCTATGACGATGCGAACCTCTTCCGGGCAATCGTGAACAACGTACGCGATTGGCCGCGGCTGGTCCGATATGATGCTCAAGAGCAGGGCTGCGTGGTTTTCCCCTTCGAACGGCTTCTGGCCCGTAAGCAGTTCGTAGCAAAGCACGCCTACGGCCCAAATGTCCGAGCGTTCGTCGGCGCGTTCACCCTTTACCAATTGCGGAGACATATAGGCGAGCGTGCCGAGCAACACGCCCGTTTGCGTCTTCGAGGTGTCCACCATGCGCGCGATCCCAAAGTCCACCACCTTGACGGTGCCGTCCCGCGTGACCACGATGTTTCCCGGCTTGATGTCTCGGTGAACAATTCCGTGCTGATGGGCATAACTGAGCGCGCGGCAAACCTGAACGAAGTATCCCAGCTTCTGCGCGAGGGGAATTTGCGGGTCTCTCTGGAGCGCCGCGTCGAGGCTCTCTCCTTCCAGGTATTCCATCGCGATGAAGGGAACACCCTCGGCCTCGCCCATCTCATAGACGGTGACGATATTGGGATGCTGAAGGCCCCCGGCGGCCTGTGCTTCGCGATAGAATCTTTGCCGCAGATCGTCGCTTTGTGACGCGGCCAGGGCGATTGTTTTCAGGGCCACGAGGCGGCCGATGAGTGGATCGCGCGCCTTAAATACCACGCCCATCGCACCGCGACCCAACTCGCGCAAAATCTCGTATTTACCGATCTTTTTCGTGTCTATTTCCTCGTGCGGGCTGTTACCAGAAAGCACATCGCCGCAGTCGCCCTTTGTTCAATTTTAACGGCCTCACTTCTTTTGTGCTCGCCTCGCCTACCGGCCCGTTTCACATTCATAACCATGATGTGAATTGGGATGTCTTGCGGACGGCTGTCGCGATCACCGCTTTGAAGCGTGGGAAACCCCTGACGGGAAAGAATGCCTAATAAGCGGCAACTCATTTCTCGCACTGGACCCATACAGCTCTGTTGGACTAGAAGCGGAGTTCGGGGGAATTATTGATGGACACAATCAACGGCCGCGGGTATGTGGGGAAGTCTGCGCGGCAATTCTCGCCGATCCTGCAGCACGGTTAGCCAACAGAGTATTGGCGCCATTCCAGATAAGCTGTACACCAGCAAAGATTGCGATAGCCGCCACCACGGCTTTGAGCTTGCGGGCTGGGACGACGCGAGCGAGGGCGCATCCCAGAAGCGCACCTGGCGCCCCGCCTGCGAGGAGCTGCACGAGCACCGGTGTGTTGATCACCCCAAATTTCCAATGGAGCGCACCGCCGATCACTGCCAGGACCAGTCCGAACACGAGGTCCGTGCCTACAACTTGCGGCGGGGTCATCTCGGAATAGTTCAACAACAGCACGGTGCCGAGAACGCCTGCGCCGGCCGAGGAAAACCCCGCCTCGACTCCAATCGGGAGTGCCAGCCACGGCAGCCAGCCCGAGTTTTTTCGCGCAAAACTCGGATTCTGCACGCGGGGAGCAAAGGTGATGCTGGAAGACGCTGCCAGAACGATTCCCAGCACAATGACGACAATCGGATTCCCCGCCTCGCGTCCCAAAAGTCGAAGCGCAAACGTGCCCACCAACAGGCCGGGAACCGCCCCTTGCAGCAGCAGCCACAGATAGCGCCCATGAAAGTGTTTCCCAAGCAGGTAAAACGGCGCAGCAACGGAACGCAGCACACCCGCAAATACGAACGCGGTTCCCACCGCTTCACCGGCGGGCAGGCCAGCGAGCAGCACGAGGGCGGGAACGGTGAAGCTGCCACCGCCGATTCCGGTCAACCCGACAGCCGCGGCAATGAGGAATCCGATGAGGAAGTTCATCTTTCTGCTCGGGTTGAGAAAGTGTGGATTCCGCACTCGAGCTTCGTTCCACCCCACCGGCCGGACCTGGGATTACTGGGATCAGACGGCAGCGCGGTGCACGGCTGGCATCCGATGCTCAGGTATCCCTCGTCGTATTGCGGCAGAGAAGGGATTCCGTTCGCGTTCACGTACTGCCACACCCGCTCCCAGTTCCAGTCGGCGAGCAGGCTTACTTTCCACAAAGTCTTCCCACCCGGCAGGCGGTGTAGTTCGAGCTTCTTCAAATCTTTTCGTGTCGGCGATTGCTCGCGCCGCAATCCAGTGAACCAGATGTCAAACGGTTCAAGCGCTCTCATTAGCGGTTCGACTTTACGCAATTGGCAGCATCGCGTGGGCTCGCTCCGGTACAGAATGCCGAAGGCAGATTCCTGCTCCGCGACCGTTTGGAAGGGAAGCACGTTGACCAGATTGAGCGACCACTCCCTCGTCATTCGATCGCGATATTCGTAGGTCTGCTGAAAGTGATATCCCGTATCGAGAAACAGCACCGGCAAGTCCGGTACTCGTTTCCTGAGGACATGGGCCACTACCATATCTTCCGCTTGAAAGCTGCTGGTCAGGCAAACGTGTTTGCTTTGGTTTGCTTTGAGCACGGTTTCGAGGGCTTGCTCGGGCGGAAGACTCTCCAATTCCTGAACAATGTTTTCAATTGTGCGATCGAGTTCCATTTAATTGACCTTTCCCTGAATGTCTTGCGGCTTTGCGAACTGCAAAGAGTCCGCCAGCGCCAGGGCGCGGCGGAAGAGTTCTTCATCGTTGGCGTTTTCGTTTTCCGGAGAGAGGTCGAGCAGCCGGGGCCTTGCTTCCGAAGCCAGGCTTTGTTTCGTTTCGGTATCGAGGGGATCTCCAGAGTAAATAGAAATGGCGCCAATCTTCTGCGCCGCGCGAAACGCATCTAGGAGCGCGTGGGGGGATGCCTGGTCGTCGTTTAGATGCAGTACTTCGAAACCTTGCTCGAAGAGGGCGCGCTCCAGCCGCGAGGCAAGAGCAGGCCGATTCTCCAGCAAGAACGTGGCCGGATAGTGCCCGTGGCGTTCGTAGCGCTCTTGCGTGCTGACCCGTTTCCGCGCGATCTCCGGCGATGCAAGCTCTAGCCCCTCTAGTTCTTGCCGGTCAGGGAGATCTTCTTGGATCATCCCGGCACCAACTGTGGCGTTGGAGATCGCATCGATCAGGATGAAACTGCCAGTTGTCCGATTGCCGGCATAAGCATCAAAGAAAAGCGGAACGTGGGCTTCAAATTCAACTGAGGCGATATCGTTCATGTTCAGCTGCGTGGCCTGTTCGTGTTCGAGCGTATTGACGTTCACGCGATGGCAAATCTGTAAAGGGCGAATTTTTGTCTGGCGGGCTGTATGCTTCACGAGATAGGTCCGGCCCACTTCCAGTGGAGTCTCATGCAGCCAAACCATCATGGCGCGGAATCGTCTGGACACTCGCGGCCCATTCTCGGGCGACACCAGCATGTCCCCGCGGCTGAGGTCGATTTCATCTTCGAGTTGTAGGGTCACCGACATCGGAGCAAACGCCTCCGGCAGATCGCCGTCGTAGCTTACAATCGAGCGCACTCGTGTTCTCCGCCCGGACGGCAGCGCCAGCACGTCATCACCGGGGCGAACCACTCCGCTCGCGACGCGACCGGCGAATCCCCGGAACTTAGCATCGGGACGAATCACCATTTGCACCGGGAATCGCAGACTTTCGAGGGCATCGCTTGCGGTAAGAGGAATAGTCTCCAGGTGTTCGAGCAGCGTTGGCCCCTGATACCAAGAGGTCCGCTCGCTTCTCTCGACGACGTTATCTCCCTCAAGCGCGCTGATCGGCACGCACCGTACGTGGGCGACTCCGAGCTGCCGCGCCAACTGCAGAAAATCCCGCTCAACATCTGCAAACACGTCTTCCCGGTAATCGACGAGATCCATCTTGTTCACTGCTGCGAGAACATTGCGTATCCCCAGGAGCGAAGCGATGAACGCATGACGCCGTGTCTGTGGAAGGATTCCCTTGGTGGCATCAATGAGAATCACAGCAAGGTCCGCGGTGGACGCACCGGTGGCCATGTTGCGCGTGTACTGCTCATGACCGGGGGTATCCGCGATGATGAATTTCCGGCGCGAGGTCGCGAAATAACGGTAGGCCACGTCGATGGTGATGCCTTGCTCGCGCTCCGCTCGGAGGCCATCCGTCAGCAGGGAAAAATCGATTGGCCCCGAGGAACGGTTGATGCGGCTTTTTTTCACAGAGGCGAGTTGGTCTTCGTAGACCGCTTTGGAGTCATGGAGCAGCCGCCCGATGAGCGTCGATTTGCCGTCATCGACGCTTCCTGCCGTCGTGAATCGAAGAAGCTCCATCTCCAGGCTCTGCTCGAGGAACTCCTTGAAGTTTCCGCGCGGTCTCTCCTGGGTTGTGGAGATCACTAGAAATATCCTTCCCGCTTTTTGAGCTCCATCGATCCTTCTTCATCGTGATCGATCGCGCGATTTTCTCGCTCGGAGCGCCGGAACGAAATCATTTCTTCAATGATTTTGGAAACCGTGTCGGCTTCAGATCGGATTGCTCCCGTGCACGGAACGCATCCGAGGGAACGCATCCGGCAGTTCAGCATTTGCGTCTTTTCGCCGGGCAAGAGTTCCTTTGCGCTGTGGATCAAGACAATCGAGCCGCTTCGCAGCGCCACCTCGCGTTCTTTCGCGAAATAGAGAGGAACGATGGGAATGTTTTCGGACTGGATATAGAGCCAGACGTCGAGCTCCGTCCAATTTGATAGCGGAAAAATGCGAATGCTCTCTCCTTTGTCAATTCGAGAATTGAAAATATTCCAGAGTTCCGGCCGCTGGTTTTTCGGATCCCACTGGCCTAACGGATCGCGGAACGAGTAAATTCTCTCTTTTGCCCGCGATTTCTCTTCATCCCTCCGTGCTCCCCCAAACGCAGCGTCAAAGCCTCCTTGTGCAAGCGCGTCGAGAAGCGATTTCGTCTTCAGCAGCCCACAGCACTTCTGCGTTCCCAGCGAAAAAGGATTGGCCCCCGCGTCCAGGGCCTCCTGATTCTTGTGGACGATGAGTTCCGCGCCAATCTGCCGCGTGTACGCGTCACGAAACTCGATCATCTCGGGAAATTTGTAGCT
>Ga0307479_10001992_pt1 | contig 18647 bp, 14 predicted proteins | sample atmos_gasesECM4C_FD_203743 | JGI IMG/M metagenome (GOLD analysis project Ga0307479, IMG submission 203743) | Hardwood forest soil microbial communities from Morgan-Monroe State Forest, Indiana, United States - atmos_gasesECM4C_515 | ecosystem: Environmental > Terrestrial > Soil > Temperate... | reverse complement strand
TGCTGTCCGAGACCGGCGGGTCCATCCGCAGCTCGATGGGCGTCAGCGTCGCGACCGAGCCGTTCGACGATAGCGATCTCGACACGCTGATCGTCGGCGGCAGTGCCGTGAACGGATCCTTGACGCTTGGCGTGATCAAATTCTTGCGCAAGGCTCTCGGGCGATACCGGCGAGTCGCCGCAATTTGCTCAGGCGCGTTCGTCCTTGCGGAGGCAGGCCTGCTCGACGGCCGTCGCGCCACCACGCACTGGCACCGCGCGCGCGATCTGCAGGCTCGATTCCCCAAGGTGAAGGTGGAGGAAGACCGCATCTTCATCACCGATGGCCCCGTGTGGACCTCGGCCGGGATGACTGCGGGCATCGACCTTGGGCTCGCCATGATCGAGCAAGACCTGGGCGCGGACGTGGCCCGGGCTGTCGCCAGGCAACTGGTCGTCTATCATCGGCGTGCCGGCGGGCAGTCGCAGTTTTCGGCGTTGCTGGAGCTGGAGCCTAAATCCGACCGCATCCAGAGCGCGCTCGCCTATGCGAAGCGCAATCTCGATAAGCCGCTCACGGTCGGACAACTCGCGGGCGCGGCGCGTCTGAGTCCGCGCCAGTTCAGCCGTGTGTTCCGCGCCGAGACCGGCAAGTCGCCTGCCAAGGCGGTCGAGAACCTGCGCATCGAAGCCGCTCGCCTGATGGTGGAGCAGAGCCGCCATCCGATCGAAATCATCGCTCGGCAAACGGGTTTTGCCGATCGCGACCGCATGCGCCGCGCCTTCCTGCGCGCCTTCGGACAGCCGCCGCAGGTGATCCGGAGAAACGCGGGTACGGAAGCAGTGGCCTGACCTGTGGGCCATTGCATCGAGGCCCGCTTCTGGGTGGTGCTAGGCGCTCACCGAGTCCGGAAGCGGCGCGAGATCACCCAGGATCGTCGGAATGAACTCGGACACCGTCGGATGGATGTGCATCGCGCGCTGGAGCACCGTATAGGGCGCCTTGGCGTACATCACATCCAGCACGCAGTGGATCGCCTCGTCGCCGCTGGTACCGAGGAATGACGCACCCAGGATCTGCTGCGTGTCGGCGTCGACCAGGATTTTCATGAACCCTTCGGTCTCGCCCTTCTCGAACGCACGGGACACATCCTCCATCGCGACCTTGCCCATCAGCGCGCGGCGGCCGCTCTTCCGGACTTCCGCCTCGCTCATTCCGGCTCGGCCGAGCGGCGGATCGGTATAGAGAGCGTAGGCCGGAATCCGATCGCTCACCCGCCGGTGGTCGCCCTCGAGCAGGTTTGCCGCGACGATCTCGAAATCATTCCAGGACGTATGGGTGAAGGCGCCGCGCCCGTTGCAGTCGCCGATCGCCCAGATGCCGGGGACATTGGTGCGGAGCTCGTCATCGACGACGATGTAGCCGCGCGGGTCCCGTTTCACGCCGGCCCGCTCGAGGCCGAGATCGTCGGTGTTGGGCCGGCGTCCCGTCGCGATCAGCAGATGCGAGCCCCTGATCTCGGGGGCGCCGTCGCCGCAATCGACCTGCATCACGATGTCGCCTCCCGATCTGGAGACGCTCAGGCAGGTCGCTTTCAGGCGGATCGCGATGCCTTCCCGCGCCAGGAATTCGGCGATCGCATCCGATACGTCCTCGTCCTCGCGCGGCGTCAGGCGCGGGCCGATTTCGACGACGGTGACCTCGCTGCCGAAGCGGCGGTACATCTGGCCGAACTCGAGGCCGACATAGCTGCCGCCGAGCACCAGCAGATGCCGCGGCAAGAAGTCGACGTCCATCATCGAGCTGTTGGTGAGATACTCGACCCGGTCCAGGCCGGTGATCTCCGGCACCGCGGCGCGCGCGCCGACATTGAGGAAGATCCGCTCGGAGCTCAGGATTTCCGTGCCGACCTCGACCTCTCGTGGCGAGACGAAGCGCGCATGGCCCTGGTAGACGCGGCCATTCTCGAGGGTCTTGAGGGACCGCTCGACGCCCGTGTTGGAGAGGCCGACGACATGGTCCTTGCGTGCCTTGACCCGCTTCATGTCGACCATGACCTCGCCCCCGGTGCTGAAGCCGTAATCGGCCCCGCGGCGCGCCAGATGCGCGGCATAGGCGCTCGCGATCAGGGTCTTCGTAGGCGTGCAACCCGTGTTGACGCAGGTGCCGCCGAAGCGGCCGCGCTCGATGATAGCGACGGTCTGGCCCGCGCCCGCCAGCCGCCGCGCGAGCGCGGGTCCGGCTTGTCCGGTTCCGATGATGATCGCGTCATAGTCCGTCATTCCGTCCTCCTACGCGTCCTGTGAGGGAGACCGGCACGGGCGCAGACGTTGCCGAGACGAGAGCTGATATCCTCGAGCCCGACACGATCCGCGCACTTTGCTCGCGCTCGGTCCGGCTGGGTTTCACAACCGGGAACCCCAGCCTGATTAGCGTGCGAATAAGAAACTAGCGAGCGATCTCGGAATATCGATCTCTGTACCGACTACTCCGCCGCGCGCGGCGACAGGGTCGCGGGTTCGTCCAGAACACGATCGAGAATCCAGAGCGCGATACTGTGCACCTTCGGTTCCTTCCAGGAGAGCGGTCCCGGCTCGTAAAACGGCGAGTGCAGCCCGGCCTGCTGGAGCGTGCCCGTGCTGTTGTCCTCGGCGATGCCGATGTCCCAACGCCGGTAATAGGCTTCGACCTTCTCCGCGAAGTCCGGCCGCGCCGCGGTCCCCTTGGGAAAGCAGAATCCGACGTTCAGCCGGCATGCCGATGGCGCGGTCGGCGTCACTCTCAGCCACCACATGCAATCCTGTACGCATGCGAATTGCGTGGCGGGATAGAGGAGGGTGAAGTAGGTGCCGTGCGCCAGCCTCCCCTCGAGAGCAGGAATATGTGGGAACGGCGCCGTCTCGCCGGGCAGGACCGCGACCGATGTCTCGAGCGGCAGGAAGATGGCATCCCAGTTGCCGACCGGGTTTTCCTCCGGCTCCGTCACCTGATTGCCGAGCGAGCTCCGATGCACGGTTTGAGTGTGATAATCCTCGTGCGCGTTCTCGATGATGAGCTTCCAGTTGCAGGCGATCTCGTACTCGCTGCGTCGGGTGCAGACCATGTCGTCGAATTTGTAGCTGGCGAACTTTCGGGGCAGCTCGCCCAGATGGTCGAGCAGGCTTCCGGCGTTCGCGTCGAAATTGACGAACATGAACCCGCCCCAGGTCTCCAGCCTGATCGGCTTGAGGCTATAGTGGCGTCGATCGAAGCCGGCGGTCCGTTCCATACCTCTGGCGCCCAGGAGTTTGCCATCCAAGCCATAAGTCCAGCTATGGTAGGGGCAGACGATGCCGCGGCAGTTGCCGCTGCCGACGAGCAGGCGCGACCCACGGTGCCGGCAGGTATTCGCAAAGGCGCGGAGCCCGCCCTCGCGATCGCGCAGGACGATGATCGGTCCCGCGAAGGTATCGGCGGCGATATAGTCGCCGGCGTTGGGAATCGCATCGACACGATCGATGAAATTCCAGGTCTTCATGAAGATCCGATCGATCTCGCGCTGGTGGAACGCTTCCGAGACATAGCACCAGCGCGGCAATGTCCGTGCTTCCGCGAGCGGCCGCCGGACATCGGCGTAAAGCGCGGGATCGAAAATATCGTCGGACATGATCTTTCCGTTCAAGATTTAGCCCCGTCAGGCCGCGCCGCCGGTGGCGCGCTCCTCCAGCACCCGGTCGAGCACCCAGTTGGCGATGTCGTGCACCACGGGCTCGTGAAACGAGAGCCGTCCCGGTTTGGAGAAGGAGGAGGACAGGCCCGCTTGCTGCAGCTCCGAGATCGCATTGTCCTCGGGTAGCGATTTGTCCCAGCGCCGGTAGTACTTCTCGACCCGCTCCGCGAAGTCGGGCCGCGCGGTCGTCGCGCGCGGGAAACAGGAGCCGATCACGACCTTGGTGCGCGCGGCGCCTTGCGGATACTGCTGCAACCACCAGAGGCAATCCTGAGTGAAAGCGAAGAAGGTCATCGGATAGATCACCACGAAATACATGCCGCGGGCGGCCTTGGCATCGAGCGTGGGGATATGAGGGAAGGCGCTACCGAGATCCTCCGCGAGCAGCGCGATGGTCTGCTCGGTCGGCATATACAAGCCGTTCCAGGCACCCGCGCTATCCTCGCGGACCATCACCTGGGCGCCGATCGAGAGCTTGTGGACGGTCGGCGTGTGATACTCCTCCATCGCGTTCTCTAGATAGATCTTCCAATTACACGCGAGGTCATATTCCCTGCGGCGCACGCAAACCATGTCGGCGAGGCTGTGGCTCGCGAGATAGTCGGGCAGGTTCCCCAGATAGTCCCGAAGGCTCGAAGCCTTATCGTCGAAATTGAGGAAGACGAAGCCTTCCCAGGTCTCCAGTCGAATGGGAATCAGGCCGTAGCGCGCCTTGTCGAAACCCTCGGTCCGCTCCATTCCGGCGGCGGCGACCAGCTCGCCGGACAGTGCGAAAGTCCAGCTATGGTAGGGGCAGACGATCGCCGGGCACTGGCCGCGTCCCTGCAAGAGCTTGGTGCCGCGGTGTCGGCAGGTGTTGGCGAAGGCGCGCAACCGGCCGGATTTGTCGCGCAGGATGATGACTCCCTCGCCGAACATGTCGAGCGCCACATAGTCGCCGGGTTTCGGCAGCTCGTCCTCGCGGCCGACGAAGTTCCAATTGCGCTTGAACATGCGCTCCACCTCGCGCCGATAGAACGCCTCGGAGGTGTAGCACCAGTTTGGCAGCGTCTCTGCTTGCAGCACCGGAAGGCGCACTTTGGCATAGTGGACCGGATCGAACATGCCTTCCGATATCATTTCCGCGTCTCCCGAGAGGTCGTGCTTTCCGGTCCTCGCCTCAGAATTTGGTGAGGTAGTTGTCGTACTCCCATTTCGACACGGTGTTGTGGTAGCTCCACCACTCGCGCTGCTTGACGTCGATGAAGGCGCGGTGAAGCTCTTCGCCCAACACCGTCTTGCCCAGCGGGTCCGCGGCAAAGGCATCGACCGCCTCGAGCAAGGTGCGCGGTAGGCTGCGTACGCCGCGCGCGGCCAATTCCGCGTCGCTCAGCTCGTACATGTTGAGATTAATGGGATCGCCGGGATCTAGATCCTGCTCGATCCCCTCCAGTCCCGCGCCCAGCACCATCGCCGCGCCCAGATAGGGATTGAGCGAGGGATCCACCGCCCGGCACTCGACGCGCGCGCCCGATAGATAAACGCCCTTGTGCTCCTCCGGCGCGCCCTCGATCTGCGGACGCAGCATGGGGACCCGCATCATGTGCGTACGGTTGTTGCCGCCGTAGGAAATGAAGATCGGCGCCCAGGTGAAGCCGGTCATCGACCCGCTCTTGATCAAGCGCTTGTACGAGTTGACGATGGGGCAGGTTACCGCGACGATCGCGGGCGCGTGGCGCAACACGCCCGCGAGGAACTGGTAGGCAAGCTTCGAGAGGCCGCAGCCGCGCTTGTCGCTCGCGTCGCCGAACACGTTGCGCCCGCTTCGCACGTCGCTCATCGACATGTTGAAATGCGCGCCGCTCCCCGTGCGATCCGCATAGGGCTTCGGCATGAAGGTCGCCTCCCAGCCGTAGCGGCGGGAGACCTCCTTCATCATCATGCGCCACAGCACGAAACGGTCGGCCATGGTCATGACGTCGGCATAGGCGAAATCGAACTCGAACTGGCTGTTGGCGTCCTCATGGTCGAATGAGTGGACCTCCCAATCCATCCCGTCCATGTAACCCACGACCTCGTCGAGCCAGGGCATGTTCTCGAGCAGGCCGATCACGTCATAGGCGGCCTTGGGCAGCACGTCGAAAGAGTTGGCGGGGCGGATGGTGTCGCCCTCCCGTCGCACCAGGAAGATCTCGCACTCCACGCCGAGGTTGAGGGCAAGACCATGGCCGGCGAGGCGGTCGATCTGGCGCTGCAGCACGTTTCGAGAGCACATCGGCCACGGCTTGTCGTGAAACCGCAGGCCTCCAGGCGCCCAGGCGACCTCTCGCCGCCAAGGCAGCACGGTGACCGCAGCGGGATCCGGATGGATGGCGAGTTCGTCGTCGTTCGGACTCTGCCCGAGCCCGTCGAGTGCCGCCCCGGTGAACAGCTCCGAGCCGCGCATCATCCGCGCGAAATGGCTGATCGGCACGCTCTTCGCCTTGGGAATGCCATGCAGGTCGACATAGGACGCGAGGCAGTGCCTGACGCCATTCTCGCCGAGCTTGCGTCCGAGCTCGGCGATACCGCGATCGCCGGCCTCTTTCGCCGTTGCGGAGTTTCCGCTTCCGCCGCTTCGCTCGGCGGGTGTCCTACGGCTGCCCCTCGCATCGTTCATTCGTGCCGCTCCTTCCCGACTGTTCCCGTCCGCCCCCGGTAGCATGTCTCCTCGCCGGTCGCGGTCACAGATGCGAGCACGGGCTCCATCCGCATTACTCTATCCGAAGACGGTCCAGCGATCACCGCTGACGTGACGCGCCGGCCGCGAGGTGCTCGCGCAAGCCGCCCGGTCGACGCGCGCTTTGCGAGGATGATGCCGAGCGGTAATTAACTGGTCAATTGAAATTGGACGCCCGCGTCCTCCAACTTAATCAACGCACCCTATCAAGCGGCGCGTTTGACCGGATGGCTGACGCGCTGCCAGAAAACGCGTCTAAGCTCATTCATCGCCGCGGTAATGTCGAAGCTGGGCCGCACCATCGAGGCCACCATGATGCCGTCGAGATGCACCGAGACGAACAGCGCGGTGCGCTCGGGGTCGACGCTCTTGAAGATGCCTCGGGCGACGCCCTCGCGTACGCCGGTGGAGATGATACTGGTCTCCATCTTGTAGAAGCGGCGGATCAGCGTCTCCACGGAGGCGACGCGCACCGAGCTGTGCGCATAGTCGATCATGATCTTGACCAGCTTGCGCATCAATACGGACATTTCGAGGTTGTTCTCGAACCAATCATTGATGAGATCGGTGGGGTCTGTGTGCCGCGCCTTGAGCCGGCCGTAGTTGTCGAGCGCCTGAAGGATGGCGTGCTCGATCATGACCCGGAACAGATCTTCCTTGTCCTCGAAGTAGTAGTAGATGAGCGCCGAGTTGACCTTGGCCACGCGCGCGATGTCCTTGATGGTGACCGACGCAAAGTCGCGCTGGCAGAACAGATCCATCGCTACCGACATCAGCTTGGCGGCTTGGCTCTTGGCCTTCGCGCCCTTTTGGGCGGCGGCGGGAAGCCGTGTCTTCTTGAGCTTTTTAGGCATGTCCTCGGCGCTCCTGAGTGCATTGTCTTGACCGAGGCGCTCCGCTCCCGGTCAGAGGACGGCGGGCGGCGCGTTGCAGATGCGCACAGTCGCGTTCGCAAGCCCGCGTCCGCCTACCTGTCCTGGCTTATAGCCCATTCTCTGAATGCGCGTAATCTCTTTGCGCCTATCGCCGCCCGCCTTGTCTCGCCGCGGCGAATCCGGAAAAACTCCTTGCATGATTGATATGTCCGGGGAACGCAGCGGCGCATCCGCGGGCAGGGAGGCAGGCGTTAGCGCGTCACCGACGCTGGGCAGCCTCACGAGGGGGCCGTCTGCAGAGTGCTCGAGGCGCGACCCAACGACGGACTACGGGCGAGGCTCCCTCATGGCCGCGGTGGCGACTCACCTGAGCACTTCTCCTCCGATGCCGCTATCCGGTACTTGATCGATCTCTGACGGCGGCCATACCGCCTCGGGCACGTACCGTCGGTCGCCTGCCGCTGCCCGATGCACGTTGCTGCCCCATCACCTCATTGTGGCAAGAGTCAACCCTTCCATGTCGATCTCGGGCTTACGGCCGAGCATCATGTCGACGACCGCCCGGCACGCGCCGCACGCCTGGGTCCATCCGGCGGCGCCGTGACCGGCGTTCACGAAGAGATTGCGATACCGCGTCGGTCCAAGGATGGGCGGGCCTCCCGGCGTGACCGGCCGCAGACACGCATAGTAGGTCGGTTTGGCGTAGTCGCCGCCGCGGGGAAACAGATCCTGGGCGACTTTGAATACACCTTCGAACTGTGCCGGCGCGTAGCTCTTGTCGTAGCCTGCGAACTCCGCTTTGCCGCCGATGCGCAGACGGTTGCCGAGCCGCGCGAACGCTACGAGATTGTCCTCCTCGATGATCCCGACGGTGGGCGCCTCCGGATAGCCGTCGGTCGGTATCGTTACCGTGTACCCCTTGATCGGATAGATCGGCAAATCAATACCCGCGGTGCGAGCCAGGTCCGGGCTTTGCAGCCCAAGCGCCAGGACGAAAGAATCGCCGCTGACGGGTCCCTTGTCGGTTGCAATGCGTGTCACACGGTCACCGTCGCATTCGATTCCGATGACGGTGGTATTCAAATGGATCTTGACGCCCTTTCCCTCCGCGAGCTTCGCCAAGTTGCGCGTGAACAGCAAGGCGTCGCCCGCACCGTCGGCCGGGGCGAACAGCCCGCCGCCAATTTTATCCATCGAGGCCTTCAGCGCCGGTTCAATCGTCGTGCACCGTTGCCGATCTGCTGTCTCGAGCGGTAGACCGTGCTCCCTGAGCAAAGTCCACGCGGCAACGCCCTTGTCGTAGCTCTCCTGCGTGCGGAAGAGATAGAGAATTCCCTTATCGTTTTCGTCATAACTGATGCCCGTGCGCTCGCGCAGCGCTCGAAGCTCTGCAACGCCATACATCATGATACGCAACGTACGCACCGTGTTGGCCCGATAGCGCGCGGACGTGCAATTCTGCAGGAAGGCCAGGCCCCAGCGCCAATATGACATCTCAGATCGAATCCTGAAGCGCAGCCACGGATCGTTCTGAAAAAACGACTTAAGGAGCGTCATGGGAGCGCTTGGCGAAGCCCAAGCTTGCGAATGACCAGGCGCGAGGAGCGCGCCATTCTGAAAGCTGGTCTCCAGCCCGGTGTTCTCCCGCCGCTCGACGATGGTTACGTCGTGGCCGGCTTCCGCCAGGTACCAGGCCGTAGTCACTCCGATAATGCCGCCACCCATGACGATGGTCTTCATCGGACCCCCCGACTCCGCCAAACTTGTTGTCGTCTCGACTACGCGTCAAGCCGAAGCAAGGTCATCGGAGTCGATGACATCGGCATCGGCCCGCCATCAGACGACCTCGAGCTCCACGTCGCCGCCACCCACGAGCATTTCGATGCCCGTCTCGGTCAAGGCATAGGTGCCGCCCTGAATGATGCCAAGCCCCTCTTCGAGAAGCTGGATATAGGCGTGCAGCACGAACACCATTCCCGGTTCCAGCACCTGGTCAAAGCCCCGGCTGATCTGCAGGGGCTCCAGCCATATCGGCGGATAGGCCACGCCGATCCCATAGCCGAATCGCATCAGGGCCGCGCCTTCGAGCCCGGCGCGCCGCAACGGCGCTAGAGAGGCCTCTTCCACCTCGCCAACTCGGACGCCCGGCCGCGCGGCCGCGATTCCGGCGGCGAGCGAGGCACGCGCCAGATCATAGATCTCGCGAGCGCGCCGGCTGGGCTGACCCACCGCAAGGGTGTGAACCGCCGTTGCGTGATAACGCCGCGCCACGCCCGCGAATTCGAGATGCACGAGATCGCCGGATTCGATGACGCGGTCTCGGGGCGTCGCGTGTCCGCCTGCCGTGCGAGGTCCGCTTGCGAGCTCGGTCGGGATCGACCAGTAGTCGCTGCCCGCCTTGCGCATCGCCGCTTCGACCGCGGCAGCGAGATCGAGCTCCGTTATGCCCGGCCTGAGCGTCTTGCGTGCCGCATCGAGCCCCAGCTCCGCGAAGCGCGCGGCGGAGCGCAGATATGTCATCTCCTGCGGCGATTTGACGAGACGCATGGCACCCAGCATTTCGGTTCCATCGACAAGCTCGGCCGGCGCGAGCGCCCAGGCGAGCGCCTGACCCTGAGAATAGGGCAGCGCATAGGACTGGGTCTCGATCGCGATCCTGCCCCCACGGAATCCCTTTTCGCGCGCGATGGAGGCAACGAGTGCAGGGACATCCTCGCTGAAGAGATGGTAGGTGCGGACATCCGTCACCCAGGACGTCTCGCGCGGCAGCGCAAGATCGACATCGCGCACGATCAGCGTCGGCTCCCCGCCATCCACCATGAAGATCAACGCCTGCGGGCTGTTGACGCTGACCCAGGAATCGTAGCCGGCAAAATAGTAGAGATGCTCCGGCGCGACGCTGACGCAGCAGTCGATCCCGTTGCGTCCGAGCATCTCGCGGGCGAGCGCAAGCCGATGACGGTGTTCGTTCTCGGTAAAGGCAGCGTAAGTCGCGGACATGTTTGCCTGCGCCTCACATCGGGGGCGAGTTGCCGATCACGCGGTCCTTGATCCAGATCGCGAGCTCGTGGATCGACGGCTCCTTCCACGACATGCGGCCGGCGCGGCGCAAGGTGGATTGCAGGCCTTGCTGCTGAATTGCGGTCACCGCGTTGTCCTCGGGCGTGGCGGTGTCCCAGCGACGATAGTATTTTTGCACCACCTCGGCGAAGTCCGCGCGCGCCACGGTCGATTTCGGAAAACAGGAGCCGACGCTGAGCCACGATTTTTGCGCGCTCTTGGGATAGGCCGCGAGCCACCACATGCAGTCGTGCGTGCAACAGAACGTGACGACGGGATAGATCAGGCAGAAATGCGTCCCCGTTTTCGGACGGCCTCGGAGCGTCGCGATCTGCGGAAAGGTCGTCTTGTCCTCCGGCAGCACCGCGCACGTCTCGTCGCCGGGCATGTGGATCGCGGTCCAATTGCCGCGGCCCGGCACCAGATCCGCCTCCTGGTTTCCGAGCGAGCCCGCGTGGACCACGGAGGTGTGGTAGATCTCGGTCGAGTTCTCGGCATAGATCTTCCAGTTGCAATCGAGCTCGTACTCGACCCGCCGGGTCAGGACCAGGTCGGAGAAGCCATAAGAGGCGAACTGCTCGGGGAGATCTCCGAGATACTCCCTGAGCCCGACCGCATCGCGGTCGAAATTCGCGAAGATGAAGCCCTCCCAGCTCTCCAAGCGGATTTCCGGCAGCCCCCATTCCGACTTATGGAAGTTGCGCGTGGTGTTCATGGCCGGCGCGCCGATCAGGCTGCCATCGATGCCGTATGTCCACGCGTGGTAGGGACAGGAGAAATGCGTGCCGCAATTGCCCTTCCCCGCGAGCAAGCGGGCTCCGCGGTGCTGGCAGGTGTTGGCGAGAGCGTGCAGCTTGCCCGCTGAGTCCCGCATGATGATGAGCGGCTCGCCCGCGATGTCGATGGTGAAATAGTCGCCGGGGTTTGCCGCTTCCTCTGCGCGCCCGACGAATATCCAGCTTCGCAAGAAAATCCGCTCGATCTCGCGCTGATAGAATTCCTCCGAGGTGAAACACCAACGCGGCAACGCCTCCGCGTCCTCCAACGGCAGCGATACCTTGCTGTAATGCAACGGATCGAAGATGTCCTCGACGCGTCCGATCATCATCAGCCTCCTGACTCTCCGCTCAAGCGATCTCGATCTCGGCGACGGTCTCGAAACAGTGGTTGCGCGTGAGCGATTGGATGCCGAGCGTCGCCCGGCAGCCGATCCCTCTGGTGTCGTAGACCTCGGCGAGTAGGTCGGTAAGCCCGTTCGCGACCTTGTGCACGTCATAGTAGTCGGGCGCGCAGACCACGTAGTTGAGCGTGCGGATGATTCCAGCGACGCGCTCGAGGTCGCCCAAGGCCTGCTTGATGCCGGCGAGCAGGTTGACGCCGGCGAGGCGCGCCGCCTGATAACCCTGCTCTGTGGTCAAAGTGTCGCCGAGCCGCCCGGCATACATGACTTTGCCGTCGACCTCGGGAACGTGGCCTGCAAGCGTGAGGACTTTGCCCAGGATGTGGAATGGCTTCATGCGGCCATAGGCCATGCCGGCGAAGGGCTTCTGTGCGTAGTCCGGCAGCACGATCCCGAGCTTTTTGAGTTTGGCTTCGACGCTCATGCTCTTTTCTCCTCCCGGTCGAGCGCGCATTATTGAGCCGATATCGGTCGCACTCAATTGGGATTGGGGCGCAATGATCAAACCTCGTCTGAAGGTCGGGCTCATGCTGCCGCAGATCGACGGCATGCGTCAGCGGGGCATCACTCGCTGGGCGGATCTCAAAGTGATGGCGCAACTGGCCGAGGATGTCGGCTTCGACTCGCTGTGGCTGGTCGATCACTTTCTCTATCGGCTCCTGGGAGAGGATCGCGGCCGAGGCGCGTGGGAGTGCTGGTCGCTGCTGGCGGCTCTCGCGGCCACGACGCGCAAAGTGGAACTCGGTACCTTGGTGCTCGGCATGGGCTTCCGCAATCCCGCCTTGCTTGCCAAGATGGCCGATACGGTGGACGAGGTCAGCAACGGGCGGCTGATCCTCGGGTTGGGCGCCGGTTACCACGAGCTCGAGTACCGCGCCTTCGGCTATCCCTACGATCACAGGTTCAGCCGCTTTGCGGAGGCGATCCAAATCGTGCATGGGTTGCTGAGGCACGGCCACGTCGACTTCGCGGGCGAGTATCATCAGGCGCGCGATTGCGAGCTGCGGCCGCGCGGTCCGCGGCAGAGCGGGCCGCCAATCATGATCGGCAGCATTCGCCCGCGCATGCTCGAGCTTGTCGCGCGTTACGCCGATTCCTGGAACGCCTACTACGACGACACGCGCAACAGCGTCGACAACCTTCGGCAACTGCGTGAGGTCGTCGACGCTGCCTGCCATAAAGCCGGCCGTCATCCAGTGACGCTGGAGCGCACCGTCACGGTCTTGGCCGCCGATGCCCAAGGCGATGCATGGTGGAACAGGCTGCCGACGCCCCATGGGCAGCTTGCGCTCAAGCCATTGAGCGGGCCGCCCGAGCAAATGGCGGCAGAGCTGCGCGCCTACGCCCGCGAGGGGATCGCGCACATTCAGATGTGCATCGATCCGACAACACCGCAGACCATCGAGGCCTTCGCGCCGGTGCTGGAGAGTCTCCGCCGGGCTCGAGGGTCATGAATTCTTTTGTGATCCACGCAGCCGAGACTGGATCGGCATCCAGATTGCGCGCGACGTGACTGGAAGCTGCGGAGAGAAGCGCGTTGTGGTTTAGCGCGCTCACTTGTTTATGACTCTTTAAGGACGATTCACGCACGCTCGCGACACGGGGACGAGGGGAGCTCTGCCAAGCGCGGCAGAGTTCTCATTTCTAGGTCAGCACCGGGAGGGGGAGAGGTGCTTTTTGGGGTAGATCATGACAGCCAGGGTTTTTCTCCTAACCGACATCTCCGAAGCTCCGAGAAGTTTGCCGCGCCGAAAGCCTCCAAGGGCGCCCGCGGGGGTTCGGGACATCGCCGCCGACTGGAAACGGTGGAGCTGGGCCGAGCGCATCATCGCGGTAGCGATCGTCGCGCTTTTCGTACTGACGGCCTCGATCACGCCAACTTTGATCGGGCATTGACCTCGGCCAGACCCGATCGCAGCGCGAAATCCGGTATCCGATAATGACCGGGGCGGCGGTGATCCAGATCGATCACCGCACAGCCCGGTTGATCCCGCCGTCCACGAGTATGTTCTGGCCGGTCATGTAGCTCGAGGCGTCCGAGGCGAGGAAGACGCATACGCTTCCGATCTCCTCGAACCGCGCCGTGCGCGCCATCGGAATGCTGCGGAGGGCCGACTCCGCCATGGCCACATTCTCGCAGTAGCCCGGCATGACGTTGTTCATGCGCACGTTCTGCGCCGCATATTTGTCGGCGAAGAGCTTGGTGAAGCCATGGAGGGCGGCGCGCAGCACGCTCATCTGGGCGTAGCCGGGACGAGGCTCGGTGGCATTCAAGGACGAGATGTTCACGAAAGCGCCTCCGCCCTGGGCTACCATGAGCGGCGTGACGAGCCGCGCGATCCGCACGACATTGAGCACGTACATGTCGAGCGCTCTATGCCAATCGTCGTCGCGGAACGCGAGAGGGTCGGGGAAAGTCCCGGGATCGAAGACGGTGCTGGTCGTGACGCTCGGCGCCGCTCCGCCGCCATGGCCGATATTGTTGACGACCGCATCGATCCGCCCATAAGCCTTGCGGGTATCCTGCACGAGTTCCTCCAAGTCCGAGGTGTCGAGCGCCGAGCCCTGCCGGCCGATGCCGCCCAGTTCTTGGGCCAGCTTCGTGCTGCGCTCGGATGGCGACATCAGCGAAACCTTGTAGCCGGCCGCGGCAAAGCTTCGCGCGACACCGGCGCCGATGCCCTGGCCGGCGCCTGTGATGATGGCCACTCTATCCTGAGCCATGGTCCTATCCTCCTCCGGCGTTCGATTTCTGCTCGATGATACTATAGCCAAGCGAGACAAACAGATTTGCAGGGGTGCCTCGGGTTGCTAAGAATGAGCCGCGCGTCTCTTGGGGAGGATCGTCGCCGGACACATGAAAATCGCGGACCTTCGGACCTTCATCGTGGGCAACCCGCCGCCGCGCCTCGGCGGGCGCTATTTCATTTTCCTGAAGCTGATCACCGAGGATGGCGTCGAAGGCGTCGGCGAGGTCTATGCCGCGACCTTCGCGCCGCAGACCATCGTCGCGATGATCAAGGACGTGTTCGAGCATCATGTGCTCGGCGCCGACCCGTTCCGGATCGAGACGCTGTGGCGCACCGTCTACGGCCGCGGCTACTCGCTGCGGCCCGACATCTCCCTGATGGGCGTGCTCAGCGGCCTCGAGATGGCGTGCTGGGATATCGTGGGAAAGGCGCTCGGCAAGCCCGTCTACGAGCTGCTGGGCGGCAAGGTGCACGAGCGGCTGCGGACCTACACGTATCTCTACCCGAGCGCCGGGGAAGGCGACGTGCACAGCGATGCCGCGGTCTATCGCGATCCCGACCTCGCGGCCGAGCGCGCCGCCGCTTACGCCGCGATGGGATTCACCGCGGTGAAGTTCGACCCCGTGGGCGGCTATTCGAATTTCGATCCGCGCCAGCCGAGCCTCGAGCGGATGGAGCTTTCGGAGGCTTTCTGCCGGAAGATCCGCGAAGCCGTCGGCACGAAATGCGATCTCCTGTTCGGGACCCACGGGCAATTCACGGCCTCGGGCGCGATCCGCCTCGCGCGCCGGCTCGAGCCCTACGATCCCCTGTGGTTCGAGGAGCCGACGCCGCCGGAGATGCCCGAGGAAATGGCGCGGGTCGCGCGGCAGACCTCGATTCCCATCGCCACCGGCGAGCGGCTCACGACCAAGTACGAATTCGCGCGCGTGCTCGACCTGCAGGCGGCCTCGATCCTGCAGATGGCGCTCGGCCGCGTCGGCGGGCTGCTGGAGGCCAAGAAGATTGCGGGCATGGCGGAGGCGCATTACGCGCAGATCGCGCCGCATCTCTATTGCGGGCCGATCGAGGGTGCGGCGAACATCCAGATCAGCGCGTGCAGCCCGAACTTCCTGATCCTCGAGAGCCTGCAGACCTGGAGCGGCTTTCACGCGCAGATCCTGAAGCAGCCGATCCGCTGGGAAGCCGGCTACGTGATCCCACCGACCGAGCCGGGGCTCGGCGTCGAGCTCGACGAGGAGGTGGCGCGGAGCCACCCCTATACCGGCACCGAGCTGCATCTCGTCATGACAGCCGAGCCGATTAATCCATAACTCCGATGGGGCGGAAGGGCAGGGCGGGATGCGTTATGGATTCATCGGCCTGGGTAATCTCGGCATGCATCTCGCCGGGAGCCTGTTGCGCGAGGGGTTCTCGCTCACCGTCCATGATCTCAACAAGTCGGCGGCAGATCCGCTGATGGCGACGGGCGCGCACTGGGCGGAGTCGCCCAAGGCCTGTGCCGCGGCCTCCGATGCCGTGATCACCTGCCTGCCGTCACCCGCGGCCTCGCGTGCCGTGCTGACCCGCGAGAGCGGCGTCCTCGCGGGGCTCCAGCCCGGCGGCACCTGGATCGAGATGAGCACCAACGATCGCCACGAGATCGAGGCCATCGCCGCACTCGCGGCGAAGCAGGGCATCGCCACCCTGGAGGCGCCGGTGACCGGCGGCGTCCATCGCGCGGCCTCCGGCAAGATCACCGTGCTCGTCGGCGGCGACACCGCGACCTTCGAGGCGCACCGCCCGGTGCTTCAGGCCATGGGTGGCCAGGTCTTTCACATGGGGCCGCTCGGCAAGGCTTCGGTGATCAAGGTCATCACCAACATGCTCGCCTTCATCCATCTAGTCGCTGCGGGCGAGGCCTTGATGCTGGCGAAGCGCGGCGGGCTCGATCTCGCCCAGGCTTTCGCGGCGATCAAGGCGAGCTCGGGCAACAGCTTCGTGCACGAGACCGAGAGCCAGCTCGTGCTCAACGGCAGCTACAACATCGGCTTCACCATGGACCTCGCTTGCAAGGATCTGGGCTTCGCGCACCAGCTCGGCCGCGATTTCGGCGTGCCGCTCGAGCTCGCGGGCATGACGGAGCAGATCTTCCGGCGCGGCCAGGCCCAGTACGGCGGCGACGCCTGGTCCACCCGCATCGTGCAGCTCTTGGAGGATGCCGTGGGCACGGATCTCCGCGCGCCCGGCTTTCCACCGGTCCTCGCGCCGGAATAATCTGCCGAGTCCGACACGGAGGATGCCATGTCTGGCAGCGATGTTCTGATCGTCGGTGCCGGTCCGACCGGGCTTGTCCTGGCGCTCTGGCTCACCAAGCTGGGCGTGAAGATCCGCATCATCGACAAGACCGCCGAGCCCGGTACGACATCGCGGGCTCTGGCGGTTCAGGCTCGGACCCTCGAGCTTTATCGTCAGCTCGATCTCGCGGACGCCGTCGTCCAGCGCGGGCATAAGGTTCCCGCCGTCAATCTATGGGTCAAAGGCGAGCGGGCCGCGCATCTGCCGTTCGAGACCGTCGGCCAGGATTTGACGCCCTATCCGTTCCTGCACATCTATCCGCAGGACGAGCACGAGCGGCTTCTGATCGACCGATTGAAAGTGCTCGGCGTGTCGGTCGAGCGACAGATGGAGTTGGTGAGCTTCACCCAGGAGAACGATCGCATCATCGCGTGCCTGCGCGGGCTCAGCGGCCAAGAGGACCGATGCGAGGCAAAATATATCGCGGGCTGCGACGGCGCTCGCTCGACCGTCCGCGAGACGCTCGGCACCGGGTATCCCGGCGGTACTTACCGGCATTTATTCTACGTCGCCGATGTGGACGCCGCGGGTCCCGCGGTCGATGGCGAGCTCCACGTCGATCTGGACGAAGCCGATTTCGTCGCTGTCTTTCCATTGGCGGGTAAGGGGCGGGCGCGTCTCATCGGAACCCTGCGGGACGAGCGCGCCGACCGCGCGGATACCCTCAAGTTCGAGGACGTCCGCGATCGAGCGATCAAGCAACTCAGGGTTCAGGTCGAGACGGTAAACTGGTTCTCGACCTACCACGTGCACCACCGCGTGACGGACCATTTCCGGAAAGGCCGCGCCTTCCTGCTCGGCGACGCCGCGCACATACACAGCCCCGCCGGCGGCCAAGGCATGAACACGGGAATCGGCGACGCGATCAACCTGGCCTGGAAACTGGCGGCCGCGATCGCCGGACGTGCGCCGGACAGCCTGCTCGACACCTATGAGGCCGAGCGGATCGGCTTTGCCCGGCGGCTCGTCGCGACCACCGATCGCATATTCACTCTGGCGACAGCCGAGGGACCCATCGCGGCGGTGCTGCGTACGCGCATCGTGCCTGTGGTGTTCCCCAAGGTCCTCGCGTTCGAGGCGGCTCGCGAGTATCTCTTCCGAACCGTCTCGCAGATCACCCTCAATTACCGCGGAGGGCCGCTGAGCGCCGGCTCTGCCGGCCGTGTCCGCGGCGGCGATCGTCTGCCGTGGGTACGCAACGACGGTGCGGATAATTTCGCCCCGCTCTCGGCGATCGCCTGGCAGGTGCACGTCTACGGCTCGGCAAGCTCGGAGCTCAAGGCCTGGTGCGCCGCTCGCCAGATGCCGTTGCACGTCTTCGACTGGAAATCGGCGCATGAGAGAGCCGGCCTGGTGCGCGACGCCATCTATCTCCTCAGGCCCGACACTTATGTGGCGCTCGCCGAGCCGTCCGGCGCCCCCGCGGCTCTCGACAGCTATTTTGCAGCCCGCGGCATCAAGCTTGCGGCATCCTGACGAGTGCCCGGGCCGCCTTTGCGATCTCGCGCCCGTCCCGGCGAGGCGTTATTGTCGGCATGGGAATCGCTGGAGCCAACATTCGTAGGCTCAGCTCGGGGAGGGAAAACATGAGCCAGTTCGACAATCTGGAGAAGCGCATCGGCCAAGGCGAAGTCATCATCCTCGATGGCGCCATCGGGACCCAGCTCCAGGAAATGGGACTGCCCATCCAGCATACGGCCTGGGCGGCGACGGCGCTCCAGACGCACCCCTCGACGGTGCAGCTCATGCACGAGCTCTACGTCAAAGCGGGCGTCGACATTCTGACCACGAACACCTACGCCTCGGCGCGGCACAACCTCGAGCCCCTGGGCATGGGCGACCTCACGGGAGAGCTCAACCGACGCGCGGTCATCCTGGCCCGCGAGGCGCGCGACAAGGCCGGCCGCGACCGGCCGGTGCTGATCGCCGGGTCGATCTCGAACTTCGGGATGACGACCGGCGGCGAGAACCTCGCCACCTTGCGGCAGCGCTCGCGCTTCACCGAAGAGCAGTTCCGCGCCAATCTCCGCGAGCAGGCGGAGCTCCTGCTCGAGGCCGG
>Ga0307479_10001991_pt1 | contig 18648 bp, 18 predicted proteins | sample atmos_gasesECM4C_FD_203743 | JGI IMG/M metagenome (GOLD analysis project Ga0307479, IMG submission 203743) | Hardwood forest soil microbial communities from Morgan-Monroe State Forest, Indiana, United States - atmos_gasesECM4C_515 | ecosystem: Environmental > Terrestrial > Soil > Temperate... | reverse complement strand
CAAATTTCTTTCGAATACCGGCACACATCTTTTGCGCCTGATGATATGATGCTCGCGGTGACATTGGAACTTCCCTCCAAGCCGTTCAAAGAAATTCTTCAAGGGATTCGTATCTGCAACGAAAAACGGCGTTCGAGCCAGCCGCTGGGCCAAAAAAGCGCCGGCTGCATTTTTAAAAATCCTCCCGGTGCGTCCGCAGGGCGAATGATTGATGAGCTGGGACTCAAAGGGCATTCCGTTGGCGAGGCTCGCGTGAGCGATCGCCATGCGAATTTCTTCGTCAATGCCGGTAAAACCTGCGCGAAAGACATGCTGGCGCTGATTGCTGACGTGCGCGAGCGTGTGCGCAAGGCCTACGGCGTGGATCTGGAGAACGAGGTGATTGTTTGGAGCGTATAAAGACCATGCGGAACCCGTCCGCGGCGGAGGATGCGAACTCGTATCGTCCGGAACTCCTCACGGAAGATGAGCCGCGCTACCTGCGCCGGCAAAGACCTGTGGAGATTCGTCGGAGAAAGTTCGGCGGACGAACCTGGCTTTTTTACCGGCGTATGCTCGTTTTGTGTTTCGTCCTGGCCATGAGCGCGGCCCTGGCGGCGTTAGCAGGCCGGTTTTTCTTGTATTCGCCGCGGGTTTTGCTGCTCAAGCCCGATCAAATCGAGCTTGCGGGTAATCACATTGTGAACCGCGAAGTGGTACTCGATAAGTTTTACCGCGACCGCGGGCGCAGCGTGCTGCGAATTCCCCTCGATGCCCGGCGCACCGCGCTGGAGGAGATACCCTGGGTCGAATCCGCCAGCGTGCAGCGTATTCTGCCGAACCGTATTCGCGTCGAGTTGACTGAGCGCACCCCGATCGCCTTCCTGCGCAACGGCACCGAACTTGCGCTGATTGACGCTCACGGCGTGATTCTGGACCGTCCGCAAGGCGAGGACTTGCATTTTCCCATCGTAACCGGCCTCTCGGAGAACATGCCTCGGGACGAGCGCGAAAGGCGCATGCAAACGTACCAGGAATTCATGAAGAACATCGATCTGGTGCGTTCTGATTCCTCGGATCGCGTAAGCGAAGTCGAACTATCGAATCCGAAAGATTTACGCGTGGTGATGACCGGGGTCGCGCGCGCGAATGATGCGCAAGCCGTGACCATCCATTTCGGAGCCGGCGACTTTACCGGCAAGTACCGCATGCTCGTTGAGAATATCGCGGACTGGCAGGCGAAAGCGGGTTGCGTGCAATCCGTGGATTTGCAGTTTTCCAAACAGGTCGTGCTAAATCCCGACGCGAATGCTTGCGGGGGCCGCGCGGCCGCGAAGCCTAGATAATTTCTGAGCGGGAGCTGAAGTTTGGCGAAGAAAGACAAATACTTGGTAGGGTTGGACGTCGGCAGCTCCAAGACGTGCGCGCTGATCGCGGAAATCGACGAAGAACAGGTGAGGTTTCTGGCGCTGGGCGCGGCGGAATCAAAAGGACTGCGCAAAGGTTTGATCGTCAATCTCGATTCCACCGTCAGCTCGATTCGGCGCGCCGTGGAGGAAGCGGAAGGCGTTGCGGGCGTGCCTGTGGAATCGGCGCTGGTCGGTGTGGCTGGCGCGCATGTGCGCGGGGTGAACAGTCGCGGTGGCGTGACTCTCGGCCACCGCGCTCGCGACATCGAGCGCGACGATGTGCGCCGGGCCATTGACGCGGCGCGGAACATCACGCTTCCGGAAGATCGCGAAGTCCTCCACGTCCTGCCGCATGAATTTATCGTGGACGCGCAGGTTGGCATCCGCGATGCCATCGGCATGGTCGGCCAGAGGCTCGAAGCCAATGTCCATTTGGTGACCTCTTCGGTCGCCGCCACGCAAAATCTAGTGACCGCGGCGAACCGTGCGGGAATCTTGATCAGTGACACGGTCCTCGAACCGCTGGCATCTGCGGAATCATGCCTCACGCAGGATGAACGTGAGCTCGGCTGCTGCTTGCTGGATATCGGCGGGGGCACCACCGAAGTCATCGTGTATGGCGGCGGCGTGGTGCGTCACACGAGCGCGGTGCCCGTCGGCGGCGACCACTTCACGAATGATCTCGCGGTGGGCTTGCGCACGCCGATTCCCGAAGCGGAGAAAATCAAGCGCAGATACGGCTGCGTGTCCGCCTCCTTCCTGCAAAAAGACGGCGCGATCGAAATTGCCAGCGTGGGTGACCGCCCGCCACGAACGATTTTCGCCCGCATATTGACGGACATCATCGAGCCGCGGGCTTTGGAACTCTTGAGCTTGATTCGCGATGACCTCCAGCGCGCCGGGCTCTACGGACAAATCCCTGCTGGACTCGTCCTGGCGGGCGGAGGAGCCATGCTGCGCGGTCTGGATGAGATGGCGGAACAGGGTTTTCACCTTCCCGTGCGCATCGCGGAGCCGAAGGGATTGGCCGATCTGCCGGAGCTGGTGACCCAGCCCGAATACGCGACGGTCGTGGGATTGGTGATGTACGGCGCGAAAGCGCGGCGCACGGCGCCGCAGCGCGCGGGGAATTTAGTGTCTAAATTGAAGGCCATGTTCGCCGGCGCCTCTTGACCCTGCCCGAGCGGCGTGTTGCGAAACTGGAGAAGGACGAGGAGCCCATGATAGCAAAGGACGCAGGAATCCGGATGAGCTTCAGTGAGGAGCTGCAGCCGGCGAAGATCAAGGTCATCGGTGTGGGCGGGGGCGGATGCAACGCGGTGAACCGCATGATCCGCGCCAAGGTCGAGGGCGTGGAGTTCATCGCCGCGAACACCGATTTGCAGGCCCTGAAATTGTCTCAGGCACCGGTGAAACTTCAGCTCGGAGCAAAGCTCACAAAAGGGCTCGGCGCCGGCGCCAACCCCGAGGTGGGCCGCAAGGCGGCGCTCGAAGACACCGAAAAAATTATTGAAGCTCTCGAAGGCTCAGACATGATTTTCATCACCGCCGGGCTCGGCGGCGGCACGGGCAGCGGCGCGGCTCCTGTCGTTGCTTCGCTGGCGAGCGAGCTGGGCGCATTGAGCGTCGCAGTGGTGACGAAGCCATTCGCGTTCGAAGGCAAACGCCGCATGATGCAGGCCGAACAGGCCCTGCAAGAGCTGATCGGCGCCGTGGACACTGTGATTGTGATCCCCAATGAGCGTCTGATGGAAACCGTCGAGCGCGGCACAAGCTTCTTCGACGCATTTCGTATCGCCGATGACATCCTTCGCCAGGCAGTGCAGGGCATTTCGGACATCATCACCGTGCCGGGCATCATCAACCGCGACTTTGCCGACGTGAAGGCCATTATGCACGGACAGGGCTATGCCGTGATGGGCACGGCCGTGGCCACCGGCACAAACCGAGCCGTCGATGCCGCGAATCGCGCCATCTCGAGCCCGCTACTAGAAGACAATACGATCCATGGCGCGCAAGGAATCCTTATCAACATTTCGGGGAGTTCGAGCCTGACGCTCCACGAGGTGCATGAGGCCTCAAGCGTCATCCAGAAGGCCGCGCACGAAAACGCGAATATCATTTTCGGCGCCGTGCAAGACGATGCCATGAAAGACTCCGTGAAGATCACCGTAATCGCGGCAGGCTTCCGGGAGGCGAACAAGAAAAACACGCAACAGAGGCCGTCGTTGCTGCCGAAGACCTGGAAGGCGGGGCGCGATATCCAAGATGTCCCTCCACGGCAACAGGAGTTGCCGAATGTCGTGCACCAGGTCCAGCAAAACGTCCGCGAGGTCAGCCACGAAGTTCCTCCGGACGACCTCGATGTGCCGACGTTCCTCCGCCGCCAGGCGCAGAAGGCCTAGACAACTTTCCAGTCTTCGTTTTTCGATCGGGGCGCCCCATCGCGACGGGCGCCCCGATTTTCTTGGGGTGCCTTCGATTGGCGCAGCGCGACCTATGCGGCAAGAGCACTCGGCCTTGAAATTTCTGAACTTTCAACACTCGCGGGGAAAGACCGAAGTGGCGCGGTCTTAAACGAGGCCGAACGAAGCGAACGCGGTGATGGACGCGCAACCCAGAGCGACGCCGAGGACTACGCCGGCGAGAACATCGCTCAAGAAGTGCATGCCGAGGACGATGCGGGACACGGCGATGCTTGCCGCCAAGAAGAAAAGCGTGGCCTCGAGCGAAGGATAGAAGTAGCTGACGACCAGGGCGATGGAAAACGCCGTCATGGTGTGGCCCGATGGAAAGGAAAACCTATCGGGCGGCAAGACCTTTGACCAGCAATGCGGTTCAAGCTGGCAGGGGCGCCGGCGGTGGCTCAGACTTTTCAGCGCCTTGAAGACGAATATCCCAACGATCGCTGCGGTCCCCGACGCTCCAACTGCCAAGAAGCGCTGCGGTCCGCCATAAACGAGCAGGATAATCCCGAGCGCATACCACAGCCAGCCGTCTCCCATGCGCGTCGCGGCAATCATCCAGTAGCGGATCCACCGTGGCGCGCGCCAGCGGTTCAGGCGCCGCATCAAGCGGTGATCGCGGCGCTCGATAAATCCCCACAGGGTGCGTGTGACTGCCATCGTAGTTCCTAACTCGCCCAGTTCGCCTCGAAGCTCGAATCCATATCCCAGACCATGCGCGGATGTTTCTCTTTCTTCTCCAGGGCCGCGCGCCACTTGCGGCAAAAGCGCATTTCGTTCAGCCAGTGCCCCGCGGTGAAAGCGGGAACGAGGGCTGCAAGAGGAGCCAGGGACAATGTCCATGGCTTTTCTTTGAAAAGCGACCCGATGATAGAGAAAACGTCGGCGGTCAGCTTCAAGTAGCTGCCATGAATGCCATGAACGTGGCCGCGTCCGGCGCGCAAGCCCGCAAAAAACTCATCGACGGTGCGCGCTCCCCGCACTTCGGTATAATTGAGGCCTACACCGGCGATGGTGTGCGAGTCGCTTCCGGCAAGGCCGATTTTCCCGAGCCGCGCCGCGAGCCGTTCCGCGCCGGCGTTGGCCTCAGCGGTCATCTGACCATTGCGCGTTTCGAACGCGGGGACATAGGAAGCCAACCAGCGAAAGTCTTCTTCTTCGCGCCAACCGGTCAGCCCGGAGAAGACGTGGTTGACGCTGAAGAATAATTTTCGCTCGGTGAGATACATCAGCAGCGCAATGAAATCCGTGCGGCGGCGCTGGATCTCGACGTGGTCGCGTTCGCCAATGCCGTAGACACCAAGGTGCAGCTCCGTGCCGCTCGGCATTCGGCAGGTAACCTCTTCGCTGAGAAAGAAATCCGAGTGCCGGCGGAGCGCTTCCGCTGCATCGATGGAGTCGTGATCGGTCATCGTTACGATGGACATGCCGAGCTGCTTCAGCCGGAGGTATACCTCCGCAGGGTCGTTATAGGACTCGCGGCAAATCCGGCTCATAACGGGAGTGTTACACATTCCCGAGAAAATCGAGTGAACGTGGAGGTCGCAGCGCATGAAACTATTGTTAAGGGTGAATATGAACAGTCTGTGAAGAGGTGACGAATTGTGGGTAAATGTGCCCATGGAACTACTAGAACACATGGGACTTACAAAATTATCCACATGGCATCGAGTGTGCTCTGCTTGGCGAAGAAGAAGCGTATGGCAGAATCTCAGCATGAAAAAAATACACATCGTCTTTCATGACGCCGGCGGAGGACACCGCAATGCGGCCGTGGCCCTGCAAACCATTGCGGCGCAGCAGAAGCGCGACTGGCAGATCGAGCTCGTCCATTTTCAGGAGCTGACCGACCGGTTGGATGTTTTGCGGAGGCTGACGGGCATTCGCATTCAGGAGCAGTACAACATCATGCTCCGGAATGGTTGGACACTGGGCAGTGCCCAATTGCTACGCGTCCTACAAGCGACCATTCGCCTATTTCACAAGCCGTTGGTGCGCCTCCTGGAAGATTTCTGGAAGCGAAATCCTGCGGACCTGCTCGTCTCCGTTATCCCGCACTTTAATCGGCAGATTTGCGAGAGTTGGAATTCGATCTATCCAGGACGGCCGTTTGTCACCCTCATCACCGACCTGGCGGATTTCCCCCCGCACTTCTGGATTGAGCCGTTGAAGGAACAATATGTAATCGCGGGAACAGAGCGAGCCGTGCAGCAAGCCCGGGCCCTAGGTCACGACGACGGGCACATTTTTCGAACGTCAGGAATGATACTGAGGCCAGATTTTTACACCCCCGATGATTCCGACCCGATGGCGTTGCGTAAAGAAATGGGGCTTCGCGCGGACCTGCCCACGGCAATCGTGCTGTTTGGCGGGCACGGTTCGAAAGTGATGTACGAAATCACCCGCCGTTTGGATGCGGCCGGACTGCCAGTACAGCTCATTTTGATATGCGGAGGGAACGAAGACCTTGCGGCGAGGCTATGCGCGCGAAAGTGGCGCATGCCTGTAAAGGTGATTGGCTTCACCAAAGAAGTGCACAAGCTCATGCGCGCGGCGGATTTTCTGATCGGCAAGCCTGGCCCGGGAAGCATCGCGGAGGCCATGGTTCGCGGCCTGCCGGTGCTCATTGAATGCAACGCCTGGACGCTGCCACAGGAGCGATATAACGCGGTGTGGGTGGAAGAAATGCGCGTCGGCATCGTGCTGAAGAGTTTTCGCGACGTTGTCGCGGGCGTGAAGCAGATGATGGATCCCGTGAAGCTTCAGGACTTCAGAAAAAACGTCGCGGCGCTCGAAAATCGCGCCATTTTTGAAATCCCGGAAATTCTTGCCAAACTCTTGGGCGAGCCGGCGATTACGATTGGTCCGGAAGCGCGTGACCAGCACATACCCGTTGGCAATATTCCAGCCCAAGTCTAAGTGAGACCTAGTTCAGGACAAAGATGGCGGAGTTCCCAATTCAGGTTGGAAACAGTTCCGATGTGAAACTGCAGGCCGGATTTGGGGCAGCCCGATATTCGCACCAAAGAGTATAAGTAATTGAAGAATATATGGTTATGTCGAGGCAAGGCTAGGTAGATGATGGCGCGCCTCGTGCATTGGAAGCTGACGGGGGCGTGTTTCAATTGACGAAATGCGGAGAGGCGAGTGAGGCGGAAGGGGCTCGCTCGTCACTTTTGCAGATCGTTCCCACCTGCCTCTGAGAGGGAAGCTAGGATGGATGACCCTACGCGCCGGTGTGAAAACGACACTGGCACCGAAACGCGCCTTCCGGGGCTCCCGTCCCAAGCGGGGGCCCCACTTTTTTTGTCGACACTCCCTCGATTAGCATCAGCGTTCCGTAGCTCTACTTCGTCAGGAATTTTCCCACTTCCCTGCCTGGCCACGGTACCTCAGAAAGAAGAGTCCTGAAGAGTTCGGGGTGCGGCTAATTGACCCTGCGGGTCACCGCGATACGCGCTCGGTGCAACACGTGCGCCACTTCGGTCTCCCGCAGGCGCGAGGCGTCGTACTCGAATGACAAGTGTTTCTTGTCGTTGTCCACGCAGAAGCGCCGCAGGCCATAGGTGTTCGCGAATTCGCCGAGATGCCGCAGCTGCTCTTCCGTTAAAGGAGACTGCAGTTCGTACGTAACTTCCACGAGTGTCATGGCTGGGCATTATACCAGCCCGCGCAAGAGTGGCCTGCGTAGCCGCTTGTAACCTCGAATCATCTAACATAATGTCATGTCAGAACGCGTTCCCATGCCTGATCCACAGGAGTTTGGCCCGCCGATTCTCCCGTCAGCTCCACACGTGAAGGATCCTGTCTGCGGAATGTGGGTGGATTCGGAGAAGCCCGCAGGGAAAGCCGAGCACGGAGGAAAGGCGTATTGCTTCTGCTCGCCGCGGTGCGTCGAACGATTCGAAAAAGAGCCCGAAAAGTTCATCGCGGCGCCGGGAACCGCCGGCATGGAACAACGTTCCGCTCCGCCGGGTCACGACACGCATCCCCAAGCGGCTGCCCCATTGCGAGGCTCATCAAGCACAGCGCGCTACACCTGCCCGATGCATCCGGAGGTCGTGCAGGTCGGCCCCGGCGCATGTCCCAAGTGTGGAATGGCCCTAGAGCCGATGGATGTATTCGCCGAAGTAGAGGCTGACCCGGAATACGACTCCATGCGGCGGCGGTTTTGGGTGAGCGCAGCCCTCTCGCTGCCGGTGCTTTTGCTTTCCATGTTCGGGGAGAGCTCTACTTTCCATCTGACACCCAGCCTGAAAAACGGCATCGAATTCTTGCTGGCGACACCAGTCGTGCTCTGGGGTGGCTGGCCGTTCTTTGAAAGATTCTGGGCGTCACTCATTCATCGAAACCCGAATATGTTTACGCTCATCGCCTTGGGGACGGGTGCGGCATATCTGGACAGCGTCGCGGCGACGTTCTTCCCTCAAATTTTTCCAGAATCCTTCAGAACCATGCACGGTGCAGTCCCCGTCTACTTTGAAGCTGCGGCCGTAATCACAACCCTCGTGCTCCTCGGCCAGGTATTGGAGTTGCGCGCCCGGCAAAAAACGAGCGGTGCGATTCGCGCCCTCCTGAATTTGGCGCCGCAGCAGGCGCATGTCGTTGCCAATGACGGATCCGAAACAGACGCCGCGCTCGACCAAGTGCAGCCCGGTGACAGATTGCGCGTGCGGCCAGGCGAACGTATCCCCGTGGATGGCGTAGTTCTTGAAGGCGCAAGTGCGGTGGACGAATCCATGGTCACGGGCGAGGCGATGCCGGTGGAAAAAGCAGCGGGCGACAAGGTGATCGGCGGAACGCTCAACACCAGCGGAAGCTTCGTAATGCAAGCCGAACGCGTGGGAAGCGAAACATTGCTGGCGCAGATCGTCAAGCTCGTCAGCGAAGCGCAGCGCAGCCGCGCGCCCATGCAACGCCTGGCCGATAAAGTTTCCGGCTATTTTGTGCCGGCAGTCGTAGCGGCGGCAGCGCTGACATTCCTGGGCTGGGCGTCTCTCGGACCCGAGCCGCGTTTGGCTCACGCACTCGTCAACGCCGTAGCGGTCCTGATCATCGCATGCCCCTGCGCGCTCGGCCTGGCGACGCCCATGTCCATCATGGTGGCCGTCGGACGCGGCGCCCAGGCAGGGGTACTCGTGCGAAACGCAGAAGCCCTCGAGACTCTCGCCAAAGTTGATACGCTCGTCATCGACAAGACCGGCACGCTGACGGAAGGCAAGCCCCAAGTTGTGAACGTGGAAGTCTTCGAACACACCGGCTTATCCAGGGATGAGCTTCTTGCAGTCGCCGCGAGTCTGGAAGCACTGAGCGAACACCCTTTCGCTCGTGCCATCGTGCGCGCGGCGGCAGATAAAAAGCTAAGTACTGCCCGTGTTCATGAATTTCACGTCACTGCGGGAGGAGGCGCCGAAGGAATCGTCGGAGAGAAAACGGTAATCGCAGGAACCGCCAAGTTTCTACGAGAGCGGGGCGTTGAAGTTCCGGACGACCGGGAAATGAAATTGCTTGTGCCCAACTCCTCCTCAGTGACCCTTGTATACGTAGCAATCAAGGGTCGCGCGTCCGGAGTCATCCTCCTCAGTGACCAGATTAAGCAATCGACTCCGGAAGCGATCCGAGAGCTCCGCGCGGACGGGATGCGTATTGTTGTCGTCACGGGCGACCGCCGTGCGACGGCAATGAAGGTGGCTCGCGAACTAGGAATCGAAGACGTGGAGGCTGAAATCCAGCCGCAGCAAAAGGGCGAAGTCGTGAAGCGCCTTCGCGACCAAGGGCGAATCGTGGCCATGGCCGGTGATGGCATCAACGACGCCCCGGCGCTCGCGGCGGCGGACGTCGGCATCGCCATGGGCACGGGAACGGATGTGGCGATTGAGAACGCAGGGATCACCCTCGTGAAGGGCGACTTGCGCGGAATCGCCCGCGCTCGCCGGCTCAGCCGGGCTACCATCGGCAACATCCGCCAAAACTTAGCCTTCGCATTCCTGTATAACGCGCTCGGCATCCCCATCGCTGCGGGCGTTTTTTATCCCCTATTTGGCTGGCTGCTCAGCCCCATGTTGGCGAGCGCTGCCATGAGCTTCAGCTCCGTCTCTGTCATCGGCAACGCTCTTCGGTTGCGCAAGATTTCTCTGTAGACAGGGAACTTAGCCCCACTTCCTGGTGGGATTTCTTTCCTACAAGAATCTCATACCAAAGGCAGCAGTCTTCGTACTTGTTTCGTACATCAAAGTACAAGAGAAGCTCACAGGAAAGTCAGGTATTCCTTCTTGGAGCAGGTCAGCAGCCTTCCGCTCGGATCAAACTCGAAGTCGAGAACTATATCCTTCCGGTAGATCAGATTCCCGGCACGACCCGTCATTCTTGCCTCTACGTGCGCCCCCAGGTCATCCCAGATCAGCGGCTTCCTCGCTTGAATGAACTGAATCACTCGGGCCTTGGGCGTTCCGGGTGGCAGCTCCGTCTTGATAGCCGCATCCAGCTCTTGCGAATCGAGAACGTAATGGTTACGCACCACCAACCCCAGAACTAGAATCGCAAGGATTGCTAGCACGCCCCAGCGCAGAAGTTTGTTCATCGCCTATACCCTCCCAGACATGCCCTGATTAGCTCTTTAGGCTAACTCTGTCCCAGGATAGCGTCGAAATACGCGAGCATTTCGGGGGAATCCCACTTTTGTGGTCCGATGACTTTGCGGGCGATGCGGCCATGCCGATCAATGATATAGGCTTCGGGGATCATGGACGTTCCATAGGATAAGGCGATGGGCGATCGATTGTTTTCGGTGCCGGGATCTCGATAAGTCGGAAAGTTCACGTTTTGTTCGCGGATGAATTTTTCAAAGGCGGCCGGGTCCTCGTCGGCGGCGACGCCAAGGACGACACCGTTGCGCGATTCGATATACTTCTGGAGCCGGTTGAGCGAGGGCGCTTCCTCGACGCAGGGCGGGCACCAACTGGCCCAGAAATCGAGAACGACAACTTTGCCGCGCAAATCCGACAGATGGCCGGGTTTCCCTGATATTTCGAGCGCAAAATCTTTTTCGCTCTGTCCGGCGATGGAGGCCTCCCCTTGCCGGTAGCTGGGCAGAGCGAAGACGACCACAATCCCCGCCGCAACCGCCAGGGCGCCCCAGGCGAACACTTTTCGAAGGATTCCCATCGAATGTTATACTAACGTATCCGCGCTGGATCGGAAACTGGTCCTCTCCAAACACACCATGCCCACGAAAGCACCGAACAATTCGCCCACGCCGGCCCCCGATACAGTCTCCAGTTCCGCGCCTCTTTCGGCCGGGGTCACGGCGATCGTTCCCGTGCGCAATGAAGAAGCAGTCATCGCCGCTTGTGTGGAGTCTCTGGCGCGGCAGCCTGAAATTGTCGAAATTCTGGTGGTCAACGATGAATCTTCGGACCGTACTGCGGAGATCGTCCGCGGGCTGATGACAAAGATTCCGCGCCTGAAACTCCTCGAGATCCGGGGCGTGCCCGCCGGTTGGGTCGGCAAGAACTACACAGCTTCGGTCGGCGCGAGCCACGCCACGAGCACTTGGCTGCTCTTCACGGATGCCGATGCCGAGCAGGAAACAGGAGCGGCGCGGCGCGCGCTGGAGCTTGCACAAGAAACCGGCGCCTCGCTGGTCTCGTTTTCGCCGGAACAGTTGACCCAACGGTGGTACGAAAAAGCGCTAATCCCTTTCGTCTACTGCCGCCTCGCAAAATATTTCTCGTTCGATGCCGTGAACGACCCCGCTTCGGGCGCCGCGGCTGCCAACGGCCAATTCTTGATGACCCGCCGCGACGCCTACGAAGCGGTCGGGGGTCACGAGAGTGTTGCGGGCGAAGTGCTAGAAGATGTAGCGCTGGCCAGACGCGTGAAATCTGCGGGATTCCGTTTGTGGTTCGGATCGGGCGCGGGCATCGTGCGCGTTCGCATGTACCGCTCGTTTACCGCCATGTGGCAGGGCTGGAAGAAGAACCTTTTCTTGCTCATCGGCGGAAAGCCGATCGCGGTTTTTCGAGAAATGACCGATGTCTTTCCGTGGATCCCGCTCCTCGTGATTCTTATGGGCCTGAAAATTCCCCTTGCAGCTATCCTGGGTGTCTGGCTGCTGATTTTCCGCCAAGTCCGCTATGGTTCCGATCTGCGCCGTAACCATTTTCCCTTCTCTCTCATCCTCTACTATGTGCCCGCCGTAATGCTGTATACGTGTGTCCTGTGGGCATCGTACCGGAGTCACGCGAAAGGTAAGGTGGAGTGGAAAGGCAGGGAAGTACCGGTGAGTGTTCCCGGCACAACGAGATAGACGGCACAATGGTTCTCCTCACGCGCAAAATCGAGTTTTCAGCTTCGCACTTTTACCACAATCCGGTTTTTTCGCCGGAAGAGAACCGCCGCGTCTTCGGGAAATGCAACAACCCGCACGGTCACGGCCACAATTACACGCTGGAAGTCACTGTGGCGGGCGAGCCCGACCCGGTGACGGGAATGGTGCTGGACCTGAAAGAGCTAAAGGAAATTCTCGAGCGCGAGGTGATGCAACGCATGGATCATCGCCATCTCAACTACGAGGTTCCGGAGCTGGCCGGCCAGATTCCCACTTGCGAGAATATCGCGCGGGTCATCTGGAACTTGCTCGAGCCTGAAATCGTCCAGGGAAAGCTGCATCGCGTCCGCCTTTATGAAACGCCGGATTTGTACGCCGATTGCTATCGCAATGGAGCGAAGCCCCAATGAGCGGCGCTTTGAAAATTGAGCTGGGGCGCCGCTACCGCTTCGCCGCTTCACACCGCTTGCACACCTCGCAGCTCAGCGACGAGGAGAATTGCCGCGTCTACGGAAAGTGCGATAATCCTTTCGGGCACGGCCACAACTATTTGGTCGAAGTCAGCGTCTCCGGAGAAGTGGACCCTGCTACCGGCATGATCGCCAATCTGGCGGACCTAGACGACTTCGTCGAGCGCCACATCATCGAACCGTTCGACCATCGGTATTTGAACGAAGAAGTCGCCGCATTTCGCGAAACGGTGCCCACCACGGAAAACTTGTGCATCGAGATTTACCAGCGCCTGAAAAGTTTCCCCAAGGCTAAACTGGAGCGCGTGCGCATCGAGGAAACGGGGCACAACAGTTTCGAGTATTCCGGGGAACATCAAGAAGACCCAGGAGGCAACAGGCCGTGAACAAGCCAATCGAAGAAATCCTGCTCCATGATGATCGATCACTCGCAAAACAGGAAACCATCGCCGACCTCGTGCGCAGGGTGATCAAGCTGGTGGGCGAAGACCCCGGACGCGAGGGCTTGCGCAAGACCCCGGAGCGTTTCGAGAAAACGTTTAAGTTTCTCACCAGCGGCTACCATCAGAACGCCGAGAGCATCCTTAACGGTGCTACCTTCAGCGTCTGCTATGACGAGATGGTGGTGGTGAAGGACATCGAGTTCTTCAGCCTCTGCGAACATCATCTGCTGCCGTTCTTCGGAAAATGCCACGTCGCTTATCTCCCCAACAAGCGCGTCATCGGCCTCAGCAAAGTCGCACGCCTTGTGAACATGTTCGCCCGGCGCCTGCAGATTCAGGAGCGCCTGACCAGCCAGGTCGCCAAAGCCATCGAGGAAAAGATCAGCCCCGAAGGCGTCGGCGTGATCGTCGAAGCGCGCCACCTCTGCATGCAGATGCGCGGCGTGGAAAAACAACACGGCCAGGCGGTCACCAGCGCCATGCTGGGATCTTTCCGCCACAACAAGCAAACGCGCGACGAATTCCTTTCGCTGGTGCGGACCAAGAACGCCTGAAGTCCGCCCATCCTTCGCGCAGCACTGGCTAGCAAAAGTATCCCGCTTGGAATTACGCTCGAGCCACTTGCTTGAAAGAGGCCGCTGTGTTCAACTCGGACCCAGTTGGGCGTCATGATTGGCCAGGATTTCTCGCATTACTCAATCGTTGAAAGATTGGGTGAAGGCGGCATGGGTGTGGTCTACCGTGCCCGCGATCTGACTTTGCACCGCGACGTGGCGCTGAAGTTTCTGAACATCGATATTCTCGACGACCGCCTCGCTCGCGAAAAAATTCTTCAGGAAGCCCGCGCGATTTCTGCGCTCAACCATCCCAATATTTGCACGATTTACGAGGTTGGCGAGGCCGAAGGCCGGCCGTACCTGGCCATGGAATATCTCGAGGGCCACCTGCTGAGCCAGGAAATCACCTCGGGCGGCCTATCCCCGGAGGTTCTGGTGCGCTACGGAATCCAGCTCGCCGACGCCCTCGGGCATGCGCACGAGCGGAGCATCGTGCATCGTGACTTCAAACCGGGCAATGTGATCGTAACGTCTTCGGGCCGGGTGAAGGTGCTGGATTTCGGGTTGTCCCACCGGATAGAAACGAAGGTCCGCGAAGATACGACTCAATCCGAAGGGACCCGCGGTGCGCAACATCCCCTCACCGGCACTTTGCCCTACGCCGCTCCCGAATTGCTTAGAGGACAGGAGGCCGATGCTCGCAGCGACATTTGGGCGCTGGGCATCGTGCTCTACGAATTGGCTGCGGGGCGGCGGCCATTTCGCGGGGGAACACTCTATGAACTGAGCTGGGCAATTCTACGCGAAGCGCCGAGCCCGATTTCTCCGCCGCTGCCTCCGGTGTTGCAATCGGTAATCGACAAGTGCCTCGACAAAGACCCCAGCCAGAGATACCACTCCGGGGGAGAGGTGCGGGCCGCCCTGGAAACGGCGAGTACGGCGTCACGTTCGAAGGGCGTGGCACTCGCCCCAAATGCGGGGCAGGGAGCCCCCGGCCTAGCCAAGCAAGCCAGATCGCGGCTTTGGTATGGAGCAGGCACCGCCGCACTCGTCCTGCTGGTTATTGCGGGGCTGTGGTGGAATAGAGCGAAGCCGCACCGATCCACCCGCGCCGTTCCGGGTGCCATCCAATCTCTCGCAGTGTTGCCGCTCGAAAATCTTTCCGGAGATCCCGCTCAGGAATATTTTGCGGACGGAATAACCGACGCGCTCATAACTGAACTGTCTCAGATTCGCAAGCTTCGCGTGATCTCGCGGACCTCGGTCATGCAATACAAGCGCACACAGAAACCCCTTGGAGAAATCGCGCGGGATTTAAATGTGGATGCGGTCGTGGAAGGCTCCGTAGTGAGGGATAAGGGGCGCGTGAAAATTTCCGCCAAGCTGATCCAAACCACTGTCGAGCAGACCCTCTGGGCGGATAGCTACGAGCGTGACGTCACGGACGTACTCGCGCTCCAGAGTGACGTCGCGACCGCCATCGCCCGGGGGATCCAGGTCGAGCTTTCCGCGCCGGAAGCCTCACGTCTAGCCAGCAGCAGGGCGGTCGTTCCGGAAGCCTACGAAGCTTATCTCAAGGGCCGCTTTGAAGCCGAGAAGCGCACTCCCGAAGGAATGGCAGGCTCCGTGCGACACTTCCAGGACGCCATTTCCAAGGACCCGACCTTTGCTGCGGCTTACGCAGAGCTTGCCAATAGCTTGCTCTTTCTAAGTAACTATCAGATCCGGCCTCCGGCCGAAGTGATCCCGCAAGCCAAGGCTGCCGCGCAGAAAGCGCTGCAGCTCGATGAGCGGTTGGCGGAGGCACACGCCTCCCTCGCCACAGTTCGTTTTTATCATCTTGAGAGGGATGGAGTAGAGAGCGAATTCCTCCGGGCCATCGCGTTGAACCCAGGGTACGCTCCAGCGCTGCATTGGTATGCACTATTTCTTGCCGCGCAGGGCCGGAGAGAGGAGTCCGTTACGGAGATTAAGCTGGCCCGCGAAATTGACCCCCGCTCGCTGATCATCAACGCAAATGTCGGTTGGTGCTATTACCTCGCGGGAGACGCCGACCGTGCGATTGAAGAGGAAAAAACTGCACTGCGGCTCGACCCCAGTTTCGTGGTGGCCCATGGCTACTTGGGACAGGCCTTCGTTGAAAAAGGCATGTATGACCAGGCCATTCAGGAATTACGCGAAGCCGTGTCTCTGACGCCTGGCGACGCCACAAGAAAGGCGGAACTTGCGAACGCTTACGCGCGCGCGCAGAAAAACGCGCAGGCGCAAGAGATTTTGCAGGAGTTCCAGCGTCGGCCAAAAGAAGAATACATTTCGCCATACGATTGGGCCATGCTTTACGCGGGCATGAGAATGAAAAAGGAAGCATTGGCCTGGCTTGAGAAAGCTTATGATGACCGCAACGGCAGGCTCGTAAATGTAGCAGTCCATCCGCAATTTGTTTTCTTACAAGGGGATCCCGGGTTTGAAAACCTGCTGGCTCGCATGAACGTGCCTGTGAATCTCAGGCACGCGGCCTCCGGTGCCCCCGCTCCCGCCGGCGAGCCGCGTCGGCGGTAATTCTTGACGTTGGATGCCTCGTTCGTTACACTCCGCCCACCCAGCAGATTTTCGATTAGCGAACCTGATGTTTGTGCACCTGGTCTAGCTTTCGAAAATGTTTGTTGGTTTGGAGGAATCCATGGCCAGAAGCAGAATGAAATCCCGTGTTTCTGTTAAGCCGGTTTACAAAGAGGTCGAGAATGCCGTGAGAAAATTAAAAAAGATCCGATCGAAAGCCTTGGATGAGAATAAGAAGATACTGGATCTGGGAGTCATCTTGCTTAACACGGCAAACAACGTCATTCGCTCAGCCTGCAGGGCCCCCATGAATGTTTAGCCCTAAGGGCTAGTCACGACCCATGCCCTCGCAGAAGTGAAACATAACACCGTAACAGCTGCGAAGGCCCCTTCGCGCCCCCGCGGGAATGGAGCTTCCCACTTGAAATACCGGCGCTCCCCTTTCCTTGTCTCCTACTGGTCTGGCAAACAGCTCGTCATCGAGAATTTCGTGACGGGCCAGCGCATCGGGACCGCTCCGCTGGCGATCACAATCCTCAATTTCTTTGATGGCTGGCGTTCGTTAAGTGAATTCCTCTCTCACTTCCAGGAGTATCAGGCAGCCTCTTTGCACGAGAGCCTTGACCTACTTGTCAAACATTTCCTTCTTGAGCGCTCCGATCGAAGACCATCTCCAAACGAACGAGGGATGCTATCGTGGGCGCCATGGAACCCCGCTGCTGGCTTCTTCCACTTTTCGACGAAAGATGTTGAGTTCGAAGTCGAATCACACAGATCATTCGCCTTTTTGCAGCGCCTGGCTCGTATCCATCCGAAGCCGCCGCCGGTCAAGCGCTATCCGCGCGCTAAAAAAGTTAGGCTCGATTGGCCGAAGGCCGGCTCGGGATTCCCTCGGGTTCTTCTCGCGCGGCGGACTTGGCGGAAATTCTCAAAGCAGCCGGCTGACCTTGCCGCACTTGGCACGCTACTGGGCCTGACTTGGGGAGTTCAGGGATGGGTCGAAATCCCCAGAGTCGGTTCCGTCGCCATCAAGACGTCGCCGTCCGGTGGCTCACTGCACCCCATCGAGGCTTACGTGCTTGTACGAAATGTGCGTGGATTGCCGCCTGGGCTCTATCATTACGATGGCGCCGCACATCGTCTCGACGTGTTGCGCCGTGGCGCAAATTCGCGGCAAGTCGTCAAGCATCTGGCGGGCCAATGGTGGTTTGGCGACGCCTCCTTTGTTGTCTTCATGACGGCCGTGTTCGGCCGTACCCAGTGGAAGTACGATTACCCTCGCGCCTATCGCGCGGTATTGATGGAAGCTGGGCATCTCTGCCAGACGTTTTGTCTCACGGCTACGTGGCTGGGCCTCGCGCCGTTTTGCACGATTGCCTTCAATGACTCTTCAATCGAGCGAATGTTGGGAGTGGATGGAGTCTCTGAATCCGTCCTGTACGCCGCGGGAGCCGGAACGCGCCCGTCGGACGAAACGCAGGCGCATCTCGGAACAATGGGAGCCCGCGTCCGTTGGCGCCGTTGACTGCTACTTCTTCGAAATATCCACCGAAGCGCGCGTGGTCTCCCACTCCATGCGCAGTGTGCAGCCCCCGCCGGTCGGGTCGAACGCAATCGCAAAGTTCTCCGCCGCCGATGGCAGCTTCGAGACTTTCATGTCCACTCGCGCGAGATCATTATCCGGACCCGGATACGCCGTGCCCCACTCTCCGGTTTTCTTGCTGATGACTAGTGTCCATTTCCCTTCGCCTGGAATTGTAAAGATCGTGTAGCTGCCCGCTGACACGGCTGTTCCTCCGACAGTCACGTCCGCATCGGTGACAAACGTCGTCGCTTCATTCGCTCCCGCGCGCCATATCTTTCCGTACGGCACCAGCTCGCCAAAAATCTTGCGGCCTTTCATCCGCGGACTGGAGTAATCCACGGTGATCGTCTTGCCTCCTGCAAGGTTGCACGTCGCCTTGGCTGGCGGGCTTGGACGCGACTCTTTATTCTGTGCCCGGGTGCCATAGGCGGCGAATGCCGCGATGCTCAACACCACTCCCATACAAGTTGTAATCGCTCTCTTCATGTTCTCTCCCCCTTTGAATGACGTTCCATCCCAGCGAGCATTCAATCTAATTTGACGCGCCGGCGCAACAAGGAAAGCAAATTCCCATTCCACTGTCGCGGTCGGCATACAAACTCGCGCCAGAACTTAGTTTGACATTTCTTTACACTCTCAAGTCTCTTGTGTTAGCCTGAATGAGTCGAAGAGAAGAGGAAAATTCAGGGGACGACGGAGAGGGGCACTTGAGCGAAGCCAAAGCAGTGTTGATCGAACAATTCCGGGCCCATGTGAAAGATACGGGCTCACCAGAAGTGCAAATCGCCCTTCTGAGCGAGCGGATCAACTACCTGACGACGCACCTCAAGTCCCATGTGAAGGACCACGCAT
>Ga0307479_10001989_pt1 | contig 18681 bp, 14 predicted proteins | sample atmos_gasesECM4C_FD_203743 | JGI IMG/M metagenome (GOLD analysis project Ga0307479, IMG submission 203743) | Hardwood forest soil microbial communities from Morgan-Monroe State Forest, Indiana, United States - atmos_gasesECM4C_515 | ecosystem: Environmental > Terrestrial > Soil > Temperate... | reverse complement strand
CTTTGGAGAGCAAGTTTGAGACTGAATCATGGCTCTTCGGCACATAGGTTGCGAAGACATGGTCGAAGGTGCGGTTCTCGCCGATGAGGACGATGAGGTGCTTGATGGGCGTGCTGGTGCGCACTTTCTCTTGAGCTTGGAGCGAACTAGCAAGCGGGCCGCCCAAGCTGAATTGAAACAGAGTCAAAGCGATGAATCCGGTGCGAAGACCGTGTAGAGATTTTGAGACGATTTGCTTCAGTGACATGCATTCTCCTTTTCTTGAAATTTGGGACGAGAACCAAATCGGGCGGTAGTGACAGTGAACCGCTTGCGTTACAAGGAGATTGTCAGGGAATGAAATGCGGATGAGGGTTGTGTATCAGGAGCGTGAACGAGGAGCGCGATTACTCTCTGCAAATGGTCAAGATAAGGCTGGCGGCAGGACGAGAAAAATGGGAAGCGGAGCCTGGAAACCCACGCCGGAAGGACCGTTATTGGGTGCAAAAAGAAAACGACACTACTTCGCGGCTTTGACGCCGTTGTAGGCGAGTGTGAGGCGGGACTTGTAGCGGTTGGCGGTGTTTTCGTGCAGCACGCCCTTGGTGATAGCACGGTCGATGGCCGACATGGTGGGTTGAAGAAGATTACCCGCGGCAGTGGCATCGCCCGCGGTGATTGCAGTGCGCAGACGCCTCATCAGCGTGCGGACCCGAGTGCGGTTCGCGCGGTTCACTTCAGCGCGTTGACGAGATTGCGCCGCCCGCTTCAAAACCGACTTTTTCTTCTTCTTAACTTTGGTAGCCTGTCCTTGGGCCATCTATTGCTCCTTTTGGGTATCGTTCAAACTTTTAACGTTAAACGAGGCCCGGGGCTTTGTCAAACAGGGTGGGAGCAGTCGAGAAAATGCTTAAGAGGACGTCTGATTCCGAACAGTTGGGAGAATTAAGGTCGTCAGTGATTGCGATGGCCTTAGCGTTCTTTCTGTGTGCTACGGTGTCTGCTGAAACCGGTACAGGGTCAATCTGTGTTGTTCCTGTTCGCAGATCAGAGAAAAATCTGCTCGGACAGGTAGACTGTGACCCAGTCAAATTGTCATTGAGAATTGACACCAGGCAGGTTGTGCCATGGCCACAAAAGGAGAGTCTTAAGGTCGAAGACCTTGACCAAATACAGCGACACCTTGTCGCGGTGTTGTGCGCAGGCAAACCGTTGCAGTCTTTCAAGTTTGGTTTTTCAGAGTTCAAGACCCGAGAATTGTGCTTGTATTTCGATTCATACCAGGGAGTGCAATTGCAGGGTAGAAACCACGCGCGGCGATGTAATTGCCAGGGAAAGTCCGCCAATGGACAGCAGGCATCTACTGGGAATTAATTCCTTCTGCAAATAAGGCGGAAGTCTTTGTCAAACGAGCCGAAGGTTCAAAACACCGCGCCAATGCAGCGTGCGACGCCGGGACCGTCGGCGACGATCAACCAGCACGATGAGCTGCGCTTGCTGGTGAACTCACGGCATCCGATCATCACCGTGGAGACTCCCGAAGAGGAACGGCTCGAAGCGCTTCTCTATGACGTGGCTGCCGAAATGGGCGTGCCATTGTACGAATGGAGCGTAACGACGGGTTTGGCGAAGGCGCGCGGAGCGCCCCTCTACAATTCGGATCGACCGGAACAGATGCTGGCGAACGTTGCGCTGATTCAAGGCGACGCCATTTTCCTGCTGAAGGATTTTGCGCGGTACTGCGACAACGACCGCATCTGCCGGCGGCTACGGGAGCTGGCGGAAAAATTTCGAACGACACGGCGGTCCATCGTAATCGCTGCTGCATCCATGCAGCTGCCTCCGGACCTGGCGGGAGACGCGGCGCCGTTTCAACTCTGCTTGCCATCGGCGGAAGATCTGCTGCCCGGTGTAAAGGCCGTCCTGGCGGAAATGAACCGCGAGCAACAGATTCCGATTGCGCTGGATGCGAGCGGGATGGGAGCGCTCGCCCGTAACCTTGCCGGATTGACCGAGGAAGAAGCTCTGCGAACGCTGCGGATGTCCGTTCTGGAGCGGCGCCGCGCGGATACCGGGCTGCTGGATGCTGTGCTGGATGCCAAGCGGAAAGCGATCCGCAGCGAAGGATTGCTCGAGGCGGTACGGCGGGATACTACTTTTAATGACGTTGCAGGATTGCGGCGGCTGCGCGATTGGATCGACAAGCGGAGGAGCGCCCTCACAGCGGAAGGACGACGCTTCGGGCTTGAGCCGCCCAAGGGGTTGCTGATTACCGGCGTACAAGGTTGCGGGAAAAGCCTGGCTGCTCGCGCGGTGGCCGGAGAATGGGGCTTTGAACTGGCCAGGCTCGAGGCGGGGGCGCTGTACGACAAGTACGTAGGTGAAAGTGAAAAGAAACTGCACCGGGCGTTGGAGCTGGCGCAAAAGATGTCGCCGCTGGTGTTGTGGATTGACGAAATCGAGAAAGCGTTTGCGTCGGCTGGAGCCAGCGGTGATGCGGATGCGGGATTGTCGCAGCGCATTCTGGCGACGCTATTGACATGGATGCAGGACCGCGAAAGCGGCGTATTCCTTGCGGCCACGTCGAACAATATTTCCGCGCTGCCGCCGGAGATGCTGCGCAAGGGGCGATTCGACGAAATTTTCTTTGTGGACTTGCCCAATACCGAGGTTCGTACTTCGCTGTTTGGATTGCATTTGAAGAAGCGCGGCAGGGATAGCGCGTCATTTGACCTGCCCCAATTGGCAGCGGCCAGCGAGGGTTTTTCCGGCGCGGAAATTGAACAGGCCATCGTGGCGGGTTTGTTCACAGCGTTTGGGCAGAAGCAGCAGTTGACGACAGAAATCCTGGTCGCGGAATTGAAAGGAACACAGCCGCTCAGCGTGACGCGTGCGGAAGACATTCAGGCCATCCGGGAATGGGCGAAGACGCGCGCGGTTCCTGCCGATTGACTTGTTTTGCGTCCCCACTGCGTAGGGTCTGCATGGTGCCTTTTTGGAATGTTGCGAGAGTGTAACTTGACCATGGGGCATGGGTGGGTTAGGGTGGAAGTAGCTTCTCTCTAAGCTGGTAATTTCGAATTTGCACGCCGGCAGGAGGAATCTACCATCGGCCACCCAGCACGATTAGCAGAAAAACCTTCCACTTGGATGCGGCGTACCGTTCACATTTCCGGAAAAATTGAACCGTTCTTTGGCACGCTGGATGAAAATCTGCGGCTGCTCGAGGATTCACTGCATGTGCGCACGCACCTGAACGACACGCGGCTGACGGTAGAGGGTGATCAAGAGAGCGTCGACCATGCCGTGAAAATCATCGAAGAGTACAACCACCTGACGCGCCACGGTCGAACGCTTTCGAGCGCCGAAGTGAAATCCTTGATGCGCGTGGCGACCGAGGAACCACAGGAGTCGCCGCGGGGAATGTTCGAACACGGCCGCGTGCGGTCGTTCGGGAAGAAGAGCGTCACGCCGAAAAATGCGAGCCAGCGGCGATACATGGAAGAGATTGAAAAGCACGACATGATGTTCGGGATCGGACCCGGGGGAACCGGGAAGACGTACATTGCGGTGGCGATGGCCGTCAGCGCGCTTTTGACGAAGCAGGTGAACCGCATCATCCTGGCTCGGCCGGCGGTGGAAGCCGGGGAGCGATTGGGTTTCCTGCCGGGGACGCTGCAACAAAAAATCGATCCTTATATGAGGCCGCTGTACGACGCGCTCTACGACATGCTGGATGCGGATAAGCTCGAACGATTTCTGGAGAAGGGCATCATCGAAGTCGCGCCGCTGGCTTTCATGCGCGGACGGACGCTGAACGATTCCTTCGTGATTCTGGACGAAGCGCAAAACACCACGAGCGAGCAGATGAAGATGTTCCTCACGCGGCTGGGGTTCAATTCAAAGGCAGTCATCACCGGCGACATAACGCAGATCGATCTGCCGGCGGGGAAGAAGTCCGGATTGATCGAGGCGCTGGACGTTTGCGGGAAGATCGAAGGAATCGGAGTTGTGCAATTCAACGAGAAGGACGTGGTGCGGCACAACCTGGTGCAGCAGATCATTCGTGCCTATGAAGAGTTTGAAATGACGAATCCGCAGAATCGCACGGCGGGCGAGAATGGCAAGGCCGATGGCCGCGGAAAAGAATCCGAAAAACAACAGACGAAGGATCGCACCAGAGAAATTCCGCAAGGATGATTTTTAACCGCCAGCGGGCGGCGCGCCTGGCGCGGCGGCCACTCGAGTTATTTCTGCACCGAGTATGGGATCAGCTTGGCCTAGAAGGCGCAGAGGTCACGATCTGTCTAGTGAGCGACGCGGAGATCGCGCGGATGAATGAGTCCTTTCGCGGAAAGAAGGGACCGACAGACGTGCTGTCGTTTCCGGCGGCGAAGAGGGTGAAGCTGGTTGCGTTTCCGATCCGGAGCGGACGCCGAAACTCCCTGAAGCGCAAATATCTGGGTGATGTCGCAATCTCTCCTGCTACCGCACGCCGCAATGCCAAAACCTACGGGCGAACGCTCGGGAACGAAATCCGAATTTTGATTCTCCATGGCGTGCTCCACCTGTTAGGCTATGACCACGAAACCGACCGCGGCGCAATGAACCGGCTGGAACAATTACTGCGACGACGCCTCGGACTCGCTTGACCATGCTCTCCTGGATCTATGCGCTGGGCGTTCTCCTTCTTGCCCTGGGGTTGCCCGTTTTTTCCTACCTGACACTGATCTATCGCGAGCTGGGCCGGATGACAACAGGCCGCGTCCACGAACATTTGGACATATTCGAGGCGGAGATTGAACCCAAGCTGCATATCAATCGGCGCAGCGGCGGGCGGACATTCCGAATCCTGGGACATTTCTGGCTGGCGTTTCTCGTCCTTGAAACGACCCGCGGAGTCGTGTACTTCGTTCCCGGCACGTGGGAGTCCTTCGTCGAGTTTATTGTGTTTTTGACGCTAGAAGTCGTCATGGCCATGCATTTCATTCCCGACATGCTCCTGTACCGCACGACGGGCCGGTGGCTGCTGCCCCTGTTACCGCTGATTCGCGCGGCGATGTGGCTGGTCTGGCCGGTGCGCGTTTTCCTGGAGGGCGCGGAATCGCTGGCACGGATTTCTGAATACGAACCGGAGAAGACCGAAGAGCAACGCACCGAAGAGGGCATCGAGGCGCTTGTCGAGGCCGCGGAAGAAGAGGGCATCATCGAACCGGAGCAAGCCGACCTGATCGAGCAGGTGGTGGAATTCAGCGACAAACGAGTGCGGGAGGTCATGACGCCGCGGCCGGACATTGTAGCCATCGCCGCGGACGCATCACTCGAAGAACTGCACGGGAAATTTGTTGAGACGCGATTTGCGCGCATGCCGGTATTCGAGAAATCGCTTGACGACATATTCGGAGTAGTGAACGCGCAGGACATGCTGCAAGTTGCCGACCAGGACTTGCCGAATCGCAAGGTGCGCGAGCTAGTCAGGCCGGTCCTCTTCATGCCAGAAACCAAGGCGGGATCCGACCTTTTGCGAGAAATTCGGCAGAAGGGTCAAGAGATGGCGGTAATCATCGACGAGCATGGATTGGTCGCGGGAATTGCGACGGTAGAAGATCTCGTCGAAGAGATCGTGGGCGAGAGCGGATATGACGGCAGGCAGCCGGCGCCGGATGTTGTGCGCGAAACCGACGGGGGGCTGCTGATGCGCGGGAGCATGGCGATCCGGGATGTGGAAGAGGTGCTGGGGGTGCAATTCGGCGAGAATGCGGACGAAACGGTTACCACGATTGCAGGATTGTTGAGTCACGTATCCGGCAAAGTGCCGACCCCGGGAGAAAAAATTGACCTGGAGGGCTACCGCTTTGAAGTGGTAGAGGCGAATCAGCGCAAGGTGCTACGCGTTCGCATCCGCAAGCATGCGGCAAAGAGCGCGGCTACTAAGGAAGCATGAACTCTACGACACGGCAGAAACACGATAGAAGACTCCAAAGGCCCGATGGCAAACAAAACGAGTGAGGAAGAGAAAAAAGAGATGGCGCGTCGCGCGGGTTTCGTCGCGATTGTAGGGAGGCCGAATGCGGGGAAATCCACACTTCTGAACCGGCTAGTCGGACAGAAGATTGCGATCGTGACCGCGAAGCCGCAAACAACCCGGAATCGCATACAGGGAATCGTGACACGTCCTGAGGGCCAAATTGTTTTTATTGATACGCCCGGACTGCATGAAGCGGAGACAGCGCTGGGCCGGCAGATGATGCAGGAAGTGGCCGCGGCGCTGGAAGGAATCGACGTCCTGTTGCTGATGGTGGATGCCAGTAGAGCGCTTCCCCAAGCAGATGAACTCCTGCTCGAGCGCGCCAAACGATTTCGAGGAAAGACGATCCTCGCACTGAATAAGGTGGACCGGGTGCCTAAGCCGAAGCTGCTCCCGCTGATCGATGCATTTCAAAAGGCTTTTCCTTTCTCGGCAATCGTGCCGATCTCCGCCATAAAGGGCAGCGGTTGTGACGAACTTCTGGGGGAGATTTTTCAGTTGTTGCCCGAGGGAGAACCGTACTTTCCCGAAGACCAGGTAACGGACCAGCCGGAACGCTTTCTGGCGGCGGAAATCGTGCGTGAAAAAGCAATTCAAGTGATGTATCACGAGGTGCCGTATGCGCTCGCTGTTTTCGTGGAGAAATTCGAGGAATCACCCAGGCTGCTGCGCATCGAAGCAACCATGAACGTGGAGCGGGACACGCAGAAGAAGATTCTGATCGGGCACAAAGGCGAAATGCTGAAAAAGATCGGAACGGAGGCGCGGAAGGAATTAGAAGAGATTTTCGGGGTGAAGGTTTACCTTGGATTGTTTGTGAAAGTGGCGCCGGACTGGCGAGAAAATCCGCTGAAAGTCCGGGAACTCGACTGGCACTTTCAGCTGGGAGGGCTGAGCCGGGATCAAGAGGAGTAAATCCGCTAATCTGGCGCAGTAATGCCCAGTGACTTCATCTTTCGGTAGAGGTGGCTGCGTTCGAGGCCCAGCGCGGAAGCGGTCTGCGTCATGTTCCAGCGGTGCTCTTGCAATTTTCGCAAAATAAATTCACGTTCGTAGGCGCTGCGGGCCTCGTGGAGCGTGGAGTACGGCTGCTGGGGACTCTCTGCGACCCCGCGGAACAGCTCGGGAGGAAGATGATGAGGCTCGATCCGGGCTTGCGGGCAGACAATGACGAGGCGCTCGACGAGATTGCGTAGCTCGCGGACATTACCGGGCCAGGGATAGCGCAGAAGAACTTCCATCGCCGTGTCGCTAAGTTCCCGGGTCTTTTTTCCGTAGGCGGAACTGAATTCATTCAGGAAATGGCGCGCCAGAATCACGATGTCTTCTTTGCGATCGCGCAGCGGCGGCACGTAGAACGGGATGACGTTGAGGCGGTAGAAAAGGTCCTGGCGAAAGGCGCCTCGCGCAATCTCCTGCTCCAGGTTTTTGTTTGTTGCAGCAATGACACGCACGTCTACGTTCACGGTCTGGTTGGATCCTACGGGTTCGAAGCGCTGTTCTTCAAGCACGCGCAGAACTTTCGATTGTGTCCGCAGGCTCATATCGCCGATTTCGTCGAGGAAGAGAGTGCCGCCGTTGGCTTTCTGAAATTTGCCAGTTTTGTCGTCGGTCGCGCCGGTGAAACTTCCTTTGACGTGCCCGAAGAGCTCCGACTCGATCAACTCTTCCGGAATCGCGGCGCAATTCACTTCAACAAACGGCCCACCGCTGCGCAGGCTCGCGGCGTGGAGCGCGCGCGCGACAAGCTCTTTGCCCGTGCCGCTCTCTCCGTAGATGAGCACACGGCCGTTCGTTGGCGCGGTCACCGCGATTTGCTGGCGCATGGCTTTCATGGGAACGCTGTCGCCGATCACCTGATACCTGTAACCGAGTTCGCTACGCAGAAGTTGATTCTCATCCGCGAGACGCCTGTGCTGTACGGCGTTGCGCACGAGGACGACGATTTTTTCGAGAGAAAGCGGCTTCTCAATAAAATCGAAAGCGCCGAGTTTCGTCGCGCGAACGGCCGTTTCGATGGTGCCGTGGCCGGAGATCATGATGACGGCGGGCGGCCGCTGCATGGTCTGAATACGGCTGAGCGTTTGCAGGCCGTCGATGCCGGGGAGCCAGACGTCCAGGAGGACAACTTCGAAATCACCTGAAGTTGCGCGGGCGAGCGCTTCCTCTCCGGAAGCCACAGCGTCGACCAGGTACCCCTCGTCCTTGAGGATGGAAGCGAGGGATTCACGGATGCCGGCTTCGTCATCTACGACGAGAAGATGAGAGCGGAGCGTCATCGGGAATTTTCGGCGCCGTTATGTTCGCTGGTGGACGCGGACGCCAATTCCGCGGCGGGCAACTCGACCAGAAAGCGTGAACCGACGGGATGATTGTCTTCGACGTGAATTGTTCCGCCGTGCTCAGCGACGATACGCGCGGCGATCGCCAGGCCTAGTCCGGTGCCGCGATCCTTGGTGGAAAACTGCGGAAGGAAGAGTTTGTCTTTATCTTCTGGTGAAATACCGTGGCCAGTGTCCTCGACACGAATTTCAATCGTCTCCGCATCGGGATTGGATTGGGTCGAAACGCGAATCTCGCGCAAGGGAGCGTTTTCCAGCGCCTCGGCAGCGTTATCGATGAGGTTCACGACGACGCTGCGAAGCAAACCGCCATCGGCGCGCACAGCCGGTAGATTTTCCGCAAGCGCGGTTTTCAGCGTGATGCCGTCGAGGCGGCCGGAAAATACTTCCACGGCTTCATGCACGATGGTGTTTGCATTGGTGGACGTGAGCTTGGCGGTAGGAAAGCGCACAAATTGCGAAAACTCGTTGACAAGCGCCGCCAACGTGGCGACTTCGCGCTCGATTAGGCGGGAGCATTCCTGAACAAGAAGCACGAGTTCGGGATCCCGGGGCGCGGAAGCCTCGGAGGGATCACGGCGATCCAGAAAACGCGAAAGCCTTTCAGAGGAGAGTTGGATGGGCGTGAGAGGATTCTTGATTTCGTGCGCGATGCGGCGGGCGACTTCCTGCCAGGCGGCGGATTTCTGCGCGCGCAGCATCTCGGTCAAGTCGTCGAGAACGACCACATACCCGGTATTTGCGCGCCGGGGGCCTAAGGAGCTTACCGTGACCGCAACGTGCAGAACGCGGCCGGCGACGACCATTTCGATCTCTCGAGAAACGACGCCCATACGCAGGGAGCGCCTCATCAAGTGTTGCACCATGCGTGCCGATTCCGCTCCAATCAGGTCTTCCAGAGAGTGTGTGTCGCGGGCGGCACTGCCGAACAAGCGTGAAATCGCCGTACTGGCGCGAAGAATCGCGCCATGCGCATCGAGGGAGATCACGCCCGTGGGAATGTTTTCCAGAACGGTTTCCATGAGCTGGCGGCGGCGCTCGAGTTCCTGGACCGCTTGTTGCAAGTTGCGGGTGAATTGGTCGATCTGTGAGCGACTATCCCGCAGTTGCGTGGTCATCGTATTAAAGGAGCGAACCAGCACCCCCAGCTCGTCCTGGGCTTGTTCGGGAACTTGATATTCAAAATTTCCGGTGGAGACTTCGCGGGTGCCTTCGGCAAGGGCTTGAATCGGAACAGTGACTTGCTTCGCGAGGAACAGCGCCAGCCACATCACGGCAAAGAGCAGAAGAACTGTGAAGAGAAACAAGATAAGGAGCATCTGACTTTTAAGGGCCCTGAGATTTTGTTTTTGCTGCTCGTAGTTTTGCGTTTGGGCTTGGATCTCCATGAAGCGCTTATAGAAATCGGGGCTGGTCTTGTATCCGGCGACGATGAATCCGGGAAACCTAGCCCGGTTTGTCGATGGAATGCGCGTCGCGAGGTAGTTCTTCCCATGCGCTTCCCAAAGTTCAATGCCGCTTGGCAAGACGCGAACTTCGTTGCCCAAAACATTTGGTTTTATACAAAGAGAGCGTGTGCGATCTTCGGGCTGATTGTCGCAGATCACACCACCGCCCACCGCCTTGCCATCCTTGTCGAGAATCCAGACCGCATCGGCGCCGGCGATTAGAGGTTCTTGGAGGAATTTCTCGGCCGGCTGCGATGAAGGCAACTTCACACGCCGCGCGAGCGCTCTAAGGCGAGGCAGCTGCGATTGGCCAAAGTCGGTCAGGAGCTGCTGCGTTTGCTCGGAAGCGATTTCGAGAGGCCGCGGAAACCAACGGCCAAGCGTGCGGTTCAACAGGGAATAACTCACGAAGAACATGAAAACAACGGGAAGGAGGGACAGAGCCATGGCGCCGACGACCATTTTTGTCTTGAAGCGCGTGCCGAGTTGCTCCTTACTCCGCTCGGCCCAAAGTCGGACTAACGTACGCGAGAAGATGAGGCCAAAAACGAGAAGGGCAGCCGTGATGAAACTATTAACGACGAAGAGGGCCATGACCTCTCGCCAATCTTTTGGCTCGAACGGGACGTCGAGGGACCCAAATGTGAAAACAGCGGCGAGAAGAAGAGTGAGGAGAACGGCACCGATCGCCAGGCTCCATCGTTGTTTTGATTCGAGAGATCTCATGACGCGGCCACTGTACAGGAGCAGCCGTCTTTCCGTGAACGTGCGAGGCGAGAGTGCTGAGCTCCGGCGACACTCTTCGTCAGCTTGCGCTGAGCATGGGCGAATTGTGGCAAACTAGTAGGCGAGAACATCTCTAAGGCAAGATAGCCAGCGCGCCACGGCAAGTCAAGGCAGCTACCTGTACCGAGAAGAGCGCACCTGCCCATGAGGGCAGGTATTAGCCATTTCAGAACGGTGCACGATTTTCTGTCTCACTGAAGCCGTTCTATTTGTTATGGTGAGCGCTGGGTGCCAATTGGCACGGAGTAGCGCGGATGTCTGTCCGGCTCGGCGAAATTTTAATCAAAGAAAGCCTGATCACGCAGGACCAGCTTCAGAAGGCGCTGGAGTTCCAGCGCACTAATGGCGGCAAGCTGGGCAGCTGCCTGACAAAAATGGGCTTTATCACGGACGACGACATTACCGGCGTGCTCTCCCGGCAGTACGGTGTTCCCTCCATCAACCTGAAGTATTACGAAATTGATCCCAACGTCATAAAACTGATCCCGCAAGACACCGCCGTGCGCTACCAAGTCGTGCCACTGTCGCGCGTCGGGTCCGTCCTAACTATCGCGATGACCGACCCAACCAACGTCTTCGCGATGGATGACATCAAGTTCATGACGGGTTTCAATGTCGAACCCGTGGTGGCCTCCGAATCAGCGATAGGGGAAGCCATCACCCGGTTTTACGGTGGGTCCAGTTCAAACGGCGAAGAGCTCAGCAATTTGATGAAAGACCTGGTTGAGGATGACCAGGAACTGGAACTGGCCGCGGAAGAAACCGAGACAGACGCCGCGACGCTCGAGAAGGCCGCAGAAGAAGCCCCGATCATCAAGCTGGTGAATTTGATTTTGACGGATTCGGTGAAACGGGGAGCGAGCGACATCCACATCGAACCGTATGAGCTGGAGATGCGTGTTAGGTTCCGCGTTGATGGCGTGCTCCAGACGGTAATGAGTCCGCCGCTGCGATTGAAGGATGCCATTACCAGCCGCTTGAAGATCATGGCCAAGCTGGACATTGCGGAAAAGCGTTTGCCGCAAGACGGCCGCATCATGATCAAGTACAAGCAGGACGGAAGGAAAAAGGAGCTGGACTTCCGCGTTTCGACGGTGCCGACGCTTTACGGCGAAAAAGTCGTGATGCGGTTGCTGGACAAAGAAAACCTGCGGCTGGACATGACCAAGCTGGGTTTCGAGCCGGAATCGCTCAAGAAATTCGAGCGCAATATCTTGAAACCTTACGGAATGGTGCTCGTTACCGGGCCGACGGGTTCGGGCAAAACCAATACGCTATATTCTTCCGTGGCGACGCTGAACAAGGTCGACACCAACATCATGACCGCGGAAGATCCGGTCGAGTTTCAACTTGCCGGCATCAATCAGGTCCAGATGAAGGAACAGATCGGATTGAATTTCGCGGCGGCCCTGCGCGCTTTCCTCCGGCAAGACCCCAATATCATCCTGGTCGGCGAGATTCGCGACTTCGAAACGGCAGAAATAGGCGTGAAAGCAGCGCTGACTGGACACTTGGTGCTTTCCACGCTGCACACCAACGATGCGCCGTCGACAATCAGCCGCTTGATGAACATGGGTATCGAACCCTTTCTGGTGGCTACGTCGGTAAACCTAATCTGCGCTCAGCGCCTGGTGCGGCGTATCTGTGGAAACTGTAAGGAAGAACTGGAAGTTCCTCAACAAGCGCTGATCGACGCCGGCTACACGCCGGAAGAGGTGAAAACTACCAAGATTTACCATGGCAAGGGATGCTCCACCTGCAACAAGGGCGGATACAAAGGCCGCACGGGCCTCTATGAAGTGATGGAAATCAACGACGAGCTTCGCGAACTGATCCTGGTGGGTGCTTCCGCGCTGGAATTGAAGAAAAAAGCGATCGAACAGGGAATGCTGACGCTCCGGCGGAGCGGGTTGATCAAGGTTGCCTTAGGGCAGACAACGATGGAAGAAGTCTTGCGCGAAACGGTTCTGTAGAACAGAGAAGGTGGATGATGGCGGGAATCACGCTCAGTGAGTTGCTGAAGAAAATGATCGAGATGGGGGGCAGCGACCTCCACATCACGACGAACAGCGCGCCGCGGGTGCGCGTGCACGGCCGGCTACGCCCGCTGGATATGCCCCCGCTGACGGCCGCAGATACGAAATCGCTTGCCTACAGCGTGCTGACGGACGCACAAAAGCATCGTTTCGAAGAAAATCTGGAACTGGACTTTTCCTTCGGATTGAAAAATCTGGCGCGTTTCCGCGGCAACGTGTTCAACCAGCGCGGAGCGGTCGGGTCTGTTTTCCGCACGATTCCCTGGGAGATCAAGGGCTTTGATGCTCTGGGTCTTCCGCAAGTGGTCAAAGGGCTGTGCGACAAACCGCGTGGGCTTGTCCTGGTCACCGGGCCAACAGGGTCCGGAAAGTCGACCACGCTCGCCGCGATGCTCGACAAGATCAACAGCGAACGCGAAGAGCACATGATCACGATTGAGGACCCCATCGAGTTTCTGCACAATCATAAGAAATGCCTTGTCAATCAAAGAGAGGTGCACGCTGACACGCACTCCTTCGCGAATTCGTTGCGCGCAGCGCTGCGCGAGGATCCCGATGTTGTCCTCATTGGAGAAATGCGCGACCTGGAGACGATCGAGTCGGCCCTGCGCATCGCCGAAACGGGTCACTTGACCTTTGCCACTTTGCACACGAACTCAGCCTCTTCCACCATCAACCGAATTATTGACGTTTTCCCCGCCCACCAGCAGCCGCAGATCCGCGCGCAACTCTCCATGGTGCTGGAGGGAATTCTGTGTCAGGCATTGCTCCCGCGAACTGACGGCCGCGGCCGGGTCATGGTCATGGAGGTTCTGGTGCCCACTCCGGCGATCCGAAACCTGGTCCGCGAAGACAAGATTCATCAGATCTATTCAGCGATGCAGACGGGAACGGGACAAACGGGGATGCAAACCTTCAACCAGGGTCTCGCGAACGCTTACTTCGCAAAAACAATTTCGCTCGACATGGCGCTCTCACGCTCTTCGAATCCCGACGAGCTACAGGACATGATTAATCGAGGTGTGTCTTCGCCAGTCGGCGGTGCAAAAACGCCGGTGGGGAAGCGATAGAGATTTCATAGGCCTTGGAGGCCTATAGCCGACGAGATTGACAAACTTGAGGAGGAAAACGTATGCCGGACTACACATATCGAGGAACCAATCGGGCCGGCGCCAGCGTTAGCGGCGTGATGCAGGCCACCAGCAAGGCTGAACTGCAAAACCTGCTGCGCCGCCAGCAGATCACGCCGACCAAAATGTCGGAGAAGGGCAAGGAGTTCAACTTGCCCACCTTCGGCGGCGGCGTGAACGCCAAAGAGCTGGCGATTTTCACGAGACAGTTCTCGGTGATGATCGACGCGGGACTTCCGCTCGTGCAGTGTCTCGAGATCCTCGCCAGTCAGCAGGAGAACCAGTTATTCCAGAAAGTGCTGGGGGGCACGCGCGGTTCAGTGGAAGGCGGAGCGACGCTGTCGGCTGCGATGCGGCAATACCCGAAGGTCTTTGACGCTCTCTACGTGAACATGGTGGAAGCAGGCGAGACGGGCGGTATTCTCGACACCATTCTCCAGCGCCTCTCCACCTACATCGAAAAAAACGTCAAGCTGCAGCGCGCCGTCAAGTCGGCTCTTGTTTACCCGGTCGGCGTCCTGACCGTTGCGGCCGGTGTTATCACGCTCCTTTTGTGGAAGGTCGTGCCGATCTTCGCTACTTTGTTCGCGGGCCTCGGCGTTGATCTGCCGCTTGCGACTAAGATCGTAATCGCGCTGAGCAACTTTGTCGGCAGTATTTTTGGTTTGCTGATCGTCGTGGCGATCGTGGGTATCGGCGCCGGGCTAAAGGTATGGTACGGCACCGAGCAAGGGCGCTACGCCATCGACTACACCATCTTACGGCTGCCGGTCCTGGGTATTTTGATGAGAAAGATTGCTGTCGCGCGTTTCACGCGGACGCTAGGAACGCTGATTTCGAGCGGCGTGCCCATCCTGGAAGGACTCGACATCACCGCTAAGACTGCGGGCAATGCGGTCGTGGAGCGTGCATTGAAGAGGGTGCGCAGATCGCTCGAAGAAGGCAAGTCGCTCACGGAACCGCTCAAAGACTCGGAAGTCTTTCCCGGCATGGTGACGCAGATGATCGCCGTCGGCGAGCAGACAGGTGCGATGGATGCCATGCTGCAAAAAATCGCCGATTTCTATGAAGAAGAAGTTGACGCGGCCGTCAAAGACTTGCTGACAGCCCTCGAGCCCGTCATGATCGTATTCCTGGGCTTGGTGGTCGGCGGCGTCGTCATCTCAATGTATTTGCCGCTGTTCACGCTGATCGGCAAGTTGAGCGGCAGGTAACGGCGGCTGCGTCCACGCAGCATTGTCCGGCGGGCCGGTGAGGAAACGAGAAATTCGCGGCCCGGGTTGGACTCCTTCACAGACGATATGCCCGAGGCCCAGGGCAAGCGATGAATCAGAACGTGAGCACGCGCGAATGGCTGGACTGGTTGACGCGCGTTCGCTTGTTGATGATTGTTCTTATCCTGGGCGTCGGGGCGGTGTGGCCGCAGTATGTTCCCGCTTCCGGCACTAATCGTTACTTTCTCCCCTTAATTATTTTCTGGATTACGCAGGGAATCCTCCACCTCATCCTAGTGCGGTGGATACCCAACGCCCAGTGGCACGGGGCTCTGCAAGTCACCAGCGATATTCTGATGATCTCGGCGCTGGTGTATGCAACGGGTCTGCAGGAAAGCTATTTCATTTCGCTATACCTGCTGGTCATCATTGTCGCCAGCATCTTGTTTTCGCGGCGTGGAGCGTTTGTCACCGCGGTGGCGTGTCTGGGCATTCTGGGCGGTATAACGGCGCTGGCCTCGGCAGGAAAGATTCCACGGACTGCTTCGACTACTCTTTCCACCGAGGGGCAGCGCATCTGGTTTCTCAGCAATCTCTTCGGCTTTCTGGCAGTAGCCTATCTGGCCAGCTACCTTGCACAGTCCCTGCGTAGCAAGGGTATGGAGCTGGAAGAAAAGCGGGAAGAGCTGCTTGATCTCCAGGATTTCACGCAGGACATCATCCATTCGATGCGCGGTGGGCTGGTAACTACCGATTTGGAGGGCCGCATAATCCTTCTGAATCGCACTGGGGAAGAGATTCTTGGCGTACTGTTCGCCGATGTACGCGGGCGAAAGCTGCTCGAGATCAGCGAGGATTTTTGGCTGCCAGGTGCGTATGGGGACAACGTGAAGCAGGGCCTACGCAAAGAAATCGACTTCCGCACGCCGGATGGACAATTGAGGTATCTCGGTATCTCCATTTCCCTATTGCGCTCCCGCGATTCGCTGCGAAGCGGCTACGTTTTTAATTTTCAGGACCTGACCGAGCTGCGGCGGTTGGAGCAGGAAGTGGCGACCAAGGAACGTATGGCGGCTCTGGGGCGGTTGTCCGCGGCCATCGCGCACGAGATCCGGCAACCGCTAACGGCAATGGCTGGGGCGGTGAAGGAGTTGGCGCGTCTTGTGCCACTTGAAGACGATGAAAAACATCTAGTGGGAATCGTCAGCCGGGAATCCGAACGGCTCAATCAGATCATCACGGATTTTTTGAACTATTCGCGCGAGAAAACCTACGAGTTTGCCGAAGCGGATTTGCGCGCTCTCCTGGACGAGACGCTGACGCTGATCGAGAAGAAGCCGGAAATCGGGTCGAAATACCAAATTATCCGGGCGTTCAACGGGGAAGCGCTTCGGGCGCGCGTGGACGCCAGCAAAATTAGACAAGTGTTTTGGAATTTGTGCGACAACGCCCTTCGTGCCATGCCGGGAGGCGGAACCCTGACCGTGGGGCTGGAAAAGCAACCCTTCTGGCTGCGGATCGCGTTTCGCGATACTGGTGTCGGGCTCGATGCAAAGCAGCGTGCCAAACTTTTCGAGCCGCTCCAGTCCGGTTTCGAAGGCGGCACGGGGCTGGGTCTTTCTATCGTGTACCAGATCGTCCAGGCTCATAGCGGAAGAATCTTGGTTTTTTCGGAAAAAGACCGCGGGGCGGAGTTCATCGTTGATTTGCCCAGGATGGCGTGAGGTTTTATGCAAGGAACCAAAGCAGCGGTACGGGAGACAGCTCGAGAGACGGCGCACATCCTGGTTGTGGATGACGAGCGCTCCATTTGCGAACTGCTCGAGATTACTTTCCGAAAAGAGGGATATCGCGTGGAAGTGGCCCATAGCGTGGACGCCGCCAAGCGCAAGCTCGAATCCCAGCTCTTCGATATCGTGATCTCCGATGTGAGAATGCCGGGAGCAGGCGGCGTTGACCTCCTAAAATTCACTAAGGAAATTTCGCCCGAATGTTTCTTCCTGTTAATCACGGGAGTCCCGACGGTGGAGACCGCCATCGCAGCGATCAACTCCGGTGCGGACAGGTATGTCATAAAAGACCACGAGTTAGTCGACCAGTTGCGGCGCGCCGTGCGGGAAGTTGCCGAAAGTTTGAGGTGGAAGAAAGAAGCGGGTTACCTGCGCCGTGAATTACGCCGATTGACAGGTTTGGACAACATCATCGGTCAAAGCCCCAAGATGCGCGCGATCTTCGACCTGATTCAAACCATCGCTCCCCAGACCAGCCGCGTGCTGATCACAGGAGAGAGCGGCACGGGTAAAGAACTCGTCGCTCGAGCCATTCACGAAAACAGCCTGCGGGCGGAGAAGCCTTTCATCACCATCAATTGCGGCGCATTTCCTGAGACGTTGCTCGAATCGGAACTGTTTGGCTACATGAAGGGGGCCTTCACCGGCGCAAACGAAAACCGCGGGGGACTGTTCCAGGCCGCGGATGGTGGGACACTGTTCATGGACGAAATCGGGAACATGAGCTTGACAATGCAAGTGAAACTCTACCGCGTTCTCCAAGAAGGCAAAGTACGCCCGATCGGAAGCAACGAGGAAATAGACGTGGACGTGCGCATCATCGCGGCCACGAATAAGGAGTTTGAAAAGGAGATTGCGGAGGGCCGCTTCCGTGAAGACCTCTATTACCGGCTGAGTGTCATACCAATTCAGTTGCCGGCACTGCACGACCGGCGCGAGGATATTCCTCTGCTGGCAAGGCATTTTCTGGAGCGCTTCCGCAAAGGCATGGAAAAACCAATCGAAGGAATCTCACCCGAGGCGATGCGCCGTCTGGAGTCCTACGATTGGCCTGGGAATGTGCGCGAACTCGAGAATACGATGGAGCGAGCGGTTGCGCTCGAGACAGGCCGCGAGATTTCCTTGCGAGTGCTGCCGGATCGCATCGCCGGATATGCAGGCTCGGCGGACGCTTCCGGTTCTGCAAACGGGCTGCCAGTAATGCCCCCCGAGGGAGTCGATTTCGAGAAGGAAATTGCCGAGACCGAGAGGCGCTACCTGCAGGCGGCTTTGGATAGATCGAAGGGCGTACGTACGCAAGCAGCGGAGTTGCTCAAGATCAGCTACCGGTCCCTTCGCCACTATGCCAAGAAGCACAATCTCTAATGACCGCTGGCACTGGGGATCCGGGCTTCGGGGACGCTCTGAGGAGGATTCTGAAATTGACCATTTCCGTCGGCGAATTGTGACAGAAATGGTCATTCTGGACGCCTAGAAAGCAGGCTAACCAGGGTTTGACACAAGCCGTGATACCCTGATTCCAAGTAAGTGCTTGTATATCAAGATCATAGCAGAATTGAACTCCAACTTGCGAAGTCAGCAAGAATGGCCCGGGCCGTGCCTTATTCCAGTGCGTGCTCTGGCACGATACGATCTTTCAAGGAGAAAGCATGAAAAAGCAGCAAAAGGGTTTCTCTCTTATCGAACTCTTGATCGTTGTGGCGATCATTTTGATCATCGCGGCGATTGCGATTCCGAACCTCCTCCGCTCAAAAATGGCGGCCAACGAGTCTTCGTCAGTCGGTTCGTTGCGTACCATCAACACAGCCGAAGTGACCTACGCCACGGCTTATCCCAACGTTGGATATTCGCCCGACCTCCCGTCGTTGACGGGTGTTCCGGCAACGTGTGCGACCACCGCGTCTCAAACCGCCGCTTGCCTCATTGAC
>Ga0307479_10001988_pt1 | contig 18684 bp, 13 predicted proteins | sample atmos_gasesECM4C_FD_203743 | JGI IMG/M metagenome (GOLD analysis project Ga0307479, IMG submission 203743) | Hardwood forest soil microbial communities from Morgan-Monroe State Forest, Indiana, United States - atmos_gasesECM4C_515 | ecosystem: Environmental > Terrestrial > Soil > Temperate... | reverse complement strand
GCCGACTCGAAAAGACTGTCAGCAAACATGGGCTTTCTCCTGCATCCCGATTACGTCAGGATGATGAGGAGACTGACACCGCCTGGAGAAGATCTGGCTCTGCAAAACAGAGAATAATTAAGCTGCTCGTCGAGAGCGGCCGCGAAAAATCCGGAACTAAAATTCCTGTTTTGGTGTCGCCGTTTACCGGCGCGAATGGACTATTGACAAAGTTTCCCAACCGTAAAACTGTCATCCTGAGCGCCTCTGTTGCGCGAAGGATCTCCCGCAAATGGTCGGAACATAAAAGGATTGTCGCGGCTCTTCGGCCCAGGAGCAAGGTTCCTCGTAGAGGAACCGCGCTCAGCGCAAATTAGACTGATCAATCGCGGGAGATCCTTCGGCCAAGATCAGGCCTCAGGATGATAGGGAAAGGTCCAGAATCGGAATTCCGCTCGTCAAGGCTCCCCACTCAACCAAGGGATGCCAACTTGGGAACTGCTCTAGCGAACGGGACGGAACATCCGGCTCCACCGTGTCTCATCGAAGAAATGAAGCGTGACATGTCCATAAAAGGCTAGCCGGTCGCCAATGTCGGTCTTTTGCCATTGAAGGGGAGGGGTCTCGAACGACCAGTAGATAAACAAGGGCCGGCCTATGACGTTTTCTCGCGGAATGCAGCCAAAGTATCGGCTGTCGTGGCTTACATCGCGATTATCTCCCATAACGAAATACCTGCCCGGAGGCACGACGATGTCATCGCCCTCCCGCATGGGCCAGCCGGCAATGACCGTGTCATTCGCTTCCCATGCGGGAATTGCGGGGAACTCGTCCCGATATGGGATGTAGTCGCCCATACTATGAATAACGTACGGTTCGTTTAACGGCTCCCCATTGCGATATACGCGTCCTTCGCGCAGGTGAATTCTGTCTCCAGGGATGCCGATCACGCGCTTTACCAGATGCAGGTCGGGAGTCTCCACCGAATAGAAGACGATGATGTCGCCGCGTTGGATCGGACGATAATGCTCGAAAAATGCCCAATGCGTGGGCGGCGCCACCGTGATGCGATCCACAAAAACGTGGTCCCCGATCAGCAGCGTGTTCTCCATGGAACTGGTTGGAATTTCGAAAGCCTGGATATTGAACGTGAGAATAAAGAGAGCGGTGGCAAACACAACCGCCATCGAAGACAGGAACTCTGCGGGAGTTTCCTTCTTCTTTAGCAGCAGGCCGGAACCGCTCGATGTTTTCCCGGTTTTTGTTTTCCATACCCCGGTTTTCATCATTCGCTCCGACCGGATCCTTGGACTCGGCATAGGCAAGCGCAATCCTGGATCGCGACTTGACCTCTCTCATTGTATTTCGCTGATAGCGATACTCCTAAAGCTGCCCCCTCGGGCTGTAAAGGGATCGCGGCAATCGCCACGTCCCATTGTGGAACCGAATTCATAGTTCTCTTCTCTTTCCGGGACGACGCGGCCCTCTCTCGTCCCTGAATTCTCGTCACACATGGACACCGCGTGCGGCCAGGGCCGTTACCATTTTCGTATTGTCCGAAAAGGAGTAGAAGCTTGAGATCAACTGCATTGGTTTTGACCCTCTGTGCCGTAGCCGGATTTTGCGGGTGCTATTCTTCCATGCCCGGGAATACCAATCTGGCGCCCATCGTGAACGGCGCCTGGACGATGACCTTCACCCCGACCGCTCAGAGCACAGCGGCCACGAGACTCGCGGTCAGTTTTACCCAAAACGGGAACACGCTCACCGGCACTGTCACTTCGGTCAGCAATCCGTCTCCCTCCTGCTTTCCAGTAATTTCGGCGCAAACCCAATTTAACGTTACCGGACAAGTAGCCGCGCAATCGCAATCCAGCACGAACCTGAACGTTTCCGTAGCCTTTACATCAGGTTCCAGCAGCGGCACGATTATGGGAACCGGCTCCCTGGCTTATCTGGGCACCATGGCAAATGGAAACTTCAGCTTTGCCAGCGGAGCTTCGGGATGCACCAGCGGTACCTTCACCATGACGCAAGGCTAGACGAAGGCCACAGGGGTTGTTCAAAAGAAAAGCCTCGATCGCTCGAGGCTTTTTATCTTTAGGAAGAAGTCTGTCTAGAACTTGTAGCCGAATCCAATCGAGATTACGGGATAGAACTTGTACGGAGCAATCGAGTGGTTGATCTTGTTCTGCTCAGCCAGAATATTGCTTTGAATGGTGGGATCGGAGGCAATGCTCTGGCAGTTGATGCCGGTCGAGTCGCAGGCGCTTCCCGCCAAGTTCAAGCTCATGCGGCCAGAACCCTGGTAGACGGCGCCGATGTCGAAGGTCATGCCAAAGTGGCGCTCACTGCGGCGGGCAAGATTGCCGAAGCCGATCAGGAACATGGGAGCGGCTTTATTGAATTGAATCTTGCCGTTGCCGGTGACTGGGTTGCTGGCGCTGCTCACATAATCCGAACCGCCTAAGGAAAACGAGCTACCTCCGGGAACAGCGGCCTTGGCCGAAACGCCGTTTCCGTTATAGATCAACGCTCCCGGACTGATGTGGAAGCCGCCGGCAAAGGGGAAGAAGTCGTAAAGCGCCTGGACCGAGTGGAGTGCGAGCTTGCCGGTATAGCCAACTCCGTCTTTGTCGAAGCCACGGCTGTAGTTAAAGGTGCTGAAGCCGACGCGGACATTCGAGCGTTGTGTCACAGGAATGGCCACATCGGCACCCATACCCAAGAGCGAGGTCTTGAAACTAATACCCACGCGATGACTTTCGGTAGGTGACTCCGTTTTCTGGACCATGGCGGTAGCGGCTGGTTCGGCGCCGGAAGTTGATGGATTTGAGTTGTCGGAAGCAAATGCGCCCGAAGGAATGATGAGGCCCATCGCGAGCAGGGCTGTAGGGAACAACTTTGTAAGCAAGGAAGTGCTCCAGGGAAGTGAAATTGTGAGATTCAGAGATGGCCCGCAGCAGGAATAGCTTGAATCGCAGCTTCGAACGGGAGGACGGCAAGACACGCGAGGTTTGCGTCTTGCCTCAGGAAAATCCGAGGCCGTTCCAACTCTGGAAGTTTCCAGAAGATTAGCCGATGTGCTTCGCTCGCGATGCAGGGAGAACGACCTAGGAATTACTAGGTTTCATACCGAGTCTGTCCATCTGAGCTCAAGTTCGGCAACATGCCCGTCCTTCTGTAACCCGGAGTTGGTCGGACTGGGTCTGCTCCAAGGTTAAGTGGTCCAAATTCCGCCTTTTCTGCTACATAGGTCAGCATCCCGTTGGGCTGTTCCCAGTCCCCGTTCACTGATTTGTAACCCCCATTCAGCGATTATTGGTTGGGCAGCCCGGGAACTGCCTCTAGGATGAGGCTGAACTGGTGTACTCGTCACCGCAGTTGATGTCGTAGTTGCGCAGTGAAAATCTGGCGCCGCCCCCAAGCGCAGTACCGCGGCGAGGAGCACATGGATGCCGAAAGCCATTAAGTATGTTGAGAAAGCCCTGACCATTGCCGCCAATGGCGGATGGCATGTCTTCGATAAACTCAACAGCATTAGCCCCAACCCTTCATTTACGCCTAAGTGGTCGGATAAACCTCTGCTCAAGTCCTATCAAAAGCAGAAGCCGCCGCTAGGATGGCCTCGCACCACCGACTCACTTTGTCCCCGCTGCGTTCCTGAAATCCGCCAGCAGATCATCGACGGCAAGCTTCCGCATGAAGTGCTGCTGAACGAGAAGGTCGGCGAGATCAAGGCCCAGATTATCGAGCGCGACGGCAAGATCCTCATGGTGAAGGATTGCCCGATTCACGGCCACTTCGAGGACGTGATGGCAATCGACACACAGTTCTTCCGCCATCTTGAAGAAGTCTTCCCCGGCCGCGACATCCCCGCTCATAACGACGAAAAGCTCCACAACCATGGAACCTCAACCATCAAGCATGGCCGCGGTTCGGTTCTAACAATCGACCTGACCAACCGCTGCAACATGATGTGCGATCCCTGCTTCATGGACGCCAATCAGGTCGGCTTCGTCCACGAGCTTACGTGGGAAGAGATCAAGACCATGCTCGACAATGCGATGTCGATCAAACCGCGTCGTCAGATGTCTGTCCAGTTCTCCGGCGGTGAGCCCACGCTCTCGCCATATTTCCTCGACGCTGTAGCGTATTCGCGCAAGGTTGGCTACAACTCCGTGCAAGCGGCGACTAACGGCATCGAGTTCGCCAAGAGTGAAGAGTTCTGTCGCCAGGCGGCCGAGGCAGGACTGCGTTACGTCTATCTCCAGTTCGACGGTATCGGCAACGCCGCCAACTCGCATCGCAAAGTCGGCAACCTCTTTGACGTAAAGCTCAAAGCCATTCACAACCTGCACAACGCCGGCGTTGAGATTGTTCCTGTAACCACCATCGTGAACGGCATCAACAACGAGCAGGTTGGCCGCATCATTCAATTCGCTCTCGACAATCCCAAGACCATCAGCTTCCTCAGCTTCCAGCCGGTTTCGTTTACCGGCCGTGACGAGGAAGTGAGCGACGAGCGCAGGATGGCGCAGCGCTACACGCTGTCGCACCTGGCGCATGATGTGAAAGATCAGGTTGGACTGGGTGAACCCACCCGCGACTGGTTCCCCATTTCGTTCATGAGCACTTTCTCCGATTGGGCTGACCTGGTGCATGGTCCCAGCGCCGATTGGGGACAGTTGTCATGCGGATGCCATCCCAATTGCGGAATCGGCACGGCCATGATGATCGACAAGGAGACCAAGGAAGCGGTGCCGGTCCCGGCGTTTCTCAAAATGGAACGGTTCGCGAAGGATGTAGCGCGCATCAACGATGCTGCTCGCGGGCGCGGCCTGTCGGTTCTGGGAATGGCGCTTGCGCTGATGCGCAACTACGATCCTTTCAAGTCTCCCACTCATTTCAAGCTGAAGGACCTCCTCCAGAAGTTCGATAAATCCTTCGGCGCAAGCAAGAATGCCGACAAGAAGTACGGTAGCGTAAGCGGCGATCGTACGCTGGAAGATATCGAGAAGCGCCGCAAAGACCGCTGGAACTTCCTGTTTATCGCCGGCATGTGGTTCCAGGATTTGTTTAACTACGACTTCCGGCGCACTGAGCAGTGCATCATTCCCTACGCCACGCAGGAAGGCGAGATCTCGTTCTGCGCCTACAACACCGGCGTGGGCTGGCGGAACATTATCGAGAAGATGCACATGACGGCGACGCTCACCAAGTGGTACGAGGAGCATGGCCGCCACGAGATCTTTGCGGGTGGGAAAAATGTGGGACTGGAGGACGCGTCGCACAAACTCAAACTGGTGCAGGAGCACGTAAATGCTTCGGCCAACACGACGCTCGATGAGCTGGGGATCGCCAAGAATGCGCGCGAGGAAAAGATTCGAGCGCGGGACGCCAAGCTGAAACAGGACGCCGAGAACGCCCGCATGATGACCCTCTACCGCAAAGAAATCCTTAAGGAGCAACTGCCGGAAGGGGGATTCATACCGGTATCGAACCTCATCGCTCCCGCGCCAAAGAAAGTCATCCAGGAAGCCGAGGCGGAGCCGGTGCTCGGAGACTAGTTTTCAAAAAGCTTCTTCCTCTGATAATCCTCACCTAGGCCGCTCTTCGGAGCGGCCTTTTTGTCTTTCCCTAACCAGCTTTCGCAATACCATGAACGGAGCGAACTATAGGAATTCCGCATTTCGGGGCACCGCCAAAGCGATTTTCTTCAGCTGCGTGGATTATTTCTGACACCTCTACTCGTCCCGCAGCACGTGCATTGGATCGGTGCGCGCCGCCCGAACCGCGGGCAGAAGCGTCGCCGGCACCGCCACGACGAGTACGAGCGTGATAACTCCTGCGAACGTTACAGGATCGAAGCTGGAGACCCCATACAGCATTCCAGAAAGCAAACGCACTGACGCCGCGGCCAGCGCCAATCCAAACAGACAGCCAACCACCGACACGCGCAGGCCTTGCAGCAGGAAACGCAGCGCGATGTGCTGCCGCATTGCTCCTAATGCGAGTCTGAGTCCAACCTCGCGACGACGAATGCTGACGAAATAACTTAAAGTGCCATAGAGTCCTAGACACGCCAACGACACGGCCGTGATTGCAAAAAGGCTCAAGAGAATGGTTCGCAGACGATCCTCCGCGAACGATCCCGTTAAATGTTCTTGCAGCGTTGCCACATCGAACACCGAACGGCTGGGCTCAATCTCGTGAATGGTGCGGCGCAGCGGATCGGCAAGTGCGGTAGGTTCACCCCGAGTACGAACCACGTAGTACGTGCCAGGGAAGGCGACATTGCTGCACCAATAAACGGTCGGCATCGGTTCGCTGTTCAGACCCTGCTCCCGGGCATCGCCAACGACGCCCCGGATCTCTCCCGAAAGGGGAAATCCGGAATAAGCGGTTGAAATCAGATGATGCCCGATGGCCGGGCCTTGTCCGAAATACGTATTGGCAAAGCTGCGATTCACAGTCACCGGGGTCGCATTGGGACTGTCCTGGCATGGCTCTCCCACCAGGACCGGGATATGCATGGCGGCAAAATAGCCGGTGGAGACGAAGCGGCTATCGACAATGACCTTGCGATTCGGATCCTGCTCACCTTCCACGATCTTGATCTCGATCTGCTGACGGCCGGGAACACCTGGCAGCGAGGAAACAAGGGAGGCAGCTTCAACTCCCGGAACAGCCCTCAAGGTTTCGAGGATGCGGTTAGTGCGCTGCGTCAATGCCTTCATATCGCCCGTTTCGCCGTAGCTTTCGCTGATTTGCAGGGTGAGGACGTGGGTTGGATCGAAACCAGGAGCGACGCGCGCCAGTTCTGCGAGGCTGCGCTGAAGAAGTCCTGCCCCTATTAATAGCGTTACCGCCAGCGCCACTTGTACTCCGACCAACGCCCACTGCACTTGATTGCGTCCGGAGACTTGCGTCTTGTTGCTCTTGGCAAGAGCGCCGGCAATGCCTCTGCGTGTGCCGCGCAGAGCCGGCAGCATACCGCACAAGAATGTGACCGCCAGTGCGGAGACGAGGGCGTAGAAGACGATCCTCCAATCCAGAGTAATCTCTTCCACGCGCGGAAGATTGGGCGTAAACGTCCGAAACAGTCTTGCAGCGCCTGCCGCCAGCCCCAGCCCAGCCAAAGAACCGAGAAACGCGAGCAGGAAGACCTCGGTGAGCAACTGGCCGATCACGTTGCGGCGCGAAGCGCCGAGCGAGAAGCGGACGGCAATCTCGTGCTCGCGGTCCATCATGCGCGCGAGCAGCAGCGCCGCGATATTCGTACAGGCAATCAACAGCAGCAACGTGACTGAGCCAAACAGGATCCAAAGCGAACGTTGCGAATCTCCGACCAGGGTTTGCTTGAGGGGAAAAAGCTGAACCGCAAGTTTGGCGTCGGTCTTGGGAAACTGCTTGCCGAGCTGGAGCTGCACGGTAGCAAGGTCGGCCTCCGCCTTGCCGATACTCACACCAGGTTTTAGCCTTCCGATTACTGTGTACCACGTCACTGCGCGGTTCTGCGCATAGGGGGCATTCACGGGCGAGGGCGACCACAGATCGGCGTCCCGATCCGGGAATAGAAAAGAGGGCGACATTACGCCAACGATGGTGTAGGAACTCGGACGATGGCCGGGGATTGGGCTGCCAAATTGCAGCGCCTTCCCGACAGCATCTGGATTGCCGCCAAATCGTCTTCGCCACAAACGAGCGCTGATTAGAACGGCGTTCGGTCCGCCGAACAGCTCTTCCTCCGGTGTGAAGTCACGTCCCAGCGCGGGCGATACTCCCCAGACCTGCAGAAAACGCGGAGCCACAAAGGCGTGCGTCAATTTCTCCGGGAGCGAACCGGAAGTCTCAGAGTCATCCTCGACGAAATAACCTGTCATCGCCTGGAACGTGGAATTCATCCGGTTCCAGTCCTCTAGGCGGGTCGGCGCAGCGAAGGTTTGCGGACTCTTTTCCTTTGGCGTGTACTGCTGGACTCGAACGAGCTCGTCGCCATGCGGAAAAGAAAGCGAACGCAGCAGCACGGCATCGATGGCGGAAAATACAGCGCTGTTTGCGCCAATGCCCAGCGCCAGCGTCAAGATAATCGTCAGGGAAAAAAGCGGCGCCTTGCGTACCAGGCGCCACGCGAACCTCAGGTTCATTGCCAGAGTTTCAACTACCGGAATCTGATGGACCTCGCGCAACCGCTCGGTCATCTGTTCTTTGCCGCCGAATTCGAGCATTGCTTGGCGGTGGGCCTCGCCGGGTCTCATGCCTGCGTCGATATTTTTTTGCGTAAGCTCCCGGATGTGAAACCGGAGTTCGCGGTCAAATTCCTTCTCTTGACTGTCTTTGCGTACAAGCGATTTGAGCCAGTTCATGCGCTCTCCTATTCGGATGTCTGAAGGATCAGGGCGATGGCTCCGGCGAGCCGCTGCCAGGTAAGCTCCTCCTGGGCCAACTGCTTGCGCCCCTTGGCAGACAATTTGTAGAACTTCGCCTGTCTGCCATTTTCCGACTCCCGCCAGGCAGACTCGAGCCAGCCTCGCTTTTCTAGCCGATGCAGAGCGGGATAGAGCGAGCCCTGCTGGACTTGCAGAACGTCCTTCGAGATCTGGCGGATGCGTTGCGAGATTCCATAGCCATGGATGGGACAAAGGGCAACTACCTTCAGGATCAGCATGTCCAGCGTGCCCTGCAGCAGTTCGGATTTTTTATCGGGCGTCATCGCTATACCCTAGACACTCTACATATGAAGATAATCTACATATAACGAAGGGCCGCGTCGTTGTCAACTCCGATAAAGCACAGGATTAGAAAAGGTGGGATCGGCGCTCTCTCGTCCCAGAACCAACCACAGGTCGAAGGGATGAATCCCAAAAGCACACGTCAGTAACCATTGCGAGTAACGGCGAGCGAGCGACAGTTCTGAAACCAACGTAACGTAATACGACGGCTGGGGGATGCGGAGGGTTACGGTTTAGTCCATCCTATTAGTCAGTGCTATTCCTGAAGAAACTCGCGCAGACACTCTTTTCCGAAGACCTGAAACGGCCGAATTCAGCCGAGGTCGTGGTCTGGCCGGCGGCCAGCAATAATCGACGTCTCGTGGCTGTTTGCTCGGGTTGTAATAGAGCGCTACGCTCCGGATTCACTGCCCAGGCAGTCAGCGGTCCCTACGACCATCACTGCATGCCGGCCAAATCCCGCCGCCACGCCCGCTAGTTTCTCGGAACTGCTTCTCCCTGAAAACGTATAGTTCTATAGAATCCCAATCGGGAGAGGGTCATGTTCTGCAACAAATGCGGCTCTGCGCTGGACGCTACTTCGCGCTGTCCGAGTTGCGGAGCGGTTGCGATCGGAGCAACTCAGTCCAGCGGCTATGCCGGTCCGGCTGCGGTGTATGTCGAATCCAAGCTGGTGCGTCGCCTGCCCGTTCTCGCGGTTCTGTGGATCATCTACGGAGTGCTCGAAGCGCTAAGAGCAGCGGCAGCGCAGTTTTTCGCACATCTTTCCCGTTTCTGGCTTACCGGCCCGGACTGGTCACACTGGATCGGACCATGGGTGCTGGGCTGGATCTTTGTATGGTCCGTGGCCATGGCAGTGCTTGCCTTCATTGCCGCATGGGGATTGCATGAGCGCCTTTCCTGGGGACGAATCGTGTCCATCGCTGCAGCCATCTTCGCTCTCTTTCATCCTCCGTTTGGAACGATCCTCGGCATCTACACGCTGGTTCTGCTGCTCCCCGCCGATGCCGCCGCGCAATACGATCGCGTCGCCCGAATCTAGAGTTGACCGAATACAATGTCTGCCATGGCTGAACCTACCCCTGAAGAGCTAAAGGCGCGGATTGCTGAGCTGGAGCAGAAACTCACGTCGCGCAGATCGAAGAATCTGGAATTTCGCGTCAGCGAAAAAGGTGGTGTGAGTGTCTATGGCTTGGGCCGCTTTCCCGTGACTTTGTACTACGAACAGTGGACACGATTGCTCGGAGCAGTCGATGAACTACGTGCCTTTATCGAGGAAAACAAGTCGCGGCTAAAGACCAAAGACGCTGAGTAACGAGGGTTTTAGTTGGAAATCTCGCCCATCGCGGACAGGCAGGCGTGAAGTTCGCGAAGCTGTCTTATTCCGCTTCCGAACTGGGCTGAGGCATCACGGCTTCTTCGTAGGCCGGCTGATGTTTGGGAGCGAACAGGATTTCCACCATCAATATCGCCGCCCCGACCACGATGGCACTATCGGCGATGTTGAAATCCGGCCAGACGTAAGGACCGATGTAGAACTCGAGGAAATCCACAACGTGTCCCGATAGCAGCCGGTCCCACAGATTGCCCAGCGCTCCGCCAAGAATGAGCGACAACGCAAATGCGGTGCTGTTCAGGCCCTGGGTGTGCCGCCACAATAGGGCGGAAACCACCACAAGCGCCAGCAGGGAAAAGAAGACGAGGAATGCGACGCGCAATTCGGACGGCGATTCGGAGAAAAGCCCAAACGCAGCGCCACCGTTGGTCACGTGGGTCAGCTTGAAAAAGCCGGGAATCACGTTGACGCTCTCGTGAAGCGGAATCGATCTGGCAATAATCCACTTGCTGAAGCGGTCGAGCGCCAGCACGAGTCCGGCGATCAACAGAACATATCTGCGTAAAGTCCCGGTTGGCATTCCTAAGCTGCTAAGCCCCTGAGTTCTCAACTCCCAAGCCTCTGGGCTTGTGAATTTTGAGACTGCGAATCGCGGGTTTCGTCATCAGAACCAGGAATCCACCCGCATGCAATTTAAGACTATCTTTCTACGCCATTCGCTGCAAAAACTTTCCTTAAGCAAGAATTTCCTCTAGAGCACTACTGCAACGTTCACAGACCGTGGGATAAGCCGCATCGTCGCCCACGTGCGTGGAGTAATTCCAGCATCGTTCGCATTTCTGGCCTTCGGCCGGCGAGACCTCGATCTTCAAACCCGACCCATTTCCGTCGCTGCCGGCCAGCGGACGCAACTCTACCTGAGAGACGATGAAGAGATAGCGCAGAGTTTCGCGATATCGCTCCAACAAACTAAATATTTCCGCCGGGGCCGAAAGCGCAACCTTCGCCTGCAATCCACTGCCGATTGTCTTATCTTTGCGAGCGGCTTCCAAATGACGAAAGACCTCTTCGCGTACCAGCAGCAGGCGCTCCCAATCTATTCGAAGTTGTTCTGTACTTGATGGTACCGACTGCCCTGATTTGCCCGGGAGCTCGGTTGTGTTTCCCAGCACCTCTTCGGGCGTTGGGAAGAGCGTCAAGTGGACACTCTCCGGTCTGTCAACCACCGCGGGCAGGAACTGCCATACTTCCTCGGCAGTGAAGCTCATAATGGGCGCCAACAAGCGAACCAAAACCTCTCCAATGCGCCAGATAGCTGTCTGCCCGGAACGGCGAGGACGCGACTTGCGCGGATACGTGTACAGCCGATCCTTGAGCACATCGAAATAGAAATTGCTGAGTTCACTCGTACGAAACGCAATTACCCGCTGATAGATGCGATGAAACTCGAACTGCTCATACCAGCGCAGCACATCTCGCACCAGGTCTGAGGTGATCAGCAGCATGTACTGATCGATGGACTCCATCTCCTCGAACGCCACCTGATCGTGCGCAGGATCGAAACCGTCGAGGTTGCCGAGTATCCATCGAAACGCATTGCGGATGTCGCGATAATTGTCGGCAACCCGCAGCATCAGCTCGTCCGAAGCGTGCATGTCCTCGCGGAAGTCCACCGATGCCACCCAGAGGCGAACTATCTCCGCGCCCAACTTATTGGCCACTTCCACAGGATCGACACCGTTGCCGAGCGATTTGGACATGGCTCGGCCTTGCGGATCGAGGGTCCACCCACACGTGACCGCCATGCGATACGGCGCGCGATCTCGGGTACCAACCGAGCAAAGCAGGGACGACTGGAACCATCCGCGATGCTGATCGCCACCTTCGATGTACATGTCCGCGATCAACTCGCCCAGAACTGCAGCCCAGCTCGAACCGGACTCGAACCACACATCGATGATGTCGAACTCTTTGCGGAAGTTTTGCCCACCACAACCCTGACACTTCAAGCCCGCCGGAAGGATCTCATTCACCTCCCGCGTGTACCACGCATCAGCGCCTTCGCGGGCAAAGAGCGCGATCACTGCCTCGTCCGCCACTTTCGAGCGCAGAGGCTGATTGCAACCCTCACAGAAAAAGATCGGGATGGGCACGCCCCATACGCGCTGGCGCGAGATGCACCAATCCGGGCGCGTCGCCACCATGTTGGAGATGCGCTCCTCGCCCCAACTCGGATCCCACTTCACCTTGCCGATCTCATCGAGCGCGCGCTGGCGCAGCGTGGATCCATGCAAAGGGCTTTCCATGCCGATGAACCACTGCTCAGTGGCACGAAAGATGATGGGATTGTGACAGCGCCAGCAGTGTGGATAGGAATGCGTGATTTTGGCTTCCGCCATCAGCACGCCGCGTGACTTCAGCAGCTCAATGATGGGCAGATTGGCCTCAAAAACCGTCTTGCCTTCGTACTCCGGCAAGCCGTTGTGCAGACGGCCGGCAGCATCGACGTTGCAAGTGAGGTCAATTCCGTACTTCACGCCGGTGTAGAAGTCATCCGCACCGTGGGATGGAGCCGTGTGTACTGCTCCAGTTCCCTGCTCCAGGGTCACGTAGTCTGCAAGCACGCCGAGGATCTTGCGATCCAGAAATGGATGACGAAAAGTTGTGCCTTCGAGCTTGCGTCCTGGAAAAGCCGCGATGGCTCTTGTGTTCTTTAGTCCCGCATTTTCCTGCGTCGCCTGCGCAAGCGCCTGCGCGACGATGTACACCTCGTGCGTTTCCGCGTCTTCCAGAGCCACATATTCGTACTCAGGATGGAACGCGACCGCCATCGACGCAGGTAGCGTCCAAGGCGTAGTTGTCCAAATAATGGTGCTAACGCCCTTCCCTGCCAGGGCCGGATCGATGGCTTCAGGCGGACTGGTGAGCGCATATTTCACCCAAACGCTGGGGCTGGTGTGCTGCTCGTACTCAACCTCGGCTTCAGCCAGAGCGGTGCGATCGAAGATGCACCAATAGACAGGGCGAAGGCCCTTATAAACGAACCCGTTCTCCCAGAAATCGAAGAACACGCGAGCAATTACGGATTCGTACTCGCGCGACATCGTGGAATAGGGATGGTCAAACTGGCCGAAGACGCCGATACGCTGAAACTGCTCACTCTGAAGATCGAGGTATTTCTGCGCGTACTCACGGCAGGCGCGTCGTACCTGCGCCGGGGCCATCTCCAGCTTCTTGCGCCCCAGTTTCTCATCGACCTTGATCTCGATCGGCAGGCCGTGGCAATCCCATCCCGGGACGTAAGGCGCGTCAAAACCGGCCATGGTCTTGGATTTGACGACGAAGTCCTTCAGACACTTATTCAGTGCATGTCCGAGATGAATCTCTCCATTGGCGTATGGCGGACCGTCGTGCAAAAGGTACCTAGGAGCGTCTTTTCGCGCTTCACGAATGCGCTCATAAATGCCGATTTTCCGCCAGAATTCGAGGCGTTTGGGCTCGTTTTGAGGCAAATTCGCCTTCATGGCGAAGCCGGTTTTCGGCAGATTGATCGTGTCTTTGAGTGCAGGGGCCATGCCCGGTCGTTATCTACTCCTCGCGTTCAAAAGGCGGGAAACTTCATTATAGGGGATGGGTTTAACCACGGCAGAGGGGCAGCATGCTGCGCCTTCTCGCAGGCACCCCGGGCTCAGGGTTCCACGACGGCTGCAATGACATCGAAACCAGCGTGTCTGAGAGTGCACGCGAGAAAGCGCTTTTCGTGGATGCGAAATCGGTCCCAGAGTTGCTCGATTTTTGAGAAGTGTTGAATTTTTTTGTCGATTCGCGCGTCTAAAGTCTTGACAAGCTCATGCAAGCCGGAGTTGCAGTGCGAGCAACAAAAAGTGCCCGCAGGTCATCGGATAGAGGTAAGCAGCCACTCCCACTGCGATGAGCGGAATCGGCTGTAAGGGTCGAACCAGAGTTTTATGACAAACCAGATGTTGATCGCTCCTCTTGAGACCACGCAAGTACGCCGACCCATGTCAGCGAAGGCTCCGAATTTCAACATCAAGACCGAAGAGTCGCTCTTTCAGTCGTTAAAAGAGAACCTTCGCGACTTGCTGTTCCCGGAAAAGCTGCCGCCGCTGAAGTTGACTTCCCGTCCGGTTGCGGTCAAGAGCATCTGGGGAGCTTACGACAACCGCAAGGTTGCGCGTACAACCTCGCTCATCGTGCATAGCTTTCTGATTGCCGCGCTGGTGGCTCTGTCGATTATCGGCGCGAAGAAGGTTGTCGAGGAAAAGCACGACCAGGTGACGGTCATCGCTCCCGATATCTCCGAATACATGCCCATGACTGCGAAGAAGATGCCATCGCTGCAAGGCGGCGGTGGAGGCGGCGATCGCGACAAAGTCATCGCTCCCAAGGGACATCTTCCCAAGTTTGCGATGGAGCAGATCACTCCTCCGGAAGTGGTGATCCGCAACGATCATCCCAAGCTCGCCGTCGAGCCGACGATCGTGATGCCTCCGCAGGTGCATCTGGCAACCAACAATCTTCCCAATCTCGGCGATCCTAAGTCGCCTGTGATCGCTGGCCCGCCCTCGAATGGAACGGGCAGCGGAGCGGGCATTGGATCTGGCAGTGGTGGTGGAATCGGATCGGGAACCGGCGGCGGGGTTGGCCCTGGAATGGGCGGTGGCTACGGCGGCGGAGTGTTTCGCCCCGGCATTGGCGGCGTAACCGCGCCCCGCGCGATCTACAAACCTGATCCGGAATACTCCGAGGAAGCCCGCAAGGCAAAGTATCAGGGAACCGTGATTCTCGGGATGATCGTGGATGCAAATGGTCGTCCTCGCGGTCTTAAGGTCGAGCGCGGACTCGGCATGGGTCTTGACGAGAAGGCCCTCGAGGCCGTCCGCACCTGGAAATTTGAACCTGCCGAGAAAGACGGCAAACCTGTCGCGGTAGCAATCAGCGTAGAGGTTGCATTCCGGCTCTTCTGAAGTAAGTATTCATCAGAGGATGTGAACGGCACGAGCCAACCAGCTCGTGCCGTTCGTGCTTTTGGCTCACTCAGCCAGTTTCGCTCACTTAGCGACTTTCGGAACTATAGCTATTCCAGGGTGGTTGTATCCCTTCGAACTGTCAGACGCAGCATCGCTGCATCTTTTGTCCAGGCCATTGATGCTTTAACGGAAGACACGGCAATGCCGCGTCTCTACTCCCGATTGCGGATAGATCTAACGAGGAACCGCACTGGTGTCGCCAAGGTGTGCTGTGGTGGGTTTGCGCGGGCCGCTAGTATTGTCCCGATTCGGGAATTTTTGCGTTTTTTGCAGGTGATCCCTGCTTCCAAAGGACTTAAGGCTCGGGTCCCATCCGAGATCCCCAGGGATACCTGCGAGATCCCTGGCGATATCCCATCGAGATCCCCGGGGATCGTCAGGGATATCCCATCCAGCGTAAGGGATTAGAGTTTCAAGCGCCTTCAGCCTGGAGAACGCGTCCTGCCGTCTCAAGGATCTGGAGCAGGAGCCTGGCCTGTGCGGCATCGATCTTATTCGACGCCACTTGTTGAGCCAGTTGCGTGAATGCGACCTGCAAGCTGCGCTGGTCCTCGATCATCGGAATCTCGATGCTGGGCGCGTGCGCCTGCCCGTGAAAGTGACAAAACCTCTCAGCGCGCACCGCTGGAGAACCGCAGGTTTCGCCGTTGAGCTTCACGTGCTCACATCGCTTTGAGACGTTGGCTTTCTTCAGGTATTCGAGCTTTTCCGCCCTGGCCGCGGCATCTGCACGCATTTCCACCAGCTCGATGTTTCGTTCAACATCCTCGATAAAGGCGGCAGCGTCGGCTGACGTAGGCAGATTCGGAATCCCAGCAACGTCCTGTTCGGTGATCTCAGGCGGCGGCTCGTCGCTATATTCGCAATCGTCTTCATCCTGGTCCTCACTCTCAACAGGAGAATTGAGGAGTTTTATCAGGCTTTCCTGGATGATGTTTCGGTTCATCGGACGCTCCTCCTCCGGTTCGACATATTCTTCTTCTTCTTGCCTATCCCGCGGCGATTCATGCTCTTCCGCTGATGGCGGAGCCAGCGCTGGAGCTGACGCCACTGCCGGCGGCAGAACCTCCGGCAGGCTCGTGGCTGGTTGGGGCGCGAACTCAGACGGTGGATTTGACCTGCTTTTCTCCGGCTCGGCGCTCTCCGCAATCGCCGGCAGCGCCAGCGGCGCTGCAATGCCGAGCAACTCGAGCATTTCTCTCCAGGCGCAAGCAATCGGACCTTCGGTGATCAGGCCGCTGGCCGTACTCATTCTCACCCGCACTGGAATCCCAGGGTTCTCGGCGGTGTACTCCTCACAAATATTCACCACGACGTCTTTATCGCCAACGCGAAGGACCTGTCCAACCATCCGATGCCATGTCTCAACCATGAATAGGACCTTCCGAAGAGAGAATCACTTACCTGGGCCCTACAGCGAAGGCGCCTGCTCGTTGAGGAGGCGCGGGTGGGAGCGCGGCGAGGTAAACACGCGCCAGGCAGCAGGACGAAGGCCCCGCCAACCCGAAAAACCATGTTTCACTATAGCGAACAAATAGCGAATTTGTCAAGCGGAAACAGGGGAGTTGGGCGCTTGAACTTGAATTCGTGAGCACAAGCCGACTACCTGGTACCAATCTCTTGTTGGCGAGCTTCTGGATTACTTCCGCATTGCCGACAATTCGGAAGTTATCAGCGGGATTTCAGTATCGACAATTCGACCGTTGAAAACCGATCTTCAATTAGTCCCCTGGTTTCCGCGAGGCGCGGCTATTCGTATCGCAAAGCCACTATCGGCTCAACTGATATTGCTCGCCGCGCGGGAATATAGGAGGCAGCAAATGCGACCAGCAGGAGCAGAACGGCAACGAATGTGAAGGTCCCAAAGTCGGCAGTGCTTACCTGATAGAGCAGGCTCGACATCAGTCGCGCCAGCCCGAGAGCGGCAAAGATGCCGATCGCGATGCCTGTGCCCGCGAGCTTCACACCCTGGCCAATGACCATGCGGAACACTCCCTCGCGGGGAGCGCCCAGCGCCATGCGAACGCCGATTTCGCGAGTGCGTTGGGCCACCGAATACGAAATTACCCCGTAGATTCCGATGGCGCCGAGCACGAGCGCCACCGCACTGAACAGCCCAAGCAGAACCAGCGTCATGCGCCGCGTTGCGAGAGAATTGTCGACAAGTTGTTTCATTGTGGCGATGGAGGCGATCGATTGGTCTTTATCGACCGAGTACACAGCCGAGCGCAGGGCTGAGGTGAGTGCCGCCGGATCGACGCGCGATTTTACTAACAGGTCCATCTGTCCAGAAGGGGCCTGGCGAAACGGTACATACACTTCGAGGCGTGATAAGTTTGCCAAGCCGTATAGCTTGGTATCGCCGAGTACCCCAACGATTGTGCGCCATTTGGGCTGCTGTTCTGTATTGGGATGTCCAAACATGAAGCGCTTGCCGATTGGATCCTGATTCGGGAAAAATTGGTTCGCCAGTCTTTGATTGATCATTGCTACCAAAGGCGCGTCTTCTTTGTCGGCTTCAGTGAAGCTGCGGCCACGCAGCAACGAGATTCCGAGCGTCTGCACATAGCCGGGACTGACGACGTGACCATCAGGATGCGGATAATTGCCAGGCCTCGGTTGGGCCATGCCTTCGATCGTGATGTCGTTACGGCCGTGATTGCCGCTCATCGGCGTATTGGTGGCTACCGCCGCGCTTTCGATACCGGGCAACTCCCGCACACGCTGCAGCACCTGTTGCCAGAAATTCCGCACGGCCGGGACTTTGGAGTATTGGTCAGGACGCAGCGACATCGTCATGGTCAGCACCTGGTCGGTCCGGAATCCGGGGTCCACCTGAAGCAGGCGATACAGGCTCTTCATCATGAGCCCCGCGCCGACCAGTAAGACCAATGCGAGGGCCGCTTCGACAATCGCCAAGGCGCCTCGCACACGGCTGTGGGCTGTGCCGGCGCTCGAACTGCGGCTGCCTTCCTTTAGTTCCGATTGCACGTCGGTGCGGTTCCAATGCAGAGCCGGCGTTATGCCGAAGACGAACGCTGCCAGCAGCACAATTCCGGCGGTAAAGAGAAGGACTGGAATATTCAGGCCCGCGGCGCCGCCAGGCAGCAAGCCCGCCGGAATCAATCGCCCGATGCCCCGAACACCAGCAAAAGCAACGCCGAGTCCGAACAGTCCTCCGAGCACCGACAGAACCAGGCTTTCCGTAAGCATCTGCGCAAAGATACGGGAGGTGCTGGCGCCCAACGCCATGCGAACCGCCATCTCCTTGGTGCGTCCAGTGCCGCGAACAAGAAACAGATTGGCAACGTTTGCACACGCGATCAGCAACACGAAAATTACTGCGCCAAACAGCACAAGCAAGGCTGGCCGCGTCTGGCCGACGAAAACGTCGCGAATCGGTTGCAGCGCGACTCCATAGTTATCGTTCGCCGCTGGATATTCTTTGGCAAGCCGCGACTCGATGCCTTCCATCTCCGAGGTCGCCTGAGTGACGGTCATACCCGGCGCGAGCCTTCCGATGACGGGCATGTCGCCACGATCGCCGCGGTCGTGAGCTTCTTCCGAATTGTTTGTAATCCAT
>Ga0307479_10001987_pt1 | contig 18689 bp, 9 predicted proteins | sample atmos_gasesECM4C_FD_203743 | JGI IMG/M metagenome (GOLD analysis project Ga0307479, IMG submission 203743) | Hardwood forest soil microbial communities from Morgan-Monroe State Forest, Indiana, United States - atmos_gasesECM4C_515 | ecosystem: Environmental > Terrestrial > Soil > Temperate... | reverse complement strand
CTCAACTAAACGCGGGGCATCCTCCCGGGCTAGATTCGAACTAGCAACCCTTCGGTTAACAGCCTTGAGACCAACTTAATCACAATTTGCCGGAGCCGAGACAATTCGAGGGGAATCAGCAAGTTCTGATCAAATGGGGCTAACTCAGATTCACCTTCTCTTTTCAGGTTTCATAACCATTTGCCGCCATTCATCACCATTCGCATGACACCTACATGACACCGCGCACCTGCCTTGGGCGCACGACACTCGACTCCAACAGCTCCATCCGTTACTTCTAACTACTAACGTCTCCAACAAATCCGGGAACCTGCTTTCCGCTCCAAAGCTAACCCCAATGTGGTGAGAACGTTCGATTCGTGCACAGTTCGTGCACAGCGATACTAGAACTCGTGACTTACCGAGCTGGAACTTCTTGAGGGTCACTCGGCGTGTGGGGCTTGCGAACTCTCAGTGAATGCCGAAGCGCAGTTCAATCCGCAAGAACCCTGCCTGTCACGCAGGAGTCGCGGGTTGGAGTCCCGTTGCTCCCGCCAATATATTTGCTGCCTCGCGCTCGATTTGAGTAGGGTAACGATTACCGTTGGGTCCTTTTCTCGGCGTGGCCGATCGCAGTCGTAGGCGAGTTTGAGAACGAAATCAAAAAAGCAGGGAGTTCCCGGAGGCAGAGATGCTCCGCGGGGATCGCAAGCGTTCGCGGTCACTTCTGCGCCAACCACAAGACGGGGCCAGCGATGCGAAACGAGTACGCGTAGCGACCGGTGAGAGCGCCCGGCAAATCGACGCTCAGGTTGTCACTCTGTTGGGACCACACAAGCTGATCCGCAACTCCTAACATGTAAATTTTCGTACCGGGCTTCACGGAAAGGGATTTGAACGCGACGACCGGCGCTTTGGGCTGCCCCAGGAGGATCGCGTACGTTGCGGACTCCTTTTGTGTGAACCGGACAGGAATCCCTTCGACAGTCTCGCCAGCAGCGCGTTTCCAGGGATGCGTTGCATAGATGGCTTCGCCGTTTACCTGCAACCACGCACCCAGGGCTTTGAGTCGCTCCATTTGGACATCGGGAATGGTGCCGTCGGCTTCGGGGCCAACATCGAGGAGAAGGTTTCCGTTCTTACTGACGATGTCAACCAGCAGATAAATGAGCTCACCCGGTGCAATCGTTTCGGCTTCACCTTCGGCCCGATTGTAACCGAACGAGCGTCCCAGGCCCCGGCATTCCTCCCATTTCTTCGGATTGATTTTTTCCAAAGTCTGATATTCCGGCGAAGTGAAATCGGAATGCTTCACGCCGAATCGGTCGTCGATCACGCCGTCCGGGACGGCCTGATAATATTCGGCCATGATTTGGAGAGGATGTCCGGACTTGGGGTAGTCAATATCATTCCAAAGAACGGCGGGCTTATAGCGAGCGATAATTTCCCGGACCTGAGCGTCTGCATACTTTCCATAGGCCTCGCTCTGGGGCTTGACCTTTTGGTAGTCAGCCGCGACACGAATGGGTCCCGGAACGAATGTCCAGTCGTATCCGCCAGAATAGTAAAGTCCCATTCGCAAACCTTGTTGATCGACGGCCGCGGTGAGTTCGCCAACCAGGTCGCGAGAGGCGTGCTGGCGGTCAGCGGGCAAGAAAGGATTTGGCGTTGAACTCGGCCAGAGAGTGAAGCCGTCGTGGTGCTTGGTAGTCAGCACAACGTATTTGGCGCCTGCATCGCGAAAGACTTTGGCCCAGTCCTCGGGGTGCCACTTCTGAATCTCGCGACTAAAGATGGGGGCGAAGTTGTAATAGTCGTAGTCTGCGCCGTAGTGTTCCTTATGGTAGGCCTGAGTCGGCGAGCCATCGATGCGCATGCTGTTCAGATACCACTCGGCATAAGGATTGTGAGTGATGTAGTCCAACGACTCGAAATCGTGCTCCGAGTGCACTGTCGGAGCCCAACCCGGGACAGAGTAGAGTCCCCAATGGACAAATATCCCAAGTTTCGCGTCGGCGTACCACTTTGGAAGAGGATGCCGATCGAGGGATTCGATGGTGGGCTCGTAGTGCGAGGGAGCTTGAGCGCTGACAGACGCAAGGACAACGAGAGATCCAACTACGAACAGAATGGTTTTGAGTCTACGGTCGTAACGAGAAAGAAACATTTGGCAGTCCCCGAATGGAATCAACAGACGAAAAGATTAAAACGATCGAGCTGCACTCTCTGGAAAATTCCTCTGCTCATCCCACAGCTACTCACCCCACACCTCGAGATAATGCTCCATGAAATGATTGGTGATGTGGATGACCACTTGCTCCGCGAGATGCGGATTGCCCATACGGATGGCGTCTACGATACGCTGATGGTTGGGGATTTGCGGCACCCACGGACTGGCATCAAGGCCCTTGGCCAAAGCACGCATGAGCGTGAAGGCGTACAGCGGAACAATCAGCCGCAGGCCGTTTTCGAGCAAGAAGGGATTTCCCGGTTTTTTCAGAATGCAAACGTGAAACCGCTGAACGCGATCAATCACGCTGCGCACATCGCTGGTTTCCACAGCCCGGCGAAGCTCCACCATGGCGGCTTCCAAATCCGCAATCGGCAGCTTTTCCTCGACGATGATGCGCGCCGCCAACCCTTCGAGCGCGCCTCGGACCTGGTAGGTGTGAATAATAGCGGAATCGGTCAACCGAAGAACGCGAGCACTGCGACCGTGACCTTTGGTTACGAATCCCTCGGCTATCAAAATGTTCAAAGCCTCGCGCACGGAGACCTGCGCTGCGCCGAATTCTCGAGCCCAACGCCTTTCGATGATTTTCTCGCCCGGCGCGAGCTTACCGCTAAGAATGGCTTCACGAAGCTGGGCCGCCAAGCTCTCCTTCAATAAACCCGAGCTTGGAACGGCGTTGCCCTCTGTGGTAGTGCCGTTTTCCGAAGTTCCGTGAATATTGCTGTAAGTTGACATTTAGCTTCGTGTGAGTCGCTGACCGGCTTCGAAGCGCCGAAGATTCATTTCTCCCGACGCCGAATCTCTGCGAGATCTTTGACTCCATTGTGCATTAGAGGTTCTTCGTTTCCAAGGTCAGCCGCACCATGACCCTGAAGCCCCAAGAGCGGGCTCAAAGAATCAGACGTGGCTGGGATGCCACTCGCGCTCCTCGGCTACGACGACCGAGTCGCCCTTCACGCGCCGCATCGCGAATGAAGGGCGAGCGCAGACGAAACGTGTTCAAACCCGATTCTCAGAAGATGATCTTCGCACCCAACTGCAACTGGCGTGGGCTGTTGGCCGTACTGTTTGCTTTGCCAAAGCTCGATAAATTCGAAATGTCGTTGCCCGGACTTCCAAAAATAACTGTGTTAAATATGTTGAAAGCTTCCGCTCGAAACTCGATGCGCCGACCTTCTCCCCAGAACGGGAATTGACGGAAGATTGAGGTGTCAAGGTTCCAGAACGAGGGCGAGCGGAATGCATCGCGTCCACTGTTCCCGAAAGTGAATTGGGCAGGAACAGCAAAAGCGCTGGTGTTAAAGACGCAATTCACGCTTCCGACTGGACTACCGTTTGGACACGATCCGCTGCGCGGATCGCCGACGAGATTGGCGCGGTCATACTGAGCCCACGAAACATTGCCGGTGTTCGCCAAGTCGCTGGCTCCGTAAAAGACGTTGAAGGGGACACCAGAGCGCGCGGTAAAGATATTGTTGATCTGCCAATTTCCGACGATGTAGTCAAGGACGTTGTTTTTCGTCGAATAACGCTGCCCGTGGCCGACGGGTATCTGATACAGCGTGTTCACTGATAGCGTGTGCCGCAGGTCAAACCCCGATGGGCCGCGACTTCCCTTGACATTGTACGGATCGGTGAGAGATTGTCCTTCGACACCGAACCAACCCGAAGAACCTTCGTCAATCGACTTCGAGTAGGTGTAAGCGACTTGATACGCCAAGCCGTTGCTGTACCTCTTGTTTACCTCGACCTGGAGAGCATTGTAGCTTCCATTGCCGATACTACGATCGTAGAACGTTGGCGTTATATACGGAAATGGTGCTCGTGCTTGAGGATCTCCAGGGCCGGGCGTCAAGGCGGTGTTGTAATATCCACCGACGTTGAGGCGCCGGGAGCCCGACCCTACGTAGTTGACATCCACGGTGGTCGAAGAATTCAACTCGCGCTGCACGCCAAAATTCCATTGCATGGAGTAGGGATTTTTGATGTGAGGATCGTAAAACCACAGCACCTGATTGAACGGCGTCGGCGCTGGGAACAAACCGCTGCCACCGCCCCCAAATGGATCCTGCGAAGTAACAGTGGGAGTCGCGGAAGTTGTGCTCGGCTGATTTAAGTTGTTGGCAATTAACTGGCCGATATCGGGCCACGCCCCCTCGATGTTTTGGGCCATCTGCGACACGGCCGCCCAGTTGTCGTACACGATTCCGGCGGCTCCACGCAGCACGGTTCGGTTACCAAGCCGGTACGCAAAACCGATACGCGGACCGAAGTTGGTAAGGGTGTCATGGGCAATTTTTCCTCGAGGGTCGACCACGACGTGGGCCGGCAGCGTGCCATTGCCAGGAATGCACGGAGCGAAGCCCCGGACCGTGCAAGGTGGCGGAAGTTTCTGGACGATATAGGTGCCGGTGCTGAAGTCAATGTCTCCGGTTTCGATTCCGCCCTGCTGACCGATGGTGGCGTTCGTTCCGTACGGAGGAATAAAAGTGCGATCGTAGCGGAGGCCGAAATTGAAGGCGAGCTTCGAAGTGGCCTTCCACGAGTCCTGGATGTACAGACTCAACAAGCCGCCAAGGCGAGTTGTCTCGTGCACATTGCGGCGGTTAGCGCCATCGGGAACATTGAGCAGGAAGGAGCTCAAAGGGTCACCCGGCTGCGGGTTTTTGGGGTCACTCTGTGGGTTCCCAGTTTGCCCACCCGCGAAACTAAGAGAAGCGTAGGCGAGCGGGCTCTCGAACCTATTGCTCGTAAAACCGCCGCCAAACGTGAGTGTGTGATTGCGCACGATCTTGGTCAAGTTTCCGTTGACTTGATGACTGTCCGTGGCCTTGGGATCGTTCGTGATGTTCTCCCCGCCGCTGGCGTAGCCGCTGATTTGGGGATTGGGAATCAGCGAGTGGCCTCCGGCCGCGGCGAATCCGCCGACGAAACTACTGGAGAAACCAACCGTAGAATCCAAGTTCGCAGGTGGGTGCGTGAAGAGGGTCGACGAGTTGTCCTGATTCGTGGTCCGCGCGTACTGAACCTGAAGCACGAGACTTGAGTTAAAAGTATGTACGTAACTGGCGCCCCAATTTCGCCCGGGGATTGACCCATTCTTGACCAAGCCCGGGAGGCCGCCGGAAGTAGTTAGCAAACTATTGATGGCACTGTACCGGAAAAACACGGAGTTCTTCTGGCCGAAGTTTTGGTCGATCCGGACGTTATATTCGTTCTGGGTCTGGTGGTTGGGAGTCGTGTCGATCGCGTTATCGCCTGAGCTGTCCAGTATTGGACCGGCGGGAGGAAGTACGCCCTGGATTAAGGCTACCATTCGAGGATCGATGAGATTAGATGGGATCCGATTTCCGGGAAATGGATCGCGAATGAACTTTCCAGGGTTCGCAGGATCGGGGCGAGTCGAAAACGGATTGTAGATCTGGGTCGGGAAACTGCTCTCGTCACCAGCCAACTGGGCTGCGGTGGGAACCTTCAAGAGAGAGTCGTTGTTCTGCGTGTAACGAAATCCCTGGTAAGCAAAATAGAAGAAGGTCTTGTTCTTTCCGTGGTAGAGCTTGGGGATCCAGACCGGACCACCGAAAGAAGCGCCAAACTGATTCTGCCTGAACGGCGTAACTTTCTTCAGAAAGGTGTTGCGCGCATCGAAGGCAGTGTTGCGAACGTATTCCCAGGCAGTCCCGTGATACTCGTTGGTTCCGGATTTAGTGACCACATTGATCACGCCCCCAAGTACGGAGCCGAACTGAGCACTGTCCGTGTGTGAAACGACCTTGAACTCCTGTATGGCGTCGACGATGGGCGGTACGGAATACGTGCTCTGGAAACTACCGAAATTATTCAAGCCGTCGGTGAGAAAAAAGTTGCTGCGGTTCGTCTGACCGTTCACGGCGGGAAAAATGAACGCCGAGCCCACGGAGATTGGCGCCCCGAACCCGCCTGCTCGTCCGCCCATAGCGTTTTGCGCAACGCTGACGGGCGCCACACCCGGAGTCAACGACAATAGTTGAGTAAAATTGCGGCCGTTGAGAGGAAGGTCGTTGACCTGTTTCGTGGCAATCACCGTGCCCAAATCCGCGGTCGACACGTCAAGCTGTTCTGTTTCCGCGGTAATAGTGACGACCTCCGATTGGGATCCGACCTGTAAGGAGATATCGATGGAGGCGGTCTGGTTCACCGCGAGAACGAACTCAGCGACACGCTTGGTAGCGAAGCCCGGAGCGGTCGCTTCCAGAGCATACTTGCCGGGGCCAAGATTGAGAAAAGCGTAGTTGCCAGCGTCGTTGGATACGGTCTTGTGCTCGATCGTGGTGTCGACGTTGCGCAAGGTGACCGACGCATCCGCAACCGCTGACCCGCTAGCGTCCCGAACAGTTCCGGTGATAGAACCGGCGGAAAGCTGGGCATTGGCAGAACCGGGTGAGAGCAGAATTGTAATTATCAAGAGTGCAAGGAAGGCAAACTCAAAGGAAGCCCACTTCTTGGACGAGTGCATGGTACCCCACCTCCCACAAAGTGAAGCGTCTAGCGCCTCGGTGTGGGGGTATCCTAGTACAAAAACACTAATACATGTCAAGCGTTTTCTTGCTCATTGAATGCTCATACGCGGACATAATAGGATACAAGCCCTAATGAACAGGATTATGAGCGCTCGTATTGATATTTGAGCGCTCTAAATTCGGAACGATCATAAAGGATTAGTACGCGTTTTTGGGGCAGTACCGAGTTTGACCCAGCGCAGAAGTCCCATTCGCTGAAACAGATGCCTATTGCGCTCTCAGTTTGCCAGCTTGACAATTCGTTCCGCTGAAAGGGCTTCCTGCCAATGAGCGGCTACAATCCGTCTACCCGCCACAGAGCAATGCGCCTCCGTCAAGGAGCGCTCCTAGCCGTCGCTGGATTTGTGTTTTACCTCGGGCTCGCTTCCGGGGAATTCCAAGGAATCACGAAGGTCCGATCGGCGGGGGCAACTCGCTTGCAGAACGCAACAAAGACCGTGCAAGGTGGATTCGTGGGGTCGCGAAGTTGCGTGCCGTGTCACCAGAACATCTACGATAAATACGTCAAAACCAACATGGGGCGCTCGATGACGCGTGTTACGCCCGCGCTGCTCGCGAGCTTGGTCACCTCCGGGTCGTTGTATGACGAAAAACTCGGTCAGCATTTTGAGGTTTTCGCGCGAGAAGGAAAACTATTTCAGAGCCAGTACGCCATGGAGGCCGGAGGAAGCGAGATATTCCGTGAGACTCATGAAGTTCAATGGATTATCGGCTCCGGAACCAATGGTTTCGCAGGAGTGACGAAAAATGGCGGGTATCTCTTCCAAGACCCACTTTCGTTTTACTCGAAAATTGGAAGTTGGGCGCTGTCCCCAGGATACGAGTTCGGCAACTACGGATTCAATCGCCCGATCTTAGCGGGTTGTGTGGCGTGTCACAGTGGCCAAGCAATGCCAGCGGCAGACGGTAACGGCCGCTTTCAGGATCCGCCCTTCCAGGAACTTGCCATCGGTTGCGAAAACTGTCACGGTCCTGGACAGCAGCACGTCCGAGAGATGACAGAAGAAGAAACGGTGGTGCGGACAGGACACGCCTCAATCGTCAACCCGGCTCGGCTGCCACCCGCACTCGCCGACAATATTTGCATGTTCTGCCATCAAACTGGCGATGTGCGGGTCTTAAAGCCGAACAAAGAGTACCGAGACTTCCGTCCAGGAGAACCTCTAGACGACACTTTGTCGATCTTTTTGGTGCCGCCGAAGCGCGAATCGCCTCCTCCGTCGGACCACGTTGAGCACTACTATTCCATGATCCTCAGCAAGTGTTACCGGGGCAGCAGCCGTGGGCTCAGCTGCATCACTTGCCACGATCCTCACGTCCAGCCTTCGCGCCCTGAAGCTTCCGCGTACTTCGCCGGAAAGTGCGCTGGCTGCCACACGGACAAGAGCTGCAAACTTCCGCTGAGCGTGCGAAAGCAGCAGAAACCTCCGAACAACTGTGCGGGTTGCCACATGCCGAAACACGACGTCGGCGTAATCTTGCATTCCAGCGTGACAAGCCACCGCATTATGGCCCGACCCGACGAACCGCTCCCAGAGGCAGCTTTTCATCAGACTACCTCGGCTCTGCCTGACCTGATCCATCTGAGCGCTGTTCCGGCACAAAAAGAGGAAGCCCCTCCAGGTTTAACATTGCTTGCGGCATACGGCGAACTCATGGACACGGCGCCTGAATATCGCGAGCGTTATCTTGTACTACTGGCAGAGTTGGAACATTCGCAGCCGGAAAATGCGTTGGTGCAGGCTTCTTTGGGGCGAAAGGCTTTACTCGACGGCAGAGCGTCGGAAGCAGCCGTCCACTTGCGGCACGCCCTGACGACTGGCCTCCCGCAAGCCACAACTTACGCAGACCTCGCGGAAGCACAAGTGAACCTTGGCCAGGAAAATGAGGCGATACTATCGCTCAAGAGGGCCGTCGAACTGGACCCTTTCAACGCCGTCTTTCAAAAGAAATTGGTGCTCCGTTTTATTGAGATGAAGCAATATGCGCAGGCGGGAGCCGCATTGGAACACTACGTTCAAACCTTTCCGCAAGATTCGTTCATGCGGCACATGCTGAACCGTGCCAATTCCATGGAGCAGCCGAAATGAGCCCTGTGCCTTGGCCGACTGCTAGCTTCGGTGTGAGATCGGTTCTAGCTTGTACTCTCGGCGCGGCCTTGCTGGCTTCTTCCAAGTCCGGCGAGCAATCGAGAATTGCCTTCGAGAACCGCCAAGAACGGTCTGGCGTGACGTTCGTCCTGAACAACGGCACCACGGATGACAAGCCCATCATAGACAGCACGCTGGGTGGGGTCGCTTTGCTGGACTACGACAACGACGGTTACCTAGATATTTTTTTCACCAATGGCGCCAGCATTCCTGGCTTAGACAAAAGCAACCCGGCATTTTCCAATCGGCTCTACCACAACAATCATGATGGAACCTTTACGGACATGACAGAACGAGCAGGAGTCGCCGGCGAAGGCTACAGCATGGGTGCCGCCGCTGCGGACTACGACAATGACGGATGGACCGATCTCTACGTCACCGGAGTGAATCGCAATATCCTGTACCACAACAACAAAGACGGCACGTTCACCGACGTAACGCAGAACGCCGGAGTAACGGGCATTTCAGGTGGAAAGAAGCTGTGGTCGGTATCGGCAGCGTGGATAGACTATGACAACGATGGCCTCCTTGATCTCTTCGTAACTAATTATCTGGATTGGTCCCCTGAGAATTCACGCGTCTGCGGACCGCCAGGCAAGCGCCTGTCCTGCCTGCCCTCTCTGTATAAGGGAGAGCCAAACATTCTGTACCACAACAACGGTGACGGGACGTTCACAGACGTTTCTGCTGTAACCGGCATCGCGAAGTGCATCGGCAAAGGGATGGGTGTTGCCATCGCCGATTATGACGATGACGGATGGACTGACATTTTCGTCGCCAACGATAATGAAAGAAATTTCTTGTTCAAGAACCGCCGCGGGAAGGCGTTCGACGAAGTCGGCGTCGAATCGTTTGTCGCGTACACAGACGACGGCGTTCCGGTGTCAAGCATGGGGGTTGATTTTCGCGATTGGAGCAACAGCGGAAGACCCGGCCTCTTTGTAACGGCGCTTGGCGGCGAAACGTTTCCCCTCTTTCGAAACGAGGACCGAAAACTGTTCGCGATGGCTACCTACGAGTCCGGCATCGGGTTCGCCAGCTTCAAGATGAGTGGGTGGGGTGCGGGAATCTATGATTTCGACAATGATGGCTACAAAGATTTGTTTAGCGCCAACTCGCACGTCAGCGAAAACGCGGACGTGAACCCGCAGCAGCAATATCGGCAGCCGAATGGTGTCTTCCAAAATCTGCGGAACGCAACTTTTCAGGACGTGAGCGCCGAAGCCGGACCCGCCGCGAGATTGCGCGCAGCTCACCGGGGCGCGGCGTTTGGGGATCTTAACAACGACGGAAAAGTTGACGTTGTAGTTTCAGCGATCGGAAGCCCGGCAGAGCTTCTTTACAACACCTCGACCAGCGGTAATCATTGGATCGCGATTGAAACTGTGGGCACCAAGAGTAACCGCGATGGTATAGGCACGCGGATCAAATTAACCGGCCAATCCGGTCTGGTGCAGTACAACGCAGTCACAACTGCGGGGAGCTACGCGAGTTCGTCCGACAAGCGCGCACACTTTGGATTGGGGCGCGATTCTTTGGTCAAGGAAATTGAACTGCGCTGGCCCAGTGGAACGCGGCAGGTCCTGCGAAACGTCAGGGCCGATCAAATCTTGAAGGTCATAGAAAGGTAGCGAGAGGATGAAGGCAACCACGATGCTTCTACTCTTAGTCTGCATTTCTCCACAGCTACGCACAATACCATGCAGCGGCACCGAGCAACGGATGGCTTCGATTTGGAAGGAGTTGTCAGCGGGAAATGTCACTGGCGCTGAACAATTGCTCGACGAGATGGACCGCACGCACCCGGAGTGCCCAGAGCTGATTTTGGCACATGCCCGGATCGCAGCGGCGAACGATGCGCCAGTCGAAGCTGAGGATTTTTTTGTGCGTTATGCGAACCTCGCTCCGAACGAGGCCAGGGCTTACTCCTATCATGCACGTTTCTTGCTGGAACGGGGGCAATACCCACGAGCAGATCTCCTTTCGGGACAGGCGCTCGAAAGAGACCCGAATGATGTAGTAGGACTTGCGGTGCATGGCGAGATCCTGGACATGAAGGGGGATACGCAGGAGGGCATGGAGTTGCTCGAGAGAGCCTGTCGGCTTGATCCACGAAATGCGGAGGCGCAGTTTCGACTGGCGACGATCTACGATCGCTTCAAGCGATTTGCCGATGCTGTGCAACACTTCGAGAAGGTCGTGGACACCGATCCGCGGGACGCGCGGGCATGGGATTTTCTGGCCCTTGATCTAGAGCCTCTTGGCGAGGTCGAGCACGCCGACCTCGCCTACCGCAAGGGCTTGGCCGCCAATCAACCAGGTCCCCATTTCGACGCCTTTATTGATTACAACTACGGACGGTTTCTGATGAAGCGCAATGATCTCACCGCCAGCAAGCAGCATCTGGACCGTGCCGTGGAGCTGACTCCCGATTTTCGAGCGCCGTGGTACGAACGCGCGAGACTGAACCTGCGACTCAAGAACAATCAGCAGGCCCGAGAAGATGCGGAGAGGGCGGCCAACATTCGGGATTCACGGGGGATCATCATTGATCTTCAACTTTATGTCTTGCTCGAACAAATCTACACTCGCCTGGGAGACGCAGCGTCGGCAGAAAAATACGCGAAGCTGAGCCAGCGGACCCCGGTGCCACCGCGGAAAGACTAAGGGCAATTTCAATTGATGATGGATCGCCGATATTTTGCGCTGGGACTCGCGTGGTGTGCTGCAGCCCGCTGGCTCCCTCAGGTGGCCAAACCAAAACTCCTGCCCACCTTCATCGATATCAGTTCGAAGTCAGGCGTTCACTTTCGACATCAGTCTAGTCGCACAAGTCAAAAGTATCTGCCCGAATCGATGGGAGCTGGCGTCGCGATGTTTGATTACGACAATGATGGTTACCAGGATCTATTCTTCGTCAACGGCGCTAAGTTGCTAGATCCGATGCCGAGCGGTGCATCTCCCGACAAGTCCGACCCGCGCTTTTGGAACCGCTTGTACCGCAACAATAGGAACGGCACATTCACTGATGTCACGGAAAAAGCCGGATTGCACGGTTCTTCGTACGGGATGGGAGTGGCCACGGGAGACTATGACAACGATGGACACACCGACCTGCTCGTCTCCAACTTGGGCGGGAACACGCTATACCGGAACAATGGGGATGGCACGTTCACGGACGCCACAAAAAAAGCTGGAGTGAGTGGTAGCGGGTGGTGCGCCGGTGCTTGCTTTGTGGACTATGATCGAGACGGCCTTTTGGATCTAATCGTCACGCGGTACCTTGATTGGGACTTCGCGAAAAACGTCTATTGCGGTTTACATCGTCCGGGATATCGCTCGTACTGCCATCCTGACCAGTTTGGGGCTGTTTCTTGCCTGGTCTACCACAACAACGGCGACGGCACTTTCAAGGATGTTTCGAAGGCGTGTGGCATCGCAGCTTCCCCAGGAAAAGCGCTGGGGATTGCAGTAAACGACTTCGACCGTGACGGATGGCCAGACATCCTTGTAGCCAACGACTCGTTCCCGCAGCAACTTTTTCGAAATAACCACGATGGCACATTCTCCGAAGTGGCGCTCGAATCCGGTCTCGCTTTCGATCAAGACGGCAAAGCCTTCGCGGGTATGGGACTCGACTTCGCCGACTATGACAACGATGGTTGGCCAGACGCCTTTGTCAATGCCCTTGCAAATCAACGCTACGCGCTGTTTCGGAACAACAAAGGAAGCTTTGACGATGTGAGCGACTCCACTGGAATTGGCGGGATCACGATGCAGCACTCCGGCTGGGGAACGAAGATGATCGACTACGATAACGACGGCTGGCTCGACATCTTTGTCGCCCAAGGACACGTCATGGACAATATTGAACTGACCGACCCTTCCCTTCGTTACTTCGAACCACTCCTCCTCATGAAAAACAATGCGGGGAAGTTCCGCAACGTATCGCAAGAAAGCGGCGCGGCATTCCGGGTGCCGTTGTCGGCACGAGGCGCGGCGTTCGGAGACCTCGATAACGATGGGTCTATCGATATCGCGATCAACTGTAACAACGGGCCGGCAATTATTCTTCGCAATCAAGGCGGAACAGCGAATCACTGGCTGCTCATCAATCTTGTCGGCTCGGTCAGCAACCGCGATGGATTCGGGGCTCGAGTGCATGTGATTTCGGAACAAGGGTTGGAGCAGCACGCCTTCGTAAGCTCCGCAGGCAGCTATCTTTCCGCGAGTGATAAGCGGGTGCACTTTGGCTTGGGGATTTCGCGAAAGGTACGCCTGCTTGAGATCAACTGGCCGAGCGGTATCGTTCAGCAGCTAAATTCCGTGGAGGCGAACCAGATCATTACCGTTCGTGAGCCAAATCGCTAAGACGCCGGCCATTCATTTGTTGGATACTCGCGACGCTTCGCGACGACCTGCCTGGCCTCGGGTCCGATTAGGCTTGGCCGAAACAAATTGCCGCTGGCCTACGATGCCCTTCCCTTCCTGGATCGTCACGATCTGACCCGCCGCAACCCCTCGATAATTTTCAGTCTTGCCGTCAATCCATCGCACAGATAGTTCGGCCGAGTTCGCCTTCCCTAGGCCGAAGTGCAGCCGAAAATCGTTCTGCGAAATAAAGGAACCCCCGCTGCGAACCTCGTCAATCTGCTTTCTCCCTTCTGAAACCAGGGTCACGCGAGCTCCAATTGCATCGCTCCCAGTGGGCGTCACCAATCGAACGAGTAAAGAGTTGCCGAGCCGTGGACCGAAATTCTTCAGCAGAGAAGGCGGCTCATTCATATTGACTATGACAATTTCCGGCTGGCCGTCGTTGTCCAAATCGCCGACCGCCAGCCCTCGAGAGGAATGCTCGTCGGATATTCCTGGCCCGCTCGCTCTGGAAAGATCAAAAAATTGACCGTCGCCCCGATTCCAATAGAGCAGTCGTCGTTGCTTGAATTTCTCTGACGTGCGACCAGAATCAACCTCCGGATAGACGTGGCCGTTGGCGACGATCAGGTCTTTCCACCCATCGTTGTCGATATCCAGAAATGCGGTGCCCCATCCAAGGTATTTGGTGTTCACTGCCAATCCGGAAGCGATGGTAGCGTCGTCGAAGGTATTTCTACCCAGATTTCGGTACAGAGTATGCGTGTCGTCCGCAAAGTTAGTCTTGAAAATATCCAGAAGACCGTCGTGATCGAAGTCGCCTGCCGTCACTCCCATCCCCGCTTGTTCCCGGCCATCTTCGTTGTAAGCGATACCCGCTTGCGCACCTATCTGTTCAAAGGTCTTGCCCGCAAGGTTGTGATAGTACAAGTTTGGCGTCGAATCGCAGGACACGTAGATGTCAGGCCATCCGTCATTGTCGAAATCCGATATCAGCGCGGTGAAACCATAGCAACTCTTCGGTCCGGTGATATGAACTTGGTCGGAGACATCGGTGAAGTTTCCGTGGCCGTCGTTCTGATACAAGGAAATAGTTTCCGCGGGCAATCCGCGTGGCCCACACAATACAGAGAGCCCCTTCCACTGACATTGCGCCTTGTCGCCGGGACGCGGTGTCTGCTTGAGGTCGAAGTCTACATAGTGGACCACCACGAGATCCTGATAGCCGTCCCGGTTGAAGTCGAAGAAGGCACAACCAGTGCTCCACCTAGGCTTTGGCTGGATGAGGCCGCGTGCCTTCGTCTCATCGCGAAAAACACCGTGTCCGAGATTTCGGTACAGAACGTTCTGCCCCCATTGCGTGATAAATAGATCCGCATTTCCGTCATTGTCGACGTCGCCGACACAAACTCCCTGCCCCCAACCCGTGTGAGCCAGTCCGGCATTTTGGGTTACGTCTTCGAACTTCAAGCCACCCAGGTTGTGATACAGGAAGTGTGTTGGCTTAGGTGCTGTTTCATCTAGCCTGCCGGCGTTCACGAGAAAGATGTCGGGCAAACCATCATTGTCGTAGTCAAAGATAGCGACGCCTGTGCCGGTTGTTTCCACGATGTACTGTTTGCCGCGCTCCTCGCCCGAGACATTTATGCCCTTCAGACCGGCCGCCGCCGCAACATCCTCGTAGCGCACCACCGGCGCTTTCATGCCAGGAGGCAACGGTCGGGCTGGGACCGCAGTGCCTCCAGTCGCCATTCCTTGTGCATGGGAACTCTGGCAAGCACTGAGACTCAAAACTGCAATCGCATACGAAAAGAAAGCGCTCCAGGTCCTCACCTTCCCTGCGGCCTTTCCTCTTGGTCTCATGTTTCTTGATTCATTCATAAATTTCTGCCAAACCGGCAGCGCCGCAATATTCGATGACCGCGTGTAGTTTCCTCTGGCTCTATTGCATTTGACAACTATTCGATAATCTTATGTTGTCGCGCTCGAAAGAGACCGCAACCAAGGCAGCAAAATCACGATGCATCCAATGGCCGGCATCCGAACACGAATAACGACGATACTTTGGGTCGCTCTCATCCTTTCGTGCTGGTGTTCTCAGACCTCCGCAGGTCAAACCCCCCCGAGCTGCAAGGGCCCTGCTGAGTTAGAACGCGCTCTGGCAGCGCAGCCATCGGCTGCGGGATACGATGCGCTAGGCGCGGATTTCGCGCAACGTAAACAATTTTCTTGCGCTTTTTCCGCCTTTCAGTCCGCGCTCCGTCTTGAGCCCAACTCGTGGGAGGCGCACTACAATTTGGGGCTCGCTTACCTCGAGAGTGGCGATGCGCAACGAGCCACCCGAGAATTCCGATCTGCTGTACGACTGAAGCCCGCTTTTCCGCAATCTCACGCAGCGCTGGGGACTTCGCTCAGCCAGCTGAATCAGACCGATTCCGCAATCCAGGAGTTCAAGGCAGCGCTACAAATCGACTCACAATACGTCCCTGCGCTGGATGGATTGACGAAGGCACTGATACAACAGCAGCGCTACTCAGCAGCGATTGCTTATCTGCGAAACGCGCCGTCAGACGACTCTCTGCAGCAGAATTTGGCGACCGCGTACGCGCGAAATCGAAACAATGACGAGGCGCTGCAAATTCTCTCCAAGATTGTTCGCAAGCAACCTTCGTCTTCTCTGGCGCACTTGAATCTTGGCATTGTCTACACTCAGCAGGACCGCTATCGCGAAGCAGTTGACCAGTTCCAGGAAGCGCTGCGGCTTGATCCCACTGACGATGTCGCACGCGTCTCCCTGGTTAAGGCCCTGGCGATTCTCGCCGAATTCTCCTCGGCGCAGCCGTTGATTCAAGATTACGCGCTCCGCAAGCCGCGCGATTTCGACGCGCTGTATCTGACAGGGGTGGTACAACGCGGCCTAGGTAACTATGCCGATGCGGAAAGTCCGCTTCAGCAAGCCGTGGCACTAAAACCGGATGACTACGATAGCCGATACAATCTCGGCTTTGTTCTTGCAAAGCTGGGAAAGGCGGCTCAAGCGCGCGAGCAACTGGAGACCGCGTTGAAGCTCAGGCCGAATTCAAGCGACGCGCGCTTTCAATTGGCCGCCGTACTCAGGGCCATGGGAGAGCACGAACAAGCTCGGACCGAGCTACAGACCTTCGAAAACGAAAAACGGGAGAGCATCAGTCAAAACGTTGCCGAAACCAAGGCGAACCAGGCGAATCAATATTTGCAGACCGGTGAGGTTCAGCGCGCTGTGGCGTTGTATCGCGAAGCGATTGCCTCCGATCCGAAAAATGGACGGACATACTACAACCTTGCCTTGGCACTCGATCACCTAAGGGATTATCGCGGCGAGCGCGATGCACTGGAACAAGGCGTGACCATCGATCCTTCGTTCGCTCCTTTGCACAATCAGATTGGTTTCTTGAGCCTCCAGGCGGGCCAAATGGACGAAGCTGAGAAGCGATTCGAAACCGCGACGTCGCTCGATCCCCAATATGCCGAAGCGCAGAATAATCTCGGCGTGGTTTATGGGCAGCAGGGTAAATCGGCTGAGGCGGAACGACTATTCCGGCAAGCGGTCGAGAACAATCCGCAATACGCACAAGCGTTTGTCAATCTTGGCCTGATCTTGGCCAGTCAGTCGCGATTTCCGGAAGCAAACGAAGCGCTTCAGAGCGCCGTTCATCTTGAACCGAACAGCACCAAGGCGCTCAGCTCTCGAGCTATGGTCCTTACTCGCCTTGGTCAACCGACCGAAGCTATCACGGACTTTCGGAAAGTCGTCGACCTTGATCCCGGGTCCCCGGATGCGCACTTAAATCTCGGTATCGCCCTCGCGGACCAGTTTGATCTCGAGAGTGCACTGAAGGAATTTACGGAAGCGGTAAGACTTGCTCCAGACGCTCCAGCTCCACACTACAACAAGGGAAGAGCTCTCGTCGATCTGCAGCGAAACCCAGAAGCCAAACCTGAGCTCGAGACCGCCACACGGCTCGATCCGAATCTTGCGGACGCGTGGTATTTGTTAGGAATTATCGCAAAGCAATTGGGCGAAGTACAAAAATCCATCGAGCTATTCGGCAAAGTAGTCGCTGTCGATCCAAACAATGCTGACGCGCTCTTTATGCTGGGCCAAGCTCTTGTGCGGAGCGGCGATCGCCTGAAAGCCGTCCAGTGCTGGCGTAAAGTGGTTGAAATCAATGCTGATCATGCCGAGGCGCTTTATAACCTCGCCCGCCTGCTGGCGCAAACAGATCCGGCGGAAGCGAAGGGGTTTCAGGATCGCTTTGAGGTCCTCCAAACTAACCGCCACATCATGGATCGCGCGCAGACGCTCGGCAATTTCGCGCTGTCCTCCGCTGCTGCACATGACTGGCCGCAGGCCATCGGACAATTACAAGAGGGCCTGAGGGTGTGTGGTCATTGCGGTGCATTGGCCCTGCTGCACAAAAACCTGGGACTGATCTATTGCCGCTCCGGAGATCTCAAGAATGGCCGCGCTGAGCTACTCGAAGCCCGAAAGCTCACGCCAAACGATCCCGATATAACTGCAGCTCTTCAACTTTTCGAAAAGCTGAGTAAATGACAGGGGCTGTGAATTCGTCGGTTGTTGACTTTAAATAGACGACGAAGAGCGGCTATCCTCAGATTCGGAGAGCAATGACACTGACGTTTGAATCTGGCGCCTGTGCGGGCGTGTCAATCTGCAGTTTGCCTTCAGATTGGCGAACCTTCAACGGTTGTCCGCTGGCAAGCAAGTAAGCAGATAGAACCCTCGGCTGTAGACCATTGATCTCCAGACGAGAGGAGGGCCATTCGAAAACGTGGATAAAAATCTTTTCGTTCTTCGCGGTTACTCGAATGGAGGGAACACCCTGTATCGGCCCATATGTGGTGCCGTAGATCGAATCGCCATTGACCGCGAGCCAGTCTCCAATCGCGCGGAGACGCCCCTGAAACTCCGGCTGAATCACGCCGTCAGGTTGCGGACCGACGTTGAGAAGAAAATTTCCGCCTCGGCTCGCCACTTCTACCAAAGATCGAATGAGCATCTGAGCTGACTTGTACTCGTGATCGTGCATGTTGTACGCCCAGGTGTTATTAATGGTCATACAGGTTTCCCACATCTGAAACTCTTCGGGCTTGGGGATGGTGGTCTTCAATTTCTGTTGGACGCTCGTATCGACTTCGTTAAACCGGACATCCTTGGTTGGGATGGCACTGGGAATGAACTGTTCCGGCGTCTGGTAGTCTCCCGGTGGACCAATTCGATCATTCACGAGAGTAGCTGGTTGCAGTTTCCGGATCAGGTCTAAGAACCGAACCCCGCCATATTTCTCCTTGTGATGTAATCCATCGAACCAGATCAACACCACTGGACCGTAG
>Ga0307479_10001986_pt1 | contig 18690 bp, 23 predicted proteins | sample atmos_gasesECM4C_FD_203743 | JGI IMG/M metagenome (GOLD analysis project Ga0307479, IMG submission 203743) | Hardwood forest soil microbial communities from Morgan-Monroe State Forest, Indiana, United States - atmos_gasesECM4C_515 | ecosystem: Environmental > Terrestrial > Soil > Temperate... | reverse complement strand
CCGCTAAGCGCAGAAATTTGTCTTCCTGGATCATCACCTCAGCCAGCACTTCGGATCGATACCCGGAGACCCCAGGAGTGCCGTCCTTATAGGGATTGACTTGGGCATTGAGATCAATTGCCGGACGCACCAACGCCAACAGACAGACGGCCCAGAAAATGCTTTTCATGGCCTTTCTCCTTCAGTCCCGCCAGGGAAGTCGTTTCTCAACGCAGAACAGGTAGGTAGAGTGGTGCGCCCGGACAGACGATCTTAGAACACCGGTACTATCCGACCCTGCAGAGCACCCGGCCTTCCAACTTTGAGCGTTCTCGCCTTCTCGCAGGTTTAACCCGACGTTGTTCCACTCTCCTGCTCGCCGTAGGAGGCGCTCTGTCTCTTCCCACTCAAGCCAGCACAGGCTTGAGTGGGCGACTGGCTCGCAGGGTCACGGCTTTGCGAGACAGATCTGGCCTGCGATTTCTGAGACGAATGTGATGGGATCCACTCCTCCGCCGTTGAGGTAAATTGTGCCGGTGGCGCCCGCGAATGTTCCAGTGCTGCTGTTTGGGTCTATGGTTCCCATGCTTGTGAATATACCTGTCACAGCGTTGAAAATAAAGACCAAGTGATACTTCAACTGGCCTTCCTCCGTCGTGAGCACAGCGTCGGCTCGGAACGAAAACACGGACGGATCAGGCGTAGGTTCTCCCCCAGGAGCAAAGGCGGTCACTGCTGTTCCATTTAGCCAGCCGCCTTTGGTGATAGTTCCATAGGCAACACCGGGAGCGCCGTTGAAGACGTCCACGGAAGTTCCTTTCAATTCCTTGCAGTTCCGGTTGCTGCCTTGCGCCCGCGTCGTGTTGCCCAGTACAGCTACCAATATCACGGCCAGCACTGCCAAATTCTTCGCGAATGTCATTTTTCTTCTCTCCTGTGGTGAGCTTGTTAAGTGACAGCTCGACAGCAGCCGTCCCCCAACGGTTCGAAGCTGACACTCCAGCTCGTGAAAGTCGTGATTGGAGTGTGACAAAGTCGTGAAAAATCAATCAAAACGGCGCTAGAATCTCATATCCACGGCGGTTCATGAAGTTTTGGGGAAGGGAATGTCGTGACCACTCCAGCTCGTTACGCCGCAGACAAAGCGCGCCGGCAGTATCACTTCGCGGGATTTGTTCTGGATGCGGAAAGCGGCTTCCTGCGTCATAACGGTCAAGAGATTGCTCTCCGACCGAAGTCGTTTGAGGCGCTACTCTATCTCGTCCAGCACAGTGGTCGGATCATCAGCAAGGATGAGCTGATAGGCGCGGTTTGGCCGGATGCGGCGGTTACAGACAACTCCTTGACGCAATGCATCATGGAAATTCGTCGTGTGATTGGCGACGATTCTCAGCAGCTCATTCGCACAGTGGCGCGGCGCGGATACATATTGGCAGTGCACGTGACAACACCTGTGGCCAAGTTCGCGTCGTCGGCGCCGATCGGTGTATCCAGGACCGAGACGGCCGGCCTTCCGCGCAGCTGGCCGCTAGTGGCTGCGGCTCTGGTACTGGTCATTGTGGCTGCTCTTGTCGGCCTGCATTACTTTGCCGGAAGCCGCAAGGGTGAGAGCGCAAATGCGAGGCTAACCATCCGCTCGATCGCCGTGTTGCCTCTGGACAACCTTTCCGGTGATCCCGCGCAGGATTATTTCGCTGACGGCATGACCGACGCGTTGATCGACAATCTCGCGCAGATCCGCGCGTTGAATGTGATCTCCCGAACCTCCGCCATGCATTACAAGGGAAGCAAGAAAGCCCTGCAAGAGATTGCGCGCGAACTGAAGGTGGATGCCATAGTGGAAGGGACGGTACAGCGCTCCGGCAACCGGGTACGGGTGACGGCGAACCTGATTCAGGCAGCAACAGATTCCCACCTCTGGTCACGGGATTACGAAAGCGATCCTTCCGATGTATTGAAACTCGAGAGTGAGCTGGCGCGGGCGATCGCCGGAGAGATCCGGGTGCAATTGACAACTGATGAACATACCCGTCTGGCTTCGGCTGGCGGCATCAATCCTCAGGCGCACGATCTATATCTACTCGGGCGGTACCACTTGTATCGCGCCAATGAAGAGGATTTGCAGCGGGCGATCGAATACTTCGAACGCGCCGTCCGAATCGCCCCTGACTATCCCGAAGCTTACGCCGGTCTGTCTGACGCTTGGCTGCGGCGCGGCTTTGGCAGCAGAGAAGTCGAGCTGCCGGCACGTGCGGCAGCAATGAAGGCGCTCGCCTTGGATGACCAAGTCGTTGAAGCACACCTAGCCTTGGCCAACATTAAGCTCATTTATGACTGGGACTGGGCAGGCGCGAACCGCGAGAATCAGCGAGCTCTGGAGCTTGATCCCGGGAACCTTGATGCTCGAATCTGTCGCGGTCAGCTGCTCATGATGCTGGGTCGGCACAACGAGGCAATCCGCGAGGGCCGCACGGCCGAGCAACTGGACCCGTTCTCCTCAGCAACTCAGGCTGCGCTGGGTTTGTTTTTGCGTTTTGCCGGCCGCTACGAGGAAGCCATTCCATACCTGCAGCGGGCGGTCGAGTTGGAGCCGCGGAGCCTGCAAGCCAACATGCGGCTGGGCAGAGTTTACGCGAAATTGGGAAGATACGACGATGCGCTGATTCAATTCAAAAGGGTTCAGGAACTTGCGCCGACAGCCGACTACGGGCGGGCGGGGATCGCGCGCGTTTACGCTGCGACGGGCAGGCAAGGCGAAGCCCGGCAAATCCTAGCCCGGCTCAAAATGGCGGCCTATGACGCTGCGCTGGCATACATAACCCTCGGTGACGAGGACGCGGCACTCAATGCTCTAAAGCAAGCAGTTGCCGAACATCGCGAGACCGAGCCGCTGGTCTTTAGTGCAGAACCTGAGTTTGCCATTCTGCATTCGGATCCACGCTGGCCCGAGCTGCTGCGGCCCATGAATTTTCCTCCTCAATGAAGTCACAAACTGCTTTTGATGGATCACAATGGGAAAATCACATCTGATTCGAGGAGCCGCGAACGAGACTGCTCTTCAGCGAGATCCAGCGACAGCGAGAGCAGGTCAATTCAGATCACGTCGAGCTTCGCCACTGAGAATCTTGAGGGATCTGGTGCGCCCGGAGAGAATCGAACTCCCAACCTCATGGTTCGTAGCCATATCCAAGAGGATTGTGCGGGCATGTGTACGCTTGTATCTCTATGTGAAATATGAAAACGGAGGAATCATCCCAACACAGATACCACCCTAAACAAGCAGGCACTCCCTACAATTTTCACTACAGTTGATCGTTCGCAGTATAACGCAAAGCGTCGCCGTGCCGCCGCGTGAACGCCGCACGACGTTAACCAGTTTGGGCACCTACTAATCACCGAGGTCGATTTCCAATCGGAGGTCATATCCGGCGTTTTCCCTCGGCCTGGAGAAACGCTTCAGCGTTTCTATCGCCTTCCGAAGTTCCGTGTGTTCTTGGCCTCCGTCCGTGAACCATTGCTTGCCGCAACTGTGGCAACGTGCCGGCGTATCCCACTCCTGAACTGGCTTTCGCATAGTGACGTTGCAATCGTGGCAGCGAAATTCCAGAGCCTTCACGTCACTGAAGTCCAACAGCGTTCTTCGTTCAACTGTCATCACTTTGCCTCTCTTTCCCGCTTCGCTTTTGCCCTTGCACTGCATCTCGCACGCTTTGCAGATTACACCGCAGTGCCTGTTGCAGAGGGGCGCCGAAAGAGGCTTAGTTCCCCGGCTCAAGCGCGGCTAGAAGCGCGGTTTCGAGCAGCACAGCGTGAGGTCTACTTTGGAGCCTGACAACCGCGAGCGAACAAACGTGGATCGAAGCCGTATAACTTCATTTCCGCTTGCGTGAGGTAATTTTCTTCTTCTTCACGGGGGCCGCTCTTTGCCCCACTTCTATTAACTTCGGGGATTCTGTGCTGAAACCGCCTAAGGAATAGTCCACTACCAACTGCACAAGGCTTTTTACTTGGGGTGAACAGGATCGGAATTCTAAATGATCTAATACAGGTTCTCCGCGCCGTTTTAAAACTTCACCAATGAGAGCATGGACAAACGATTGAGTGGAATACTTCACCTCGGAGAAATCAAGGACCACTTCAGAATTGTCCCTCAAGGATGGCAGAATCGTTTCAGTACGAATCTTCTTCGCTTCGTCTTTGTCTTCGGCGAATCCGCCAACCGCGGCTTTCACATGGATTACTATCGTTTCCGGCTGCATTTTATGTGAACTTGATTTTCCCTGCTGCAGTTTTCTTGGCTGGAACCTGTTGTCGTATCCACTGGAAGAACGCTTGGAAATTTGGGATTTTGTCCGTCGCAACTTCTACAGCCGCGACTGTCCCTTGCCAGTAAGACGGCGTCACCCAGAGGTCATGCCGCGGATCACTGAATGCATCGTGGTACACGAGAGGTTTGTCAGTGCGCCGCGACCTCAACAGCCGAAATGCAGTGTCGCCGGATAGCAAGACAAAGTATCCGCCTGTAGCCTTGGCAATGGCGCGTGTGATAAAAAGACCAGCGCCTGCATTTCTCTGTTGCACCGTACATTGCGTCTTTATATGCCCCCGTAATACCAGGTTGCATAGCCAATCGGAGCGCGAGTGAATTATCTTGTTTTGCTTCTGGATACGAATTCCCAATGTGCTCCGCTATGCCCCATCCGCAGTCAGCCACGGCGATCGAGACGCGCCTTGGTTCTTTATTTGTGTACCGTTGAGCACAAATGAAGGCACCATCCGGCGATCCAGAGTGCTCTAGCACATTTCGGAGTAGTTCGCTAACGCAGTATTGCACTGCCGCCAAACCATCCGGTTCTTTATCGAGATGAAGCAGTGCTGAGACATCTGCAATTACGGCAGACAACTCGGATCGGGTTCGGACTTGTGCAAGAGGCAAGAAGCGGCCTGCCTCTTCATGCTCCTCTAAAGCGGCTTTTTCGGGTACGTTGAGCAGCTTAAATAGTCCCATTCGCCGAGCATAGTTCGTATGGCCACCCTCGGTATTCTCTATGGCTATCTCGCAAGTGCGACGCTGGCGATGACACCACCCTCCCCATGCCGCGCTCATCGCCAATGCCATCGGGTCCATGTGCGCCCACTTTGGATGCATTACAAGGCGGGCCGGACTGCCACCATCAGCAAACGGTTTATTTGTCAGCAGAAAGCTCTTCAGCGTGTGAATACTGGCATTATTCGGAATGGTGAAGGTGGGCATGTCGCGTTCTTGACTTTTACACACCATTAGGCGACACTCCGTTCTGAGAGCGGCGCGTGAAAAAAGCTATCGGTTTCCAATCACCCGAGCCTTTCCGCCAAGAATGAATCGGGCGATTGTGGAAAGTTCACAACCTCTATACTACCTCCGCATCCGTTTCTCTTGCTCAGTACTCTATAAAGAAAAAGATCGCATTCGACTCAAAGCTCTTTCGCGTCAGGTAACCGTTCGCGATCGCGCCAGCGGTGAATCAGTTTCCTCGCGGGCCGGCAGCCTCCAGGATCAGAATGCTGCGATGTTCGTTTCTGGTCCTCTTGCCTTTGCTGTTCACTATAGACGCACCCATTGGACATCTCTGATCGGCTCCACTAGCGTGCAGACCGTGCAGTAAACTTCGTCCGGGTCTGCCGGTCGAGGCTTGCGGTTGAGAATCAAGTTAGGGCTTTGGCAGCGTCGGCACCGCGGCACGTAAATCGGGTCCGGTTGCTCGCTACAAACTACACTCATCAGCAAACCAGCCTGGTCCTGCGGAAGATATCGCAATAATCTGACCTGCAACCGGATTGGCCGCGTTGTAGCATGCTTCTGCGCCGGGCAGGAAAGCTGCCTCATCGAAGATCATGACCGACGGATGGTACATTCGCACTTTATCGTCGCCTGACGGGATGCCGAAGACTTTGCCGCCGTCCTCCCATTCAAGCCCCAGCGCCGAATCACTCTTCAGCGGGTGACGCACGCGAAGCCACTCTGGTTGGTTTCGGTAAAGGATGGACGCGTATTCACAGAGACGCTTTGCCTTATCCTCATTCGCTGTCTGGACAATCACTTCCCCCTTGTGCCACTGAGCCCTGCTGGTAGCCCATATCATCGTGCACCAACTGGTGAGCATTTCTCTGGTTTTGGGGATGAACAGGCGGCGGTCGTTCTTAAAGGCTGCAAAGACTGGCTCGAAATAACTCTTTCTCGGGAAGGGAGCCCGAAACGGTAATCCCTGCTCTTCCCATTTCGGATTCTCGGTTGCCGTGTGATTGTGTGCCCAGTAGAGCGGATCTGCCGCACACCGTCTGTCTAACTGATCGTGCTCGATGTCAGCCAACTGCTCCTGAAGTTCGCGCAACTCTTCCGCGCCGAACTGCTTTACCAGTTCTTCGGCGCTGCAACTGTTGAATTGCTCAATTAACTCTGTGATCGCCAGACTCTTCATGCTGTTTCAATCGTTGGAGCGTTTCAAATATCGCTTGCGCGTGTTCTTCTGCGGAACGCTGTACGACAGTCGCAGTCAGTGTCACAGATTCCGCGGGCTTACCATCCAACCGATTAGCAATCGCCTCGATGGACCTGGGCGATCCGCCGCCGTTCGAACCATGACAGGCGTTCCACCACCAAACGCGTGCCGCTACTTCGTAGTAGCTCGCGTCACGGCCTCGCTCATCGGGATCAGTCTCAAAACCGATCTTGCGCAGGGCTTGAGTAAGGCCGCTATATTTTTTATCGCTGGGCCGGCCGCTCGGATTTCCCGACTGGCCCTTTTTCCAGTTCTTCAAATTGTCCTTGTTTGCCATCGTTGCTGACTCTCCTTTCAATTCGGGCGTATAATTCGCGCCGCTATGACAGATCAACAGCCGTCACTCTCTAAACTGATCGGGAAACGCATCAGCATCAAAGTACCGCTTTGGAAAGAAAACACCGTCATGGTAGTAAGTCTTGTCGGCGTAGAGACTGGCGGGATCTGGATAGAGAGCGCGCAAATCATGGAAGAACTGCTCGCAGAGACTCCCTACAAGATGACGCAAGCCTCGATGCAGATTTTCGTACCCTTTCAGCAAATCCTCGCCATCTACTATCCCGGTGGCGGTCCGTGGATTTCTGAAAAAGTAGCGCAGTAACCTCTGGTGGCAAATCCGCAAATCTAACCTGCAAATTAGCTTGTCCTGTCACGGGCTCTTCCTCCCTGTTTCTTGCGTTCCCTCTCATCCATGCGACCGATCTATCTCACTTCGAAAAAGTCTTGTAAGCCCCGTATGCAGCCGTTCCGCCTGCGCCGATTCCGAGTCCTTTAATCATTCCTGGAACAAGATTCTTTTTGGTCGCATCCCACACCGTTTCCCATGTATCGGAGAGCCGTTTCGCTTTGGCGTAATCGCTCATAGCTTGACCGTACTGAGTACCGACCCCCGCATTCTCTGCGGTCTGCTGGATGGCATCTCCCAGTTGCCCCTTGAACTGATTCAGCTGACGCCGCATCGCTGGAGTGATTGCGGCCTTTTCGTTGGCTGACAATTCGCCAGCCGCAGAATAGAACTGACGCGCCTCGTCATAGGTCAAAGGGTCAGCATCCGGAGCCGTCACCCGTTGCAAGAATTTCTGCATGACTCGCGGCATCGTGCGCCCAACATCCTGCAAGTCCTTCGCGCCAAGGGCCGCCTGGCCAGCTCCCTCAGCGTCTACAGCGTTCGCACCGGCGGCGTCGGATGCGGCATTGAATGCGCTGCCTGCAGAACTCCTTAGGGCTTGCGGATTAAATCGGGACAAAAAGCTCGGCAACTTCGCTCCGCCATAGCCGCCGGCAATGCCCCCAACGTCGCCCGCGAGCGCGGCCTGATCGGGATTCGCCCCTAACAGCGAAGCCCCTCTTTGGCCTAAGGTTTGTCCCACGACTCCCCCGCCAACGACACGGGCCACAACGCCTGGATTCGCGGCAGCGAGTGGAGCGAGGAACGGGAGAGCGGGCAGAGTTGCGCTCCCTGCTCCCTGGATCACCTTGTGTCCGCCTTTCGCAACGTCACCGCGCACAATATCCGCGATGCCGCCACCCATTTGCCCGAATGAGGCCTTATCCCAGTCGCTCAAACCTTCGGCGAGATTCGCACCCTCAGCGGATCCCGGCATTCCCGCATGCCGCGGGTCGTACCCCGGAAGGTCGCGGGTATCTGGCACAGGCTGAGGTTTGAGAACCTGTTTCATGCGATCCCAGAAGCCCGGCGCCTCGGTTGAACTGGCACCGAGTGGCAGTAAGGTTGCCCCCTGCGGGATCGGCACACTCCCGCCTTGCCCTTGGTTCAAAGGCTGAAGAGTGGCTCCCTGCGGAATTGGAACAGTTCCCATTCTTGTAACCCTACTGCGGCGCCGGCGTCATAGTCTTGCCGTCAGACGTGTAGCCTACAGTCTTGCCGCCAACGATTACGGCGTGAGTTGCACCCGTTGGCGCAGCTCCCCCGCCTCCGCCCTGGCTGCCTAATCGGTTGAAGACCTGCTCGGCATCGGGTGAGATCACACGGAAATCCGCTGGCTTGCCCATGCCGTTCTCGTATTTGAACTGCAGCGCTTTCAGCCGACCTTGCACCAAGCCCACGTCGGTTGAGATCACGTCCTTATTGATTCCCTTGCTGAGCGAGTTGCTGATGGTCGAGCCGATGTTGGCAATTTCTGGGTCGGTCGCACCGCTGTTTTTAAAGATGCTGCCCAACTCCCCGCTCACCGCGTTCTTGACGGCATTGAATACAACCGGAGCAGACTTTCCGGCCACTTTTACGTTGTAGGCATTGCCGATTTGATTCAGCAATTGCGTGTTGCCATTGTTCAGCGCGTCGTTGGCCTGGTCGAGTTGATCCAAATGATGAGCGACAGTGTTCAGCGATTTAATGTTCTGGGAATCCGGGCCTGACGTGAAACTCTTGCGCACTGCGGATTTGGTGCCGTACTGAGTCTGATCGTAGTTCGGATCGTAGGCTGACACCGCTGAGAGCAGGTCCGCGTAGGACTTGGGGTTACGGTTGGTGCGGAACTGTGTCGGATCAATCTCGTAGTTGGAGATCTTCTTCACTAAGGTTTGTTGCTGCGGCGTCATGCCCTTTAGTGCGTCGTCACCCGTGCTCACGGGGAAATTCATTCCGCCGAATGGGTTTGTGGCATTGATCACCGCCATGGGCGTGGCTTGTCCCATGTCCTTGATCGTGTTGCCCTGGTTGTCAACCAAGAGTGACCGGCCTCCGGCCTGCACCGTGCGGATGCCGCGGTTAACCATCTCATTGGCGCTGTTCTTGATCTTGAGCGGTACGTTGTCTCCGGGTTGCTTCCCCAGTATCTGAGCCTCTTGCGCGCTGAGTGGCGCGTATCCAGCATTTGAGACTGGCTTCTGTGTCCGGAGATCAATCAAACCGAGGTTCGGATCGTCCTTGTAGAATGCGGCTTCGGTTTGGGCCTGCTCCAAAGCCTCCTTGGTAGGAATCGCTCCTGCCTCGGCTCCGAACTTCCCAGCCTCAGCTCGATTCTTCGCGGCTTCTGCCGTATCTTTCTGCATGGCGGCCATGCGACCGGCTTGAAACCATGGCAGTTTGCCCCACTGCGTATCGACGGGCTGCAACTGCGCCTGCTCGATCTGGGTTTCAGCCTGGCCCTTCTCCACTTGCTGGCTTTGAAGGGCGCGAAGGAACGGAAGGTTATAGCCTGCCTCCATCGCCATACCGATCCCGCCTGAACGCCGGCCGCCGCTCGCAACTGTAGCCTCTTCATTTGCTGCCCGTCCCGCGAGTGCTCCCTGTACGCCTTGAGTCAGGAGCACTCCTAATTTTCCCAACTTACTGAGTCCGGGAGAGAGCGCGTTGACGCCTCCGGGCTGTGCGCCTGCTGTAGCAGCTTGGATAAAGCTTGGTTGAAACGGCTGCGGCGGCTTATAGGTCTGCCGCGGCACATCGGCGCTGGAGAATTGCGGTTGGCCGTTCGGACCCGCGCTCATATTCGGCGCTGCCGGTGGAGGAGCAATCGACTGGGCGCTCCGGTCTAATGTTCCCTGATCCCGAATTTGGGCAAAGAGCTTCGGATTGACCATCTGTGTTTGGCCAGTATCGGGGTCCGAGATCGCCGAATTAGGAACCGTCAGACCGCCGGCCTTGTCAAACAGTTGCCCCACGCTAGTCGCCCTCTCCGTTTGCGATTTCCCCTAGAGCCGATTCGTCGATTGCATCCCGAAGGCGAATCTCGGCCGCGGCCCGTTCCAGCACTTCAAGCTTGACCGCATTTGGCAGGTCAACGCGGTCGAGTGCCAATACCGTAGCGGCAACCAATGCCTTAATCTCATCGTCGCTCATAGTTTCCCAAACTGCTGGCGCCGCCACTTTTCTGCGGTGTCTCCGCGCCAGAAATTGTCATCAAATTTTCTGTCCAACGATGGTTCATCATCCAGCGAAGACTGACGCAGCAGGGCGTCTTCTTGCGGACTCGTATTAAAGCTGTGCTGCGCGCCCTGAATCGCATCGGAGGTACCATGCTCGTCTCTTTCAAGAAACTTTTTCAGCCACAGCGGATTGTCCCAAGGCAGATGTTTCAGCGTCGGATCTTTTTTCATGAGCGCGATGCGGCTCGCGTCATATTCGTTCAGCTCGGGCATGTCCTTGCGCTCGGCGAAATCAACCGTGTTGCTCGATCGATGATCCTGAGGTATCCACATTCCAATCAACTTAGGGCCGGTACTTTGTCGAACCGAAGATTCCCGGATACTTCGCGCGCTGCTTCGCGCTCGGCTGATTACCTCCGCCAACCGTGCGGACGGCGCCTCGCATCGGGTATCCCGACTGAATTGAGTTGTATCCCTTCGGGAGCCTGGGCTCTCCCACTGCGGCCAAGTCGCTCGCTGAGGACGTTGTCCCTTTGTGGATGCTAAAGCTCGTCTGCGGCTGACTCGCCTTGGAATTTCGCGGCATCAGATTATTGCTCGTCGAGCCGTAAGGGCGCTGCGCTTTGGCGAAGCCCTGGTGAACGCCGGCCGGAATATTCATCGATCCCTGTCGGTTTTGCATTGGACTGGGCGAAGCCTTGATAAGCTTTTGCCCGTCGCGTGAAGTGTCCGCCGCATCCGACAACACGTTTGGAGTTGACCGGAACTGCCCGGCGCCCCCACTGATTGGATTCCCTCTGACTACTTTCATATTATGTTGCCTCCTAAAATTCCTTTACAGTCTTCCGTGATTCTGCTGCCAGAAATCCATCACGTCATCTGTGAAGATGTCGCCGTTAGTTCGGAACCGGGTACTGCGGCCAGATCCCTTGCTTGGCGCTCGCACCGATGATCTCTGCTGCACAGACGATCTCGTTGCGCTGGCTCTAGGCCGCTGTGACCTGACAGGCTGCGGTTGAATTGCGTTGAGTTTGCCCAGGAATCCGAGCAGATATTTGCCGCCTGCATCCGCGAAGCGCAACGCCATCCCGCGATCGATCGGCCCCTCGACTCCGAACGCCTTCAGGAAGTTTCCGAGAAAATGCTCGGCCATCTCCGGCGAGTTCAACCGATCGACACTCGTGACTTTCCCGCCTCGCGCCTGATAAGTTGCGTAGAAATTCAGAACTCCCTGGAGCACGGTCCCGGTTAGTAATTGCTCGTTGACTTGCGTAGTCCGCGGATCCACGCCCCACGCCCGCAAAAAATCATAAGTAAATGCCTTCGCCGATTCCGGAGGAATTTCAGTGGGGAGCTTGCTCAGGTCGCCTCCAACCGAGTCGTAAAGCTGCGCGGCTGACAAGGCAGTTTTCGCCATCACGTTGCCTAAGCCTTCGACGTTCGCTCCGGCGGTATACAGATCGGTGCCAAAAGCCTCACAAAAGCCAGCAGCAAAGTCCTTTGCCAACGCGGCATCGTTGAGGGAATGTTCCTGCACAAGAGCATCCAACGCTGCAACGCTTTCCTGAACCGAATGCGGCTCGGGTTGTGTCTGCTGCTGCGTCTGCTCCGGTTGCGACGCTTGCCTACTCTGCACCTGTTCTGGCGTTTCGTCGAAAAACTCGCCAGCTCTGTCGATCTCGTCGCTGGAAAAATGATCTTGGCTGCGATCAAACTCCTCGAATTGGCCGCCTTGTTCTTCCGCCGTCTGTTCGACAGCTTCGGGGTCGCCAAGCAAAGAATCGGCGATCGTGGCCTGCGTTTCGGCGTTGGTCACGTCCATTGCTGGCCGCTCAAATGTAGTGTCAGGCATTTGTTTCTCCTTCTCAACTCCAAAGATCCGGGGTGCTGGCGTGGTCGTAACCATCGATCTGCACTGTCCCACCTGGAGCCCCACTGCCGGCGCCCATGGCCGCCATGATGCTCGCCAGGTTGCTCGTGACCGCCGATAACAACGAAGCCGTAACGCCCACCGTGTGAAGGTCGTCGCGTTTGCCTCCGGCGATGCCAATGTTGGTTGTGTACGGACCGCTCGTCACCTTGCCCGCGGTATTGACCAAAGAGAATCGAACTCGATAGACACTCATTTGCGCCATGCTATTTACTCCCTTCTGCGGTAACGATCTTTCCCTCTTCCAGCAACCGGGTGAAATGCTCCTCACCCAAAGCCACCCGCAAATTCTCAAGCGGGGAACCGATTGCGATGCTCAGTTTGCCTGCAGCGCGGAGGTTCGCTAGCACTGCCTCGCTGAGTTCCTCCATTGAGTCAAGAACGAGTACGGCCTCGTCCGGCTCGAACGTGATCGTGATCCGTTCAGGCGGTTCGTCTCCGAGGTATGCCGCAGACTGACGAAGCTCCTCTTCCGCCCTGCGCGCCGATTCGCATGCGGGACATTCGGACGGCGTCCAACGATCCTCAAAGCGGCCAGGTCGTGGTGGCAGTGGCTCAGAACTCCAAGTACAGAATCCCGCGACTGCGCGCGATTCGCCGCTCCCCATCGCCTTCGAGCCTAGGAAATAGTTCAATTGCCCAAAAGTGTGGCCGCACACCCCGCAGGTACAGTCTCTGACCCACTCAGAGATGTACTTGTAGGTCGGCTCTCCGGCTTCCGTTGAGGGTTGCTCTGGATTGTCCTGGCGCTCACTATCAGGCTCGCGCTGGCCATCCGCGGCAGTAGCCCGAGCCGCGCGCTTGCGATGCTCGGTCACTGTGCTCACTGCGCCGCCTCCGCTAAGTGGGCGACCGTGGCTTCATAGGCTCGGTTGGCGACTTCTCTCTGATCGGGTGGGAGGATTGCAACAAGGCCATCCGCGTACTTCGCCGGCGCCTGTAGAGCAAGCGCAACGAAGCGCGCCAACTCTGGATCTTCCGCGCGTAGTCGCGCGATATAAGCCCGCGTAAGCTCCCGCGTTGTGAACATGCCGCGGCGCTTGAGTAGGGCCGATCGGCTAGCAGCAATCGCAATCTCTCGCCGGCGTTCGGCAGGCAGACGCGCGGCCCTGGCGTGTCCACCTCGCTGCTGAATCGTAAGAGACTCAATCATGCTTGCACGGTAAGCGACATGATGCCGTATAGTCAATTGCTGCAGTAAAGTCACGCAGCGAACTGACAGTTACGGTAAAGTGCCTTCGTCGCTGGCGCGGCTGATGGCACCTAACCATAAGGCCGTCGCTCACTCCAAAAGACTTAGCGGACAAATTCCGCACACTGTAGGGAATTCTGTAGGGAAGATTCGTCAAAACCGGCCCGCGCGGCAGGGCGTCTCAGCCTGGGAAGCGTGAAGCTGTCCGGCCTGTGTCTTTTGTGACACACTCCCCCCTTTGTTTCGTCGTTGCCCCGCGGACGCTTGGCGCCCGAATGATGTAACCAGTAACCAGTTGTAACCAGTGAAAACGTGGGGTCCGAAATATATATTGCCCCTACTCTCATGTGTGTGTACGTACATATAGTGGTTACACTGGTTACACAGGTAAAGAATGAACGACTTGCAACTGGTTTCAAGACTGGTTACGAAACTGGTTGCAAATTTCAAAACGGAACGTCCTCATCGGTGATCGGGTGCGAGGGCGTGATCGCCGAGCCTGCAGTTTGAGGGGTTGGAGTGTTAGCCGTCCGTGCATCGGCGCCCAGCATAACGAGGTCCTTGGCGACGATTTCGGTCGCGTATTTTTTCTGGCCGGATTGCTTGTCATCCCAAGAGCGGGTTTCGAGTCGGCCTTCGATGTAAACCTTGCTGCCCTTTTTCAGGTGTTCGCCGGCAATCTCGGCGAGACGCTGCCAGAGCACGACGATGTGCCACTCGGCTCGGTCCTGCCACTGGCCGTCCTTGCCTTTGAAACGTTCGGCCGTCGCGAGCGACAGTTTCGCCACTGGCGTGCCCTGCGGCGTGTACTTGAGTTCCGGATCCTTCCCGAGGTTGCCGATCAGAATTACCTTGTTGACTGATTTCATCGTGAGTTTCCTTTGGTCCGCTGGATAAGTTGTCTCAGGTACTCGGCGCGGCCTTGGCGTGTGAGCCTGGGCCCGCGTTTCAATTGCCATTTGAGCCGTGCCAATTCTCGCGAGTTCATCGTGCGCCCCGGACGTAGAACCACTTTCCGCGGGCATCGCCCGTGCCGCCTTGTTTCCGCGTCCAGCCCTCATGGGTCAAACAGCGGGCTACGCGGTTCTTGTCAGTCTGTGTGCAGCGTTCCAACTCCCTGTGGATTGCGTGAACCAAGACGTCATTGACGGTGACGCAGCCGGGGACGGAGAGAAACGGTTCGATTGGCAGTTGGCTTGCGCCGTCCGTTTCAAATCGTTGCTTCGGATCGTTCGCCCAGTCCATGATCGTTTCGTGCCATATATCCAGGTCGTAGCGTTCTTCCTGCGCCGCCTTCGCGAGTTTGGTCAACTCATCCGAATCGAGCCACCAGACAACGCCGTCGCGATAGCGCTTGTAGGCTTCGGCCCACAGTTGGTCACGATCGCGGGTAAGGGCAGGGATGTTGATCGATCCACAGCGCACCGGCCAGAATCGCCGGTTTCCGGTTTCGTCGGTGAGCGGGGTTTCATCGTTGACGCTGGCAGCAAATACGCAGGTGCGCGGAACGTCCTCAGCCCTCCGGCCGTATGGAACACGAAAATGATCTGTGCGCGCCGTGAGGAAGGCTTTGACTCGCTCCAGCTCTCCGCGCCGCACGCGGTCCATCTCGGACATTTCGAGGATCCACTTGCCGTGTAGCTCGATCCGCGAATCCTTCGAGCCCAGTTCGGAAATGTGGTCGGCAAACCATTCATCGCTGGCCAACACTCGGAGTGCAGTTGATTTCCGAATTCCTTGCGGACCCTCGAGCAACATCGTGTGATCAACCTGGCATCCGGGTTGGAAGATGCGCGCAACCGCAGAGATCAGCCAGCGCGAGCCTACTGCTGAAGTGAAGGGAGAAGCTTCGGCGCCCAGATACGTTGTCAGCCACTGATCGAGGCGTGGCTTCCGATCCCATTCGAGCCCGTTCAAGTAGTCCTTGACCGGGTGAAACGCATTTTCTCTGGCGACGGTTTGAACGGCTTCGGCGGCTACTCTCGAAGTGACGAGAATGCTCTCATGTTGCAGCCAGTCGGCGCACATGGAATCGTCGTAATCGGTCCAGTTGCGGCCGGCCTGTTTTTGCCAAGCAGCGGGCTTCTTGGTCGCCACATAGAGTGAAAACTCGTTGAAGGCGAGAACATTCTCCCACTGCGGGTGGTAACGCAGAATCGTGATCGCGTTTGCCAGTAGGGCCTTTGGGTTTCCTTCCTGGGTGCGAATGAGCAATGCCGAAATGTCCGGCAGCGGTTCGCTCGGCTTGTTGCGCGTGAAGTCCAGGGGCACGCCCTGCGGCTCATCTTTCATGCCGCACCTCGAATCCCGCGCTCTGCCAGTAACGCGTTTCAGCTTGGCGGATCCGGTCAAGTTCTTCGCTCATAATCAGCAAGCAATACTCGGCCTCGCCGGGGAAGTCTGCGGGCGCCCCTTGGCGAAGTTCGCTCAGCCGGGAAGCCGCCTCCGCGTATAACGATTCCAAGGCATGCAGCCAATCGCGCGCCGCGATCCGTTCGCGCCGCTCGTCTTCCTTCACAGCGGCGGCAGTGGCTTCGGCTCGTTCGCGTTCGCGTCTCGCCTTGCTGATTTGTTTGCGACCGGCAGGAGTGACTTCGCGTAGTGCGCCCACATAGCCTGCGGCTTGTCTGAAGTCCAGGTGGTAGCGGAGTCTCGCAAAAGAAAGAACATCACCACCCTTGACACCGCACCCAAAACAGCGAAACGCGCCCGATTCGAGATGGAGCCGAAAGGAAGTTTTTGATTTGCTTGCGTGAAACGGACAGCCGGCCTTCGGACTGGCCCAGCCGCGGGAGGGGCGGCGCAGCTCTCCAAGTTCGCGCTCATAGAACGATCGCGGGACTGACATAGCCGCACGATCAAAACTCCATCCGCTCTGTTGACTGACGATGGGAGTGCTGCTAACCTCGGTCTGCGTATTCACGTTGTATCCTTTCTGCACGAAGCACGGCCCGTTCCCAGCGGGCCGTTCTAATTTGGTTTACACACGGGCCGGCGTTGCCTTGACCGCTGCAGGCTTTGGGTCGTCCACGATGAGCCGCAGCAATTCGCTCTCGCGGATGACGCGCCGATCGCCGATTTTCGCCCCGCGCAGTTTGCCCGTCTTTAGCCAGCTCCAAATTGTCCAGTGCGATAACCGCAGCATCTCCGCGGCTTCATCGACGCTGTAAAGTTTTTCCATCTCGATTTCTCCTTCTGTGAGCGGCACGCCTCGTCTCCACTCGCTAGCGGGGCTAGCATCTCTCCGTACTTGACAGTAACAAATTGGTGCGGTATAGTGCGCTGGTATTGTTTAGTAAAACCATAACGTTGGTCTTGCGGTAAAGTGAGGCAACAATCATGGTCTGGAATAAAAATGCGCTTGAGACGGCGGCCAAGGAGTGGGCTGCGGATCTCGGGCTTGCGGATTATCGGGAAGGCGTAAGGGACACCGTTAGGTTCTTTAGGAATGCCGATCGGGAAATGCGAAAGTCGCGGCGGCTCCTGTTGGACCGTGTTGCGAATGCACCGCTGGAATCGCGCCAACTTCAGAGGAGAATGGAATCGTTTGAACCTGTAACTCCTGTCCAGCTCGCGTATGCCAAGAAGGCTCTCCAGTTGATTTGGCCGCGCGATGTGCCGATCCCCAGCAAGCAGCAGGTTGTCGATCTCCTATTGGCGGCAGCGAGTAAATCGGCAGATCGCCCTGGCGTATTTGCGCCCTTGGCCTTCGGGCACTTGGAGTTCGACGCCAAGAATTTCCCAGGGCAACTCCTGATTGCCATTCTGGAAAACTGGCCGTTTATGGCGGTATGCGGCAATCCGGAATGTAAGACGCCTTACTTCTTTTCGAAGCGCAGCACGCAGAAGTACTGCGAGCGCGGCGAATGCACGCGTTACGCGGTGCGAAAAAAAGCATTGAAGTGGTGGAACGACAAGCGGGCCAAGACTTCTAAATCGAAAGGGAAGGGAAAACAATGAGCATCTACAAGCGAGGGAATGTGTACTGGTTTGATTTCATGTTCAATGGCGTGCGCTTCCAGGGTTCGACGAAACAGGCGAACCGGCGCGCGGCCGGAGAGATCGAGGCGGCGAAGAAAACGCAACTGGCCAAAGGCGAAGTCGGTATCGAGCACCGCGAGCCTACACCGTCCTTCGTTGCATTTGCGGAGCGGTTTCGCCAAGAGATGAAAAGCAAGCATCAGGCGAAGCCGAACACGGTGAACTATTACGAGAACGGCCTGAATCGTCTTTTGCTTTACCCGGCATTGCACAAAGCGAATCTCGCTCACGTGGATGAGCAGATGATTGCTGCTTACATCGTCTGGCGCCGCGCCCAGAAAAACGCGAACTACAAAAAGTCGAACGGAGCAGCGCCGCTCAAGGTCGCCACCGTGAACCGCGAATTAGAAGTCCTTCGCCGCATGCTGCGCTTGGCGCTGGAGTGGAAACTCCTGGGGGTGATTCCCAAAATTCGCCGGCAGCCCGGCGAAGAGGGTCGCGACCGGGTTGTCAGTCACAATGAGGAACGCGCCTACCTTGCGGTCGCGCGGCAACCGTTGCGGGACATCGCGACCATCATCATCGACGCTGGCATGCGCCCCGAGGAAGTATTCCGCATGCGCTCGGAGAATGTGCATCTGGAGCCCGCGGGCGACGCGCGCTTTGGGTACATCTACAACCCATTCGGCAAGACGAAGTACGCCCGGCGAAACATTCCCTTGAGTCAGAGACTTAAAGCGATCCTTGAAATGCGGCAGCAGCCCGAGGGATGGGTATTCGCGGCAAAGACTAAGACCGGCCACATCGACAGCGTGAAGAGTCAACACCGCGACGCCCTTCGGCATTCAAAGGTAAAGCCGTTCGTGTTGTATTCGCTCCGGCACACGATGTTGACGCGGCTGGGAGAAGCGGGCGCGGAGGCATTCGCGATTCAGAAGATTGCCGGGCACAGCTCGGTCCTCATCAGTCAGCGCTATGTGCATCCCTCACCAGAGGCGATCGAGAACGCGATGGGCAGACTGGAAGCCTACAACGCAAGCAAAGCGGTTGCGGAGCGGGTGCAGTGAGTTTGAATGTGACAATTCTCACTACAGTGCGAAGTGGGCTCTGGGCGGGTGGTTGGCAAGTGCTTGAAAAGATGGTGCGCCCGGAGAGAATCGAACTCCCAACCTCATGGTTCGTAGCCATGCACTCTATCCAATTGAGCTACGGGCGCATCGTGGTGAAATTGCGTCTTCGAA